>Ga0335074_10011947_pt1 | contig 12159 bp, 12 predicted proteins | sample Lox_Sample_23_FD_206715 | JGI IMG/M metagenome (GOLD analysis project Ga0335074, IMG submission 206715) | Soil microbial communities from Loxahatchee National Wildlife Refuge, Florida, United States - Lox_Sample_2.3 | ecosystem: Environmental > Terrestrial > Soil > Wetlands | place: USA...
GCAGCGGCGGAGCCGGGACCGGCCGTCGTTCCTGTCGCTTGATCCGCCCGATCACACGCGCCTGCGCCGGCTGGTGTCCAAGGCGTTCACCGCACGGACGGTCGCCCGCCTGGAGCCGCGGATCCGTGCCATCACCGCCGAACTGCTCTCGGCAGCGGCCGGCGACGACCAGTTTGAGGTCGTGAGCGGGCTCGCCTACCCGCTGCCGGTCCGGATCATCTCGGAGATGCTCGGCGTGCCGCTGGACGATTACCAGCGGTTCGCCGGCTGGTCGGGCCGGCTCGTTCACTCGCTGCAGCCCGCCTTCGGGCTGACCCGGGAGGAGGCGGCGGCGCGGGCCGCCGACACGCAGGCGGCCGGCGACGAGTTCGCCGACTACTTCCGCGAGCTCATCGCCGCCCGGCGGGCCCGGCCCGCAGCCGACCTGCTATCCGAGATGATCGCCGCTGAGGACCACGGCGACAAGCTGACTGAGGACGAGCTGATCGCCACCTGCATCCTGCTGCTGGTGGCAGGCCACGAGACCACCGTGGGCCTCATCTCGAACGCGATCCTGGCGCTGCTACGCCACCCCGGCCAGCTGGCGCTGCTGCAAGCGAACCCGTCACTGGCGGCTGGCGCGGTCGAGGAAACCCTCCGCTACGACGCACCGGTGCAGATCACCGGGCGGGTCGCGAAGGGCGACATGCAGGCAGGGAACGTGTCCGCCAGAGATGGAGCGCTCGTCATGCTGCTGCTCGCTGCGGCGGGCCGGGACCCCGACGTGTTCCCCGACCCCGACACCTTCGACATCCGCCGGGGCGCGTCCAACCACCTCGCCTTCGCCGCCGGGCCGCATTTCTGTCTCGGCGCGCCGCTGGCCAGGCTGGAGGCGACGATCGCGATCGAGGCATTTGCCAGCAGGGTCGTCGCGCCGGGACTCGACGCGGACGCATTGCACTACAAGCCGAACTTCAACCTGCGCGCTCCCGACCGGCTAGTCGTGACCTTCGCCGAGATCAAGGCAGCGCCGCGATGACGGCCATCGCTGTCCGCGACACCAGGGAGTCGGACCTGCCTGCGCTGTTCGAGATCCAGACTGACGCCGACGGCCAGTTCATGGCGGCGTTCACCGACACCTCGAACGACCGCGAGAAGTACCTGCGCAAGCACCGTCAGTTGCTTGCCGACGACAGCGTCGTGGAAAAGGTCATCGTCGCGGACGGCGAGGTCATCGGGAGCATCGCGAGCTTCGTGATGGAAGGCGACACCGAGGTCACGTACTGGATCCGGCGCGACTTCTGGGGCCGCGGTATCGCCACGAAGGCGCTCGCCGCGCTGCTCGAGGAGGTGCGGGTGCGGCCGGTTTTCGCACGTGCGGCGGCCGACAATGCGGGCTCGATCCGCGTGCTGGAGCGCAACGGGTTCGTCCGGGTCGGCGAGGAGGAGTCCTTCGCCGAGGCGCGCCAGGGCGAGATCAGGGAGATCATCTTCCGGCTCGGCTGACCATCAGCCGGAGACGAGGTCGCGCTGGTACCAGGTGCCTTGCTTGCCGCCGATGTCAGCCGGGTCGGCGGGCCCTTCGACGTCGAAGCCAGCCTTGATCAGGACCTTCTGGGAGGCGACGTTGGCGCGGGAGGTGGCTGCCCTCAGCGTGCGCAGCCCGTGCCGCGCCGGGGCTAGCCGGCACAGCTCCCGGACGGCTGACGTCGCCACGCCCCGGCCCGCCACGTGCTGCGCAACCCGGTATCCGAGGTTCGCTGTGCCATCCCCGGTGAAGTACAGGTTGAACCGGCCGAGGACAGCGCCGTCGGCGGCGACGAGCACGTAATAGGCGCCAAGGCCGGCCTGCTGCTGAGCCAGCAGAACGCCGAACCGCTCGGTGAACTCGTCGTAGAACTCATCGCCCCGGTCAGATATCGAGGCGGCGAAGTAAGCGCGGTTCGCCAGCTCGAACGCAAGGACCGCCGGCGCATGGTCAGCTCGCAGCAGCTGAAGCTCGGGCACCCGTCCGACCCTACCGACCTCATGCGCTCGGGCCACCCTGAATTTCCCCGCCAGGTCAGCGCCTAGGCGAGGAACCCGCGCAGCAGTGCTGCGGTGCCTTCCAGGTGCTCGGCCACCGCGGTCCGCGCGCCCGCCGCATCGCCGGTCACGATCGCCGTGACGATCGCCTCGTGCTGGCTGGTGGTGTGCTCGATGTTGCGCTGCAGCACCGGAATCGCGTTCAGCAGGTCGTTGAGGCGCATCCTGGCGTCAGCGCACGCGGTGGCCAGCAGGGTCGAGCCGGTGAGCTCGGCGATGCTGAGGTGGAACAGCGTGTCCAGCCGCCGGTAGTCCGCCAGGCCGGCCCGGTTCACGTCGGCCAGCCTCGACTTCAGGGTCGCGAGCGCCCGGTCGGTGTCCGGCTCCGCGGCGGCGAATCGTCCGCCGAACTCGGCTGCCAGGATTTCCGCCGCGCCGGTCTCGACCGCGTGCCGGAAGGTGAGGGCGTCGGCCAGCTTGTCCCCGGCCTCAAGAGCAAGCCGGCGCACTTCGCCCGAATCCGGAGCTGGCCTGGTGTACGTCACGAACGTTCCGCCGAGCCGGCCGCGGCGCGAGGACACGTACCCGGCCTCGTGCAGCGCCCTGATCGCCTCGCGCAGGGTCAGCCTGCTGACTCCGAGCTGAGCCGCTAGCTCGCGTTCGGCCGGGAACCGCTCGCCGGGGCCGATCACGCCCAGCTTGACCACCGCGAGGAGCCGCTCCACCGTCTCCTCGAAGGCGTTGCCCTCCCGGGCCGGGCGCAGCACCGTCGTCAGGTCGGTCACCGGAACCGTCATGCCCGGCCGCCAGCATGCTGGTCAGCACTGAGACTCAGGGACCGGATCACGCGCCGATTCAGCACCGCCACCACCTTTCGGGTGAGACGAATCTAGTCCCAGCTCTTGACAACGGCCTCGGCCTGCTCATCATTGGTCTGTTAACAGACCATTTAAAGCCAGCGTCGGCTACACGTAAACCCGCGGCAAACCAGCCCGGCCAACCTCCGCACACCAGGTGCCCGGCCTGCAGGCCAGCACGTACCCAAGGAGCGCCAACACGTGTCAGTCAATGAAACCGCGCTGACGAGCGACGAGGAAACCCTCCATCGCCTCGGGTATGCGCAGGAACTGCGCCGGCGGATGTCGGGCTTCTCGAACTTCGCGATCTCGTTCACGATCATCTCGATCCTGTCCGGCTGCCTCACGCTTTACTACTTCGGGATGGACGAGGGCGGGCCGGCGATCATCGTCTGGGGCTGGCCGATCGTCGGTCTCTTCACCCTGCTGGTCGGGCTATCCATGGCCGAGGTCTGCTCCAGCTACCCGACTGCGGGCGGCCTGTACTACTGGTCGGCCAAGCTAGCAAGACGAAACGGGGCCGCCTGGTCGTGGTTCACCGGCTGGTTCAACTTCCTCGGCCAGGTGGCCATCACGGCCGGCATCGACTTCGGTGCTGCGCTCTTCATCAACTTCCTGCTGAGCCTCTGGTTCAACTTCAGCGTCTCGACATCGTGGCACACCGTTCTGATCTACGCGATCGTGCTGCTCGTGCACGGACTGCTGAACCAGTTCGGCATCCGGCTCGTCGCGCTGCTGAACGACATCAGCGTCTGGTGGCACATTCTGGGCGTACTGATTATCGTCGGCGCCGTCACCTTCGGCCTGAAGGCGGGCGCGCACCACGCCACGGCCAAGTTCGTGTTCACCAGCCTGCACAACCTTTCCGGGTTCAAAATCGGCTGGTGGTACATCCTGCCGGTCGGGCTGCTGATGGCTCAGTACACGTTCACCGGCTATGACGCGTCCGCGCACATGACGGAGGAGACGCACCAGGCCTCCACCGCGGGACCACGCGGCATCGTGATGTCGATCCTTATCTCGCTGCTCGCCGGGTGGGTGCTGCTCATCGGTATCACGTTCGCGATCCAGAAGTCGAACTACGTCGGCGAAGCGACCGCCGTCGTCGCGCCCGCGCAGATATGGATCGACTCGATCGGCCGCCTCGGGGCGGAACTGCTGCTGCTGGTGGCGATCGGCGCCCAGCTGTTCTGCGGGATGTCATCAGTCGCCGCGAACTCGCGCATGATCTACGCGTTCTCCCGTGACGGCGCGCTGCCCGGCTCCCAGATCTGGCATCGGGTGAATCCTCGGACCAGGACGCCGACCAACGCGATCTGGCTCGCGGCAGGCGGTGCCCTTGTCCTCGGTCTGCCCTACCTGTGGAACGGCGCTGCATACGGCGCGGTGACCTCGATCGCCACCATCGGCCTCTACATCGCGTACGTGACACCGACATTCCTGCGGCTGCGGCAGGGCGAGAGCTTCGAGCGCGGGCCCTGGCACCTTGGCAGACGCAGTTACGCGATCGGCTGGACCGCAGTCGTGTGGGTCGTCTTCATCGCGATCCTGTTCATGCTGCCCCAGTTCGGCCCGATCGGCTGGAAGACCTTCAACTACGCGCCAATTGCCGTAGCCGTCGTCATCGGGTACGCCGGCATTTACTGGCTGGCGTCCGCGCGCAGGTGGTTCACCGGACCACGTGTCCAGGGCACGCCAGAGGAACTGGCGGCCATCGAGAACGAGCTGTCGGCCGGGGCATAGATCCGGTATGAACAACAGCCACAACGCGGCCGGCGCGGCTCGTCCGGGGATGCTCACCCTGGACGAGCTGCGCCAGCTCACCGCCAGCGGCGAGATCGACACGGTCATCCTCGCCCTCACCGACATGCAGGGACGGCTCCAGGGCAAGCGGCTGTCCGCGGAGTTCTTCCTGGCCGAGGTAGCACAGGAGTTCTCCGAGGGCTGCAACTACCTGCTGGCCGTCGACGTGGACATGAACACGGTCAGCGGCTACCAGATCTCCTCCTGGGAGCGCGGCTACGGCGATTTCGTCATGCAGCCGGACCTGGCAACGCTCCGGATGGTCCCGTGGCACCCCGGCACCGCGATGGTCCAGGCCAACCTGCACTGGCTCGACGGCACGCCGGTCCTGGAGTCGCCGCGACAGATCCTGCAGCGCCAGGTCGCCCGGCTCGCCGAGCGTGGCCTGGTCGCGCTGGCCGGCACCGAGCTGGAGTTCATCGTCTTCACCGACAGCTACGAGCAGGCGGCGGCGAAGAACTACGCGGACCTCGTCCCTGCCAACGGCTACAACGTGGACTACTCCATCCTCGGCACCTCACGGGTGGAACCGCTACTGCGCAAGCTGAGGCTCGGCATGGCCGGCGCGGGCATGTACGTCGAGTCGGCCAAGGGCGAGTGCAACCTCGGTCAGCACGAGATCGCGTTCCGCTACGCCGAGGCCACAACCAGCTGCGATAACCACTCGGTCTACAAGACCGGCGCCAAGGAGATCGCGGCGCAGGAGGGCATGAGCATCACGTTCATGGCCAAGCCGAATGAGCGGGAGGGCAACTCCTGCCACATCCACCTGTCGCTGCGCGGCACCGACGGCACGCCCGTGCTGGCGGCCGAAGGCCAGCTGGGCCAGCACGGGCTATCCAGGCTCGGCGAGCACTTCGTGGCCGGCCAGCTAGCCGCCCTGCAGGAGCTGACCCTCTTCTACGCGCCGAACATCAACTCCTACAAGCGCTACGTGCCCGGCAGCTTCGCGCCGACAGCAGTCCGCTGGGGCGTCGACAACCGGACGTGCGCGCTCCGGCTGGTCGGGCACGGGCACTCGCTCCGGATCGAGAACCGGACTCCGGGCGGCGACGTCAACCCGTACCTCGCGGTCGCCGCGATGATCGCCGCCGGGCTGCACGGCATCGACAACGAGCTGCCGCTCGAGCCTGCGTTCGCGGGCAACGCCTACGCAGACGCCACCCGGACCGTGCCCGCGACCATGCGGGACGCGCTCAAGCTCTGGGAGCACAGCAAGATCGCCGCGGCCTCGTTCGGCCCGGAGGTCGTCGACCACTACGCGAACTACGCCCGGGTCGAGCTGGCCGCCTACGACGCCGCGGTCACGGACTGGGAGCTGCGCCGCTGCTTCGAGCGACTCTGATCCGGACCGCACCATGCCATGACACACCACGAAGAAGCGACATTGAGACCATGACCACGCACACCGTCATCAACCCGGCCACCGAGCAGCCCGTCGCCGAGGTAGCGGGCAGCACCGCCGAGCAGGCCGACGCGGCGATCGAGCGCGCTGCCGTCGCCCAGCAGAGCTGGCGCAGCGTCGCGCCGGGCGACCGGGCCAGGCTGCTGCGCCGGTTCGCCGAGCAGGTGGACGCACATATCGCCGAGCTGGCCGGGCTGGAGACGGCTGGCTCTGGCCACCCGGTCGGCGCGGCGACCTGGGAGGCCGGGCAGGTCCGCGACGTGCTGTACTACTACGCCGCAGCGCCAGAGCGCATGATCGGCAAGCAGATCCCGGTCCCCGGCGGCCTCGACGTGACTTTCCACGAGCCGCTCGGCGTGGTCGGCCTCATCGTGCCGTGGAACTTCCCGATGCCGATCCTCTCCTGGGGTATGGCACCCGCCCTCGCGGCCGGCTGCACAGTCGTCGCCAAGCCAGCCGAGATGACCCCGCTCACCGCGATCAGGATCGGCGAGCTGGCGCTCGAGGCAGGCCTCCCCGACGGCGTGTTCCAGGTGCTGCCCGGCAAGGGCAGCGTGGTGGGCCAGCGCCTGGTCGACCACCCGAAGGTCCGCAAGATCGTGTTCACCGGCTCGACCGAGGTCGGCCAGCAGATCATGGCGGGCTGTGCCCGGCACGTGAAGCGGCTGACGCTCGAGCTCGGCGGCAAGAGCGCGAACATCGTGTTCGCCGACTCCGACATCGAGAAGGCCGCTGCCACCGCGCCCTACGCCGTCTTCGACAACGCCGGCCAGGACTGCTGCGCCCGCTCCCGGATCCTGGTCGAGGCCACCGTGCTGGACCGCTTCATGGCGCTGCTGGAAACCGCTGTGAAGGCCGTCAGAGTCGGGGATCCGGCCAGCGACCAGACGGAGATGGGCCCGCTCATCTCGGCCGCGCACCGGGCGCACGTAGCGAGCTATGTCCCCGATGACGCGCCAGTCGCCTTCCGCGGCAGCGCTCCGGACGGGCCTGGCTTCTGGTACCCGCCGACGGTGCTCGCACCGGTCGCCGCCGACGCCCCTGCCTACACCGAGGAGATCTTCGGGCCGGTCGTGACGGTCACGCCGTTCACCGGTGAGGCCGAGGCGATCGCCCTGGCGAACGACTCGCCCTACGGCCTCTCCGGCTCGATCTGGACCCGCGACGTCGGCCGCGCCATCCGCGTCGCCCGCGGCGTCGAGACTGGCAACCTCTCGGTGAACTCGCACTCCTCGGTCCGCTACTGGACTCCGTTCGGCGGCTTCAAGCAGTCCGGGCTCGGGCGCGAGCTCGGACCCGATGCCGCCGATGCGTTTACCGAGATCAAGAACGTCTTCGTTGCCACCGATTAACAGAACGTGGCCGGTGGTGCCTCCCGCCCGCCGGCCCGTGCGCCTGATAGCAAGGACGGAGCCGTCAATGCAGCGTCTGCAGGACCGGGTTGTCGTCATCACCGGAGCCGCCAGCGGGCTCGGGCTCGCCAGCGCGCGGCGCATGGCCGAGGAGGGCGCCAGGATTGTCGCGGTCGACATCGACGAGTCTGGCGCCGAGACAGCGGCCAAGGAAACCGGCGGCGAGGTCGTCGTCGCCGACGTGGCCGATGAGCGCCAGGTACGCGAGCTTTTCGACGGCGTAGCGGAGCGATACGGCCGGATCGACGTCGCCTTCAACAACGCCGGCATCTCGCCTCCGGAGGACGACTCGATCCTGACAACGGGCCTCGACGCCTGGCGGCGGGTGCAGGACGTGAACCTCACCTCGGTGTACCTGTGCTGCAAGTACGTGCTGCCGCACATGCAGCGGCAGGGCAAGGGCTCCATCATCAACACCGCGTCGTTCGTCGCCATCGTGGGCGCAGCGACGTCGCAGATCTCCTACACCGCATCCAAGGGCGGCGTGCTGGCGCTGAGCCGGGAGCTGGGCGTGCAGTTCGCCCGCGAGGGCATCCGGGTGAACGCGCTCTGCCCCGGCCCGATCAACACGCCGCTGCTGCGGGAACTGTTCGCCAAGGACCCGGAGCGAGCGGCCAGGCGGCTGGTGCACGTGCCGGTGGGCCGGTTCGGCGAGCCGGAGGAAATCGCCGCGGCGGTTGCCTTCCTGGCCAGCGACGACTCGTCGTTCATCACCGCGTCGCAGTTCCTCGTCGATGGCGGGATCACCGGCGCGTACGTGACACCCTTGTAACCATGAGCGGTCGAACAGTCGTGAGCGATCGAGTTGGCCCGGGCGATCGGCCGGTTATCGGGATCAGCGCCTACTCTCAGCCTGCGCGCTGGGGCACCTGGGAACTGCCCGCCGTGCTGCTGCCGCGACGGTATGCCGACATGGTCGCCGCGGCCGGCGGGCTGCCTGTTCTGCTGCCGCCGATGCCCGGCGTTGAGCGCGTGCTGCCGCGGCTGGACGGGCTCATCCTGTCCGGCGGCGGCGACCTCGACCCGCCGACGTACGGCGCGGAGCGCGATCCGGCCACCGGGCCGGCCAACGAGGCGCGCGACGACGCCGAGCTCACCCTCGCACGGCGGGCGCTTGCGGCCGGGCTGCCGCTGCTCGGCATCTGCCGCGGCCTCCAGGTGATCAATGTCGCGCTCGGCGGGACGCTCATCCAGCACCTGCCAGCCCTGACCGGCGACGACAGCCACTCCCCCGACCCCGGCGGCTACGGGACGCACAAGGTCAGCGTGGCGCCGGGCTCGCACCTCGCGGGCATCCTCGGCCGGACCGAGGCGGCCGTGCCGACGCATCATCACCAGGCCATCGAGCGGCTCGGCGCCGGCCTCGTCGCGACGGCGTGGGCCGACGACGGCGTTATCGAGGCAGCCGAGTTCGGCCCAGCTGCCTCCGACGCAGCTGCCTCCGACGCAGCTGACGTCCGCACAGCGCGGCCGTTCGCCATCGCTGTGCAGTGGCATCCTGAGGCGGGCGACGACCCGAGGCTGTTCACCGCGCTGATCGAGGCCGCCCACCGGGCTGGGTGAGCGGCGTCAGACCCGGTGAGCCCGGATACCCCGGAGGTGGACGATGAGCGGAGACAGCCGGCCGGCCGAACGCCTGGCTGCGCTGATCGGGCAGGCTCTGGGGGCAGCGGACCTGGACGCGTATGCGGACCTGTTGCATCCTCAGGTGCGCTGGGGGGCGCCGGGTGATCCGTCTCCGCCGTGCCAGAGCCGCGCCCAGGTGCTGGCGTGGTACCGGGCCGGCCGGGAAGCAGGCACCAGGGCACGCGTCACCGAGACCGTCGTTTCCGGCGACAGGATCCTCGTCGGCCTGCGGATTTCCAGCGTGCAGGCAGATTCTGGCGCTGGCGATGAGAGCGACCGCTGGCAGGTCCTGACCGTTCGCGACGGCCTGGTCGCCGACATCCGTGGCTTCGACAACCGAGACGAAGCCGCCGCTACAGCCGGAATCGCAGGTCAGACTGGGTGAGCCGCGTCCCAGCGCTCCTGGAACGGCGGATAGATCGCAGTCAGGTCGTGCGGCAGGTTCGCCTTGACCGCGCGGGTGCGATCGTCGCAGAGGATCTCTTCCGCGCCCGCCGCGATCCCGTCCAGGACCTGACGCGCCACGCTCTCCGGGCTGATCTTCGGAAGGTCGCTGAAGAACGAGCCCATCTCGGTGTCGATCACGCCCGCGAACACGCCGGTGACGAGGGTGCCCTGGCGCCGCAACTCGATCCTCGCCGCGTTGGTCAGCGACCACTGCGCGGACTTGGCGGCGCAGTACGTGCTGTTGGTCGGATTAGCGAACCAGGACACGATCGACAGGATGTTCACCAGCGCGCCGCCGCCGTTGCGCCCGAGCACCGGCGCGAACGCCCGGCACATGCGCAGCATGCCGAAGTAGTTCGCCTCCATCTCGGCCCGCGCGCTGTCCATATCCGGCGCTTCGATCTGCGCAGTGCCCCGCATGATGCCCGCGTTGTTGATCAGGATGCTCACATCGGCGCAGCGCGCCACGGCCGCCTCGGCGTCCGCGTCGCTGGTGATGTCCAGCCGAACCGGGGTGACTCCGGGCGTGGTGACGCTCGCCGGGTCGCGAGCCCCGCCGTACACGACCGAGGCGCCGCGCTCGACCAGCGTCCGGCTCAGCACCTGCCCGAGGCCACGCCCGGCACCGGTCACCAGCACCCGCGACCCTTCGATCGGCACTGACATCAACGGCCTCGTTCCCCGAAAAATTTGCTGAGATCGAGCACACAGAGCAGTTGCGGGGCCGGCTCACCAGGCACGGTGATCGGGCCTGCTTGCCGGAAGCCTGCCTTCTCCAGCGCCCGGATCGAGGTCTGGTTGGCGACGTCCGGGCTGGCCAGCGCCTGCCGCGCCGACGGATGCGCGGGCAGAGCCACGTCGCGAAGGTAGCTCCAGATCAGCTGCGGGCCGAGGCCGCGACCGGTCAGCTCTGGCACGCCGATCGCGTAGTCGATGCCGATGGCGTCCGGCAGGCCGGTAGCAGCTGCGTAGTCGGAGTAGTCGCCGACCCGGTAGTGCTGGAGGAACCCGGCGTCGTGGCCATCTACCGCGACGATGTGCACTCTGGTCGGCGAGTCGCCGGCGATCCTCGGCGCGTACTTCCGCTCCGCCGCGGCGAGGTCCAGCCGCTCAGGGAACCACCGTGCGACGTGCGGCGCGTTCTGCCAGGCCACCAGCGATGGCAGATCCGCCGCGGCGAGCGGGCGGAACGCGATGTCCGCGATCATGACTGACTCTGCCAGCCGGATTCCGGCCGCGACGGCATCGGGCCGGCAGCGCGCGATCGCCTCCTCCGGGTCCGCCCACTCGAACCGGTCGTGCTCGGGGTCGACCCGTGCCTGCGTGCCAGCGGGCACGTCTAGTCCGAACCGCACCCACCGGCCGGACAGGTCGAGCGCGCGCAGGTCGGCTGGCGCGGCGACGATGCCGGACTCCTCGGCTAGCTCGCGCAGCGCCGCGTCCAGCACCGCCTCGGTGGGCTGACGGCAGCCGGACGGCGGCGTCCAGGCCCAGTCGCCCTCGTAGCCGGGGCCATGGTGAGCGCGGTGCAGGATCAGGTACTCGCTGCCGCAGCGGACCACGATCGCCGCGCCAAAGGGCTCGTCGGGCGCGATCGGCAGGCCGTCGTAGGTGTACCGGAATGCCTGCGTCACGGGCTGAGTATCTCAGAGCCAGTCGAGGCTCGATGCCCTGACGGTGGACGGGAGCGCGCGGCCGTCAGCCTGATCAGCGCGGAAGTCGACGATGAAGTACGGGTACTCGGGAACGTCGGTGACGTAGTCCGCCGTCAGGCCGAGCGACTCGTAGAACGGGACCGCGGCCGGGCTGGCCTGCCATTCGACAAAACCCGGGTCAGGCCGCGCCCCGGCCCATCGCAACACCGCGGCAACCAGCGCCCGTCCGATCCCCTGCCGTCGGCGGTCGGTCAGGACGAACACGTCGTGCATCCGGACGATGCGGAAGTCCCGCCAGAGCGAGGTGCCGTAATCCTGGGCCTCGACCATGCCGACGGGCTCGCCGTCCAGGTACGCGATGCCGATGAACCGGTCGTCGTCCGCCGCGTGCAGCCGGGCCCCGCGAAGGAGACGGCCGTCGTCCCCTTCGGTCCGCCGGTCCGGCGCGAAGACGCGAAGCGCCTGCTCGCTCACCATGTCCGGCGTCAGGCGCCGCACCGCTACCTCTCGGGGGGGCGACCCCCCGGACCCCCCGCTGGCACTCATGGTGCGCGAGCATAGCGAGCCCATCCGGCTAGTGTGGGCTGCCATGACGCAGACGCCGCAGCAGCCGCATGACGACATTAAGGACGAGCCTGAGGCCGCCGGGGCCAGCGCCGAAACCGATATCGCGGCCGAGCCCGCCGACGACCTGGTCACCACGCGGCACTCGATCACGATCGACAGCGCGGAACTGAGCTACACCGCGACGACGGGCCGGACCGTACTGCGCCGGGAGGGTCATACCGACGACAAGTTCGACGGGCCGCGGCCGAAGGCCGAGATGTTCCTGACCGCCTACACGGCCGACACCGACGACCCGGTCGCCCGCCCGGTCACCTTCGCCTTCAACGGCGGGCCGGGCTCCTCCAGCGTGTGGCTGCATCTCGGGCTGCTCGGCCCGCGCCGGG
>Ga0335074_10011949_pt1 | contig 12158 bp, 11 predicted proteins | sample Lox_Sample_23_FD_206715 | JGI IMG/M metagenome (GOLD analysis project Ga0335074, IMG submission 206715) | Soil microbial communities from Loxahatchee National Wildlife Refuge, Florida, United States - Lox_Sample_2.3 | ecosystem: Environmental > Terrestrial > Soil > Wetlands | place: USA...
GAACGGCAGCCGCTCCTTGGTGATGCCGTGCTCGAGCAGCCGGGCCGCCTCGATCTGCTCGGCCAGCGCGATCGGCAGCTCGGCCCCGGCCTCCCTGATGTGCGCATCCATGTCCCGGGCGTGAGCGAGCCTGCGGCTGACGTCCTTGCTCGCCTTGTGCGGCGGGATCAGCCGCATCCGCAGGCTGGCCTCGACCGGGAACGGCAGGGCGTCGCTGTAGTGCAGCCACGGCTCGCCCTCGGGGAAATACATGACGTCGGGGAACCGGGCGAAGGACAGGAACGCCGCGTAGGACTCTCCGGCCGGATGTTCCAGCCGCAGGAGCGTGCGCCCGTTGTGCACCTGGCCCTCAAGCAGCGCCTCGATCTCGCCCGCGCCCCATCGGCGGCGCTTGGCCGCCGACGGCTGCGGCTCGCCCGTGGTTGCGGCCAGCGCGTGGCGGAACAGCCAGGCGATCTCGTCGGAAGTGGCGTGGTTGGCGGCCAGAGCACTGGAACCCAGCGCCCGGCCGAGCCGCTCGGCCTGCTCGGTCCACCGGGCGATTTCAGCCGCTGGCACCGCCTCGTCGGTCAGGCCCAGGGCTTCCTCGCTGGCCCGGTACGCGCCGATGAACTGGGCGAGGACCCCGCCCGACAGCTGGGCCCGCATGCCGCGCTGGCCAAGCCGGACGCCGAGGTAGACCTCCTTGGTCCAGAAATCCTTCGCCCACACGTGCTGGTACATCTCGTCCAGGTACTCCGGCCAGCCCGAGCCGCCGTCTGACGTGGCGTCCAGGCCAGTCGCCCACTCGGCCGCCGGGTAGGACCGGTGCGCGATCCGAAGGTGCACCTCAGCGTCCGGCATCCGCACCGCGGCCAGGGCGACAGTGATGTTGATGGCCAGAGCTTCCCGGTCCTGCGGCGTCGTGAACTCGTACGACACGGTTGGGAGCCGGTAGTAGGCCCACGCGTGGGTCTCGGTGAGCAGGATCCGGTCATCGAAGTACCGCACGGACAGACGACTTCTGCGCGCCCCGCTCATGGCCGGGCCCGCACTTGCTCGGGCGCGCTGGCCAGCGCGGCGACGAGCACACCAGCCAGCGCCGTGTACGCGTGGAGCGCGGCTGGGCTCAGGCTGCCGGCCGCCGGCTTGGGCCCCGGTGCGCCCGGAGCGGGGGGTGCTACCCGTTCTGGCTCGCGATCCTTGAGATGGTCATCCCACGGCACGCGGACAATGGCCCGGCACCGGCCTCTGGCCAGCGCTTCGGCCTGTTCGACGTGCGGCAGGGTATGCCTGCTGACGCCGTTCAGCACGGTGATGGCATCGTCGGCGAGCTGGGCGTGGCCGTGGGCCTCCAGCCATTCCCGCGTCGTCGCCAGCGCGCTCGGCGCATCCTGGCTGGCCGGCGCGACCAGGATGAGCTGGTCGGCGGCGGCCAGCACCCGCGGAACCACCGCCGCGCCCGGGTCAGCCAGGGTGAGCGGGTATCGGGCCGAGAGCAGTTCGAAGATCTTGGTGACGTCGCCCTGATCCGTTTGCCCGGCCGCCACGGCCTCGCGCGTGACCACCTCGAGCCGCGACGGCGCGGGCGGCGCGGATCCGGTGAGGGCCGGCACCGCCTGGGCCCGCTCGGCCAGCGAGCCGCGTCCGGGATTGAGGTCGAGCGCGGCGACCGGATCGTCGCGCAGGCTGGTCAGCACCTCCCCGGTCAGCAGCGTGGTCACGGACTGGCCGGCACCCACCGTGCAGCCCAGGACCACCACCCGGCGTCCGGTGGGCATCGGGAGCCGCGCCCGTGCCCGGTCGCGCTGTAGCTGGTCCGGCCTTCCCGGGCTGTGGCCGCCCGGCACCACGACCACGCGGTCGTGCCATCCGGCGGTGCGGCGCTCGGACGGGTTGCCGAGAACACGCTCCACGGTGCGGATCGGGCGCTCGCCTGGCTGGTCGCCGGTTACGGTCACCAGCGGCCGGGGCGGCGAAGCCGGCGGGGCTGCCTGAGCCGCGGCCCGCTCCGGCACATCGCGAGCCGGCGGAGCGGGCACAGCGCGGCCAGGCTGAGCCGGACCCTCGCGCACCGGCTGCGCAGGCACCGCGCGACTCGGCTGGGCCGCAACCTGCCGGACGGCCGGGGGTGCGGACGGGGCGGATGGGGCGGTAGCGGCCGGCGGGACGGACGGGGCCGCTGGGGCGGTTGCCGCCGGGGCGGTGGCGGCCGGGGCGGCGGCGGGAGGGACAGACCGGGCGGCTGAGGCGGCCGGGGCGCTGCCCGCCTCGGCGGGAGCCTGCGGCCAGGCCGGTATAGGACGATCCGGCAGATGCCGCTCCAGAGCAGGGCGCTGCGGAGGGGTCTGGCTGGGAGGCGGCAGCGGATCGGCTGCTACGGCGACCGCTTCGACCGCCACCGCTTCGACTGCTACTGCTTCGCGGGCGCTTCGACCGCGGCCGGCTGGCTGGTCACGGCCGGCACGTCATCGGCGATCGCGCCGCCTGCCCGCCGCCACACGCGAGCGACGACCACGATCTGATCCCGTTCGGCGAGTGGCGCCATTCGGCACCAGGTTCGTGGCTCGTTCAGGTAACGCAGCTGGGAAACCACCAGCTCGGGCAGGCGTTTGCCTTCGAGTACTGGCCGGGTGACGAGCCAGGCCAGCCCGCCTGGCGGCAATATATAGAGCCAGAGAAGAGTGTGACTGAACGGAAGTCCAGCAAGTTTGAGAACCACCACGTAAGGCACGGCAATGGCCGTGAAGACCGCAATCTGGCCGACCGGAAGCGGCATGGGCAGCCGGAAATCATACAGCTTGTAAAGCCGCTTCTCGATTCGCCAGATGTTGGTGTAGGTGGGCAGATCCAACCCTGCTGCGCTCCTTAGGCTGCTTACCGCATCAGTGAACGCCGAGCGCGTTCGCGATGCCGGTAGCGAGCGTCTGCACGATGCTGGGCGTATAGAAGACGATGGCGATGGCCACCGCGAGCACGAAGAACTGCACGAACCGAATGATCTCGCGGGTGAACAAGAAGAAAATGGCGACAATGCCGACGATCCCGAGGAACAGCGGCCCGAACAGACCCTGCAAATACGTCACCAGGCCGGTCGTGCTGAGCGCCAAGGGGGGAATCGAGATGAGCAGGTGCTTCATCGTTCAGCTCCGGGGGGTTACGGGGGGTGGGGTGCTGTGCCCACGACTGGCTGTGCGGGCGGATCGTCGGGAGGGTTCCTGTCACGGTCCCCCCGGCTGCGTGACCGCTGGGCCTATGGCCTCGACGTACCAGCTGCCGCTGCGCCGCACGACGGTCATCTCATAAGTCATTTCAAGGCCCGGTGAGGCGTCGTTGACCGACGAAGCCTTATCCGATTTCCTGTCCCGCTCCCTGGACGTGGTTTGACCGGTAACCTGCCAGATCACGCTGACCTCGATCCTGCGCGTTGCTCCCCCAGACGGGACCTCCATTCCGGAAATGGAGCCAAAGTTCACAGCGCCGCCAAGCCCGGTAACAACAGCGCCCGGGGCCAGGAACCGCCCGAGTGCCTCCTGATCGCCACTGGCATAGGCACGGAAGAATCCCGGCAACTGGTCGGTGAGAGCGGTCACCGCGGCTGGGTCGCTCGCCGAACTGGGCGACGATGGCGGGGTGGCACGCTCGGGTCCGGGGAGCAGCGCGGGTTCGGCGGAGACGACCAGCCCGCCTTGGGCCGAATAGACCGGCACGCCGAGCTCGATCAGCCCGGAACTGACCTGGGCGAGGAGGGTGACAACCGCGTGGTGCGCATTCTGTACCGAGATGGAGGCAACCTGCTCGGACTGGAGTTGCTGGGTCCCTGCGCCATTCCAGCCGAACTGCGGGTCAGATCCCACCGGAATGAACGGGGTCAGATCGTTGGCTCGTTGCGCGGCCGTGGCCGGGCTGAAGTTGAGATATACGTTCCCGAACTGCAGCGCGAAGGCCTCGGCTAGCCCGGTCGGGAACCCGCTGTCCGCCGCGGGCGGAGCGTTGCTGCCGCTGGCCCCGCCGCTGCCGGACTGCCGGGGGCTGGCCACTATTGACGCCACGCCTCGGAAGCCGATGATGAGCAGGACCGCCCAGATCAGTATGCGGAACGTCCACACCAGCCAGCGGCCGCCCGCACCGCGCCACTGCTGCGGGCGTCGCTCTGTTGACTCAGGTGGCTCCTCGAGACCTAGCGACGCCTCGTCAGCCATGGCCAGCTCATCGAGGGTCGCCTTGCGAACCATGGCACCTCCGACCGCTCTCCTGCGCCTGCGCAGCAAGGAGTTGCGGCGCACCCTTACCCCTTTCGGGCCCCATTCTCCAGCGGAGGGCGCAAATGCCGTCGCCGACGCGCCGGCGATCTGTGAATCGGACGGGCAATTGGCACTCTGCGGGCGAAAGATCCCGGCTTGGTGGTTCTGGGTGGCCTGCGGAGCCTCATCGCCCCGGGGCCACGCAGCCGCACCCGAATCAGCAGATCCCTCAGGTGGATGCCACGCGCCATTCCCTGGCCGCTCCCCCGGGGCCGGCCATTGCCCGTTCTGTGACCGCTGCCCGGCGGCCGGCCATCGCCCATTCCCCGAACGCTCCCCCGCCTCCGGGTGTCTTCCCATCACTGGCCATGGGCCGTTTCCTGGCCGCTCCCCTCCTGGCTCCGGCCATGCCCTGTTCCCTGGCCCCGGCCCCGCGTCTGGCCGTGGCCCCTGCTCAGTCCCCGGCCGATGTTCCATCCTCGGCCGCCGGGCTGGCCCCCGACGCTGCTCCTGCTCCGGCCACAGCTCTGACTCCCTCCAGAACTCTGACTCTGGCCACAGTTCCGACTCTGGCCACCGAGCTGGCTGCCCGGCCTTGCGCCACGGCCGCAACTCGGCGTCCGGCGGCATCTCCATCTCCGGCGACATCCGTGGCCCAGGCCAGCCCCCCGCCGGGCGCTGCGCTGCCCCGGCTGGCCGCGGCGGGCCTGCGGGCATCGCCGGGACGCCAGGCATGGGCGAGTCCGGTGTCGCCTCGACCGCGAACGCGGCCGGGCGAACTCGGTTCTTCTTCCCACGCATGGCCTGCCTTGCCTTCCTCGTGCCGCTGCCGCACCAGGTGCAGGCGAGGACGGGAGCATTCGACCGCCGTAGGTGTGACAGTCACTGTGACAGGGGGCTGACCTGCTGCGATTCGCAACATGAGCCCGCCGGGAACTCTGTTGGGTGCACTCCAGCGGCCTGGGACGCGACATTCGGGCCCGGGCACTGGCGACAATGCGGGTATGGAGAACGCGCCAACCGAACCGGCTCGCTGGGATCCGTACGCCGCCGACTACGCCGAGCACGCCGAGCAGAGCGCGTTCAACGCGCTTTATGACCGGCCGGCGATCCTCAACCTGCTGGGCGACGTGACCGGCCAGCGGGTGCTTGACGCGGGCTGCGGCCCCGGCCTCTACGCCGAGGAACTCGTCCGGCGGGGCGCATCCGTGGTCGGTTTCGACGAGAGCCCGCAGATGGTGCGGCTGGCCCAGCGAAGGCTGGGCGATGCGGCCGAGTTCCACGTTCAGGACCTGGGCCAGCCGATCGGGTGGGCCGACGACGGCTCCTTCGACCTGGCGGTCATGGCGCTGGTCATCCACCACGTGGACGACCGGGTCGGCGCGCTGCGTGAGATACGCCGGGTCCTGCGCCCGCTCGGGCGCCTGGTCATCTCCACCCACCACCCGGTGGCCGACTGGCGCCGCCAGGGCGGGAGTTACTTCGACACCGAAGTCATCGAAGAGACCTGGCGGCGTGGCTGGCAGGTCCGCTACTGGCGGCAGCCGCTGACCCAGACGTGCGCTGAATTCGCCGCAGCGGGTTTCTGGATCGAGCGACTGGTCGAGCCGCTGCCCGTTCCCGAGATGGCAAAGGCCTATCCGCAGGATTACGCGAAGCTGCTGGACGAGCCCGGATTCGTCACGTTCAGGCTGGTCATAGCGCTGGACTGAAGCCTAGGCGGCGCCTGCCGTGGTCACGATCCAGGCCAGGATGAGGGCTTCCTCATGCCACTTGTCGTACCTGCCGCTGCGGCCGCCGTGCCCGGCCACCATCTCGGTCCGCAGCAAGAACGGCCCGCCCTTGCCCTCCGCCTGCAGCCGGGCGATCCACTTCGCGGGCTCGCTGTACAGCACGCGGGTGTCGTTCAGGCTGGTCACGGCCAGGATCGGCGGGTAGGTCTGCCCGGTTACGTTCTCGTAGGGCGAGTAGGACTTCATGTACGCGTAGACCTTGGGGTCGTGCAGCGGGTCTCCCCACTCCTCCCACTCGGTCACCGTGAGCGGCAGCGACGGGTCGAGGATCGAGGTGAGCGCGTCGACGAACGGCACCTGCGCGACCATGCCGCCGAAGTCCTGCGGAGCGAGGTTCGCGACCGCCCCCATCAGCAGGCCGCCGGCCGAGCCGCCGCGGGCAATCAGGCGCGACGGTGCCGTCCAGCCCCGGTCAATCAGGTGCCCGGCGCACGCGACGAAGTCGGTGAAGGTGTTGATCTTGTACAGCAGCTTGCCGCCGGTGTACCAGCGGCGCCCCATTTCCCCGCCGCCCCGGATGTGCGCGATCGCATAGCCGAAGCCACGGTCGAGCAGCGACAGCCGCGAGATGGAGAACTGCGGGTCCATCGAGATTTCGTAGCTGCCGTAGCCGTACAGCACGAACGGCGAGCTGCCGTCCTGGGGAGTGCCCTTCCGGCACACCAGCGAGATCGGGATCTGGGTACCGTCGCTCGCGCTGGCCCACTCCCGGTACTGGGTGTAGTCCTCAGCGCGGTACTCCTGCCCGCCGGGCAGCGCGAGCACCGGCTGCCGCTTGAGCAGCGTGAGATCGCCGGTGGCCATGTCGCAGTCGTAGACCGAATTCGGCGTCACCAGCGAGACGTAGTCCAGGCGGAACAGCCGGGAGGAGTACTCGGGGTTGGCTCCGGGCTCGACGGTGTAGACCGGCTCCGGGAACGCGACCTCGTACTCGGCGTCGTCGCCGTGGATGATGCGCAGGCCGGTGAGCCCGTCGCGGCGGAAGTAGACGGCCAGGTACTCCGCGAAGGCGTCCACGTCGAGCAGGCGTGTGTCCTCGCGATGCGCGATGAGCGGCGTCCAGTTCGCGGGCTCCGTCAGCGGCGCGGTCGCCAGCTCGAAGTTCTCGGCGTGGTCGTTGTGCAGGATCAGCAGGCGTTCGGTTCCGTCGGCGCTGGCCTGATGCTCTACCTCATATTCCACGCCCTGGCGGCGCGGCGTGACGATGGTGAACTCGCCTTCCGGCTGCGTTGCGTCCAGCAGCCACACCTCGCTGGTCACCGAGCTGGCCACGGATATGCACAGGTAGCGCTCGCTGCGGGTCAGGCCGACGCCGACCCGGAATTTCTCGTCAGGCTCCTCGTAGACGATCACGTCATCGGCGGCCGGTGTGCCGACCATGTGCCGCCACACCCGGTATGGCCGCCACGCGTCATCGACCGTGGTGTAGAACAGCGCCGAGCCCCCCAGCGACCACGCCGGCCCGTAGAAGGTGTTCGGTATCTCGTCGGCGGCGGTCTCGCCGGTGACCAGGTCCTTGACCCGCAGCGTGAAGCGCTCGTCGCCGGCGAAATCGGTGGAGTACGCGAGCAGCCTGCCGTCCGGGCTCACCGTGTAGGCGCCCATGGAGAAGAACTGCCCGTCGCCGGCTAGCTCGTTGCCGTCGAGCAGGACCTCCTCGCCCTCGAGCGGCGAGCCGTCGGCGCTCATCGGCGGGCCGGAGTCGTCCGGCCGGACGGCCCGCCGGCAGAACACCGCGTACTGCTTCCCCTCGACCGTCCGCACGTAGTACCACCAGCCGCCCTTGCGGGTCGGCACCGAGAGGTCGGTCTCCTGGGTCCGGGCCTTGATCTCGCCGAAGATGGCGTCGCGCAGTTCCGCCTGGCCGGCCGTCATGGCCTCGGTGTAGGCGTTCTCGGCCTCGAGGTATGCGGTCGTCTCCGCGGCATCCTTGTCGGCCAGCCACGCGTACTCGTCGACGAACGTGTCGCCGTGGAAGGTGCGCTCGTAGGGGATCCGACGGGCGGGCGGCGGTTCGGGGCCGTCGGCCGGAGTGCGTGCTGGCTCGGTGTTCATGAACCTGGAGTCTATGAACAGTGATGGAAGCGGAGCATCGGGCACCACGGAAAGCGCATCGGTGGCCCGCAGGCTCTCTTCATTCTTCCTGAACGGGACGCCACCGCGCTGGCCTGGATCGGCCCGCCGGCGCCCTGGTTTCGGCGCACCGGTGCCGATACGCTGCCATCACCCGGGAGAGGCTGTCATGACCGTTACGATCGGGGCCGCCGCGATTGCGGGTGCCCTGCGCACGCCCTCCACAGCGGCCGCTGCCGCACCCAGTCGCACACTCGCCTTCGTCACGCTCATCACCTGGCTCATCGATGCCGGCAGCGGCGGGTACATGCTCCGCACCTGGATCGCCCGCGGTGGTTTGCGCCGGCAGCGGGCCACCGACCGGCTGGCTCCGCGGGTGGTCTTCGGGCACTTCGGCATGGCCAGCACCGGGCTGCTGGTGTGGCTCAGCTACCTCGCTACCGGCTGGATTGTCCTGGCCTGGGTAGCGGTGGGCGTGCTGATGCTGGTGATCGGGCTCGGCGTGTCCACGGTGACCGTGTGGACGCCGTTCCCGGCCCACCACGCCACCGGGGTAAATACCGTCCCCGCCGCGGGCGATCCGGGCGTCAGCCCGGGTGCCGCCCTGGCCGAGGAGGCTCTCGGCGGCCGCCTCACCGACGAGACGCTCAACCGTGCGCTCACCGACGACGTGCTGCTCAGCAAGCTCGTCGAGGATGTGGTGGCCGGTGCGCGGGCCGTCCCATCGCGGAAGGGCATCCCCAACGCGACCGCGCTCATCCCGGCCGGCCACGGGATGGCGGCCATAGCCACGATGCTCCTGGCCGTACTCACCGCCGTAGGGGCTCGATGACCAGGGTTCACCGCAGCGCGTCTGGCCGGGTATCCAGCGTTTGAGGCTGCCCGGCCGAGTCAAGCAGCTGCCGCAGCACCGTGGTGTAGCGTTCCAGCGCGGCCCGCCCGGCGTGGGTGAGCGCGACCGAGGTCCGTGCGGTCTTCTCTGTGGTGACGTACCCGGCGTCCTCGAGTTTGCGCAGGTGGGTGATCAGGTTCCCCGGTGTCAGCCCGATCAGGTCCTGCAGCTTGGTGAAGGACAGGTCGTCGCCGCCGCGCAGGGCCGCGAGCGTCACCATGATGCGCAGCCGGGCCGGGGCGTGGATGAGCGCCGACCTCACGACGTCAGCGGTCACTCGACAACGCCAGCGCTGACTCGAAGACGTCAGCGCTGGCTCGAAGACGTCAGCGCTGGCTCGAAGACGTCAGCGCTGGCTCGAAGACGTCAGCGGTCACTCGACAACGTCAGCGGTCACTCGACAACGTCAGCGCTGGCTCGAAGACGTCAGCGCTGAACTTGACGACGCAGGCGCTGCGCTTTTCAACCGCGCGACTTTATGCTCCGACCCGTTTCGGGCGGCCAAAACCAAGTTCGGTTCGCGACCGAATTCGGCCGACGCGCACATATCGTGGATTCGGTAACCGCAATTAGGGCATATCGCCCCAGAAAATGACTGGGTCACATCATAAGTCACTGCCCAAGTGCAGGCTGGCCGTCACGGTTGCCCCGGTGGCCTCATTGATCGTCGATGGCCGTACCGGGACCGTCGGGGCGGGCGGTCCGGTACGGTGGCGGGCTCGGGAATCTCCCGTCACCGTAACTGAAAGTGACCTATTTACGGACTCGGCACTGCGACGTAGCATTGCCGGTGCAGGCCGATTCAAGGAAGAATCGGGCAATCGTGGGGGGAGCCAGGAATGGCCTTACCGCGAATTCCGCGGATCCTCTTCGTCGTTCCAGGGCTCCTAGCTGGCTTGCTAGTTCCCGCTCTGACCACCGGCCCCAAGCCGCTTGCGGCTGGCGATGTGGGAATGATCAATGATGACTTCGCAGTGGATAGCGTGACGCTTCATGTAGGCCAGCAACTCACCCTCTTCAACAACTCGGACGTAGTTCACGTGATTGGCCCTGGCCAAGATACGCACGTCTATCCCGAGCGCGGAGTGCCGCTGACCGGCTTTCATCTCATGCAGACCAACAGCGTCCTGGAGACCGGGAAGTGGGAGACACCAGGAACCTTCTACCTGACGTGTACGGTGCACCCCGGAATGACCCTCAAAGTCGTGGTTGTCCGCTAACCACGACATCCTGCCGGAATGGCTCCGAACACTCGGGAAGGAGGTAGCCATGAGGTCTCTCATCAGCAGCGTCAAGCACGTGCGTTACGTGCTTGGGTCGCTCAGCGCGGTGATGTTCGCCAGCGTCAGCTCCGCCACGTTCTAACCAGGCCGTGCTGACGGGGCAGCGATCCTCGCCGGCGTGACCTCGCCGGGTCGGCACCGCAACGGTGCCGGCCCGCGCGCCGACATGAAATGAAACGGAACGGCTATGTTCGAGACCGGCGCCCGGCAGTTCCGGATGGCGATGAGCATGGTCTGGGGACGCCGGCTTAACCCGGCGAACGTCGGGCGGCTTGTCGATGACGTGCTCGCTACCATCGCCGAATTCGGTGAGCTGAGCGCGGACGCGCAAGAACTCCTGGGTGAACCGGCGACCACCCCGGAGGCGCAGCAGGAGTTCGCCAGTCGCGGCCTGCGCCGCACGGCCCGCAGGCTGGCCGCACAGTCACCTTTCTACGGGCCCCGGTTCGCGGCCGCCGGGATCGAGCTGGCCAAGCTCGAGCTGGCCGGGCTGGCGGCGATGCCGGTCACCACCAGGCAGGACCTGATCGAGCGGCCAGACGACTTCCGGTGCGCCGACGCGCCGGGCTACCTGGCCACCCGCACCACCGGCACCACGGGGCGCCCGGCTGAGGTGTGGCTTTCACGGTACGAGATGGAGCTGTGGCCCGCGATGGGCGCGCTGTCCTCGGTGCTGAACGGCGAGCTGCGGCCCGGTGACATCATGCAGGTCAGCATCAGCTCACGGGCGACCGCCGCCATGCACCTGGCCGCGGCTTCCTGCCGGATGGCGGGCGCGGGATGCCGGCCGCTCGGCATCGCGCCGCCGGACGACGCGCTGGACGGCCTTGCGCAGGGCGCGGCCACGATCCTTTTCACCTACCCCAGCTACCTGGCCGAGCTGGTGACCGCCGCGCGGCGGCGTGGCATGGGCCCGGGTGACTTCCGGCTGCGGCGGGTCGCGGTCGGCGGAGAGGTGCTGTCTCAGAGCCTGGCCCACGCCGCCTGCCAGACGCTGGGTGTCCCGCGGATCGACGACTCCTACAGCAACACCGAGGTGATCCCGGTTACCGCCCGGACATGCCGCCAGGGCCACCTGCACCACGACGTCAACCTCGGCCTGACTGAGCTGATTGACCTGGAGACCGGCCAGCCGGCCGGTCCCGGCGAGCTGGGCACGCTGGTGATCACCCCGTACTTCCCCTACCGGGACTGCGCGCCCGTCTTCCGCTACGACACCCGCGACGTGGCCCGCCGCCTGCCCGGCGAGCCTCCGCGCTGCGAGCTGGCGGGCGTCCCCGCCACCAGCCAGGTTCTCGGCAAGGCGGATCACCTGCTGCGCCCGGGCTCCGGCCAGGTCGTCACCCCGCGGCAGCTGACCGAGGCCATCGAGGCGCTGCCCACCGCTCCCTGGCCTGCCCGCTACCGCGCTGAGACCGTCGGCGGCAGGATCCGGCTCACCCTGCCCGAGGCCGCGATCGCCGGCTATGGGGACACCGCGGCCCGCCGTCACCTCGCTGAGGCCGGCCTGGACGCAGAGCTGACCATCGTCGGCGACGACGAGGCCGCCGCGCTGCGCAGCACCCGGAGCGACCTGCGCGAGACCACCTTCGCCACCCAGCCCGCACTCGTGGGAGCGTGAATCGCCGATGATGGCCCAGTCGCTTGCCGCCCTCCCGGTCACGCAGCCGATCTCCCTGCTCCAGCAGACGCTCACCGAGTTCGGCGTGGTCATTGTCGGCTCGATCATGGTCAGTGCGGGAGCGCTGCTGTACTTCCGGCGGGTCCGGATGGAGCGGCCGCCGGTCGGCACGTTCAACGGCCGCGATGTCGTGATCCTGCTGGTGTTCATCTGCACGCTGCCGTTCCTGTACGCGATCTTTCCCAACTGGCTGATTACCTGGCTGCTGGTGCT
>Ga0335074_10011951_pt1 | contig 12157 bp, 10 predicted proteins | sample Lox_Sample_23_FD_206715 | JGI IMG/M metagenome (GOLD analysis project Ga0335074, IMG submission 206715) | Soil microbial communities from Loxahatchee National Wildlife Refuge, Florida, United States - Lox_Sample_2.3 | ecosystem: Environmental > Terrestrial > Soil > Wetlands | place: USA...
TGGTTTGCGAGAAGAACGAAGGCACCGCGCACAACTTCGACACCGATCCCATCAAAGTGAAGCGCGAGGGCGACTGGCTGAAGGCGGATGGCACAACTCTCGGCGCCGACAACGGTGTGGGCGTGGCGGCAGCACTCGCCGTGATGGAAAGCACTGACATCGCGCACGGTCCGCTGGAGTTTGTCTTCACCATCGACGAGGAGTCTGGCCTGACCGGTGCGGCAGAATTTCCGCCAGGAATGCTGCAGTCGAAATACTTCCTGAACCTGGACAACGAAGAGAAGGACACGATCTGCATCGGCTGCGCAGGCGGCGTCAAGACTACGGCGCGCCGCAAGGTCGCGTTGCGCGATGCCCAGGGCGATACCGGCTGGCGGATCAAGGTCTCCGGACTACAGGGCGGTCACTCGGGCGTCGACATTCATCAGGGACGCGGCAATGCGGTGCGGATTCTCGCCGGCGTTTTGCAGACGGCGATGGAGGCCATGCCGGTCGAGATCGCCAATCTGACTGGAGGCAGCGCGCAGAATGCGATTCCGCGCGAGGCGTCTGCGGTGATCGTCCTGGATGCCGCGCGCGAGCAGGAATTCAAATCGCTGATCAAGAAGCTGGAAGACGAGTACAAATCTGATCTCGGCAGCTTCGATCCCGAGCTGCAGATCACGGTCGAGAAGATCGCGCGCCCGGTCAAGGTCCTCGACGCGAATGACGCCAGGCAGACGGTGCATTTGCTCGCGACGCTGCATCATGGTGTGCTGGCTATGAGCCCGGATGTCCCCGGCCTGGTTCAGAACTCCACCAATCTGGCGATGGTGGCCACGAAGGGCGATGTGATCGAGATCGTTACCAGCCAGCGCAGCGCCATCGAGAGCAGCAAGCTCGGCGCGGCGCGCATGGTCGCGACGGCGTGCCGCCTGGCAGGTTTCGACGTCGAGCACAGCGGCGGCTATCCCGGCTGGAAGCCTGAGCCCACCAGCGACATTGTCCAGAAGCTGCAGTCGGTGCATGAGAGGGTCTTCGGGCATCCGGCGAGTCTCATCGCCATGCACGCCGGGCTGGAGTGCGGCGTCATCGGCGAAAAGTATCCCGGAATGCAGATGGTCTCCTTCGGCCCTACGATCGTGGGACCGCACAGCCCCAACGAGCGCGTGGAAATATCTTCGGTGCAGGGCTTCTGGAAATATCTGAAGGCGGTGCTGGAGAGCATCTAAGGAAAATATTATGCGTCTACTGCTGAACTGGTTGTTGAGCGCGATCGGTCTGCTGATCGTGTCGCACGTGATGCCGGGATTTCATGTGCGCAGCTTTTCTGCGGCCATGATTGCGGCGCTGGTGATCGGACTGGTGAATGCCACCCTCGGCCTGTTTCTGAAGATCGTCACCTTGCCGCTGACGATCCTCACGCTGGGCATTTTCTGGTGGGTGATCAACGCCCTGATGCTGATGTTCGCCTCAGCGCTGCTGCGGCCGGCTTTTGTGGTGAGCGGTTTCGTCCCCGCGTTTTTGGGAGCGATCGTGCTCTCACTCATCAACATGGTGCTGAAGGCGCTGGCCCGCGACGTCGAGGGACGATAGCGACCCATAACGCTCGCGATAAGTTGGCTTAGGCTGCGCCGCAAGGCGGGACTCGGGCCAATCCGACCAGCCGCGCAGGCGGGTCCCCGACAAGTCCCGCCTTTGGACTTGTTGGGGTGGAGGAGCGGCGGAATGAATTGAGCCCGGAGCGCAAGCTCCGGGTAGCAGTCGAAAACGAACTGAGCCGCGGCAGCGGCGACACCTCCGGTTTACAACTGGCGCAGCCGCTTTACCGTTTCCCCAAGATCGCCGCTTTGAAACAGCCGGATTCCCGCAACTCCATCGGCGCCGGCCTGCAGGCAATCGCGAGCATTCGCGAGATTCACTCCGCCGAGCGCCAATATGACGAAACCACCTGAGGCAGCCGCTGAACACGCCTCGCGCAGTGCATCCAGGCCAATGCCTTTGGCGCCGGTTTGAATTTTCTCGAAGATCGGCGCCAGTACGGCGAAGCCGGCGCCTTGCGATTTGGCGCGTTGCACATCGGCCAATGAGTGCACAGACACTCCGATGATGGGTTCGCGATCGCTGCACTTCATCCACAACGCGCGAATCTCGGATGCGGCCGGCTCGTTCGATGCCAGGTGAACGCCGTCCACATGACAAGCCAGCGCGATGTCGGTACGGCTGTTGATGAGCAACTTGGTGGTCGCCGAGTTGTCGCGCACGGCGCGCACCGCCTCGCGGGCAAGGCATTCCAGATCGCGCGATGCAAGATCCTTCTCGCGCAGCTGGATGTAATCAACACCGGCGCGTGCTGCTTCGGCTATTCGTCGCAACAGGGCAGTCCGGTGCGCAGCCTCCGTTCCGCCGAATGCTCGGCGATCCGTGATGTAGTAGAGCAGCATCTGGAACTGGATTGTAGCTGGGGCGAGATTTCCCGGTCGTCACTGACAAGTCGTAGATTGCAGAAAACAGGGTGGAGCACGCCTTTTAGGCGTGCAGGGGGCCAGCCTGTTTGAAGAAGCGCTTTACCGTCTGAGGTACAGCTTTACCACAGCGGCTAAAGCCGATTTCTTTTTGGCTTCCCACTGCACCGCTGAAGCGGTGCTCCACCCACGCTCCAGCCTCTGCTGCACCTTCGACCGACCTGCTCTAGAATCAAACTGTGCCGGCTCCTGGCAGGAATCCAAAATCCGCGCTGGATCTCCAACGGTCGCGCATATCGCCGGGCGGTACGCTGGAGATTCTGCGCGCTGCCGCTTTCGCATCGCTGCCCTGGCTGGTGCACGGCTTCAGCACGCGACCAGGCGGAGCCTCTACCTGCTACGGCGGCAAGACCCTGAATCTCGGCTTCACCCAGCACGACACCAAAGACAACGTCGAGCAAAATCGCCGAGCTTTTCTAACCGCTCTCTGCGCCACTGAAGCCAGCGGCGATTCCTGGCCGCTTATGCAGGTCAAGCAGATTCATTCGGCGATCGTGCACCGCGTGAGCGCTTCGGCGAAAGAGCCGCTCACTGGCGACGGCCTGATCAGCAACACTCCCGGCCTGCTTCTGGCGATCAAGACCGCCGATTGCGTTCCCGTGCTGGTGGCCGACATTAAGCGGCGCGTCGTGGCCGCATTCCATGCCGGCTGGCGAGGAACCGTGGCGCGCATCGTGGAAAAAGGTGTTGGCGAGATGCGGCATCAGTTCGGCTGTTTGCCGCGCGACCTGCGGGCCGCCATCGGTCCTTGCATTCGGCGCTGTTGTTATCAGGTGGGCCATGAGGTTCGCGCCGAGTTCGAGTCGCAGTTCTCTTACGCCGACGATCTCTTCGAAGAGGTTTTCGATTCGAACGCCATTCACGTCCGCTATCCATTGCTGTTCCTGAACCAGCGCGCGCCGGGGCACGGCGATCTCGGCCCGGAGATTCATCTCGACCTGGTTGAAGCCAATCGCCGCCAACTGGAAGATGCCGGCCTGCGCGAGGAGCATATCAGCGTCGTCGAGGGCTGCACCGCCTGCGATACCACGCGCTTCTTCTCCCATCGCGCCGAGTTCGGCAAGACCGGCCGCATGATGGCGGTCATCGCTATTCGGCCGGAGTAATGTTGTTCGGACTGAAGAATGCTCTTCTGGCGCTGCTGATATTCGCCGTCCTGTATCTGGGGAGCCGCGCGCCGGACGTCGTGCCACGCCTTTGGCGATTTTTGCGCTATCGCGGAAGCGCGCATTGGCCGATTCAACCGGGAATCATTCAGGAACAGCGCAGGGAAACGCGAGGCAACAAGCGACGCCGGCGCCATCAGGCCGTCGTAACTTATTCGTACAACGTCAACGGCGTGTGGTATTCCGGCTGTTTCCGCGGCAAGCCGTCTCCATCCCCATCGGACGCGGAGCGACTGCTGGCGCGCTATCCCGCCCATACTTCTGTCATGGTGCGCGTGAATCCGAAACGAGCGAAGGACTCGCGGCTGGTGATCGTGGAGTAGAAAAAGCCCGGAGCGGATACTCCAGGCGTTTTGATTGTGCATCTCGACCGCGGACCGTTGCGTCTGGCGTCAGCTCGTGTGATGCGACGAATGGTGGTGGCTTGAATGATGATGCTTGCTGTGATGGTGATGGCTCGACGCGAACGCCGGCACCGAGATCACGACCATCATGACGAGAAGCAGCGGCAAAAGCTTTTTCATGGCCGGGATTATAGACGGCATCGAGCGGCAATCAACCACGCTCAGGCAAAAAGAACCACACTCGGCAACAGAAATTCGCAGTCGCAAATTCGGTTGACCACGGAAAGCACGGAAATCACGGAAATAGAAAAACTAATTCAAAAAGTTCCGTGTCTTCCGTGGTGAGTCCCAAGGCTGGAGTCGAGCCGGGCCGTGATCTACGTCAGGTCCGGCTGGCCCGTTGCCGTCACCACCATGGCCCATTCTTCATTTGACAGCCGCTTGCGCTGCGTCGTCGCCATGGGAATTGGCACGTGGATGAAGACACCGTGTTGCAGGCCGATGATCATGTCCGTTTTGCCCGCCATGGCGGCGTGGACGGCGTTGCGCGCGAAGGAGTCGCAGAGCACCGAGTCGACGGTCGAGGCCGGCACGCTGCGGATGTAGTAGCTGGGATCGAAATAGCGAATGACCACCGGAAAGCGCTGCGCCTCGAAGTGGTCGCGAATCTTGTGCCGCAGAAACAGGCCGATATCGCGATGCAGCAGGTTGCCCGAGGCATCGCGTTCCTCTGAAGGCGGCATCAGGTGCTGCCCCGCACCTTCGGCCACGACGATCACCGCATGTTTCCGCTCCAGCAGCCGGCGATGCAGAGCCGCCAGCAGCCCGCACTCGCCCTCCAGCTTGAACGGCACTTCGGGAACCAGGGTGAAGTTCACCTCCTGGCTGGCCAGCGTGGCGCCCGCGGCGATGAAGCCGGAGTCGCGCCCCATCACCTTCACAATGCTGACGCCGTTGTGGACGCAGTGCGCCTCCACGTGCGCCGAGTCGATGACCGCCTTGGCTTTCTCGATCGCCGTGAAATACCCAAAGGAGCGGTTCACATACTGCACATCGTCGTCGATGGTCTTGGGAATTCCAATTACTGAAATCTTCCGTTTCCGCCGCTGAATCTCCTCAGCTACGCAATGCGCACCGCGTTGCGTGCCGTCACCACCGACGGCGAACAGGATGTTGACGCCGCGCTGCTCCAGGAAGTCCACGATGATGTCCGGGCTAACTGGCCCGCGCGAGGTTCCCAGCAGTGTGCCGCCGCGCTGGTGGATGTCGTTCACGATGTCGGCGTTCAACCACATCGGCGGCGCCGACGATTCCGGGGAAAATCCGGAGTAGCCATAACGAATCCCCATCACTGCCGGCACGCCGTAGTGGTAATGGAGTTGAAGATACACCGAGCGGATAACGTTGTTCAGCCCGGGGCACAGGCCGCCGCAGGTGACGATCGCGACCTTGGTCTTTGCGGGGTCAAAGAACAGGTGCTCGCGCGGACCGGCGCGTTCTAAGAGTTGAACCGGCTCGCCCAGATCGAGCGGATTGCGGTAGTGCATCTCGTCGAGGATGAAGGTGGTCTCGACCGGGCCGAGCGCATCGAGGCGCAGCGGAGATTTTACTTCACGCGGCCCAAGCTCGGAGATGGGAACTCTTTCGCTCATGAAGTTCGTATCATGTCTGGCGGCCAGCCGGCTCGATTGTGTCAGGGCACGAGTTTACTCGTGCCGAAGCGACGTGAGCAGACTGGGCTTTAGCCCCTGCCGCTTTTCGCCTTGCCAGATATGTGAAGCAATACGGGAAATCCTCAGGCGAACTCGCTAATCCTCTCCTAACCGGGTTCTCCGCGATGTAATCTCGATGTCGCTGAAAGCTTGCTCGACTTTCAACTCGCACGTCGGAGAATCCACGCTGCCAGACTTCACCTGAGTAGCCGTATTCCTTACTCAGTCGATAGGAGAATCCTCCCTTGACGAGCTGCAAGGCCTTCTCGATGGACATGTCTTCGCCCACGGTAATGAGCAGATGCAAGTGGTCAGGCATCACAACAAAGTCGTGAACTCTAAATCTGCCGGCTGCCACGTTCGAGCGCAGAACGTCGATGCGCAGGTTGGCATTCCGTTCTGACTGTAGCAGGCATCGGCCCATGCTTGTTTTTGTAGTCACGAAAAATGTACGAGGTCGGCAAAGGCCTTGTGAGCTTCCATTACGCGGTGGTTTCGCCATATATGCAGGGGCTAAAGCCCAACCCTCAAAGCGCCGCTTTCGGCACGACTGAAGTCGTGCCCTGACACAAACTTTGCTGACACAAACCTTGCTGACACAAACCTTGCTCACACAACTCGAGGCGAACATCCAACTCACGACTGGCGCCAGTCGTGCAGGTTCAAAAGCAGCCCTGTCATCCCTTCTTTGGTTTCATGATCTGCCAAGCTGAATCGGGGATCCGCCGTCCCATCAGGCTGAAGCTGCTGGAGCCGGCCAGCATCTCGCCTCCGTCCATGTATACCATCTCGCCGTTGATGTACCCCGCCTGATCGCTGATGAGGAACGCGCCCAGATTGGCGATCTCCTCCAGCGTGCCGAAGCGATGCAGCGGGTTGTGCTCCAGCAGCGCTTTCTCCAGTTCCGGTGTCGGGAGCAGGCGAGAAAACGCGCCTTCGGTCCGAATCGCACCGGGCGCGATGGCGACGGTCCGAATGCCGCGTCCGCCCCATTCCACCGCCAGGCTGCGCATCAGCGCGACCACGCCCGCCTTCGCAACTGCGCTGGGGACGACGTATGCGGATCCGGTGTCGGCATAGGTCGTCGCGATGCTCAGGACGACGCCCTTGTGCTGCTCCTTCAGCCAGCGGCGGCCGCAGGCCAGGGTCATGTTGATGGTGCCCTTCAGCACAATGCCGATCACGGCGTCGAAGGCATTCGCCGAAAGCTCTTCGGTCTTTGCGAGGAAATTGCCGGCCGCGTTGTTCACCAGCACGTCGAGCGGGCCTGCGGCCCACAACTTCTCGATCAGCGGATCGACGTCCTCGGGATAGCGGACATCGCACTGGAATGCTTCAATTGTGCCGCCAGTGGAGGCAGAGAGCTCCTTGGCCGTCTGCTCGACGACCTGAGCGCGCCGGCCGCAGATGTAAACAGTTGCGCCGAGCTGGAGAAATCGCTCGGCCATGGCGCGGCCAATGCCCGTGCCGCCGCCGGTGATGAGAATGCGCTTGCCCTGCAGAAGGTCGGTGGTGAACATGGCGTCCGTTCCGGAAGGGATAAGCTATCACGCGAGCGGAAGGGATGTCAGTGAGCGAAGCCGCTATTAGCAATTAGCAATTAGCGATTAGCTCTATTTCCCAACCCTCAGCAGGTAGGCAACGGGCAGCTTCGCATTGGCCGATAGCTAAAGTCACGTACGGCCTCGCGAAGCGAGACGGAAGAGCTTAGCCCAGCCTTTCAAGGCTGGGTAGGCGTCCATTAAGAGACCGAGTCCCGTAGGGACGGCAGATCCGACTATTTCCCATATATCCAATGCGAGGGCTGGCATGCAAAGGATGTCAGATTGCGCTCTTCGAAAATTGCGCCGGCGTGCGGAAGAAGTTGGCAAAGACTCTCGCAGCCGCGAAAAGAGAGAAGGCATCTTGGATTGACGTAACGCCCAGACAGATCCGCGGCTGAGCTACGCGTTGTCGCAACGATCTCGACAAATTCACCGTTAGGTGGACCACCTATTGCAGAGAAACGAATACTCGTAGCAACGGTCTGGTCTGGCTCGTGCCTAAGCAGGTAATCTGGGATTGCCGAACCCAGCCGCCATCCTCCGCCGAGTACCTCCTGGCGCCCGTCGACCATGACTCCTGCCGTGACGCCGGAGACAAAACCGTCCTTCGTGCCGCAATTCGCCCGCAGCTTCCAGGTTCGCAAGCCCACACGGTCGGCCAAGGCTCTCCCTTTGTAGGCCAGCAGCGGTGCCGCCTCCAACGACCACTCCGCGAGGCGCGCGAAGCGATACGGCCCTCCAACCATCACATGCGCATCGCCCTCTGGCTGGAGATGTTCGAGCGCTCTGTCGCAGTTTTCCGCCGGATCGCCCAGTCGCAGAGCCTCCAATTTGTCGAGCGTTCTTGACGCCTGCCACACGGAGTATGCCTGCAGAGCGAACAGAAAGACGTACAGACCGAAGGGTATGCCAACAAGTACGATTGCTGCGAGCACGAGTAGCTTTCTCCGCGTCATCGTCGAACCATTTCTTTGTTTAGGCACCGCGAATGAATGAAAAGTTCCATCGAAAGGCCTGCCGTCCCTACAGGACTCGGGTTCTTTTAGGGGTCGCCGACCCAGCCTTGAAAGGCTGGGCTAAGCTCTTCCGTCTCGCTGCGCGAGACTTGAGCCATCGCGACACAGATCTCCCTGTGGATGACGTCATGAGTGAGGCAATGCGGTGTCTAAGAGCCAAGAGCCAAGAGCCGGGAGCCGGGAGCCGAGAGCCGAGAGCTTTGTACCATCCACCGAATCCCGTAGGAACCGACACAGAACCGCAATAGGGGTCCTTCGACTCCGGCGGCCAAATAAGGGCCGCCTCCGCTCAGGATGACACCGTGAGTTTTGACGTGTTGGAAATGTGAATCGCGCCGGCCCACAGCTAAGAACTAATTGCTAGCAGCTGATCGCTAACTGCTAATTGCTAATTGCTAATCGCTAATTGCTAACCTGCGCCAGCTTCACTTGGGAGCTGCTGCGGCGCCCGGCATGAGGGGGCGGCGGCATCGGCAAGCTAATCTCGACTTCCAGTCCGTGTGGCGAAACATTCTTCGCTGACACGCTGCCGCCATGTATAGCGACGGCATTGCGCACGATGGCCAGCCCTAGTCCCATGCCTCCGGTGTTGGTGCCGCGCGAATCGTCGACGCGATAGAACGGCTTGAAGAGCAGCGGCAGCGCATTCTCGGGAACACCGGGACCATTGTCGCGAACGCTGATCACCGCATTGCGCTCGCTGCTGAAGAGAAAGACGGAAATCTTACCCTCTTTGCCAGAGTAGAAGATCGCGTTGCGCACCACGTTCTCGACAGCGCTGCGCAGCAGGCCGGGATCGCCGTTCAGCTTGATTTCCGCGCCCGGGCGATAGGCAATCTCCGCTCCCGTTGCAGCGGCTTCGAACTTGGCATCGTGCACAACATCGTCAACGACGTCGTTGAGCGTGAGCTGCTCGAACTTCGGCTTCTGCTGGCCGCTCTCCAGCCGCGCCACTGCCAGGATCTGCTCCAGCATCGAGTCCAGCTGAATCGTGTCCTGCTCGATGCGGTTGAGCATCTCAGCGCGCTCTTCATCGCTGGCGTCGCGGGCCAGCGCCAGTGCGAGCCGGATGCGCGCGATCGGCGAGCGCAGCTCGTGTGAGACGCCGCTCAGCAAGTTTCGCTCACTCTGGATCTGGTTGCGCAGCTCTCCGGCCATGGTGTCGAAGTCACGCACCAGTTCGGCAATTTCGTCGTGACGATTGCCCAGGTTCTCGCCGGCGCGAATGTCGAGATTGCCGCGCGCCAGCTCATGCGTCGCGTCGCGCAAGCGCTCGATTGGCTTGGTCAGGTAGTGGGCAATCAGCAGACAGATGATCGCGGAAAAAATCGTTCCCAGCTTCAAAGTCCAAAGTAGATCGCCAGGAATACGCTCGCGCAACGGCGGCGGCGTGAGCTCGGCGATCAGCAGATACTGCCCGCGATCGGTCGTTGCTCGCGCAGCTAGCACATTGGCTTCGTAGGAGCTGTAAAGTCCTTCTTTGCGGTCGGCGGCGGCGGCGGCGCGCAAAATCTGCGCGGGCAGGGGACGCCCGGAGAGTTCGCGTCCGCTGGAGTCCAGCAGCCAGAAGCGCGAACGATGCGGTAATGAAAGACCGTCCAGCAAGTGAGACAGTCCCGGCTGACCCTGCTGCTCGAAGCGCTGCGCGGCCAGGCTGGCCAGCACCGGCATCTCGCGGCGCTCGGGCTGGATCCACCAGGGATGCTCCGAGGAGATGCGATAGTGAACGCGCAGATACAGCGCACCCAACAGAACCGCTTGCGCGACCCAGAAGGGCAGGAAAATCTTCCAGAATAGACGGCGGTTCATACTCGGCTCTTTTCGGACGGGGTCCCCAGCGCACCTGTCTTTGGCGCGGTGGGGCGTTCAGGCGTTTCGGCAGCCAAAAAGTAGCCGACGCCACGGATTGGCCGAATCAGATCGTCCGCAGTGGGGCAGTTGCCGAGTTTCTTGCGCAGGCGGCTGACGTGGACATCGACGCTGCGGTCAAAGGCGTTCAGCGGACGGCCCAGCGCGACTTCGGCAATCTGCTCGCGGGTCACCACGCTGCCGGCGTGGCGCAGCAGAAGCTCCAGAACGTTGAACTCGACGGAAGTGAGATCAACCGGAATGTGGCGACAGGTGACGGTGCGGGTTGCCAGCGACATGTGAATCTCGCCCACCGCAAGCGTCTCTTCGTGCTCAGCCTGCGCGGCCGGCGAGGTAGCTTCGCGAGTGCGGCGAAAGATGGCGCGGATTCTCGCCACCAGCTCGCGCGGATCGAAAGGCTTGGCAAGATAATCGTCGGCGCCAATCTCCAGGCCAAGAATGCGATCGACCGCTTCGCCGCGCGCGGTCAGCAAAAGCACGGGCACCGACGACTGCTGGCGCAGCGCCTTCAAAAGCTCGAATCCAGACCCACCGGGAAGCATCACATCGAGAATGACGAGCTCGTGCTCGTGCGACAAGGCTGTGCTTAGACCGGAGGCGTGATCATAGGCCGCGTCCACGTGGAAGCCTTCGCCCTCCAGGAAGCGCTTCAGCAGGTTGACGAGAGCGTGATCGTCATCGACGATGAGCAGGCGATTCACCGCATTCATTTTGCCTTTTCCTCGTCGCGGCGGCGGTGAAGAATTGTTTCGAGATGTGCTGTCGGCCTTCACACTTCTTAACCTTCCTTCACCTACTCTTAACTGCGCTCGGGTACCCCATCCGGTCTAATAGGTAATGATCTAATAGTACTGCAACCGATGCACCTGATTGCAGTTACAGTAATAATGGACGAGTAGCGGTAACGCTCGCGCCCGGCGCACGTCAAGCCTGTGCCGGCGAGGAGGAGTGTGTGGAGACAGGGGCGTTCTTAGCCCTCGGAAGACGGAGAGGTGGCGGCTTCTGGGGGGCTTGCCTGGTAGTGGCGATGGCGCTTGCCATCTGCGCTGTTCTGAGCGGCTGCAGTTCGCAGTCAGCCAAGGCCGCGAGGCCCACCACGCCACCGGCTATACCGGTGGGAGTGGCCACCGTCAAGCAGGGCGATTTCGACGAGTACATCGTTGGCCTGGGATCGGTGCAGGCGCTCAACACGGTTTCGATCAAAACCCGGATCGACGGCCAGATCATGCAGGTGAATTTTCGCGAGGGCCAGGATGTCCGCGCGGGTGAGTTGCTGCTGGTCATCGATCCGCGGCCGTACCAGGTCGCACTGGATCAGGCAAAGGCCAATCTGGCCAAGGACGAAGCTCAGCTGGTCAATGCCAAAGCGCAATACGAGCGCAACAAAGTTCTGTACGAGCAGGGGGTGATTGCCAAGCAGGACTTGGACACCCTGGAAGCCTCGTTCGGCACCTATGAAGGAACCATCGCAGCCGACAAGGCGGCGATCGAGAATGCCCAGCTCAATCTGACCTACTGCTACATCAAGTCTCCCGTCGACGGGCGCGTCGGACTGCGCATGGTTGACCCGGGCAACTACGTTACGGCCGCCAGCGGAACCGCGATGATCGTGGTCACGCAGCTGCATCCCATCTCTCTGGTCTTCACCATTCCGGAAGATCAGCTGCAGGAAGTCGCACAGCGCATGAAGCAGGGGCCGCTGGAGGTTGACGCCTATAGCCGCGACGATACGCAGAAATTGGCTACGGGAACGCTGCTCACCATCAACAACCAGATCGACCAAACCACCGGTACCGTGCAGCTGAAGGCCACCTTCGCCAATCCCGACAACGCTCTTTGGCCGAACCAGTTCGTCAACGCTCACCTGTTGCTGGAGACGCGCAAAGACGCCGTGACGGCGCCGGCCAGCGCGATACAGCGCGGTCCTGACGGCAGTTATGTGTACGTCGTCGACAGCAACAACACCGTACAAATGCGGCAGGTGAAGATCGAACTGACGCAA
>Ga0335074_10011952_pt1 | contig 12157 bp, 10 predicted proteins | sample Lox_Sample_23_FD_206715 | JGI IMG/M metagenome (GOLD analysis project Ga0335074, IMG submission 206715) | Soil microbial communities from Loxahatchee National Wildlife Refuge, Florida, United States - Lox_Sample_2.3 | ecosystem: Environmental > Terrestrial > Soil > Wetlands | place: USA...
CGAGTACGCCGCCGCGTTCCGCGCCGCCACCGAGCGCGCCGTTTCCGCGGGCTTCCTGCTCGCCGAGGACGCCGACGAGGCCGTAGCCGTGGCGGTGGCCTCCTACCCCGCCGCGCGCCCACTCCCGCCCGCTTGATCGGGAACCAGGCGTGCGGTTGTGGCGGCGGGGGTTGGGTCGGCCAGGGGGAAGTGGCAGGCGGCCAGGTGGCCGGTGCCGAACGGGCGCAGCGGGGGCTCCTCGGCCGCGCACAGATCCTGCGCTCTCGGGCAGCGGGTGCGGAACCGGCAGCCGGTCGGCGGGTTCAGCGCGGACGGAAGCTCGCCCTGGATCACCACGGACTCCTTGGCCCGCTCGCGGGCCGGGTCCGGCACCGGGATGGCCTCGAGCAGCCCGGCGGTGTACGGGTGGGCCGGGCTGGCGTACAGCGCCGCCGACGGCCCGATCTCGACCAGCTTGCCGAGGTACATCACCCCGATCCGGTCGGCGAGGTACCGGACCACCGACAGGTCGTGCGAGATCACGATGTAGGTCAGGCCCAGGTCGGCCTGCAGGCTCTTCATCAGGTTCAGCACCTGGGACTGGATCGACACGTCCAGGGCCGACACCGGCTCGTCGGCCACGATCAGGCGCGGGCTGAGGGCCAGCGCCCGGGCCAGGCCGATCCGCTGGCGCTGGCCGCCGGAGAACTCGTGCGGGTACCTCGTCGTGGCGGTCCGCGGCAGGCCCACCTTGTCCAGCAGCTCTCGCACGGTGGCGGCGCGGCTGTCCCTGGTCCCCACGTGCTGGACGGTCAGCGGCTCGGCGATCGACGCGCCGACCGGCATGCGCGGGTCGAGCGAGGCGTAGGCGTCCTGGAACATCAGCTGGACGTTGCGCCGGGCCTGGCGCAGCCTGCCCCCCGACAGCGTTCCGAGCTCGTCGCCGCCCAGCATGATCGAGCCCGAGTCCGCCCGTTCCAGCGTGGCGACCAGCCGCCCGATCGTGGTCTTGCCGCAGCCGGACTCGCCGACCAGCCCGAAGGTCTCGCCGGCGGCCACCGAGAACGAGACGCCGGAGACCGCCTTGACCGAGGCGACCTTCCGCTGCAGGATCCCGGAGCGGACCGCGAACTCCTTGTGCACCCCGGCCAGCTCGAGCAGCGGCGCGCCGCCGGCGGCCGGCTCGCGGCGCCGCGCCCCGGCCGCGGTGGCCGCGGCCAGGTCGTCGTCGCCCGGGGCGGCCGGGCGAGGATGAAAGCACGCAAAGCGATGGGCGGGGTCCGGCCCGCCGAGAACCGGGTCCTGCCCGTGGCAGTCCGTCTCCGCGTACCGGCAGCGCGCGGCGAACCGGCAGCCGATGGGGAGTTCGGACAGGTCAGGGGGCCGGCCGGGAATCGAGTACAGGCCCTGGTCGCGATCCTGGTCGAGTTTGGGCACCGAGCTCAGCAGGGCCTCGGTGTAGGGATGGCGCGGGCCGGAGAACAGTTCGTCGGTGCCGGCCGCCTCGGCGATCCGTCCGGCGTACATGACCAGGACCCGGTCGGCGCGCCCGGCGATGACGCCCATGTCGTGCGTGACCAGCAGCATGCCCATGTCGAGCCGGGACTTGAGCTCGTCGAGGAGCTCCAGGATCTGGGCCTGGATGGTGACGTCGAGGGCCGTCGTGGGCTCGTCGGCGATGAGCAGCTTCGGCTCGCAGGCCAGCGCCATGGCGATCATGACGCGCTGCCGCAGCCCGCCGGAAAGCTGGTGCGGGTAGTCGTCGAGGCGCTCCTTCGGGCGGGGCATGCCGACCATGCCGAGCACCTCTTCGGCCCGCTGGATCGCGGCGGCCCGGGAGAACCCGAGATGCTGCCGCACCGGGCCGGCGATCTGCTTCCCGACGGTCATGGTCGGGTTGAGGCTGGTCATCGGGTCCTGGAACACCATCGCGATGTCCTTGCCCCGGATCTCGCGCATCTGCGCGGCGCCGAGCGGCACCAGGTCGGTCCCGCGCAGCCGGATCGCCCCGGCCGCGATGTGGCCGCCCGGCGGCAGCAGCTGCATGATCGACATCGCGGTCATGGTCTTGCCGCAGCCGGACTCGCCCACCAGCCCGACGGTCTCGCCCTGGCCGACCGTGAGCGAGACCCCGTCCACGGGATGCACCCGGGCCTTGCGGCGGCGGATCTCCGTCCGCAGGCCCTCGATCTCGAGGAGATCGGTCACGGAGCACACCTCGTCTTCATCGTTCCCTGAGCCTGACCTCGAGCGCGGCGCGCAGCGCGTCGCCGATGAAGTTGATGGCCACCACGGTCAGCACGATCGCCAGGCCCGCGGGGTAGATCAGCCACCACTTGCCCTCGTACATGTAGTTGAGGCCGTTGGAGAGCATGCTGCCCCAGTTGGTGGCGGGCGGCGCCGGGCCGAGACCCAGGTAGCTCAGCGCGGCCAGCAGCAGGATGGCGTTGGCCACCTCGAACGTGGCCTGCACCACGATGGTGCCGATCGCGTTGGGCGTGATGTGCCGCAGCACGATCCAGCCGCGGCGCCCGCCCATCGCCGTGGCGGCCTGCACGTACTCCCTGGTGCGCAGCGAGATGGCCTCGCCGCGGACCAGCCGGGCCGGGGCCAGCCAGGCCACGATCGCGACGACCAGGATCAGGGTCCAGGTGTTCGGCCGGAACACGCTGGCCAGCAACAGGATCAGGATCAGCGGCGGGATGGCGAGCACCGAGTCGACGATGCGCATCATCACCGCGTCGACGGCGCCGCCGGCGTACCCGGCGACCGCGCCCCACAGCGTGCCCACCACGGTCGCCAGCAGCGCCGCGGCCAGGCCGACCAGCAGCGACGACTGGCCGCTCAGCATGAGCCGGCCGAGCACGTCGTAGCCCACGTCATCGGTGCCGAGCGGGTGCGACCCGCCCGGCGCCCGGTTGATGTCGCCCAGGTTGGTGTGGATCTGGTCGGTGTGGTAGACGAGCGGGCCGACGAAGCTGAACAGCACCATCAAGATCACGATGGCGACGCCGATGATCGCGAGCCGGTTCTGGAGGAAGACGGACAGGATCGCGCGCCACGGGCTGCCGCCGGCCGCAACCGTGCCTCCCTCCGGCTGCTGTTCGGGCTCCATCGCCAGCAGAGTCGGCTCGATATGGAAGGTCATGCGGAAGCGGGCCTCCTTCGCGGCCGCGGCCGGTACCCGTGGCGGCCGGTCATGAGTAGCGCACGCGCGGGTCGGCCACGGCGTAGAGCACGTCGGCCACCAGCGAGCCGGCCACCGTGGCGGCGGCGAACACGACCGTCGATCCCAGCAGCACCGGGAAGTCGTGTGAGGTCGCTGACGTCCAGAAGAGCAGGCCCATGCCGGGGTAGTTGAAGACCGACTCGGTGATGACGGCGCCGGAGATCGTGGCCGGCAGGCTGAGCCCGATCAGCGTGATGATCGGGATCAGCGAGTTGCGCAGCAGGTGCCGGAACAGGATCGTCCGCTCGGGCACGCCCATGGCCCGCGCCGTGCGGATGTAATCCTGCAGCAGCGTCTCGATCGCGCTGGAGCGCATGAACCGGCTGAAGGCCGCGATCGTCACGAGCGCCAGCGTCACCACCGGGAGCACCAGGGCCGACGGATCATGCAGGACGGCCGCGACGGTGGCGCCCTGCGGCCCCTCGGGCGGCAGCAGCCGCCAGGTCACGGCGAAGCCGAGGATCAGCAGGATCCCCAGCCAGAAGCTGGGCATCGAGTAGGCGATGAACGAGGCGCCGGTGGTGACGTAGTCCACGACCGAGTTGCGGCGCAGCGCCTGCAGGATCCCCAGCGGGATCGCGACGATCAAGGCGACCAGGTAGGACAGCCCGACTAGCACGGCGCTCTTCGGGAGGTCCTCGGACAGCAGCGCCGCGACCGTCTGGTTGTACTGGTAGGAGTACCCCAGGTTGCCGTGCACGAGCTGGTCGAGGAACCTCCCGTACTGGATCCAGAGCGGCTTGTCATAGCCGTTCTGGACGATGAACTGATGGACCTGGAACGTGCTCGCCTCGGGCCCGAGCAGACCGCGGGCGGGCCCGCCGGGCAGCGCGTGCAGGATCAGGAAGACGATGATCGTGACACCGAAGACCACGGCGATCGCCTGGATCAGCCTGCGGACCAGATAAGCGGTCATGCGCTGCCCTCATATCGGCGGACGCCCGGTTACTTAGTGAAATACCACGATTCCGGGGTGATGTTGAAGGTCGGCTCCTGCGGCGTGACGCCGTGCAGCTTGGTCTGGATCTCGGTCAGCTGGTAGTCGGCCTTGGGCATGAAGATCGCCGGCAGATTCGCGGCCAGGTAGTTCTCGTCCGCGGTGAGCGCGCCCGGAACGTGGTCGCTGTTCGCGATGAGGCCATCCGCGGTCGGGCTGCTGTAGCTGCCGAAGTTGTCGCCCGCGCCGGTGCCGAAGATCAGGTCGCCGTTGGGGAAGTGGTCCATGCTGTAGCTCCAGCCGCCGCCCCAGTTGTCCAGCTGCCAGCTGCAGCTGGCCTGGCTCGGCTTGCACGGGACCGAGCTGCCGATCACCTGGTCGAACGGCGCCTGAGACAGGTTCAGGACGATGCCGACCTGCGAGAAGGTGGACTTCATCGCCTGCATCTCCTGCGTCAGCTCGGTGGTACCGCTGGCGTAGAGCAGGTTGAACTGGAGCTTGGCGCCGGCCGCGATCCCCGCGCCGCAGTCCGACGCGGCGCTACCGGGGCTGGTGCAGGTGGTCACGCCGTTGGCCTTCACCGTCCACCCGTGGCTGCTCAGCAGCTGGCGGGCCGCCGACACGCTGTACGGGTAGGGGTTCGCCTTCTCGTAGCTGTCGATGAACGGGTTGGGCGGGTCGACCGGCACCGGGCCGTAGGTCGGCGAGGCATAGCCCTGGAAGATCGTTTTGATGTACTGCGGCTGGTTGATCAGGTGCTGGAACGCCTGGCGGAAATAGAGCTGCCGGAAGATCGGGCCGTCGGTCGGGTTGTTGAAGTTGTACGGGAAGTAGTTGATCCCGGCGTCCACCCACACCGACAGCGAATAGCCGGACGACGCGATGAGCGATTTCTGAGCGATGTCGGTGACCGGCAGGTACCCGACGCTGAGGTTCCCGCTGCGCAGCACGTTCAGCTCGGCCGACTCGGTCGTGAACGGCTCCTCGATGAACTCCGAGAGCTTCGGCTTGACCGGTCCCGAGTACTTCGGGTTCGGCTTGAACACCGAGTAGCCGGTGGTCTGGTACTGGGCCAGGCGCCACGGGCCGTCGACGACCTGCCATATGGGCGAGCTACTGTACGTGGACGTCTGCTTGGCCTGGGAGTACAGGTACTGCCACACGGCGGCGCACGACGACACCGACGTGGCGCAGCTGCCCGCGGAGGTGGCCGACGTCTTGTCCCACGCCATCGGCAGCGGCGTGATCTGGGACAGCTCGTTGTCGGTGAACCAGTCCGGGCTGAACGCGGTCTTGAGCGACAGCACGATCGTGTTCGGACTGGTGACCTGGTAACCGCTCAGGTTGTCCGGCAGCCCGCCGGGCACGTAGTAGGCCCAGTTCGACTTCTCGGCCGCCAGCATGTTCAGCCAGAACTCCACGTCCTGCGCGGTGACGGCCTCGCCGTCGGACCAGCGGTAGTCCTTGAGCTTGATCGTCACCGTCTTGTTGCCGTTGCTGTAGACGGGCGGGTCGGCCAGGCTGAGGCTGTCGTTGACAATCGGCTCGCCGTTCTGGCCGAAGAAGTACAGCGGGCGGTACATGAGGTACTCAAACTGATTGCGGTTGTCGATCGAGCTGTGCGCGCTGTCGATGAACGGGAAGATCCAGTCCGGGACCACTGCCGGAGGCAGTGCAAAGGTGCCCACCCCGCCCGGCTTCGCCTGGCCGCCGGACGACGCGGGCCCCGGCGTTCCGCCCCCGCTCGAGCAGGCACCCACGACGAGCCCGGCGGCCGTGATACCCGAAACCATGCCCAACAGGCGCCGGTACCGGCGCCGCGCTCGCGTTGACATCTGCTCCCAGCCCTCACTTTTCGCAAGACGGGTAGATCCTGACTTACTGTGCCGGTATCCAGAATCCGGTGTCAAGTATGTGGAATGTGGTATACCAGACCGTGATATCTGTCGCTTGACCAGGCAGAACACCGATGAACGAGAGGCGTGATCGGCCCTGGGAGCTGGCGCGGATCAGCTGAGCGCGCCGGCCGCGCGGCCGTACGGCGGGCGAGTCCGGCCGCCCCGGGCGGTTCCGGGCGCGGCGGCGCGGAAGGCGCGGGAAGGCCGGGACCCGGACAAAATCGCCGACCACGGCCTAGACTGTGCAGGTACCTCGCGGGCGGCCCCAGAACGTTGAATGACTCGCGAGGGGACAGGTGGGGGGGAAGCCATCACATCGCTGCAATCGAGGTCGCGCGCGGCACGCCGCGGGACGGAGCGCCTCGTTCTGAAGACCGTGGCCGCGGAGGCGACCCTGACCTCCCGGGCCTACGACATCCTGCGCGAGGCCATCGCCGAGATGCCGATCTACGACGGCACCGACGAAGACTGCCGGCTGGACGAGCGCGCGCTCGCGGAAGGGCTCGGCATCAGCCGCACACCGGTGCGCGAGGCGTTGCTGCGGCTCGAGACCGAGGGGATCGTCCGCGCCGTGCCCCGCAAGGGCGTCTACGTCATCAGGAAGACCAAGGCCGAGATCATCGAGGTGATCCTGGCGTCCGCGGCGCTCGAGGCCATGGCGGCGCGCCTGGCCGCCGAGCGCGCCACCGATGGGGAGATCGCCGATCTCATCGCCCGCTTCCCCGAGTTCGGGGGCTCGGGCGGATCCCGGCCGGCCGGTGACGGTCGTCCGGCGGTCCCGCTCAACGAGTACTCCCAGCTCAACCTCGACTTCCACCAGCGGATCGTCGAGCTGGCCCACTCCGATCTGTTCTCCGGGCTGATCTCGCGACTGCAGATACACATGCGCGCGATCCGGCACGGGACCATAGGGGATCACGACCGGCTGGCGCACTCCGTGGTCGACCACGCGCACATCCTGGAGGCGCTCGAGGCACGAGACGCCGACGCGGTCGAGACCCGGGTGCGTCAGCACGCCTTTGACCTGGCCGAGCACGTTAGGCTCAACGTCTCGCACCTCAAGTAGACCGACCGAGCCAAGCCGAGCGAGGCTGTAGCGCCGCGGCCGCCGGTGAGGCTTCCCATGCGGGCGGCCCCGGACGTAACATCGCTCCACCTATCCCGTCGGGACGGGTGGCCCGCGGGCGGGTGGCCCGCGGGCGGGTGACCCGCGGGCGGGTGACCGGTGAGGCTGGTGGCCCGCGCGGGGCGGGTCGCCCGCGGGGCGGTGGCCTGCGGGGCGGGTGGCCCACGCGGGGCGGGCCGGTCGCCGACTCCAGGAGGCGTTCCGATGAGCAGCAGCCATGTCCGGACACCGGACGCGCCCGACCCGGCCGAGCAGGCCGTGCGCAGCGCCGCGGTCGCCCTGAAATCCATCGGCGAGCCGAACACGTTTGCCCATCGGTTCGATTTCTGGGACTCGCATTACGAGTGGCGCCGCGTCTTCTCCGAGCTGCTCGGCACCTTCTTCCTGGTGCTGGTGGCGGCCGGCGGCGGCATGGTGAACGCGCGGTTCGGCGGTCACGTCACGCCGACCGCCGCGCTCGTTGTCGCGCCCGCGCTGATGGTGATGGCGATCATCCTGTTCATGGGCGCGGTCAGCGGTGCGCACCTCAACCCGGCGGTCAGCATCGCCTTCGCCCTGCGCGGCGATTTCCCATGGCGCCGGGTGCCGAACTACATCATCGCCCAGTTCGCCGGGGCGGTCCTGGCCACGCTGCTGCTGTGGGCGCTCATCGGCCGTCACGGCTCGGCGGGACTGACGCTGCCCGGCCCGGGCATCTCGACGCTGACCGCGATGTTCTGGGAGCTAGTGCTGACCGTCGGGCTGGTCAGCACGATTCTCGGCACGGCGTCGGGCGCTCAGGCCGTCGGGTCGTTCGCCGCGATCGCGGTCGGCAGCTACATCGCGCTGGCCGGGCTGTGGGGATCGCCGGTCAGTGGCGCGTCGATGAACCCGGCCCGGTCTCTTGGCCCGGCCCTGGTCCTAGGCGACTGGACCTCGTGGTGGGCTTACCTGGTCGGTCCGGTGGCCGGCGGTGTCATCGCGGTTGGCATCGCCTTTGTGCTGCGCGGCGCCGGCGGCGGCAAGCTCAGCGCCCAGGCCGCCCAGGGCAGGCTGAGCCCGTTGTGGATGCCCAGGCAAGAGATCCTGCCGACGCGCCCTCCGGGCCAGCCGGGCCCGCCGGGCGGTCGGCCGGGCGGCGGGCCGCGGACCGAGACCGGCGACGGCGACGGCGACTCGGGCGGGGACGGGAACGCCCACGGCGGGCCGCCCGGCTGACGTCAGCGCCGCCGGCTCGCGCAGGCGATGCAGGTCGAAGCGGCCGGCCGGGCCGCCAGGCGCTCGGCGGCGATCGGCCGCCCGCATCGCTCGCAGCGACCGTAACTGCCGTCCGCGATCCGCGCCTCGGCCTGGGTGATCTCGGCCAGGTGCGTCTCGGCCTGATCGAGCAGCGCGGCGACGTGCTGCCGCTCGAACGCCGTTGACGAGCCCTCCGGGTCGTGCTCATCGTCGGCCCCGGCCGCGGACGCCGAGGAGGACACGATGGCGTCGAAGTCCCGCCGCAACGACACGAGCCTGGCCTCGGTGCTCGCGCGATCCTCGGCCAGCCGCTGCGCGGCCGCACGACCGGACGCCGGCCCACCCGGCGAGGCCGCGGTCACCGCGGCACGCCCGCCGCGAGCTTGTCGATGATCTCCGCGGCCGGCCGGTCCGAGGCGGCGCGGAATGCCATCCCGGCGTACAGGCTCATGCCGTCGGGATCACCGGTGGCGGCCGCGGCGGCCCGCAGCGGCCGGGTAGCGTTGTTGATCTCCGGATAGCCGGCGGGCGCGCCGGGATGGTCGAGCACAAACCGGTTGACGATGGCCCGCGCGGGCCGGCCGCTGAAGGCCCGGGTGACCGCGGTGGCGGTGCGGTGCGGGTCGGCCAGCGCCGCCTGGTGCAGGGGATGCGCGCCGCTCTCCGGGCACCGCAGGAACGCCGTGCCGACCGAGACCGCCGCTGCCCCCGCGGCCATCGCGGCGTTCACCTCGTCGGCGCCGGCCAGGCCGCCCGCGGCGACGAGCGGGAGATCGGTGACCGCGGCCACCTCGGCCAGCAGATCGAGGAGCGCGGGCCTGGGGTCCGTCAAGCGGTCGCCGGGGGTGAACGTTCCGGAGTGCGCCCCGGCCTCCCGGCCCTGGACGATCAGGCAGTCGGCGCCGGCGTCCGCCGCGAGACCTGCCTCGCGCGCGCTGGTCACGGTGATGCCCACCAGGGTGCCGCGCCGCCGGAACTCGGCGGCCACGTCGCGCGGCGGGCAGCCGAAGGTGAAGCTGACCGACGCCGGCGGCTCCTCGAGCAGCAGGGTGATCTTGCCGGCCCAGTCGTCGTCGTCCCAGGCCGGCTCGCCGGGCTCGGCCCCGGACCGTCCGGCCTCCTCCTGCCGCAGCGACGCCACATAGGACGCGACGGCGCCGGGATCGTCGGCCGGAGAACCCGGCACGAAGAGGTTGACCCCGAAGCCCGGCGCGCCCCCGGCCCGCACCGCCTCCATGTCGGCTCGCAGGGCGGCAGCCGGCCTGTAGCCGCCGGCCAGGAAGCCGAACCCGCCCGCCCGCACGGCCGCGGCCACCAGGGCCGGCGTGGACGGGCCGCCCGCCATCGGCGCGGCCCAGATCGGCAGCGCGCTCAGCTCGCGGAGTCGGTCCACCGGACCAGTCACCTGTGGCCTCCCCTCGACCAGGACGCCGCCGCGGCGTCCCCTCCATCAGATCACCGCACCGCGGCCCGCGGCATCGGCGCGGCGGGCCCGGCCGGGGTGAGATGGGTCACCCGGATGCCGGCACCCGCCCCCGATGGCGCCGCCAGGTCCGGCGATCGGGCAGGCTTGAGGGTATGGCGGACACTCTCACCCTCATGGCGGTGCACGCGCACCCCGACGACGAGTCCTCGAGCACCGGCGGCGTGCTCGCCCGTTATGCCGACGAGGGCATCCGGACCGTGGTTGTGACCTGTACGAACGGGGAGTTCGGCGACACGCTCGACGGCGTGAAGCCGGGCGAGGACGGCCACGAGGAGCAGGCCGTGGCGCAGATCAGGCTGGCCGAGCTCAGGGAGGCCTGCAAGCACCTGGCCGTGACCGATCTCGAGCTGCTGGGCTATCACGACTCGGGCATGCCGGACTGGGACTACAAGAACCGCCCGGACGCGTTCTGCAACGTGCCGCAGGACGAGGTGGCCGCGCGCATCGGCGCGCTGATCGAGCGCTACCGGCCCCAGGTCGTGATCACCTACGACGACCTGGGCGCCTACCAGCATCCCGACCACCTGCACGCCAGCCGGTGCGCGCAGGCCGCGGTGGCGGCGACCGGGATCCCGGACAAGCTCTACCTGACCGCGATGCGCCGCAGCAACTGGCGCAAGCTGTGGGACGCGCTGCGCGAACAGGGCGTGGAGGTTCCTGACTTTCGCGAGATCGACGATCAGACGCTGCGCCAGATGGAGGAGCGGGAGAGCAAGATCTCCACCAACGTCGATATCCGGTCGGTGCTGGACCGCAAGCGCGCCGCGCTGCTGTCGCATCACAGCCAGATCCGCGAGTCGTGGTTCAGCAAGATCCCGCCCGACCTGAGCGTCGACGTCTTCGGCTGGGAGAGCTTCATCCGGGCCGCGGACCGCACGGGCGCCCCGGTCCCCGAGGAGGATCTGTTCGCCGGGATCCGTCCGTCGGCGAAGGGCTAGGGCCAAGGGGCTAGGGCCTTGCCAAGGCGGCGCTCGGGGTAGCGTGGCCGGATAGCGGCCGGGGGGCGCTGGGCGATCTGAAGGGGGCAGATGCGGCCAGGAAAGCTGCTCAGTAGCGGCGGGCCCGAGCCGCTGCCCGAGCGGCCGCAGCTGACCACCCCGCCGCGCCTGCGCCGCAAGGCATCGGCCGATCAGGAACGGCAGCGCCTGGCCGCCCAGCCCTGGCTCGGCCTGGGCGGCGTCCTGCTCGCTGCGGTGGTCTTCTTCGCCCTGGCTCTTGGCATGGGCAGCACCGAGACGTCGCTGCTGGTCCTCGGGCCGCTGGCGTCGTTCGCGCTGCCCGCCGTGGCCATGGTGGCATTCTGGTGGAACGACTGGCCCGGCTCGCGCCTGGATACGCCGTGGACCGGCCTGATCGACACCGTCCTGGTCGTCATCGCGTCGGTCGTGCTGGCCATCGCCGGCCAGGCCATCGTGGAGCGGTCCGACCTGCGCGGAGTGTTCGTGGCCAGTCCCGGTCCCGGTGTGCCCACCACGTTCCCGGCCACGCTGGCGCTCGCGGGCGCGGCGTTCACGGCCATGCTCGAGCTGTCGCTGGTCTGCGAGCGCTGGCCGCTCGGCGGGCTCGGGCGGCTGCGCTCGGGCCTCGCCGCGCTTGCGCTCTCGTGGGGCATCGGCATCGGCGCGTACTTCCTGTTCGTGAACCTCGACGCCGTGCCGGCCGCCGAGCGCGCGGCGGCGGGCCTGCGCAACCCCGGCGGCCCGATCGCCGCGGCGGACTTCGGTTCCGCCCTGATCGCCGTCGGGGTCTGGCAGACGGTCTTCTTCATCGCGTTGCGTGGCTGGCCGGTCAACACCATCGCCCGGCGCTCGGTTCGCCTGCTGGTCGGCAACGCCCTGGTTATCGGCCTCGGCGCGCTCACGTACCTGGTCTTGCGCGACCTGGCGCGCTGGCAGCCGACGGCGATCAGCGCGGTGTGCGGGTCCGTCGTCAGCGCCGCCCTGATCGTGGCGATGCTGTTCGAGGGGTGGCCGGCCAACCGGCTCAGCGCCGGGACGGGGCGCGTCCTGACGCTGGGCCTGACCGCGCTGGTCGCGTTGGCCCTGAACCGTGCGCTGGCCGCCTACGCGGCGGGCGTGCAGTGGACCAAGGCCACCCCGGATGACTGGGTCACCGTGGCGTCCCTTGCCTTCATCGGTGCGGGGATCATCCTCCATGTCGGCATCGGGCTACGCTGGCCCTTCGCGGCCAAGGCCAACGCGGACGGAAACGCGGGCTGAGCAAGAACGGGCGGGCTGAGCAAGAACGGACAGGTTGAGCAAGAACGGGCGGGTTGAGCAAGAAC
>Ga0335074_10011953_pt1 | contig 12157 bp, 8 predicted proteins | sample Lox_Sample_23_FD_206715 | JGI IMG/M metagenome (GOLD analysis project Ga0335074, IMG submission 206715) | Soil microbial communities from Loxahatchee National Wildlife Refuge, Florida, United States - Lox_Sample_2.3 | ecosystem: Environmental > Terrestrial > Soil > Wetlands | place: USA: Florida...
GGCGCCCTGTGCCAGGTTCTCGAGTTCGGCAAAGATTCCCGGGGTCAGCACGTAGCGTCCGACCACGGCGAGCGTGGAGCGCGCCTGCTCGGGCTTGGGCTTCTCGACGATGCCGTGGATGCGGCTGACCGTGCCGCGCGCATCCTCGACCTCGACGATGCCGTACTTGTCGGTGTCGCTGCGGGCGACCTCCTCCACGCCCACCACGCTGGCGCCGTACTGCTCGTAGGTGCCCGCCATCTGCTTCAGGCAGGGGGGCTCGGCCACGATCAGGTCGTCGGCCAGGTGCACGAAGAACGGCTCATGGTCCACGGCCGGACGCGCGCACAGCACCGCGTGTCCCAGACCGAGCGGCGCGGACTGGCGGATGTAGATGCAGGTCGCGTAGCTGGGCAGCACGCTGCGGACCTGATCGGCGAGCTCGGTCTTGCCCTGGGATTCCAGCAGCCGCTCCAATTCGGCGTCGTTGTCGAAGTGATCCTCGATGGCGCGCTTGGAGGAGCCGGTGATGAAGACCAGTCGCTGCGCGCCGGCCGCGAGCGCCTCGTCGACCGCGTACTGGATCAGCGGCCGGTCCACGATGGGCAGCATCTCCTTGGGGCTGGCCTTGGTCGCCGGCAGGAAACGCGTGCCGCGGCCGGCCACGGGAAACACTGCGGTGCGGATCTGTCTGCGGGCAACCATAGGGGCCTCCCTGTGACGAATAAGGTGCCGACCCATCGCGCCACGATGAGCGCCTGGCAGGGGAGCGCCGCCGGCCGGCGCCCGCTCAGTCGCGGATCGGGCGGTCGGCGCCGTTGTTGACGCGCTCGCGCAGATCCTTGCCGGGCTTGAAGTGCGGAACGTACTTGCCCGCGAGCGCCACGGCCTCGCCCGTCTTCGGATTGCGGCCCTGGCGGGGCGGGCGAAAGTGCAGCGAGAAGCTGCCGAATCCGCGGATCTCGATGCGGTCACCCTGCGCGAGCGAGTCGCTCATGATCTCCAGCATCTGCTTGAGCGCCAGCTCCACATCCTTGGCCGGCAGATGCTTCTGCTTGGCGGTGATGATCTCGATCAGTTCGGACTTGGTCATGGCGCTTCCCGCTGTGGCTGACTCGTGCGCGCTCGCCCACCGTGCGATCAGCCGCGCTCGGGCGCCTTGATCCGCTCCTTCAGCAGCTCCCCGAGACTGGTGCCCGAGGAGGGCTGCTCGGAGCGGTAGCTCTGCACCGCCTCGGCTTCCTCGTGCGCCTCGCGGGCTCTGATCGACAGCGAAATCGTGCGCGTCTTGCGGTCCATGCCGATGAACTTCGCCTCCACGGGGTCGCCGAGCCGCAGCACCGCGCGCGCATCGTCCACCCGCTCGCGGCCCAGCTCGCTGGAGCGCAGCTGTCCCTCGATGCCGTTGCCCAGGTCCACCACCGCCCCGCGCGCGTCCACTTCCTTGATCGTGCCGCGCACGATGCTGCCCTTGGGAAACTCGGCGATGAACGCCGAGAACGGGTCCTTGGCCAGCTGCTTGATGCCCAGCGAGATGCGCTCGCGCTCCGGATCGATCGACAGCACCATCGCCTCGATCTGCTGGCCCTTCTGATAGTGGCGCACCGCCTCCTCACCCGGCTGGTCCCAGGAGATGTCCGACAGGTGCACCAGGCCGTCGATGTTGCCCGGCAGTCCGATGAAGATGCCGAAGTCCGTGATGGATTTGATCATCCCGGCGACGCGGTCGCCGCGGTTGTGGTTCTCGGCGAACTCCTTCCACGGGTTGGCCTTGCACTGCTTCAGTCCGAGCGAGATGCGGCGGCGCTCCTCGTCCACGTCCAGCACCATGACCTCGACTTCCTGACCGGTGTGCACCACCTTGGCCGGATTGACGTTCTTGTTGGTCCAGTCCATCTCCGAGACGTGTACCAGGCCCTCCACGCCGTCCTCGATCTCGACGAACGCTCCGTAGTCGGCGATGTTGGTGACCTTGCCGAACACGCGCTGATTGGGCGGATAGCGCCGCGCGATGTTCTCCCAGGGATCCGCGCCCAGCTGCTTGAGGCCGAGCGACACGCGCGAGCGCTCGCGGTCGAACTTGAGGATGCGCACGTCGATCTCGTCGCCGACCTTCACGACCTCGGAAGGATGCTTCACGCGCCGCCAGGCCATGTCGGTGATGTGCAGCAGCCCGTCGATGCCGCCCAGATCGACGAACGCGCCGTAATCGGTGAGATTCTTGACGGTGCCGCGCACCACGGCGCCTTCCTGCAGATTGTCCATGAGCGCGCTGCGCTCGGCCGAGAACTCCTGCTCGACCACGGCGCGGCGCGAGACCACGACGTTGTTGCGCTTCTGGTCGAGCTTGATCACCTTGAACTCGAGCGGCTTGCCCTCGAGGTAACCCGTGTCGCGCACCGGGCGCACGTCCACCAGAGAGCCGGGCAGGAACGCGCGCACGTGATCGATCTCCACCGTAAAGCCGCCCTTGACGCGACCGGAGATCACCCCCGTGACGATCTCGCCGTTGTTGAACGCCGACTCCAGCCGCGTCCAGGTGCGTGCGCGTTTGGCCTTCTCGCGTGACAGGCGCGTCTCGCCGGTGCCGTCCTCGACCGAATCGAGCGCCACCTCGACCTGCTCGCCCGCGTGGACCTCGATCTCACCGCGCTCGTTCTTGAACTGTTCCAGTGGAATGACGGCCTCGGACTTGAGGCCCACGTTGACGATCACGACGTCCGGACCCACGTCCACCACCAGGCCCGTGAGGATCATGCCCGGCCGAATGCGCTGATTGGCCAGGCTCTGCTCGAACAGCGCGCTGAAACTCTCGTTCACACTCTCGTTGACACTCTCGTTGACACTCTCGTTCATAGACTCTCTCGCACGTCGCCGTGCTGCACACCTGCCGCCGCGCCTCCGGCGCCGCGGGCTACCACTCCAGGCGCCGCCTCCTGCAGCGCCGCCTTCACCATCCGATCCGCAGCGGCCGCCCCCTGCGGGGACAGCCTCAGGCCCTCAACCCTCAGACCGCGCCCCAGAGGCCGCGTGCGCGTCCGTAGGCCACGATCCGCTCCGCCACGGCGGCAGCGTCCAGCGCTGTCGAATCCAGGACGATCGCATCGCTCGCCGGCACGAGCGGGGCTACCGGCCGTGTCGCATCCCGACGGTCGCGTTCCGCGATCTCGCGCGAAAGGGCGGCAAGGCTAACACCGGAATCCTTCTCTTTCAACTGCTTATAGCGCCTTTGGGCGCGCTCCTCGGCCGAGGCCGTCAGGAAGATCTTCAGCGGCGCGTGCGGGAACACCACGGTTCCCATATCGCGCCCGTCGGCGATCAATCCGGGAGGGCGCGCCGCCGCGCGCTGGCGAGCCAGCAGCGCGGACCGCACTGCCGGCCAGACCGCTACCCGCGAGGCACCGGCCCCGGCGGCCTCCTGCCGCAGGGCGGCGGTTATGTCACGCCCTTCCAGCAGGACGCGCTCGCCCGCGGCGTCGTCGGGGTCGAAGACCACGTTCATCCGCCGGGCGAGCCCCGCATGGCCGACGGCGTCATCGGGCGCGAGCCCCGCGAGGGTCCCGGCATGCGCGACCAGCCGGTAGAGCGCGCCACTGTCGAGCAGATGCCAGCCGAGGCGGCGCGCCAGCAGCCGGCTCACGGTTCCCTTGCCCGAGCCGCTCGGTCCATCGAGGGTCACGACCGGGACGCTCGGATCGGCCGCGTCGGGGTCGGCAACGCTCACGCCTGCTCCTGCAGCGCCAGTCCCACCGAGCAGGCCAGCGGCACGAAGCCCGGGAACGAGGTGGCGACATTGGCGATGTCGTCGATCCGCAGCGGGCCGCGCGCCCGCAGACTCGCGATCGCGAATGCCATCGCGATCCGATGGTCGCCGTGACTGTCGATGCGCCCACCGTCGAAGCGGCCCGCCGCCCGGCCGCCCACACCCTGCACACACAGCCCATCGGGCAGCAGCTCACACTGCACACCCAGCGCCGTGAGCCCCTGCGCCATGGCCGCGAGCCGATCGCTCTCCTTGACGCGCAGCTCCGCCGCGCCGGTGACGACGGTCTGTCCCTCGGCGGCCGCCGCCGCGATGAAGAACACCGGGAACTCGTCGATCGAGAGCGCCACGAGCGACTCGGGCACGCGGATGCCGCGCAGCGGGCCGGCGCGCACGTGGATATCGGCGGTCGGCTCGCCGGCGGCCTCCGGGCTGTCCGGCGCGACGCAGTGCGGCTGCACGTGGATGTCGGCCCCCATGAGCTTGAGCATCTGCAGCAGCCCGGTGCGCGTGGGATTACAGCCGACGTTGCAGATCGTCAGACCGTCGGCGGCCGCGAGACATCCGGCGACGATGAAGAACGCCGCCGATGAGAAATCCCCGGGCACGCGCACACCCGTACCGCCATGCAGGCGCTGCTGACCGGTCAGGTGGATGCGTGCGCCGCGGCACTCCAGCTGCACCCCGAACTGCCGCAGCATGCGCTCGGTGTGATCGCGCGTCGGCGCCGGTTCCAGCACGCTGGTGGTACCGTGCGCGTACAGCGCGGCCAGCAACAGCGCCGACTTCACCTGGGCGCTCGCGATCGGCAGCGTGTAATCGATGGCGTGCAACCCCGCCCCGCCGTGGATCAGCACCGGCGGACGACCCTGGTGCGTGTCGATGCGCGCGCCCATGGCGCGCAGCGGCTGCGCCACCCGCTCCATCGGCCGTCGCATCAGCGAGCTGTCACCGACCAGGGTGCTGTCGAAGGCCTGACCGGCGAGCAGACCCATCATCAGCCGCATCGCGGTGCCGGCGTTGCCGAGGTCCAGCGCCGTGGCGCTGCCCTGCAGTCCCGCCAGGCCCACGCCCTGCACCTGCACCGTGCTATCCGCCGGGCGCTGCACGTGCACGCCCAGCGCGCGCAGCGCCGCGAGCGTCGCCAGGCAATCCTCGCTCGCCAGGAAACCCTCGATGCGCGTCGCTCCGTCGGCGATCGCGCCGAGCATCAGCGCGCGGTGGGAGATCGACTTGTCACCGGGAACCTCGATGCGTCCCTGCACGCGGCTCACCGGCGCAGCGACGTAGTGACGCAGCCCGCCCGGCTGCAGCTGCCCGGCCCCGCTCATGCCGGCAGCGCCGCCAGCGCGGCGAGCACCCGGTCAGTGTGCTCGGGCAGGCCGACGGAGATACGCAGATAGTCCGGCAGGGCGTAGCTGGTCAGGGGCCGCACGATGATGCCGCGCTCGAGCAGCGCGCGGAACAGCTGCGCGGCGCGCGCGCCGACGCGTACCAGCACGAAGTTGGCGGCCGAAGGGGCGCTCCACAGGCCGAGCCGGGAGAGGCCGGCGCGCAGGCGCGCGAGCTCCGCGACGGTGGCGCGCACGGCGCGGCGCATGTGAGCCTGATCGGCGAGCGCGGCCACGGCGCCGGCCTGCGCGAGCGAGTTGACGTTGAACGCCGGGCGCAGCCGGTCGAGCACCGCGGCGATCTCCGGGTGCGAGACCGCATAGCCGACGCGCGCGCCGGCCAGGCCATAGGCCTTGGAGAACGTGCGCAGCACGATGAGATTGGGGTGCGCGGTCACCCAGGGCAGCGACTCCGGCAGCCCGCACTCGCGCCCATACTCGTAGTAGGCCTCGTCCAGCACCACCAGGGTCGTGGGCGGAACGGCCTCGATCAGCCGCTGCAGCTCGGGCGCGAGCGCCCAGGTGCCCGTCGGGTTGTTGGGGTTGGCGATGAACAGCATGCGGGTGTCGGGCCGCAGCGCCGCGAGCATCGCCGGCAGGTCGTGGCCCAGCGGCATCGGGGCCGCGTGCGCCTGCGCCGCCACCTCGATCGCGCACGCCCCGGTCTCACGCACCACCAGCGGATAGATCGCGAAGGCGTACTGCGAATACACCGCGCTCGTCTCGGGGGACAGGAACGCCTCGGCCAGCAGCATCAGCAGGTCATTCGAGCCATTGCCGACGCTCAGGCACTCGGGATCCACCGCGAGGTGCCGTGCCAGGGCCTGCTTGAGCTCGTGGCAGCCGCCATCCGGGTAGAGCCAAACCTGCGCGAGCGAGCGCTGCATGGCCTGAAGCACCGCGGGACTGGGTCCATGAGGGTTTTCGTTCGAGGCGAGCTTGACGATGTCGCCGCTGCCCAGCTCGCGCTCCAGCTCGCCGATCGGCTTGCCCGGCTGGTACGGGGTCAGGGCGCGTACCGCCGACACCGCCAGTGTGCCCGGGTGCAGCGGGTCGACGGGGCCCGCGCCGGGGCCGGGGCCGGGATCGGGGCCGGGGCCGGGGCCGGGGCCGGCAGCGTGCGCGCCGTCAGGGCTCATCGGCGCCATCGTCCTTGGCGCTCATTCGCCGACCGCCCGCGGATAGGAGCCGAGCACGCGAAACAGCGAGGCGCGCTGCCGCAGCGCCTCCAGAGCCGAGCGCACCGGCGCATCCTCGGCGTGGCCCTCGATGTCGACGAAGAACACGTAATCCCAGCGCCGCCGCCGCGAGGGACGCGACTCGATGCGGGTCATGCTGATGCCGTGCTCGGCGAGCGGCTCGAGCAGACGGTGCAGCGCCCCGGGCGCGCGCGTGTCGCCCGCCGACAGCAGCAGCGTCGTGCGATCGGCGCCGCTCGGGGCAAGCAGCCGGCGTCCGAGCACCAGGAAGCGCGTGGCGTTGTCTTCGTGGTCCTCGATCTGGCGCGCCAGAACGTTCAGCCCGTACACCTCGGCGGCGGTTTCCCCGGCAATCGCCGCGCTGCCCTGCTCGTCGCGCGCGCGGCGCGCTCCCTCGGCATTGCTCGTGACGGCGACGCGCTCGGCCTCGGGCAGGTGCTCGGCCAGCCAGCCGCGACACTGGGCGAGGGCCTGACCGTGCGAACATACGCGCACGATGCCCTGCAGCGAAGGCATGCGGCCCATGAGGCAATGATGGATGCGCAGCTCCACCTCCCCGCAGATGTGCAGCGGGCTCACGAGAAAGCGGTCGAGGGTGTTGGTGAGCGTGCCCTCGCTGGAGTTCTCGATGGCCACGACACCGAAGTCGGCGTTGCCGGCCTCCACCTCCTGGAACACCTCGTCGACCGTGGCCAGCGCGAGCGCGCGCACCGAGTGGCCGAAGTGCTTGAGCACCGCGCTTTGTGTGAAGGTACCCTCCGGGCCGAGGAAGGCCACCTTCAGCGGCTCCTCCTGCGCGAGGCAGGCGGACATGATCTCGCGAAACAGGCGCAGGATCTCCTCGTTGCGCAGCGGCCCGCCGTTGCGCTCGAGGGCGCGGCGCAGGACCTGCGCCTCGCGCTCGGGGCGGTACAGATCCGCGGCGCCCCCGCTCTGCTGCTTGGACTGTCCGACGCGCCGCGCCAGCCGCGCGCGCTCATTCAGCAGCGCGTGCAGCTGCTCGTCGAGCGCATCGATGCGCGCGCGCAGCTCCACCAGCTCCGCGCTGCCTGCGGGCGCCGCCGCGGCCGCTGCGGCCGGCGCTGCCGCCGCCGGCTGCGCCGCGCCCCCCTGCCCGGCAGCCACCGCGCGCGCATCGGCCCGCGTGCCGGCGCTGCGCTTGGCGGCCACCCGCGGCTCCGCCGGCCCCCCGCGGCGCGTGGCCATCGTCAGTCCGGGGAGCGCACCAGGCGCACCGACAGCACCCCGTCGATGCCGCGCAGACGCTGCAGCAGGCGCTCGTCGGCGCTGCCTTCGGCATCGATCAGCGTGTAGGCGTACTCGCCGCGCGAGCGATTGAGCAGCTCCGCGATGTTCAGCTGCGCACCGGCCAGCACGGTGGAAATCTGGCCGACCATGTTGGGCACGTTGTGGTTGGCGATGGCGATGCGGATCGAGCCCGACTGGCGCGGCAGCGCCGCCTCGGGGAAGTTGACGCTGTTGTGGATGTGGCCGTGCTCGAGAAAGTCGCGCAGCGCCTCGGCGGCCAGCACCGCGCAGTTTTCCTCGGCCTCGAGCGTGCTGGCACCCAGATGCGGCAGGGTGATCGCGCGCGCATGATTCTTCAGAGCGACGCTCGGAAAGTCGCACACGTAGGCATGCAGCCGCCCGCCCTCGAGCGCATCGAGCACCGCGGCCTCCTCCACGATCGGGGCGCGCGCGAAGTTCAGCAGCACCCCGCCCGGCCGCATGCGCGCGAGGCACGCGCGATCGAACAGCCCGCGCGTCTCCTGCACCAGCGGCACGTGCAGCGTCACCGCGTCCGAGCGGGCGCACAGGTCCTCCAGCGACAGCGCCTGCTGGACGCTGGAGGACAGCTGCCAGGCGCGCTGCACGGTGATCTGCGGATCGAAGCCGAGCACCTTCATACCGAGCGCCTCGGCGCTGTTCGCCACCCGCACGCCCACCGCGCCGAGGCCGACCACTCCGAGGGTGCGGCCCGGCAGCTCGAAGCCGACGTAGTTCTTCTTGCCGCGCTCGACCGCCTCGTCGATCGCACGGTCATCGCCGGACAGGCCGCGCGCGAAATCCCAGGCCTGGCAGATGTTGCGCGCCGCCAGCAGCAGCCCCGCGATCACCAGTTCCTTGACCGCGTTGGCATTGGCGCCGGGCGCGTTGAACACCGGCACGCCGCGCCTGCTCAGCGCCGCAACCGGAATGTTGTTGGTTCCCGCCCCGGCGCGCGCCACGGCCAGGAGCGAGGCGGGCAGCGTCATGCGCTGCATGTCCGCGGAGCGCACCAGGATGGCGTCGGGCTGCTCGACCTCGGGGCCGACCGCGTAGTGCGCGGCCGGCAGACACGCGAGCCCACGCTCACTGATGCTGTTGAGAGTGAGGATGCGGTAGCTCACGGAAAACCTGCCGGCGCGCGCCGCGCTAGCCGTGTCGGCGCGCGAACTCGCGCATGAACTGCGTCAGCGCCTGCACGCCCTCGAGTGGCATGGCGTTGTAGAGGCTCGCGCGCATGCCGCCCACCGAGCGGTGGCCGGCCAGGTTGGTCAGTCCCGCCTGCTGCGCCTCGGACAGGAAGGTCTTGTCGAGCTCGGGCTTGGCGAGGATGAAGGGCACGTTCATCCACGAGCGGCACGCCGGATCGACCGGGTTGCGATAGAAGCCGGACTCGTCGATGGTCCGGTACAGCAGCTGCGCCTTGGCGCGGTTGCGCTCCGCCATGACGGCCAGGCCGCCCTCGCGCTTGACCCACTTGAACACCAATCCGGCGATGTACCAGGCCAGGGTCGGCGGGGTGTTGGCCATCGAGCCCTCGGCGGCCATGCCGGCATAGTTCCACACCAGCGGGGTCTCGGTGCGCGCGCGCCCGAGCAGGTCCTCGCGCACGATCACCAGCACCAGGCCCGCCGGGCCGATGTTCTTCTGCGCTCCGGCATAGATCACACCGAAGCGGCTCACCTCGAGCGGGCGCGACAGCAGGGTCGAGGACATGTCGGCCACCAGCGGCGCGTCGAGCTGCGGAATGAAGGGGAACTCCACCCCGCCGATGGTTTCGTTCGGCGTGTAGTGCAGGTAGGCCGCGCCCGCGGCCAGTCGCCACTCGCTCTGTGGCGGCACCGTCGTGTAATTGCTCGCGGACGCATCGGCCGCGACGTTGACGCGGCAGTAGTGGCGCGCCTCGCCGATCGCCTTCGTCGACCAGCTGCCGGTGTTGACGTAGTCCGCGGCGCCGTCGGGGCGCGTCAGATTCAGCGGCACGGCGGCGAACTGCCCGGCCGCGCCACCCTGCAGGAACAGCACCTTGTAGTGCGCGGGCACGCCGAGCAGCTCGCGCAGGTCCGCCTCCGCCTCGGCGGCCAGCGCCAGGAACGGCTTGCTGCGATGGCTGATCTCCATGACCGACATGCCGCTGCCGCGCCAGTCGGTCAGCTCCTCGCGAACCTGCTCGAGCACGGCCAGCGGCAATGTCGCCGGCCCGGCCGCAAAATTGAATACGCGCACTGCTGGACCCTGTCGACCTCTGCGGTCGCACTGATGCAAATCTGAAAGAGCGCGATTGTAGCAGGCGCGCGCGCCAGGCGTTTCCGGCCGCAGCGTCGCAGCACCCGCCGCTCAGGCCGACCCGCCCGTGTCCCCGCCGCCCTCGGCGTCGTGACCCGCGTGCGTGCCGCCCGGTGCCGACGCCGGCGCGGCCTCGGCATCGCCCTCGACGACACCGCTGATCGAAGCGGCAGCCTCGTCGTCGCCCGAGAGCTCCGCGGCGCTCTCGATCGCCTCGACGCGCTCGACGCCGGTGAGCCGCTCGCCCTCGCCGAGGCGAATCAGCCGCACGCCCTGGGTGTTGCGTCCCACCACCGAGATGTCCGCGACCGGTGTGCGCACCAAGGTGCCGGTGGAGCTGATCAGCATCAGCTCGTCCTGCGGCTGCACCTGCAGCGCGGCCACGGCCGCACCGTTGCGCTCGCTGGTCTGCAGCGCGATCACGCCCTGACCGCCGCGGCCGTGCCCGGGAAACTCCTCCAGCGGGGTCAGCTTGCCGTAACCGAGCTCCGAGGCGGTGAGAACGTGACCCTCGCCGAGCACCAGCAGCGCGATCACGCGCTGGGCCTCGCCGAGCCGCACGCCGCGCACGCCCGCGGCCTCGCGCCCCATCGGCCGCACCTCGTCCTCGTGGAAGCGGATGGCCTTGCCACCGCTGGTGCACAGCATGATCTGGCGGCTGCCGTCGGTGAGCGCCACGCCCACCAGATGATCGTCGCCGCGCAGATCCACGGCGATGATGCCGCTGGTGCGCGGCCGCGAGAACGCCGCCAGCGGGGTCTTCTTCACGGTGCCGCTGCTGGTGGCCATGAACACGAAGTGCTGCTCGTCGAACTGCTTGACCGGCAGCATCGCGCTGATCTTCTCGCCCTCCTCGAGCGGCAGCAGGTTCACGATCGGCTTGCCGCGCGAGCCGCGCCCCGCCTGCGGCAGCTCGAACACGCGCAGCCAGTAGACCTTGCCGCGATTGGAGAAGCACAGCACCGTGTCGTGCGTGTGCGCGATGAAGAGGCGCTCGACGAAGTCCTCGTCCTTGACCGCGGTGGCCGAGCGGCCGCGCCCGCCGCGGCGCTGCGCCTGGTAGTCGGAGACCGGCTGCGCCTTGGCGTAGCCGGCGTGCGACAGCGTCACCACCACGTCCTGCGGCTCGATCAGGTCCTCGGTGGACAGGTTGAGCTGGTCGCGGTTGATCTCGGTGCGGCGCGCATCCCCGTAGGCATCGCGGATCTGGATGATCTCGGCGCGCACCACCTCGGTGAGTCGCGCCGGGCGGGCGAGGATGTCGGACAGATCCAGGATCTGCGCGAGCAGCTCGCGGAACTCCTCGCTGATCCGGTTCTGCTCGAGGCTCGTCAGCCGGTGCAGGCGCATGTCCAGGATCGCCTGCGCCTGCGCCTCGGACAGGCGGTAGACGTCCGCGCCCTGCAGTCCCAGCTCCGCCGCCAGTCCCTCGGGGCGCGTGGCGACATCGCCGCTGCGCTCGAGCAGCTGCGCCACCGCGCCGGCCGCCCAGCTGCGCGCCAGCAGCGCGGCGCGCGCCTCCGCCGGGTTCGCCGAGGCCTTGATCAGCGCGATGATCGCATCGATGTTCGCCAGCGCGACCGTCAGGCCCTCGAGCAGATGCGCGCGCTCGCGCGCGCGGCGCAGCTGGAAGATCGCGCGGCGCGTGACCACCTCGCGGCGGTGACGCAGGAACGCCTCGAGCATGTCGCGCAGCGACATCAGCCGCGGCTGTCCGTCGGCGAGCGCCACCATGTTGATGCCGAACACCGTCTCCATCGGCGTCTGCGCGTACAGGTTGTTCAGCACGATGTCGGCGACCTCGCCGCGGCGCAGCTCGATGACCACGCGCATACCGTCCTTGTCCGACTCGTCGCGCAGCTCCGCGATACCGTCGATCTGCTTGTTGCGCACCAGCTCGGCGATGCGCTCGAGCAGCCGCGCCTTGTTGACCTGATAGGGCAGCTCCGTGACCACGATCGCCTGGCGGGCGGCGCCGAACTCCTCGAAATGCGCGCGCGCGCGGATCGACAGCCGACCGCGGCCGCTCTTGTAGGCGCTGACGATCTCCTGGGCGCCGTTGATGATGCCGGCCGTGGGGAAGTCGGGCCCCGGCACGTGCTGCATCAGGCCCGCCAGCGGGATCGCCGGATCGTCGATCAGTGCAATGCAGGCGTTGGCGATCTCCGTGAGATTGTGCGGCGGGATGTTGGTCGCCATGCCCACGGCGATGCCCGAGGAGCCGTTGACCAGCAGGTTCGGCACGCGCGTCGGCAGCACCGACGGCTCCTGCT
>Ga0335074_10011954_pt1 | contig 12156 bp, 13 predicted proteins | sample Lox_Sample_23_FD_206715 | JGI IMG/M metagenome (GOLD analysis project Ga0335074, IMG submission 206715) | Soil microbial communities from Loxahatchee National Wildlife Refuge, Florida, United States - Lox_Sample_2.3 | ecosystem: Environmental > Terrestrial > Soil > Wetlands | place: USA...
CTGGGGTAGCGCTGCGCGAACTGCTTGGTCACCGTGAAGCCCCGCATGGGGAGCCCCACGGCCGCCCCGCTGTCCAGGTTGGTCAGCTCCGCTAGCCCCGCGGACTCTTCCGCGCTGCTGAGAAAAGGCTCGGACAGGAACGCGGCGTCGATTTTGTGCGCCTTCAGCTCGCGCGCCATATCGGGGAAGGGAAAATACTTGAGGCTGACCGTGCTGGGTGATATCCCGTTCGAAATCAGGAATTCCGCGAGCAGCATGAACGCGACATTCCCGGGAGCGTTGATGCCGATCGTCTTGCCTTGCAAGTCAGCCACTGTGCGGATCGGCGAGCCGGGCAGGGTGAAAAGCCCGACCGAATTCGGCTCCATGACCGAGGCCCCCGCGATGAAGTCCAGATTGGCCGCGATCTGGCTTACCGAGGGGTTCGCGGCAGACGTGGGTCGCACGCCCTCGTCGTAGTTGACCTGCGCCTCGATGTCAGGGACGTAGCTCGAGTCGAGGACGTCGAGTTCGCCGAGGGCTTGCTCGTTGATGGAGCCTTCGCCGCTTGGCTCGGCTTTGTACGTGATGTGCAGTCCCTGCGCGGCGAAAAGGCCCTCGTGCAACGCGACGAAAAAGCCGGTGGAGTCGGTAGTCGGCACGATGCCGACGGTCAGATCCGGTTTCTCCACCGCCGTTATGGGTTGCGCGTTCACGTACGCCGCGCATCCCGTGACGGCCAGCAGCACCGTCGCCGCCGTGAGCACGCCAAGAAAACCGGAATTGTGAGAGGTCGTCATGACCCTTCTTCCGCCGAGAATGCTTCAGTAGCACGGCGTAGGCCATCGAAGACGCCGTGTTACCCCGTCCGTGCGTCCTGGCTGAGCGTCACTGCCCGGCGACAGGTGACTGTTGAGCAGCTGCGGTAAAGATCAAGGGCACCCTGTTATTCCGATAGTGTATATAGGGAATGTGTGCTTGTGCGGTGATTTGAAAGAACTTCCTAGTTTCCTGATCGATTGTGCTGGTTAGAACGCCCGGCGCCGTATAGCCGTGCCCCGGGGCCGGCCCGCGCTAGGCTTGCGGCCATGACGGACCCGGGCGAGCTCGCGTGGTCTGTTGACGTGTCAGTACCGAACGTCGCCCGGATAAACGACTACCTCCTCGGCGGGAAGGACAACTTCGCCGCCGACCGGGAGGCCGCGCAGCAGCTGCTCGCCGCCCTCCCGGACATCGCGGGGGTCGTCCGCGACAACCGGGCGTTCATCGGCCGCGTCGTCCGCTTCCTGGTCAGCGAGGCAGGCATCCGTCAGTTCCTCGACCTCGGCGCCGGCCTGCCCACGCAGAACTGCGTCCATGAGATTGCGCTGGCAATCGTGCCGGACACGCGCGTGGTGTATGTCGACAACGATCCGGTAGTCTGTTCCCATGGCCGGGCGCTGCTCGGGCCGAGCGACAGAGTCGGCTTTATCCTCGGCGACCTGCGGCGGCCCGCCGAGATCCTCCAGCACCCGGAGGTGCTCGCCAGGCTCGACTTCTCCCAGCCGGTGGGGGTGCTGTGCGTCTCCGCTCTGCACTTCGTGCCGGATGAGGACCATCCCCATCAGATCATCGCCGGTTACCGCGATGCCCTCGCCCCGGGCAGCTACCTTGCCATCACCCACGGCATTACGGCGGCGACCCCGGACGACGACCCGACCGGGGCAGTCGAGAGCGTCACGAACGTCTTCCAGAACGCGTCGGCGCAGATGCATGTAAGGCCGGTCAAGGACATCGAGCGGTTCCTCGACGGCTTCGAGATCCTCGAGCCGGGAGTCGTCTGGATGGCCAACTGGCGGCCCGACCCCGGTGTCCGGCCAGCCGGCCGGGCGAATTCGCTGTATGGCGGCGTCGGCCGCAAGCCCGCACCGTCGTCCCCCGCTCGATGAGACCCTGACCTTCGCCGTCGCGTCAGCACCCGGCACTGGCTGCCTGCACTTCGCCGAGTGCTCGCCGCGCGAGCACGCTGAAGTCGTCGCCGCTGGCCGCGTCGCTCCAGCGCTCGTAGGCGATCTTCCCGGCGAGCGAGCCCAGCTCCGCGGCCACGGACGAGGTCACGCCGGGAAAGCCGCGCCGCTCGAGCGCGCTGGTCATTGACGCGGTAAGACCGAGGCCCTTCAGCGCTTCCCGCTCTTGCAGTTCCGGGTTGGCGGCGATCACTGCCCGCCTGCGGGCGGCGAATTCGCGGCGAGCGGGTGTGAAGACTTCCCTCCCGAACGCGTCCAGGACGCAAGCCACCGCTTCCAGCGGAGTGGCATGGGCCGGCGCGGCGGCAATCGCCTCGACGATCAGTCCGGTCGTCATGCCGCCGCCGAAGAGCACTTCTCTCTTGTCCTGGAAGTGGCGGAAGAAGGTGCTCTTCGTCAGCCCCGCGCGCTGCGCGATGTCGATCACCGTTGTGTTCTCGTAGCCCCGCTCCGCGAACAGGTCGAGGGCAGCCACGGCTAGCCGCTCTGATGCGTTCGGTTGCCAGCGGGCCATGGGAATAGCGTACGGCACTTGGTCCCGTCACTCGTGTATAGTGATGGTACCAAGTCCCATCACTGCTGCTGGAGGCCCGTGCATGAGCCGAGCTGTCATCTATGAGACGTTCGGAGGTCCCGACGTACTGCAGGTGCGAGACGTTCCGGAGCCGCACGCCGGCCCGGGTGAGGTCCGCGTCCGCGTGACGGCCGCCGGACTGAACCCGATGGACTGGCATCTCGCGGCGCGGCCCGAGTCGGCGGCGCGGTTCGGCATCACTGTGCCGTCCGGCTTCGGGTACGACTTCGCCGGCGTGGTCGACGAGGCCGACGGCGGTTCCGCGGGGTTTGCCGTGGGCGACCGCGTCTACGGCGGCGCGCTGGCGAGAGCCGCCGCCGACTTCGTGGTAGTCAAAACGCAAGCCACGGCAGCCGAGGCGCTCTTTCCTACGCCGGACGGCATCAGCGACGAGGTGGCGAGCACGCTTCCGGTGGCGGGTACCACCGCCGCGGCCGCCCTGGCGGCGATCGGCGCGCGGTCCGGCGACACCGTCCTGATCGGCGGCGCGGCCGGCGGCGTCGGCGTGTTCGCCGTGCAACTCGCCACGCTCGCCGGCGCCACCGTGATCGGCACCGCCTCGGAGGGCACCTTCGAGTTCCTGCGGCGGCTCGGGGCCGAGCCCGTGGCCTACGGTCCCGGGCTGGCCGACCGGGTACGGGCGCTGGCTCCCGGCGGTGTGACCGCGGCCACGGATCTGTTCGGCACGGAAACGGCCGAGACCGCGCTGGCGCTCGGCGTGCCGCCCGAGCGGATTTCCACGATCGCCGCGGGTCCCAACCCTCCCGGCGGCGTGCGCGCCACCGGCGGCATCGACGCGGCGCCGGATGCCCTGCAACGGATCACCGATGCGATCCTCGCCGGTCAGCTCACCGTCCCGATCGCCGCGGTCTTCCCGGTCGAGCAGATCCGCGACGCCGTCACGCTGGGGGCCGGACGCCACGTCCACGGCAAGGTCGTAGTCACGCTCTGACCGCGCCCGGGCCATGGCGATGCTGGTGGCTAATTCCGCTGCATGGCGCGTTCAGCATGAGATCTTGAAGAGCGTGGATACTGGTGGCCCCCATAGGGGCACTTTCTATCCGCGCTGTTTAAAAAGGCTCCTAGAGCCCTGCGGCCGGTGGCCGCAGGGACGGGAGGTAAAGCTGGTATGGCTGCTCCCAGGCTCGCCGGATCCAAGCCGGGGATTTAGCCACTAGCATCTGTGGCCAGCGCAAATCACCTCAACGGTGCGATTGCGCGGTCACCCTGGTCGCCAGAAACCTGGAGGCAAGACGAGAGAAGGAGCCTCATGACTGCCACGACCGGAACCACGGACCGGACCGCCCGCCTGCTCGCGCTCATGAAGAAAGGCGATGACGCGTTCAACGCCCGCGACGTCGCGGGCGTTGATGCCGTCCACCACCCCGACATGATCGCCTACGTCACCGGCAACGCCCAGCCGCTGTACGGGCGGGCGGCGCACGCCGCGGCGATGGAGCAGTTCTTCCGCGTCTTCCCCGACGTCCGCGTGCACAACGACCCATACCCCATCCAGTTCGGCGCCGGCGACTGGATCACCGTCATCACCCGCGTCACCGGGACCTTCACTGGGCAGATGGCCCTGCCCGACGGCACCGCGGTCCCGCCGACCGGCAAGGCGTTCGACGTCGAGTTCGGCCAGACCGTCAAGTGGGACGGCGACCAGGTGACCCAGATCGCCGCCTTCTGGGACGCCGCCGAGCAGGCACGCCAGATCGGCCTCGCCTGACCCGCGCGATCAGGATTCAGGGATCACCAGGCTCTGGATCAGGCCATCCCGGAGCTGGAACTTCAGGGTCCCGGAGCCGTTGTGGCCGTTGCCGGTCACCGTCAAGGTCACGTCGTAGGAGTCCGGCTCCGTGCCGTTCACGACCGAGACATCGCTGAACCTCGACTGCTTGCCGATGTTGTCCGTGCGGTTCCAGCTGCGCACGCCATCGTGCCCCCGGAACTCGCGGCCCCAGTCATTGAGGTACGCGTCGTCGGTGAAGGACGCCACGAAACCCTCGGTGTCGCCACGGTTCGTGGTGTCGATGAAGGCCCGTATCGCGGGCGGGAGTTCGGCGTTCGCCATCGTCGGCCCCTTCCCTCTGTCTTTTGATTATTTCGCGCTAGGCGGCGGGAGCAGCTCGGTCTTGTACTCGGGCGCGAGCGCCGTCGACTTGGCGATGAAGGCCGCCTGCGCGTCGGCGTCAAGCGGCGGCGGCGCCTCCGTCCGGATGGTGACGGGCTGCCCGACCAGGGTGAAGAACTCCTCCTGGCCCGCGGGCGCGCACAGGCACAGCAGCCGCGACGGCGCATCCCCGGCGTTGGTGAACGAGTGCGGGGCGTTGGCCGGCACGTTGATGGTCTCGCCGGCCCGGGCGACGAGCGTCTCGCCGCGGAAGGTCACCCGGACCTCGCCGTCAAGGACAGTGAACATCTCCTCGAAGTCGTGCCGGTGCGGCGGCGGACCGCCGCCCGGGGGCACGTGCATGTCGATGAGCGTGTACTTCCCGGCGGTCTCGTCTCCGGTGACGAGGATCGTATACGTGTCGCCGACCAGCCCGATGTGCGGCAGGTTCTGATCCTGGTCGGGCCGCGCCACGGTGAGCTCGCGGGACAGGTCGTCGGGCGGGACGGGCGCTGGGTGGCTGGGCATGCGGTCTCCCTCGACCATTCGAAGCGGATTATTTCGTCCGTGACGCTGAGGCTAACCCGGGACCGGCTGCTGGCCGCGGCCGCCTCCGCCATGACGCGCGAGGGTCGTCGCTTCTACGAAGAGACTTCTGCCTCGATGAGGTCGAGTAGTTCGGTCACCCGGTCACGGTGGGTGCGGTGGGACACGATCGCGATCCGGATGGCTAGCCGGCCGCCGATGACCGTGCTGGACAGCAGTGCCCGGCGCGTGCCGTTGACCCGGTCGAGCAGCCGCTGGGTCTCCTCGTCGGCCTCGGCGCCGGCGGCCGGGCTGTCGTCGCGCGCTCGCGCGCGGAAGGCAACGACGCTCAGGTCCGGACGCCACGGGACCTCCAGCGCCGGAATATCGAGCAGCCTGCGGTACGCGTAACCGGTAAGGTCCAGCTTCTCGTCCAGGGCCTCGCGGAAGGCGGCCACGCCGTGCAGGTGCAGCGGCAGCCACACGCGAATGCCACGCACCTCGCGGCTGAGCTCAGGGCCCATGTCGGCGTAGTCGGGCAGCGTCTGCGAGGCTTCGATGTCCCGCAGGTAGTCCGCGGTGCCGTTATGGGCGGCACGCAGCGTGGCCGGATCCCGCACGATGAGGGCGCCAGTGCCGAACCCGAGGAACAGCGTCTTGTGCGGGTCCAGGGTCACCGAGTCAGCGCGCTCCAGCCCGGCTAGCAGGCGGCGGCCGCGGTCGGTCAGCCGGAAGAAGCCGCCGTAAGCGGCGTCAGCGTGGAACCACAGTCCCTCCCGGGCCGCCAGGTCTGCCATGGCAGGCAGCGGGTCGACGGTCCCGGTGTCAGTGGTGCCGGCTGACCCGACGAGCAGGAACGGGCGCAGCCCGGCCTGCCGGTCGGCCCTGATCATTGCCCTGGCCGCGGCGATGTCCATCCGCAGCTCACTGGTGGCGGGAACCACCCGGACGTTTCGCTGCCTGATTCCCGCCAGGCGGGCCGCCTTGGCCACCGAGTGGTGGGTGAACGGCGTGACGTAGACGGTCCCGTCCCCGATGTCCTCGCCGAGATGATGGTGCCGGGCGGCTACCACCGCCGAGAACGTGGCCATCGAGCCGCCCGTGGTCAGCAGCCCGCCGCTGCCGTCGGGCAGCCCGCAGACCTCGCGTGCGATCCACCGCAGGACGCTCTCTTCCATGGCGGTGAATTGCGGCGCCGCGAACGAAATGCTGCCGAACCGGTTGATCACCCGGGTGTAGAGCTCACCCAGCGCGGAGGTGTACAGGCCGCCGCTGCCTACGTACGCCATGAACCCCGGGCTTCCCATCTCGGTGGTGTCGGCCGCGGCCTGGTCCAGCCGGTCCAGCAGGGGCTTGAGGTGCCCCGGTTGCTCGGGGGGCGGGGCGAGGAACGCGCGCGCGTTCCCGGGGTTCGCGTGCGTCGCCGCAGGGCTCACCGGGCGGTCAGGCAGGCTCTCGACGAAGCTCACGACGCGATCGAGGACGAGGTCTCCCAGCTCCGCCATCTCGTCGCGATCCGGCTCCAGTGGCAGGTAGCCCATGAGGCGTGCTCATCTCCCGTCAGGTTTGACAGTTGAACTAATCAAGGGTTCGCGACGAAAGTTGACGTCCGATCGATGTCGTATCCACGACGGAGCAACCGGCGTCGATGCCGGGATCGCCGGCCACCGGTCCTAGGCTCTGAACATGACGCGCGCCACGAGTACCCCAACCGCGTTCGTCACGGCGGCCCCGACAAGCTACGAGACCTGCGGCGACGGTCTGATGATGTCGCTCACCGGCTCGGCTCCCATCGCGGCATGAGCACGACCAGCGACGCCTTCGGTACCGGCTCGATCGCCGAGGCGTATCGAAGGTTCGTGGCGCCGCAGCTCTTCGAGCCGTGGGCCCGCGAATTCGTCCGGCGCGCGGCGCCACCGCCGGGCGGAGTGGTGCTCGATGTCGCCACCGGCACCGGGGCGGTGGCTCGCGCCCTGGCGACCGCGGTAGGACCGGCCGGCCGGGTTGTCGCCAGCGACGTGAGCGGCGCGATGATCCTCGAGGCCAGAACAGTTGCGGCTGACCCCGCCGGGGCCCCGATCGATTACCAGGAATGGTCCGCGACAGCGCTCGGGTGCGGCGATGATAGTTTCGCGATGGTCTTCTGCCAGCAGGGTCTGCAGTTCGTTCCGCAGCGTGACCTTGCGCTGAGTGAGATGCGGCGCTCGCTCGTCACAGGCGGTGTTATCCAGCTTGCGGTCTGGGCCAGGGAGCGGCCCTACGGCCTCTATGGGCCGATCAACGAGACGATGCGCGACGTGGGCATTCCCGAGCCCTTCCCGGGCGCCTACGATCGGGAGAGCTACACGATGGACGCTGGGAGCCTCGCCGCTGCGCTCCGCGACGCCGGGTTTGAGGAGGTCGAGGTCGACTCGCCGCCGCTTCGCCTCGCCAGCGCGATGAGGTGCACATGAAGATCCGCGACCGACTCGGCATCAGCGATGGCGCCGAACTGGCCGTCACCACCCACAGCCACCTGGCTCGGGGAGTCAAGCCGCCCACCCCCTAGATCAGTGATTCCTCATTGGGTGGGCGCGGCGTGTCGGGTTGATCATTGGAGGACGGCGTCGAGAGCGGCCGCGCGCTCGGCGAGGTACGCGTCGTTGCCGGCCGGAAGTGGGGTGGCCAGGTACGGGGCTATCCCGGCCACCGCTTCGTGAGCGGCGGCGGTGAAGTAGACCGTTCCGTCCGGATCGATCCGTTCGATGCCGTCGCCAGCCGCGTGCCGCTCGTTGAACGCGACCGCCTCCTCCTCGGTGACGCCCGGCGGCAGGTCCAGGGTGACCGCGCCGCTGTCGACACGGACCGGGTAGCCCCCGGGGAGACCGCCCGGCGCCGGTGTTGACCAGCGAACTGGCGGGGCCCCGGGCAGCAGCGCCTCCAGCACCGGCAGCGAGGCAGCAGCGGTGACCGCGTTGTGCCGCAGGCCCGGCTCGATGCCCGGCATCCGGTAAGCCAGCTCGTCGGCCCGCCGACCGTCCTCGCCGAGGTAGACCCGGCAGCGGGCGGCGGGATCGGCGGGCTCGGCGCCGCGCATGGCCGGGCCGTCCTGCCAGTGCTGGGCGAGGACCCGGATCAGCGGCGGCCCTTCGTCCGGACGCGCGGCGCGCAGCGCGGCACGGACCCGCAGCAAGATCATGCCGGCGTTGCCGAGGCCGGTCGTCGGGGCCAAGCCGAGGCAGCGGAGCACCGGGCCGGTCGCATCGGGAAACGAGAGGTTCGCCACCGGCCCCGGGTAGCCGGCGTCTCTCGCCGCGCGCATCACGCTCAGCAGCACCGGCAGCTGGTAGGGCAGCCGCAGCCCCAGGCCCGCGGCGCTGAGCGACTTGGCCGCCGGGTCCTCGCGGCCTGCCAGCTCCCACGGGCTGCGCAGCGACGCGCACTGAACGACCAGGTCCGGCCGCGTGCGGTGAAAAAGCTCCGCGACGTCGTCTTGCCGCGTCGCGTCCACTAGCGCAGGCTCGACCAGGCAGTCGCCCACGCTAGCCGTCGTGGCGGCTATGTCGGCGACGGACCGCGAAGAACGCCCAGCGAGCACCAGGCGCCGCACCTTGCCGCCGACAGCCAGCCCGGCGGCGACCCGCTCTCCCATGTCGCCCATGCCGATGATCATCACAACGCTCACCGGCCGATCCTAACCGGACGGTCTGGCGCGATCTTCTCCCCCCGGCACCGTCATCCCCGACGCCGCCCTCGAACTGCTCACCAAGCTAGCCGCCCGCCAGGGTCCAGTCGGTCCCTGGCCGCGGCGATGACCGCCTGGCCGAGGCTGATGCCGCCGTCGTTGCACGGGACGCGCGAATGCGTCAGGACCGTGAACTCGCGGGACTCCAGCCGGGTGACCACCTGGTTCAGCAGCAGCAGGTTCTGGAAGACCCCGCCGGACAGCGCCACCGCGGTCAGGCCGTGGCGCTCGCGGAGGCGCAGGCAGGCCGCTTCCACGGCGGCGGCCACGCCGTTGTGGAAGCGGGCGGCGATGACGGCGGGCGGGACGCCGCCCGCGGCGAGGTCCGCGGCGGCGGCGCGGATCAGGTCCGCGCCGTGGACGCGGAACGGGGCCTCGCCGTCGATGCCGGCGCGGTACGCGCCGCGTTCGGCCGGGTCGGCTCGCTGTTCCAGTTCGATCGCGGCCTGGCCCTCGTAGTTGATCGCGTCGCGGACGCCGAGGAGCGCCGCGACAGCGTCGAACAGGCGGCCCGCGCTCGACGTGAGCGGCGCGTTCAGGCCCTTGCGCGCCATCGCGACGACCGCGGGCCACTGACCGGAGTGGCGCCGGGCCACGTCCAGGTGCTCCGCGTCCAGGCCGGCCGCCTCCAGGTACGCGGCGGCCATCCGCCACGGCTGCCTGATCGCGGCCTGGCCGCCGGGCAGCGGGACCGGCGCCAGGTGACCGGCGCGCCCGAAGTCCGCGTAGTCCGCGATGAGGAACTCGCCGCCCCAGAGGGTGCCGTCGGCGCCGTAGCCGGTGCCGTCGAACGCCACCCCGATCACGCGGCCGCTGTCCGGGGGCCAGCCGTTGTCGGCCAGGCAGGAGGCGATGTGCGCGTGGTGGTGCTGCACGCCCACCAGGTCCACGTCTTCGAGGTCGAGCGCGTACTTCGTCGACAGGTACTCCGGGTGCAGGTCGTACGCCACCACGCGGGGGTCGACGTCGAACAGGCGGCGGACGTGCTCGATCCCTTCGGTGAACGAGCGCAGCGTCTCGACGTTCTCCAGGTCACCGATGTGGTGCGAGACGAACGCGTGCCGGTCCTTGGCCAGGCAGAACGTGTTCTTCAGCTCGGCGCCGCAGGCGAGCACCGGGCGGGGGAAGCCGCCGGGCACGGCGACCGGTTCCGGGACGTAACCGCGGGAGCGGCGCAGCGGCATCGGCCGGCCGCGGAAGGCGCGGGCGACCGAGTCGTCGGTCCTGATATGGATCGCCCGGTCGTGTGTGAGGAACGCGTCCGCGATCCCGGCCAGCCGGTCCAGCGCGTCCTCGTCGCGGTAGGCGATCGGCTCGTCGGAGACGTTCCCGCTCGTCAAGACGATGGGCCGGCCGACGGCCTCGATCAGCAGGTGGTGCAGCGGGGTGTACGGGAGCATGATCCCGAGGTCGCGGTTGCCGGGCGCGGTCGCCGCGGCGACCGCGGCGCCGGGCCGCCGGGGCAGCAGCACGATCGGCCGGGCCCGGCTGGTGAGCAGGGCCGCGGCCGCGTCGTCGACCTCGCACAGCGCGCGGGCCGCGTCCAGGCCGGCGGCCAGCACCGCGAACGGCTTGTCCTCCCGGTGCTTGCGGGCGCGCAGCGCCGCGACCGCGTCGTCGCGAGCGGCGTCGGCTGCCAGATGGTACCCGCCGAGACCCTTGACGGCGACGACCCGGCCGTCGCGCAGCAGCCTGGCCGCGAGATCCAGTGGCTCCGTGGGGTCTGGCGGTCCGCGGCGGGCAGGCGCGTTGGCGGGATTCTCCGTCATCGGCCACGGCTGTCCCGCCGCGTCGCGCAGCGTGAGCCGCGGGCCGCACGCCGGGCAGCAGACCGGCTGGGCGTGGTAGCGGCGGTCGGCCGGGTCGTGGTACTCCGCCGCGCACCGGTCGCACATCGCGAAGCCGGCCATGGTGGTGAGCGGCCGGTCGTAGGGCACGTCGCGGACGATCGTGAACCGCGGCCCGCAGTTCGTGCAGTTGATGAACGGGTAGCGGTACCGCCGGTCGGCGGGGTCGGCGACCTCGCGCAGGCAGTCCGCGCACGTCGCGGTGTCCGCGGCGACCAGCGTGCGGCGGCGCCCGTCCGCGCCGCTGGCGACGATCTCGAACGACGCCGCGCCCGCCGGGGTCATCGCGGACGTGGTGATCCGCTCGATGGTGGCCAGCGGCGGGGCCTCGGCCGCCAGCCGCCGCAGGAACTCCCCCACCACGGCGGCCGGGCCCTCGACCTCCGCGAACACGCCGTCGACGTCGTTGCCGACCAGGCCGCCGAGGCCCAGGCCAGTGGCCAGCGAGTAGACGAACGGGCGGAAGCCCACGCCCTGGACGATGCCCTCCACCCGGACAGCGGTCCTGATCGGCTGAGTCATCACGGGACCGTTCTGGATAAAAAACTCAGTCCCGGGCCGCGCGGGTCAGATCGGCTTCTACCTCGACCGTGACCTCGTCCTTGAGCTTCAGCGCCCCGAAGAAGCCGGTGTACGGCGTGATGCCGTGGTCTGTCTGCCGGACCGTCGCGGTGCCCCGGTACCGGCCGGGAGCGGAGCTCACCAGCTGGAGCCTGGCCGGCTTGGTCGTGCCGTGGAGGGTCAGCGTTCCCTCGACCGCGCCGCCGGAGGCGGCCGGGATGATCCGCGTGGAGACGAAGCGGGCGGTGCCGCCGCCGAGGATCTTGCCCGCCTGGTTCAGGATGTCGCGGCGGTCCCGGTCGGTGAGCGGCTTGGCGCCGCCGGTCCCCTGCAAGACGGACAGCGAGCCCAGGTCGAGCTCGGCGGTCACCTCGGCCCCGGCCACGCCGTCGGCGGGCACCGTGACCATCGCGGACCAGCGGGTCACCTCGAGCGTCAGGTCGTGGCCGGCGCGGGCGGCGAGCCCGACGCGGCCGGTCGTGATCACGACCCGGCCGGAGTCCGGGCCGAGCCGGAAAGTGCCCGTGATGTCGTCCACGCGCCCACCGTACGCCGGGCGGCGCGTTACGGGAACGGCACCTCGCCGAACAGCTCGTGGATCCGCCGCAGGTCCCGCAGCCGCGGTTCGGTGCTGCCGCCGACCCAGCGGCTGACGGTCTTCACCGAGACACCGAGCTGGCGCGCCGCGGACTCGATCGTGAGGCCCTCCCTGCGCAGCACCCCGGTCATCCATTCGGCGAACGACGCCGTCGGGTCCTGATCCTGGTCCGGGTTCCTCGCGGACTCCCCGGCGTCGCCGGCGTTCACGGCGGCGGGCACCGCGCCAC
>Ga0335074_10011955_pt1 | contig 12156 bp, 10 predicted proteins | sample Lox_Sample_23_FD_206715 | JGI IMG/M metagenome (GOLD analysis project Ga0335074, IMG submission 206715) | Soil microbial communities from Loxahatchee National Wildlife Refuge, Florida, United States - Lox_Sample_2.3 | ecosystem: Environmental > Terrestrial > Soil > Wetlands | place: USA...
ACGGTTCACTTTCGGAGGATTCTGCGAACACTATGAAAGCTGTCTTCGTCGAACAGCCCGGCGGCATCGAGAATCTCAAGTACGCGGATATTTCGAAGCCCTCGCCCGGTCCTGGCCAGGCGCTGGTGAAGCTGGCGGCATCGGGCGTCAACTACATCGATATTTATTTCCGCAAGGGCGTCTATCCCGCTCCAACGCCCATCGTCCTCGGCAGCGAGGGCGCCGGAACCGTGGATGCCGTTGGTCCGGATGTGAAAAACGTCGCGCCGGGCGATCGTGTGGCGTATGCGATGCCGCGCGGATCGTACGCCGAATATCAGGCCGTTCCCGCCTGGCAGCTAGTGAAGATTCCCGCCTCGGTGGATTTTGAAACCGCCGCGGCCGCGATGCTGCAAGGCATGACGGCACACTATCTCACCCACTCCACATATCCACTCAAACCAGGCGATAGCTGCCTGATCCACGCCGCCGCCGGCGGCACCGGCCAATTGATCGTGCAGATGGCGAAAATGCTGGGAGCGCATGTGATCGCCACCGTGGGTACCGAGGAAAAAGCGAAGGTAGCGAAAACGGTGGGCGCCGACGAAGTGGTCATTTACACCAAGGAAGATTTCACCGCCAAGGCGAAAGGCGTGCACGTGGTCTACGATTCGGTGGGCCAGGCAACGTTCATGAAGAGCCTGGACTGTTTGCGCCCGCGCGGCATGATGGTCAGCTTTGGAAACGCCAGCGGCGCGGTCACGGAATTCTCTCCACTCACCCTCAGCCAGAAGGGTTCGCTATTCCTCACCCGGCCGACGCTCGCGAATTACACGGCCACGCCCGACGAATTGGACTGGCGCGCCGGCGACGTGCTGAACTGGATCGCGCAAGGCAAACTGAAGCTGCATATTCATAAGGTGTATCCGCTCGCCGACGCCGGGCAGGCGCAAAGCGACCTGGAAGGCCGCAAAACGACCGGAAAGCTGCTGCTGCGTGTCGCCTGAACGCGCCGCTATCCCGTTCGCGGAACTGAAGGTGGACGCGCTTCTGGTTTCGGCGCCGCCCAATGTTCGCTACCTGTGCGGCTTTACCGGCGACAACGGCCTGCTACTGGTTACCCAAGGCGTTACGCCCGCGTCGCAAACTCTTTTCACCGATCCGCGCTTCACTATTCAGGCGGCCGAGGAATGCACGTGCGAAGTGAAGACGGTGACCAAGACGCCGCTTGACCAGGCCGCTCTCCAGAGCATCCGAGGAAAGCGGTTGAAGCGGGTGGGATTTGAAGCCGCGCGCATCTCCTACGAAGTTCACCAGCGCATGGCGAAGTCCCTGCCGCGCGGTGTGACGCTAAAGCCGGTGGGCCCGGTTGTGGATCGCCTGCGAATGGTGAAATCGGAGGACGAAATCGCACGGATCCGGCGCAGCGTGCTGACCAATTCGGAGGCGTTTGAAAAGGCCACGCGATCCATCCGGCCGGGTGCGCGGGAATCGGCCATCGCCGCCGAGCTCGAATATCAGATGCGTCGGCTGGGAGCGGAAAAGCCGGCCTTTGAAACCATCGTGGCCGCGGGTCCGCGCACGGCCCTCCCACACGCGCAGCCCACCGCGCGCAAGCTGGCTAAAGACGAACTGCTCCTTATCGATATGGGCGCATGCCAGGACGGCTACATGAGCGATATGACGCGCGTGCTGTTCCTGGGCACGCCGAGCCGCCGCGTGCGGGCCATGTACAATGCAGTGTTGAAAGCGCAGCTCGCCGCCATCAATGCGGTTCGTCCCGGAGTGACGGCCGCGCATGTGGATCGTGCCGCGCGGCGCGTGCTGGAGAGCGAGGGCTTGGGGAAAGAATTTGTACATTCCACCGGCCACGGATTGGGACTCGAGATCCACGAAGGGCCGCGCCTCGGGCGCCGCGATAAAACCAAACTTGCGCCGGGCATGGCCATCACAATTGAACCGGGCGCATACATTCGCGATTTTGGAGGTATTCGTATCGAAGACACGGTGCTTGTGACACAGAATGGCTGCGAAATTCTTACCCCCACACCCAAGGAGTTGAGACTGCTCTAGAATGTCCCACGACGAAATCAAAGCGCTGATTCAGCTCGTAGTGGAAAGCGGCATCGCTGAGCTGGAAGTGGAGCGGGGCGAGGACCGCGTTCGGATTCGCCGCGCACTGGAACCCGGATCCGCCACGGGCAATGTGTCCGCTCCGGCTCCCGTCATCGAGACCGCGCGGTTCGCGCCATCTTCCCCGGCGCCACCTCCCGCTTCGGGAGATCACATCCAAAAGTCGCCCATCGTGGGAACTTACTACGACTCGCCGAAACCGGGCGAAGCGCCATTCGTAAAGGTCGGCGATCAGGTGGAGGCCGGCCAGCATCTTTGCATCATCGAATCGATGAAGCTCATGAATGAAATCGAAGCGGAAATCGCCGGAACCATCATGGCCAAGCTGGTCGAAAACGGACGCCCGGTGGAATATGGAGAAGCGCTGTTCGCGATTCGCCCGCGCTGAGGGAATGTGTTTCAAAAAATCCTGATCGCCAATCGGGGGGAAATCGCTGTCCGCGTCATCTGCGCGTGCAAGGACCTGGGCATCAAAACGGTGGCCGTTTATTCGGAGGCCGATCGCGACAGCTTGCACGTGCGTTTTGCCGACGAAGCGATTTGCATCGGCCCGGCGAAAAGCTCGCGCAGCTATCTCGACATTCCCTCCGTCATCAGCGCCGCTGAGATCACCAACGTCGACGCCATCCATCCCGGCTATGGGTTCTTGAGCGAAAATGCCGATTTCGCCGAGGTGTGCGAAACATCCAAGATCAAGTTCATCGGCCCTAAGCCGGATGTCACGCGCGCCATGGGGCTGAAACAGCATGCCCGCGCCGCGATGGCCGGTTGCGGGGTGCCGATCCTGCCTGGTTCCGAAGGAATTCTCGGGAGCGCGCAAGAGGCGCTGGAAACCGCCGGGCGCATCGGATACCCGGTGATGCTGAAAGCGTCGGCAGGCGGCGGCGGACGCGGGATGCGCATGGTGCATTCACCCTCCGAGCTGCCCGCGTTATTGACGCAAGCGCAGCAGGAAGCCGGCGCGGCCTTCTCATCGCAGGATGTCTACATGGAAAAACTGGTGGAAGCGCCGCGGCATATCGAGTTCCAGGTTCTGGCCGACGAGCACGGCAATGTGGAAATTCTGGGCGAACGCGATTGTTCCATCCAGCGCCGGCATCAGAAGTTGCTCGAAGAAGCGCCCTCACCGGCTATGACTTCCGAACTTCGCGAAACCATGCGGGCCCGCTTATGCGCGGCCATGCAGCGGATCGGATACACCAACGCGGGCACTATCGAATTTCTGATGGACGCGAACGGCAATCTGTATTTCATCGAGGTAAACGCGCGCATTCAGGTGGAGCATCCGGTGACGGAATCCATCACCGGAATCGATCTGGTGAGGAGCCAGATTCTGATCGCCGCCGGCTATCGGTTGCCTGAGATCATTCAACAGCCCGTCGCGATCCGGGGCCACGCCATTGAATGCAGGATCAACGCGGAAAATCCCGAGACTTTCGCGCCGTCGCCCGGCCGTATTACGGCTCTGAATCTGCCGGGCGATATCGGCGTTCGCGTCGACACGGCCGCCTATACCGATTACGTGATTCCGCCCTTCTATGATTCGCTGGTCGCGAAGCTGATCGCTTACGGGCGGGACCGTACCGAAGCCATCGCTCGCATGCGGCGCGCGCTGGATATGTTCGTGATCGAGGGGATTCACACCACCATCCCGTTGCACCAGCGCATCATGAACGATCCGGATTTTATCGCGGGAAATTTCAATACGTCGTTTCTCACGTCCCATGGCGTAAAGAAACAAGCTTCATAGCGTCTCCAGCACCAGATGCTCGCGATTTCCGTGCGCGGTCGCGATCTCCAATGCGAACGCGAGCACGCGCCGGGTCTGCAGCGGATCGATGAGTGCGTCCACGTGCCCGCGCGCCGCGGCATAGCGCGCATCGAGCCAACGCTCGTAATCCGCGCGCGTTTGCTCGATTCGTTCTTTCAACTCCGGCGGAACCGGCTCGCCCTTCGATTTCAGACGTTCGAGCTCCGAGCCGTGGATTGCTTGCACCGCCGAATCACCCTCCATGACGCCGATGCGCGCGGTGGGCCAGCCAAAGGTGAAGTTGGGATCGAAACCCTGGCCGGCCATGGCGTAATACCCGGCGCCGCTCGCGTGATTGAGCGTGAGCACAATTTTCGGTACGGTGGCGCAGGCCATGGTCTCGACCATTTCGGCGCCGGCGCGAATGATTCCATTATGCTCCGCGTCGAGGCCTACCATAAATCCGGAGACATCCTGTAAATAGATGATCGGCACGCCGTTTCTCTCGGCATTTTCGACAAAATATGCCACTTTGCGCGCGGATTCCGTGTAAACGATCCCGCCGATGCGCGGCCCGCTCTCCGTCTTGAGAAATCCCCTGCGATTCGCCACCAGCGCGACGGCGCGCCCAAAGAGTTTCGCATCCGCGCACAGCAGTTCCGGCGCGTGGTGGGGCTGAAACTCCAGATAATCGCCCCGGTCGAAAATTCGCGCGATCGCATCCCCGATGTTGTAGGGCAACCGGTGATCGGCGGGCATCAAATCGTAGAGACCTTCGGCGGGTTTGGCGGGCGGCGCTCCGGCAAACTCCGCGGCCGGCCGAGGCATGGCTCGAAACCGCTCGCGGATCAGTTCCAAACAGGCGGCGTCATCTTTCGCTGTATAATGCGCCACGCCGCTGGCGGTGGTGTGCATGCGCGCACCGCCCAGCGATTCGGCATCCACCACTTGCCCCACCGCGCCCTTCACCAGGTTGGGCCCGCCCAAGCCCATGAAGCTGGTGCCCTCCACCATGATGATGATGTCGCTCAGCGCAGGTAGATATGCACCGCCCGCGATGCACGGGCCCATCACCGCCGCGATCTGCGGCACGTGCAGCTTCCGGCGTATCAGCGAGTTGTAGTAAAAGATTCTTGCCGCGCCATATTGGCCTGGGAAAATGCCGTCCTGCAGCGGCAGGTTCACTCCGGCGGAGTCAACCAAATAGACGATTGGAACGCGATTGCGCATCGCGATTTCCTGCGCGCGCAAAATTTTGGTGATGGTCTCCGGCCACCACGCGCCGGCTTTCACCGTGGCATCGTTGGCGACTACGATCGCGGGGCGTCCTTCGATTTTTCCCGCCCCCGTGACCACTCCGGCGGAGGGCGCCTGACCGTCATATTGATCGTAAGCGACCAGCAAGCCGATTTCGAGAAACATAGCCCCGGGATCGAGCAGCTTCGCGATTCGCTCGCGTGCCGTCAATTTGCCATCGCGGTGCTGCTTTTCGATGCGCTTGGGGCCGCCGCCCTGCCGCAATCGGTCTTCGAGCGTCAGCAAGTCTTCAACAAGCTGCCGCATTTGAGTCGTGTTGGCAGTGGGCACCATTTTCAGAATACAGTACTCGCGGAATCGGGCAATTGAACCGTTTCACGTTATGCTAAGGGCGTGCTGGGGATCGATCCGAAGGCTGCGCGGGCGGCGTGGACGGTGTTTCTTGTCGCGCTGTTAGTGGCGGCCGCGTACGCGATCCGTGAGATCCTCGCCGTTTTTGCGATTGCGCTTCTTTTCGGATATTTATTGATGCCTTTGGTGGGGCTGGTGTCGCGGATCACGCCGCCGCAGATTTCACCGCGCATTGCTTTGGCGATCGTCTATCTGGCGCTGGTGGGCGCGATTGTTGCGCTCGTGTTAACACTGGGGCCACGTCTGGCGGATGAGGCGAATAATCTCGCCACCGAGTTGCCGTCTCTGCTGAGCAACCCGAGTTGGATGGAGAAAATTCCGCTGCCGGCGTGGCTGGAGCCCGCGCGCGCCGATCTGGTCCAGCGCCTGGAAGCCCAATTGAGCAGCGGCGGCCAGCAGATTCTGCCTTATATCAAGAGTCTGAGCGGTCACCTGGTGTCGGGAGCGAAATATGCGCTGTATTTCGTGCTGATCCCGATCCTGGCCTTTTTCTTTCTCAAGGACGGCACGGTCATTCGCGACGATATCGTCTCGGCGCTGGTGGAAGAACGCCGGCGTCCGGTGGTAGACAACATCCTGGCGGACATCAACGAACTGCTGGGCGAATATATCCGGGCGCTGGTGCTTTTGTCGCTCTCGAGCTTCACCGCTCACAGCATCTTTCTGAGCGTGAGCGGCGCCCAATTTGCATTGCTGCTCTCGGGCCTGGCCGCCATCGGCGAATTCATCCCGGTGATCGGGCCGGCGGCGGCTGGAGTGATCATCGTGCTGGTGACGGGGTTAAGCGGCTATAGCCACGTGATCCTGTACATCATTTTCTGGATCGTTTTTCGATTAGTTCAAGATTACGTGATTTCCCCGTATCTGATGAGCCGGGGCGTGCAGCTGAATCCGCTGCTGGTGCTGTTTGGAGTTTTAGCGGGCAATCAGATCGCGGGCGTCGTCGGGATGTTTCTCTCCGTGCCGGTGCTCGCGATTTTGCGGGTGATGTTCGTACGCCTGCGGCGGGCACGGGCGACGGATTTGGTTTCGCCGCGGGGCGAGATATGAAAGCCCTGGCAGGATTGCTTGCAATCGTGCTGCCCGCGGCGGCTCACATGGTGAGCATGAGCACCGGCGATTTGAAGGTGGACGGCGCGCGCGCCAGCTACGAGTTGCGCATGCCCATGTATGAAGTAGCTCATGTGCACGCACCGGAGCACACGCTGCTCGAGAACGTTCGTTTCGAAAGCGGAGGTGTTTGGGCGAAGGCGTTGAATCCGTCGTGCCGGCAAGAACAGGACACCTATGTCTGCACGGCCGAGTATCAATTTCCGAAACCTGTCGACACGCTGCGGGCCGAGTGCACGCTCGCTTCTGTTACGGTTCCAAACCACGTGCACTTGCTGCGGGCGTATCGCGGCGACAAATCGGACCAGGCGGTGTTCGATCTTTCCTATACTCAGGCCGAGATCCGTTTCCGCCCGCCGACTGCTTTCGAAACAGCCGCTCGCGGGATCGGCGCGGGGTTCATGCGCGCGGCCGGGGGGCTCGCCCCTTTATTGTTTCTCGTCAGCCTTACCTTAGCCGCGAGGAACCGGCGGGAACTCGTGGCGCTGGCCGGATCGTTTCTCGTGGCCGAAGCGTTGGCTTGCGCCATGGCGCCGCATCTCAGGCTTTCCTTATCGCCTCGCTTCATCGAAGCCGCCGCGGCGCTCACCGTCGCCTATTTGGCGTTCGAAATCATTCTGCTGCCGCAGTCGGGCATGCGCTGGCTGGTGGTAGGAGTGCTTGGGCTGTTTCATGGCGCCTACTTCGCCGCGTTCCTGGCCGAGAGCGGGGATCACTTCGCGCCGTTCTTCACTGGGGTCGTAGTTTGCGAACTGCTTCTCATCGCCTTGCTCGCCTTTCTGCTGGACCGCTTAGTCCGGCTTTCGTTTTTACGCCGCGCGGTGCCGGTGGCGGCTTCGCTGCTTCTGGCGGCCGGAGTGGCCTGGTTTTTTCTGCGCCTGCGCGCTTGAAACAACGGCCTGAGATCATGAAGGCATGCGCAGCTTTGACAGCCTTTCCGAACGTGAGATTCTAGCTCTCGCCATTTCGCTCGAAGAGGAAGACGAGCGGGTCTATGCGGAGTACGCCGAAGGCCTGCGCGATAATTTTCCGGCGTCCGCCGAGGTCTTCGATGGAATGCGCGAGGAAGAATCGGGACATCGCCGCCGTTTGATCGAGCTGTTCCGCGGCAAATTCGGCGAACACATTCCCTTGATCCGCCGCCAGGACGTGCGCGGCTTCGTGCATCGCAATCCGGTCTGGTTGATACAACCCCTGGGACTGGATACGGTTCGCAATCAAGCCAGCGCCATGGAGGTGGAGAGCCGGAGGTTCTACGAGAAGGCCGCCGCGCGCGCGCAGGATGCCGGCGTGCGCCAGTTGCTGGACGATCTGGCGCAAGAAGAGCGCACGCATGAGGATCGCGCCGAGGAGCTGGAAAAAAGCAAGCTGCAGCCCGACGTAAAACATCGCGAAGACGAAGCCAGCAGGCGGCTGTTCGTCCTGCAGATCGTGCAGCCGGGATTGGCCGGATTGATGGATGGATCGGTATCCACGCTGGCTCCGGTGTTCGCGGCCGCGCTCGCCACGCAAAACAGTTTCGATGCGTTCAAGGTAGGTCTTGCGGCATCGCTCGGCGCGGGTATCAGCATGGGATTCGCCGAGGCGCTCTCCGACGACGGCAGCCTTACCGGCCGCGGGCATCCCTGGGCGCGCGGGATCGTGTGCGGGTTAATGACGGCGCTGGGCGGAATCGGCCACACGCTGCCGTTCTTGATTCCCGGTTTTCGCCTGGCGATGATCGTGGCCGGAATCGTTGTGCTGGTGGAACTCGGCGTCATCTCTTGGGTGCGGCATCGCTACATGGAGACGCCGCCGATTTCGGCCGCGCTGCAAGTGGGACTCGGCGGCGTACTGGTGTTCCTGACGGGGATTTTGATCGGGAGCTCTTAGGGCCGCTTCCTTACGGGCGCGGCTCGGTCATAAGTGAGTTGAAGAATAGTTTGAACGCTTGGTAGCTTTGGGCGCGATACTGCGGGCGGAAACCAAAGAGCACGGCGCGGCCTTGCCCGATGGGGACTTCGACCAGCGCGGCGCGGTCCTTTATATAGGATTCGCCGAGCAGCCATCCCGAAGCTAATACGTGATCGTCCTGGTAGCGCACGATCACTTTGTCTTGGCTTCCCGCGGGAACATCCCACGCGGGGCTTTCTTCGCTCCAGATGGCGATGTTTTCCGGCATCCCATGAGCGAGCGGGCTGTGCGTGTCGACAATGGCATTGAGCAGCGAGCCGGGCGAATAGAAATCGCGGCTGGGAAGGCCCGCGACGACGTTTTTCACGTCCAGATGCAGGCGCTCGACGGCGTAGTTCGCGGAGCGATTCAGGAAGACGAGCGTGCCGCCCTGCTCTGCGAAGCTTTTCAGATTAGCGGCAGCCTTGGAGTTGAGGCCGCCGGTGTATTCCCGCGGCATGGCGCCGGGCTGGTAGCCGGTGGAGATCTGCGAGGCCGGCTGGTCGGGAAACACGATCACATCGAAATGTTCCCGCAGATTTCCGGCCTCGATGTCCGGATTCGGGAGGCTTTGGTAGGGGAAGTGGAAGTCTTCGAGCAGCCAGCGGGTCCACCCTTCGTCCATAGATGGGACGTAGCTTTTGTACAACCCGATGCGCGAAGTTTTCTTGGCGGCTCGCCAGGAATCTATGTCCGAATCCGGGTTGCCGTCAAAATGGAAGTCGACGGGACCCGCCCGCTCTGAACGCACGCTGAACGGCGCATCGATCGTATCGGTTTCGACGCCCATCAGCAGCGGCAGCGTTTGCGCGGTTACGTCGTAAGGCCGCTGCGGCGGACCGCCCCGGTAAAGCCGGATGTCGGGATAATGCTGGCGTTCGAGCAAGGTCTTGGCGTAGCTCGAATAGGGCTGCTGCATTCGAATGATGTAGCTTCCCTCCGGGTAGGGTTTGCCGCCGGCCGTGAACGCATCGCTTGCGCGCTGGATTTCCACTTCTCCGAAACTGAGCAGCTGGAGCATTTTTCGCGCCGCGCCGGGATCCATTTGCTCGCGGGAGACAACGAAGGCATAGGGCGAAGTCCGGGCGACGGCGCGCGCGTTCACTTCATAGAAATTGCGCAGCAGATCCGTGCGGCGGATGGCGCCTTGGTAGAGCAGGCTCTCAAACGCGACGAGCTGATAATCGACGATGTCGCCGATCCTCCATGTCCCGCCCTCCCACGGCTGCAGATAATTCCAGCTTCGCTCGCGCGGATTGAAGCCCAGCGCGGTGGTTTGAATCTGGTCCGGAGTCACCATCAACGGGGAGGCGAGCGCGGCGCTGGCGGCTTCGCTCAGGATTCGGATGCCACCATGATAAGCGATGTACTGGCGCGCGGGCGACCAGAAATCGTAGAGCGCATTGGTGACGACGCCTTTTTTCCCCGCGGCCGTGAGATCGGAGGCTATGGCCATTCCGAGGTAGTTGCCTTCCTGGGCGAGCGTGGGGTCGACGTTGGGATCGATGGGATTGAGCCAGGGCGGCACGAACATGCGCGAAGCGAAGGCGCCCTGCTGGTGGACGTCGTAAACGATTTGCGGGTGCCAGGTGTTTTCGAGCTGGGCAGTGAGGCGCTGTTCGGGCTGCGTGAAGATGTACCAGTCGCGATTGTTGTCGTGTCCGACATATTTCTGATACAGCTCTGGCGGGGAAGTCCCTTCGTATGGCGTGCCGAGCGTCTTGCGATACCAGCGCGTCACGATATCCAGGCCGTCGGGGTTTTGAGAGGGCACCAGCAGGATGATCACGTTGTCGAGAATCGCGCGGAATTTGGGCTGGTCTTCGGTAAGCAGGTTGTAGACAAACTGAATCGCCGAGTGCGTGGAGGCCACTTCGGTGGCGTGAATGGAGCAGGTGATGACCACGACGGATTTGCCTTCGGCGATCAACCTGGCGGCTTGGTCGGGTGGAGTGCGGCGAGGATCGGCGAGCGAGGCTTGGATTTCTCGGTAATGATCCAGGTTGCGGAGATTCGCGGCGGAGCTGATGGTGGCGGCGATGAAGGGGCGGCCCTCGGCTGTTTTGCCGAGTTCTTCCACACGAATTTTGTCGCTCGATTTAGCCAGCGCCCGGTAGTAGGAGACCACTTTGTCCCAATCCAGCAATTCGCGGTCGGCGCCCATGGGATGGCCGAAGTAGCCGGCGGGGTTGGGGACAGGCGATGGAGCCTGCGCCCACACGGGGCCGCAAACAGTCATGGAAACCAACAAGGTGGGTACGAGGCGGGATTTCATTCGGGATCGCTATTGACACGCTACAACGACCGCGCTCGGTTCGTCCAGTTGGTACGCTTTTTAGCGGGAGCCATGCGATTTCCGACACAAGGGTTGCGTTTGAGCGCGTAGGAATCTCCAGGGTGGCCGGGTGATCTAAACGCTAAGTCATTTCTTTTTTATGGGTTGCCTTTTTGGCCCCTGCCGTGCCCTGAATCGGGCAGGATTACTCGAATGGCACTAAAAGTCACCCGCCGGGAAGACGAAGGCGTATCGGTCCTCGAACTGGAAGGCCGGCTCACGTTCGGACCCGAGGATATCGAACTGAATGACGAGATCCGGCGCGCCCTGGCGGCGCGGAGGGTACGGCTGGTGATCGACCTGAACGGGGTGGATAAGATCGACAGCGCCGGCTTGGGTACTTTGTTGTACGCGCGCGCGGAATTGCGACGGGCGGGTGGCGGGCTGGCGCTTGCCAATCTGAAACCGTCCCATATGCAGGTTCTGCTGGTGGCGCGTCTGGAGACGGTTTTTGATGTTTTTCCCTGCCAGCAGGACGCCGTCAACAGTTTTTTCCCCGAGCGCAGAGTGCCGCACTACGATTTACTGGCGGTGGTTAATGCGCTACGCCGAGACCGCGCGCATGAGTTGCAGCGGGCATCGTAGCACTCGACGTCGCGCGATTTTCGCTCCAAACCCGCAGTTGTTCGATCACCAGATCCGGCAAGCCCGCCAGAGCTTCTTGAACCGGCGCGGTTAGTTCGGTTCCCCATTCGATGGACAGGGGCTGAATACCAAACATCACCACTTCTTCCGGCGATTCGCCCAGCAGTTCGAGCGCGACCATCAGGTCCGCGAATCCGAGCTGATGAACGCTCGCCTTGCCGGGCAAATTCTGGAGCGCTTTGCCTTCCAGGCGGACCAAAGTGCCGGGCCGTTCGCCGACGTCGAGCGCATCGATCACAATCACCCGCCGGAAGGCGGAGATGTGCGGCAGCAAGGCCAAGCCTTGCGTGCCTCCGTCCATAAGCACGGCCTCGGGCGGTACGCGCGCGTCCAATTGCAGCATCTGGATGGCGTGAACGCCGAGTCCGTCGTCGGAATGGACCAGGTTGCCGAGGCCGAGTACGAGCGGGTTGATCATAGGGATCGCCTTGAGTTCATTTATGCGCGGCTTCTTCTTCGATCTCCTCGACCGGAATAACCTTGTAGCCGATAAAAATGCTGTCCATCAGGCCGTGCTTCTCGAAGCGCGAAACCAGCATGGCGAGGTGTACGTGGAAGACGCCGAAAGCGATGAACACATACATCAGGAAGAAGTGGATCAGCC
>Ga0335074_10011956_pt1 | contig 12155 bp, 11 predicted proteins | sample Lox_Sample_23_FD_206715 | JGI IMG/M metagenome (GOLD analysis project Ga0335074, IMG submission 206715) | Soil microbial communities from Loxahatchee National Wildlife Refuge, Florida, United States - Lox_Sample_2.3 | ecosystem: Environmental > Terrestrial > Soil > Wetlands | place: USA...
GATAATATCGCCACCGGACGCGTGGAATTGATTCAGGATGACGCCGCGATTTGGGAAGCTGCGCGGCGCAGCGGGGTCGCGTCCGTGGTCGAAAATCTTCCCGGTGGCCTGGAGCAGATGCTGGGCCGGCGATTTGAAGGCGGCGTCGACCTTTCCGGCGGGCAATGGCAAAGGATGGCCCTCGCCCGCGCGTATTTGCGGGACGCGCAGGTTTTAATTCTCGATGAGCCGACGGCCGCGCTCGATGCAGTCGCCGAAGCCGAAGTTTTCGCGAATTTCGCCGAACTGACTCGCGACCGTATCGCGATTCTCATTTCCCACCGATTTTCGACCGTGCGCCTGGCCGATCGCATCGTCGTGCTGGCGGAAGGCCGCATCACCGAAGACGGCAGCCACGATCAATTGATTGCGTCCGGGGGCCGCTACGCGCGATTGTTCGAGATTCAAGCCGCGAATTATCGTTGAGGCCGCTTAACCACACGCATCGACGGTCCGTCGAACGACAAGATCCATTGATAACCGTTTAGATCCGGCGGCGTCGTGAATTTGTTTCCCAGATCCACCTGAAGCGAAGGATCGTTCCACCGGAGAATCGCCATGAACAGGACGTCGTAGCCGTTCGGGAAGGGATCTTTCAGGAAAATTACGCGGCTGTGCGGCGCCGGCTGCGGCAGCGCCTGAATCTGCGCGAGGGTGGTCATCGTCAGCCGGTGCATGGCGAAATATTGTTCCGGCTGCGGGCGCCAATACGGGATCGTGTACCACGCCGCGATCAGCGCGATCGCCAGCGCCGCGCCCCATTGCAGCATCGGACGGCGCAGGAGCACGGCCACCAGCGCGCTCGCCAGCAGCGCCCAGGCGAACAGGGGAATATACAATCCCGACCCTCCGCGCGGCTGGATCGTGAAAGAAATTCCGAGCGTCGCGGTCGAAACCAGGAACCAGCACCACCACAGCTCGCGGCGGCGCGCGATCCAGCAGATCGCGGTCAGCGCCAGCCAGGCGAAAACCAGACGCCGGCTGGTGGTGAAAAATTGTGAGTAAAAAAGATCGTTGAGATACAGGCGATTGTTGAGCAGGTAACGGTGCAGCGACAGATCCAGCAGGTAGCCTTCCTGTTTCGCCAGCGGATTCGGCCCCAGGAATTTTCCCAGCGTGTAGACGATCGAAAGCAGGCACAGCACCACCGGCGCGCGCAGGCGCCACGGGCGCTCGAAAAGCAGTTCGTAGGCGAGCACCCATCCCGCGCCGACCACCGCCAGCTCCTTCGAATCGAGCGCGGCGACGAACGCCGCGATCACCAGCGCGAATTGTCCGGCGGAAAGCTCGCGGCCGCCGCGGCGGAAGGTCAGGTAGAAAAACAGCGTCAGCGCCACGAAAAAGTACGCCAGGATGTCGTAGATCATCGAGGTGTTGAAAAAGATCGCCACCATCGAAGCGTGCGCGCTGGCCAGCATCGCAGCCAGCGCTCCCGCGGCCTGCGATTCGGTCAGCAGCACGGCGACGCGCCACGTCAAGAAAACGTTCGCGGCCACCAAGGCCAACGCGGCGATGCGGAACGGAACCGGTGAGAACCCGAAAAGATGATAAATCGGCAGATAAAAAAATGCGCCGAGTGGCCGATACGCCGTGCTCCAGAACAGGGCGACATCGCCGGCGCTTCGCCACAAGCCGCGCAGCCAATATTCGCCGGCATTCATAGGATCGTCGGGGGCGAAGCCGGCGCGTAGCGCCGGAATCGCGAAATAAAGGAAGTACCCGGCGACCGCGGCCGCGGCGATTCGCGAAAGAAGTTTCTTGTCGTCGAACAAGGCGATTTTCTTATCTTCGCGCGTCCTAACGCGTTGCTCAATGGCGGCGTGGTGCGCTAAATCCGTGTGGCTGGCAGGAGCGAGCCGCTTGCGGAATCGCCGATACGTATGGAGCGTGAATGATCAATCAATTCTATGCCCCGGTCAGCACCAAGGGTGGTTACGCAAGGTTCAGATACGTATTGGGCACACCAGCGCTTCTCTTAAGCGCCTGTAGTCAGCAAGATAGCTTGGCGGAGGAAGAGGGATTCGAACCCCCGAGCGAGTCACCCCGCTAACGGTTTTCAAGTGCGGAACGAGCGTACCGTCCCGTCCCAACGCTTCCCCGCCTGTATTGGTTTCTCAGGCGCTTAGCTCGCGACCCTCCCATAACGTCCCTGCCTGTACCTACCGAGTTTGGCCGGTTGGATTAGCAAGGGATTAGCAAGACCTCAGTTGTAACAACTGGCGGCGTAGCCCGCGCCCGCAGATCTCATGTGACGAAAAACGCCGCGAGGCCGGGAGCCGGCGGCGCGATGTGAACGGCAGCGGTGCGGCTCAGGCTTTGATCGAGTAGCTGCGCTCCCCACCCTCGCCCTTGGCGGAGATGACCGTCAGCCCCATCTTTTTGCCTACCGTGCCTGACAGGAAGCCCCGGACCGAGTGCGGCTGCCAGCCGCTAATCTTCTGCAGTTCCTGCGAGGTGGCACCCCCGGGCCGTTTCAGCAGTTCGAGCATAGCGTTCTGGGCTGCGCCGACTGGTCGGCCGGTGGGGGGCGGTTCGGCTTTGGGTTTCCCTGGGCCTCTGCCGGCGACTGTCGGCTGCCTCGGCCCCACCATCGGCGGAGCCGGGAAATCGATAATGATCCTCGCACGCCTTAATGACTCACGGACCTGGCGAGTCGTGACGCTTTTGGCCCTGCTGCGTACGAGCCGGATGAGCGCTGGATCTTGGTTCGCGAACAGCCCCGCGATACTCAGCCGAACGTTGCGGTCGATGAAGTGAGCCGTCCACAGTTCGTCTAGCAGCGTGCCCTGCATCTGCGCTTTGGACAGAAGAGACAGGGTATCGATGACTTGGCCGGAATTCGCATTGTCCGAGACCCGCACGCTGCGGAACAGCTTTTGCTCCACCTCCACTGGAGCGTGCGAGTTATAGATGCGGTACTCGTCACCATTGGTCAGCACGCACCACTCGACACCGGCCGCATTTGCATAGTTCACGTTCTGCAAGATCCACTTGCGGTCTGTGAGATCTGTTTCCAAAGACTTGGCCTCGGCGAACAGTCGCGGCGTGGCGTTCATGAAAAGACCGTAGTCGACGGGGTTGTCCTGGGGCTTATAGCGGTACTCGTGCTGGACCTCATCGATATTCTGCATGTCCCAACCGAGCGCCGCCAGGATCGGATCGATCAGCGTGGCCTTGGTATTTTCCTCATTGATTGTCCCCCTACGGTCGCGGATTTTTTGAATCCGCTTCCGAACCTCATCGACCGCACTCGTCAGTGCCGGCTGTCCCTGGTTCACTTTAAACGCCTCTCCCTCCCGGCGAAGTGCGCCGACGCTCGGCCGCCGCTTGCAGGAAGATAAATTATTCTACTCCGATCACACTGATAGTGTGTAGAACTCATAGTGTTCACGCCGCACCATATTTCTTAAGGTGCGAAGCCAGGACCCGCGCGTACTGTTTGGCAGGCGCGTTCGCGAACTGCGGATGGAGCGCGGCCTTTCCCAAGAACGACTGGCGGAATTGGCGAACCTACATCGCAACTACATCGGTGGAATCGAGCGAGGCGAGCGAAACGTCGGGCTGATCAACATCGTCGAATTGGCGCACGCCCTGCGCGTTAAGCCGGTTGCGCTTTTTGAAGCGATCCCTTGATCCCAGGTCATCACCCGCGATCGCAATGTTGCCCAGTTTGCGCCCGAGAATGACAAACGCCGCCGAACGTGAATCCGGCGGCGCGAATTGATCGATAGCGGTGCTGATCAGGACTTAACAGAGTAGCGCCGCTCCCCATCCTCGCCCTTGGTGGACACGACGACCAGCCCCATTTTCTTGCCGACGGTGCCCGACAGGAACCCGCGCACGGAATGCGGCTGCCAGCCCGTGGCTTTTTGCAGTTCCTTGGAGGTCGCTCCACCCGGCCGCTTCAGCAGTTCGAGGATCGTGGCGGCTTTGCTGCCGTCGCGGGCGGAATGGCCCTTCTTTTCGCCCTTTTGCGTTTTGGGCGCCTTCTTGGCGGCGGTGGCCTTCTTCCCCGACTTGCCCTTCTTCGGTGCCACGGGCGCGCTTCGTTTGCCAGCAGTGGCCTTTTTGGTGGCTTTGGGCTCGGCGGTCGTGCTTGCCGGGGCCGTTTCGGTTTGTTCAGTGATGTTGCTCATGTTTTCTCCTTTGGCGGTGATTACCGCGGTCAGGACATGAATCCCTCTGGTTCCGCCGAAACGCAAGGCAATTCTGCAAATCGCGGCGGGAGGCGATGGAACGGCGATGCTGCCCGCCTGGTTCTGACGGGAGAGACCAAATGAACTTCGCGAAGCGGGTTACGAAGCTCGAACAGCTCCTGGTTCCGAAGCGCCTGCCGCGCATCGTCCTGCGCTACGAAGGTCCCGGAAGCGAGCGGTTCCCACAGCCGACGCAGGGAGAACTCAACGAGGCCTGGCTTGTGCTCAGCATGCAATTCGTCCCGGCGAAGGACGGGCGACCCGTGGATTCTAAACACGTCGGCGAAAGCCGCAGGGAGGCGCAGATGACCGCAGGTGACCGCAGATGACTGGACATGGCGCAAAATTTGGGCGCAAGAAGGAGGACGCGATCCTCGCTTTGTTGTCGAATCGCAGCATCGAAGAAGCCGCGCGTGCCGTCGGAGTCGCCGAAAAGACGCTGCGGCGATGGATGCGGGAACCGGACTTTGATGCCGCCTACCGTGCCGCCAAGCGGGTGACATTTGGGCAGGGGATCGCACGGCTGCATTTCCTGTCCAGTGCCGCGGTTTCGACGCTGGGCAAAGTGATGCTGGACCCGACGACACCGCCGTCCACCAAGGTCCGAGCGGCCGACAGCATTTTGAACCACACGATCAAAGCAATCGAGGAGGAAGACATCGAAGCGCGGGTCGCGGTCTTGGAACAAACCGCCGAGGAGAAGAAGCCGGGCTGGCGGAAATGAACTCCAGAGGTCGGGATGATCCGTAGCCATGTCACCAAACGTTTGGAGCGGCTGGAACGGCGGATCTTACCTCCCCGCGTCAAACGTGTAATCAAAGTCGTGTTTGTCGATACGGATGGCACGACGGTTGGTGGATTCACAGTCGGCCCTGCGAACGGCGACCAGGCGCCGGGCGGAGCGGATCGCCACGGCGGTCGGCGGGACAAATGGGGCATATGTCTTGAGAAATGAAAGCGGTTTGCCGGCCGCCGAGAACGTCTTCGCTAACGCGCTTAAGGGAATTGAACTGGAGGACATCGACGCGCGCCTGGCTGAGTTGGAGCGGACCCCTGACGGTGGAGCGGCGATGAAAACAATTCAGAGACGGCTTCGCCGGATCGAAGACCGGTTCTTACAAGGGAGGCCGTCGGGACTCCGAATCGTGGTCACCGGCGTCACGCGCCGTCCGATTCCGGACAACGACACCTGCGTGAAGATTCTCGAAGAGTGCGGATATCTTCGCGACACCGGGGGAATTTCAATGGTAAGGCTAATTGATATTCCGGATGGACTGGATGCCAAGGAAACGGAGCGATTCTTGCGGGAGCGAGGCGCGGAACTCTGTACCTAAATTGAATTGAGCACGGCGCCCATCGGACGCCTGAGCGAGCTGCCGATAATGTGAAACAACGGTCCGGTATCCGATCAGAGTGAGCGCTCTTATCGAAGAAAGGCGGGTTTGCGGTGCAGCGTCTAAGTGACCGCGCTGCTCAGCTGCACGTTTTCAACGAAGACATCAGAATAGCCGGAGGATATTGATCGTCTGAGGGTGCCGCCAATGCAAGCTGGATGCCCTGGGTAGCTATGGAGACCGGCTCTTTGCGGAGAATCCTGGCTAAGTTCGACTGAGCGTAGTAGAGAGCGGCAACTCGACGCTAACCCCAGCGTGGCTGCTCATCGAGGCTGATCCCGAGGGCGGTTTTCGCCGCCACTTCGTGCGTGAGGAACGAATTGGCCGGGTGAATGCGGCCCAACCGCGCGTCGCGAAACATTCGTTCGAAACCCGCCGACCGGAAAATGCCGAACCCACCAGCAACCTCTAACGCCTGGTCCACCACGCGCCAGGAGCCTTCCACCGCCCGGTATTTCGCGGCGAAGATCTTCATCGGCCATTGCGCGCCGTGATCCACGCCATTGGACCAATCTTCCGCGATCTTTTCGAGGTGTGGTTCGATCGATTCGAGTTCGATCACCATTTCCGCAATCGTGTGCTGCACCTCGGCGTGGTACGCCATCGAACGCGAAAGCGCCACCGATTTCTTGCTCTTCACCGCGGCAATGCTCTGATCGAGCGCACGCCGTCCCAAGCCGTAATAAATGTTGCCGAAGCCCATCAAAGCCCACGCGAAGATGGAGAGCACGAACAGATCGATTCCCGCTGCTCCGGCGGGCACAACCCGAGCTATGTATCGATCGGGAACGAAGGCGTTCTCTAAGATCGTGTCGTCGCTACGGGTCGCGCGCATACCCAGCACGTCCCAGGTTTCCTCGATCCGAAAACCGACGGTATCGCGCGGCAGGAATGCATGGACCACCTTCGGCCGGCTTGGATCGCTGAGGTCCATGCCATGCATGCCGAAGCGAGTCCACACGGGCGTGAGACTGCTGAAATGCTTCCTGCCCGTGAATCGGTATCCGCCTTCGACGCGCTCAGCCTTGGCCGTGGACGCGAGAACGGGAACATCGTTGCCGCTCTCGGCATGTCCCGCTGCAAAAACCTCGCCGTTCGCTGCGTCGCGCAGCAGCCATTCAAGCGATTTATCCCCTCGCCGCCACAGATCGGCCGCGACGCCCACCCAATAAAGGTGCATATTCACCGCCAGCGCGGTCGCGGGTGCATGATAAGCCAGGCGGCGCTGCTCGCGGCAAACTTCGGCAAGCGACATACCCGATCCGCCAAATTCCGCCGGCACGGGCAACAGCAGGTACTTTCCCGCCCGAAGATCCGCAAAATCTTCCTCAAAGAATCGGTTGTCGCGGTCGTAGGCCGCGCCCCTCGCGGCGAAATTCGCCAACATCTGATCGGATACAATTGCGCTTGAAGCCGGAACCATTGTTTTATCTCCTCGTTACAAAACGCTAGACTCCCCGATATTCTACAGTGCTCGAAGCGCTCTCCAGCGCCGGCTTCGCTTTGCCCAACTGGACAGGAAGAATCGTCGGGACTTGCTGCCGGTAGCGCCGGTACGCCTCGCCGTGCGCGCGAATCAGATCGCGTTCCTCCCAAGGTATCGCCATCAGAATATAGCTGGTGGTTGCGAGCGCGAACACCAGATGAGTGATCGTCATCCGGGGCGTCGCCCAAAAGATGCAGAGCCAACTGAAGTAGATCGGATGCCGGACGTAGCGATAAAATCCCGGCGTCCGGAATTCAAGCCTGCTGTAATCTCTGCCTCTCAGGTGGAGATAGACCTGCCGTAGTCCGAACAGATCGAAATGATTGATCAGGAAGGTCGAGATCAGCAGCAGCAACCATCCCGCCGCATAAACCCCGTAAATTGCGAACCGCGCCGCCGTGGCATTCACTTGCCAAACTACGCCGCCGATCGGCTCCCACTCCAGGAACAACAGCGCCAGCGCGAGGCTCGAGAACAACACGTACGTGCTCCGCTCCGCGGCTGGAGGGACTACCCGCGTCCAGGCTCGTTTAAACCACGGACGAGCCATTATGCTGTGCTGGATGGCGAACAAAGCGAGCAGTGCCGCGTCAATCGCCAGCGCTTGTAAAGCTGATCCGCTGTTTCCCGAATCCATCGTTTTCGGAACGCCGAAATCGCCTAGAAAAGCGATCGCGTACAGAAAAACGGCGAAAAAAAATGCATAGCAGACCATCCCATAGAGGAAGGTCGTAACGCGTCCGATCATTGTTGATCTCCTTCCGCCCGGCAGACTGGCCTATAATCGTCTTGCGCCGCCGGGCTATGAGAAAGTTAACAGGAGTCCTCAGACGCGGTAACGAAGGCGAGCCAAAGAAAAACCCAAAAAAGACCCAAAGTCTTAGAAATGACGCAACCCCGCTACCAGTTCGCAGAATTTACGCTGGACCTTAGCCGAGCTTCCCTGTTCAAGGGGGGACGCGAAGTAAAGCTGCGCCCCAAAGTCTATGACGCGCTACATTATTTCCTCAAGAACCGCGGCCGCCTGATTCGCAAGGAAGAGTTGATTCAGGCGCTTTGGCCTGAAACCTTCGTCACTGACGATTCTCTGGTGCAATGCATGGTGGAACTACGCGGCGCTCTGGAGGACCGCGCCCAGGAGATCTTGCAAACCGTACCTCGCCGCGGCTATATCTTCGCCGCTGCAGTCACTTCCGCATCGGACAATGACAAAACCGCCGAGGTGGAAGCTCTGCTCACGCGAGCTGCTCAGGCGCGCTCTTATCTTCCCGTCCCGAGGACGCCGCTGATCGGACGTGAGCGCGAAGTCACCGCGGCGAAGGTCCTGCTGCTCGACCCCGCCGTCCGATTAGTAACCTTTACGGGATCGGGAGGATCGGGGAAAACCCGGCTCGCGCTCGAGGTGGCCGGCGGGCTCGTCGACCAATTCGATGGCGGAGTGTTCTTCGTCGGTCTCGGCTCGATCAACGACCCCACGATGGTGCCGGCGGCGATTGCCTCTGCTCTTGGTGTTCGCGAAAGCGGCGGGCGTCCGTTTCTCGATCTCTTGAAGCACCATCTGCGCGAATATGCTCCCTCGCCCGTTCTTCTGCTGCTCGATAATCTGGAGCACATTCTCGCGGCATCTTCGGTGGTCGTCGAACTGCTTGACGCCGCGCGGACGCTGAAAGTGCTTATCACCAGCCGCACTGCCCTGCGAGTTTACGGCGAGCATGAATTTCCTGTGAATCCGCTGGAACTGCCCGATCCCAAGCAGCCTCACATGCTTTTTGGCAATCCCGCCGTCACATTGTTCGCCCAGCGCGCCAGCGCAGTGAAGCCCGATTTCCGATTGAACGCAAACAATGCCTTTCTCGTCGCTGAGATTTGCTCCAGAGTGGATGGGCTTCCGCTCGCGATCGAGCTTGCGGCCGCCCGGGTCAAAATGCTGCCTCTGGCTGCGATCCTCACCCGCCTGCAAAGCCGCCTCGATTTGCTCACCACCGGAGCGCGTGATCTTCCGCAGCGGCAGCAGACCCTTCGCAATACGATCGATTGGAGCTACGAACTGCTGAACGAAGCTGAACAGAAGCTGCTTCGCCGCCTGGGAGTCTTTTGGGGTGGTTGCACGCTCGAAGGGGGGGAGGCGGTCTGCAACACGCGTGCCGATCTCGGCGTCGAAATTTTCGAACTGATGTCGTCGCTCATCGATAAGAGCCTGATCCAGCAGATCGATCGCGGAGAGGAACCCCGCTTTCGAATGCTCGAAACAATTCGCGAGTACGCGCTGGAACGTCTGCGGGACAGCGGGGAAGACGGGGCGACCCGGCACGCGCATGCGGCCTACTGCCTGGTGCTGGCGGAGGAAGGCAATCCCGAGCTCACCGACGTCGATCGCGCCGCGTGGCTGGCCCGCTGCGACATTGAGCACGACGATTTCCGCGCCGCGCTCGACTGGCTCTTCGAAAATTCCAATCTCGATTGGGGATTTCGGCTGTGCCTCGCTCTTTTCCGTTTCTGGGATATGCGCGAATTTCTGACGGAGGCGCGTGCGCGTCTGGAAACCGTCGTCGCGCTGGCCGGGGATGGGTGCGCCCGGGAGCGGGCCAAGGCGACTCACGGTCTCGGCGCGCTCGCGACGGCTCAGGGCGATTTTTCAGCCGCCACGCATTTTCTCGAGCAGAGTCTGTCTCTTCATCAAGCGGCCGACGATCACTGGGGCATCGCTGTTGCTCTGAACGGCCTGGCGGTCCTGGCGCGCGACCGCGGCGATTACACGGCCGCACAGAAATACTTCGAAGAGAGCCTGGCCTGGTCGCGCAGACTGGGCGATCGGACGGCCGTCGCCCGCTGTCTTCACAATCTAGCCAACGTCGCGAAAATTCGCGGCGATTATGAACACGCCCGCTCGGGACTGCTTGAAGCCACCCAGATTTTCGAAGAGTTAGAGGACCGCAGCGGCACCGCATGGTCCCTGAACCAACAGGGCGACGTGGCGCGGGAGCAGCGACGGCTCGATGAAGCCCGCAGCCTCTATCACCGCGCGCTTTCCGAGTTTCGCCAGGCCGGCGACAGCTGGGGTACGGCACGATCGCTCGCAGATCTGGGCGCCATCGCCTGCGAGTACGGCGATCTTTCGGCGGCGCACGAAGCCTATCGTGAGAGTCTGGAAGTTTTCGCAAGCCTGGGACATCGGCGCGGCGTCGCCCGCGTGCTCGAAGGGCTCGCTGCATTAGCACTGGCGAACGGAACCGCGCGCGGCGCATTGACCATTGCCGGCGCGGCGGCGCACCTGCGCGAATTTATCGGCTTACCGTTGCCTCCCGCTGAGCAAGCGAAGCTCGACAAAAGCCTCGAACCTGCCTGGGCTCTTCTTGGCGAGTCCGATGGCAGGAGCGCTTGGGCGGAGGGGGCCGGGATGGGCCTGGAAACGGCAGTCGAATACTCGCTGCTCACTTCAAATTCGCCGGATCAATCAAACGTCGAACCGCGCTGACGCGATCGGCAGGAATACCTGTCCGCCGGGCGTGTTCGCGGACCGAGGCCTCATCAGGCGCCAGATAGACGCAGTAAACCTTGTCTTCAGTGACGTAGCTGTGCAACCAATGAATCTGCTGCCCCATTTCCCTGATCGTGTCGAGCGAGCGCAGCGAAACCTCACGGATCTGTGCTTCGGAAAGCGAGCCCGCCCCCGGAATATCGCGTTCAATCACGAACTGCGGCATACCGGTTTAGTTTAACACCAGCGCCAATTGAGAGGACTCATACGGCTCGGAACCGATAATGGGTCACAACTGGCGGATTCAGAAAGGTCTGTGCGCAGTCGTACGCGCCCAATCAGAAAGGTCAATCATGTGCTACGGCATTTTACGGAGGGTTGCCGCTGCAGACCATACCGGATACTTGATATATCCTCTTTGAAAAGGCATGTGGGCGAAACTTGTGCTGTTTGGCGTTACCGCGATAGCCGCCTGCACTGCGGCGGCGAGCGGGGACCAGGCCAGCAGCTCTTGGCTTTCCGGACCCGAACAGTCGCCGATTCGCTGGACGCCGCTGGTCGAGCCGCCACGCCTGTCCCCGCTTCAGCGCCTTTGGACGCAGTTCACTATTCGGCCAGATGCCGAGGAGATCGCGCGGCGCGGCGGACAGGGACAGTTCGTCGCCGAAATCGAGGTGCGGGATGTCAGTGGCCGACGCTACAGGATCCAGCAGGAACTCAATGCGGCTAGCGGCTGGAAATGCTCGGCCGTCGCTTTCCTGCTTCCGGGAACATACCGGGTTTCGCTGGCCCTCGCCGAGCCGTCGAGCGGAAAATACAGCCTGAAACGCCGCACCTTGAAGGTTGCCGCGCTGCACGGCGATCCGTTGCCGGAAGCGTGGCGCGATCTTCCAGCGGTGGAATTCGCGCCGGTTCCCGGTGCTCCGGACCGGTGGTTCCTGCCGGCCGTCAGCAGCAGGCCCGCGCTGCCGGTTGCGAACCGTCACGCAGTGCGAATCGAGATTATCGCCAACACCTCGATCACGGAGCAGACGCGAGCGCCGGAGCAGGTCTATGCGACAGCCATGAGCACGATGGGGCCCTTGCTGAAAGTTGTCACGGGAGTGGCGCCGCGGGACGGTTTGGTCAACGTGACCTGCCTCGACGTGTGGCGGCAGCGCGTTACGTTCGAACAGCGGGCGGTTCACAGCCTCGATTGGCCGCGGCTGAGGCAGGCGATGATCGAAAGCGATCCTGGCCGAATCGATGCTCAGGCTTTGCATCGGGAGAACCAATCGTCGTCATTTTTCGCGGATCAAATCGCACAGCGTCTGGCGGCGCCGGGAGTTCGTGTGGCCATCGTGTTGAGTGCGCCGGTGGTCTTTCGGGAGAAGCAAGTGTTGCACCCTCTCCCGCTGCAGCCGGGCCCGAACCTGCGCTTGTTTTATATCCGTCTGAGGAACATTCTGATGATGGCGCCGTCCGTGCCGATGGGAACCGTGCCGATGGGAACAGCGGCGGTCAGGGCGCAACGCCAGGAAATGGAGATGCCTGGCGCGCCGTTGGGTGCACCGCCGCCGATC
>Ga0335074_10011957_pt1 | contig 12155 bp, 10 predicted proteins | sample Lox_Sample_23_FD_206715 | JGI IMG/M metagenome (GOLD analysis project Ga0335074, IMG submission 206715) | Soil microbial communities from Loxahatchee National Wildlife Refuge, Florida, United States - Lox_Sample_2.3 | ecosystem: Environmental > Terrestrial > Soil > Wetlands | place: USA...
GTATTCGGTGGCCGGCCTTGGGGGAGAACTCCAAAACGCGACTGATGTCACGGCCAAGAAGATTTTCCTGATATCGGACTTGGAGGGGCAACTGTTCCGGATGCGCAGCTGCCAGAGGGGCGTCATGCTGTTCACGTTCTATAAAATGCCGGGAAAGGTGGCCAGTAACAAGCAGGAATTCGAGTCCCGCGGGGCCGGCGTGGAAAGCATTCTGGGCCAGCTTCAGCCGCTGCTGGTTACAGGCCAAGGCAAGAAGGATCTCTCCTCTCTGCAAACCGAGTTTCCCAACTTCAGAGGCTATTTCGAACAGGTGGCCGCGCGCGCGGAGGCGGGCGATACCAAAGGCGCGCTGCAGATCTACGACGACAGTTCGAACCCGTCGCTAACCAGGCTTGAGGCATCGGCGCACGAGTTGGTGGAACTGCAAAAACAATTGACGCAGCAAAGCTCCGAACGGGGAACGCAGGACTCCGCGCAGGCGCATTGGATGGCATACGCCCTCCTGGCGGTAATGCTCGCCATTCTGCCGGTCGCGATTCGTCTGGTGCTAACGACGACGAAAGGCTTGCGCGGTGTGGCGGCGCACCTGGCCGAAGGCGCCGAACAGATCACCAGCGCCGCTTCCCAAGTGGCCTCCTCGAGCCAATCGCTCGCGCAAGGCGCTTCCGAACAAGCCGCCTCCCTGGAAGAGACCTCGTCCTCAAGCGAAGAGATCACCTCCATGACACGCAAGAACGCCGAAAACTCACAATCGGCGGCGGCCGTCATGAGTGAGGTGGATCAGCGCGTGACGGAAGGCAATCGCACGCTGGAAGAGATGGTCCAGTCCATGCAAGAGATCACCGGATCGAGCGACAAAATCTCCAAGATCATCAAAGTGATCGATGAGATCGCCTTCCAGACTAACATTCTGGCGCTCAACGCGGCGGTGGAAGCGGCGCGCGCGGGTGAGGCGGGCATGGGGTTCGCCGTGGTGGCCGATGAAGTCCGGAGCCTGGCGCAACGCTCGGCGCAGGCGGCCAAAGATACGGCCGGGCTAATTGAGGAGTCCATTGCGAAATCGAACGAAGGCAGCCAGCGGTTGCAACATGTCGCGAAAGTGATCCACGCCATTACTGAGAGCGCCTCGAAAGTAAAAACGCTGGTGGATGAAGTCAATTTGGGGAGCCAGGAGCAGGCGCGCGGCATCGCGGGGATCTCCAAATCCATCGCCGAGATGGACCGCGTCACGCAGGGGAATGCCGCCAGCGCCGAACAGAGCGCGTCGGCGAGCGAGCAGATGTCGGCGCAGGCCGAAGCAATGCAGCACATCGCCAGAGAACTGCAAACCCTGGTTGGCGGAAGCGATGAGATGACTCATGCTGTTCGGCTCCGATCCGAAAGCCGCCGGTCCACCCCAGCTTCAACTCCAATCCCGACCAAAACAAAAGACCTGGCGGCGCTGCGCTCGATGGTGTCGCCGGCAAAAACGAAGGCGGAGACTCCGGTGCGCGCCGGCGCTCACACGATCCCGCTCGAAGACGATTTCGTAAACATGTAAGCCGTCCGGGAGTAGTACAAATGAGACCCCGATCGCGCTTTTCGTCCTTGTACTCAGGCGAACACCCGAGTAGACTGGACGGAAAGCAATGCCTCGAATTTTTCTGGCCGGCTTGGCCTTGATGCTGCCGTTGGTGTGCCCCGGCGCCGACGATTCGCGTCCTCACTGTGGTCCGCAAAACCAAGGACAGCTTTGGCCTGATGCCGCCAATCACGATTCCAAAGCCCTCTCTCGTCTTATGCGCTGCGGCGAACTCTTCATCTGTGTGCGCGGAACCTGGCACTACCATTGGGAGGCTCCAAGCATTCGCGTGGATCAGTTGGCGCGCCACGGAAAATCGAAGGCGGCCAAGCCAGCAGTGTGCGAGGTAGAATCGGCCCGCGATGCCGCGCGCAGCCCGGCGAATGCGGCCGCCAGCAGCTTTCGTTAGTTCTCTGGCGCTAGTTTGCCGGCGTTAGTTCGCACGCGCCGGTGGTGCTATCCTGGTAGTCCCATGAGATTCTCCCGCGGAATCTCTCCGACTCACGATCCCGTTATGGCCATGCTGAGCTAGTTGACATGAAAACGCTCCGCTACACTGCGCCCGGCGGTATCGAAGTCACCCGGGCCGCATCGGGCATTCCGTTTCAAAAAGGCCTGGCTCACCTGCTGAACAAGCTGGATCGCTACCGCGGCATTTATTTATCGTCCGGCTACGAGTACCCCGAGCGCTACTCGCGCTGGGATGTGGCTTCGGTGTGCCCTCCCATCGAAATGGTGGCTTGTGGACAAGACGTCGAATTCAATCCGCTGAACGCGCGCGGCGACGTGCTGAACAAAATGCTCTTTCGGTTGCTGGAAGGCCATCCGCATTGGGAGCGGTTCGGGTTTGAAGGCGCGGGGCTCCACGGCCGCTTGAAACCGTTGCCGGAATTGTTCCCCGAAGAAGAGCGCAGCAAACAGCCCTCGGCGTTTTCCATTCTGCGCGCGCTGATCGGCGAATTCCAGAACGAGCTGGATTCACGGCTCGCGCTGGTGGGCGCGTTCGGCTACGACCTGCTATTCCAATTCGATCCCATCGAGCGGAAGCTCGAGCGCGGCGGCCATAAAGATCTGCACCTGTTCCTGTGCGACGACATTTATTACATGGATCGCAAGAAAGAGCAGATCGAGCGCTTCCGCTATGACTTTACGCTGGGCGATCTTTCCACCACCGGCCTGGCGCGCACCGGCGCTCCGGCGAAGCGCGCGCCCAAGCGACCCGACAACGAAATCGTCTCCAACCATGAGCCGCAGGAATACATGGCCAAAGTGGAAGCGGTTCGGGAGGGAATGCGGCAGGGCGAATACTACGAAGTGGTGCTGCGGCAGACGTTCCGGGCGAACTATTCCGACAAGGCGTCGGCGTTATTCCAGCGGATTCAAAAAAGCAGCCCCAGCCCGTATGAATTTTTTCTGCAATTAGGCGACGAGCAGCTGATTGGAGCTTCGCCGGAGATGTTTGTGCGCGTGGAAGGCAATCGCGTGGAAACCTGCCCGATCGCGGGAACCGCGCGCCGCACCGGCGATCCGCTGCGGGACGCCGACAATATCCGCGATCTGCTCAATTCCACCAAGGAAGAGTCCGAGCTGACCATGTGCAGCGACGTGGACCGCAACGACAAGTCGCGGGTATCGATTCCCGGCTCGGTCCGGGTGATCGGACGCCGTCTGATTGAATCCTATGCTGGAGTTTTCCATACGGTGGACCACGTGGAGGGCATTCTCCAGCCGGGCTTCGATTCGCTGGACGCGTTTCTTACCCATATGTGGGCGGTAACCATTATCGGCGCGCCCAAGAAGGCGGCTGCCCAGGCCATTGAGGATCTGGAAAAAGACGCACGCGGATGGTACGGCGGCGCGGTGGGCATGCTGTCGCTCGACGGCGACATCAACACCGGCATTTTGATCCGCACCGTGCATCTCAAGGACGGCATCGCCCGTTACAGCGCGGGAGCGACGCTGCTGTACGATTCCGTGCCGGAGCTGGAAGAACAAGAGACGCGCCTGAAAGCGACAGCGTTTTTCCGGGCCCTCAGAGACCTGAAGACGGGGGCGAAGAAATCCGAACCGGCCGGGAGCGTTCTCGGGCAGCGCGGCCATGGGGTGAAGCTGCTGCTGGTGGACAACGACGATTGCTTTATCCACACGCTGTCGAATTACGCGCGGCAAACCGGCGCGGAAGTGGTGACCTATCGCGCGGGCGTCCCGCATGAGCTGATCGTGGATCTGGCGCCGCAGCTGATCCTGATCTCGCCTGGGCCGGGCCGGCCGAGCGACTTCGGTGTTCCCGATCTGGTGAAGTTTGCCGCCCGCGCCGGCATCCCGGTATTTGGCGTATGCCTGGGATTGCAAGGGATCGTGGAGGCGTTCGGCGGCGAACTAGACGTGCTGGATTATCCGATGCACGGAAAACCCTCCACCGTGGTGCATCGCAACCTGGGCATTTTTGAAGGACTGCCGGAGCGGTTCCAGGTGGGACGCTACCACTCGCTCTACGCGCGCAAGGAGACCTTCCCAGCCTGCCTGGAAGTAACGGCTGAATCGGAAGACGGCGTGATCATGGGCATCCGGCACCGGGAACTGCCCATCGAGGCGGTGCAGTTTCATCCCGAGTCCATTCTGACGCTGGAAGGCAATTGCGGCCTGCGGCTGATCGAAAACGTGGTGGCGCAATCCTCGGCATCGCGCGCTGGGCAGAAAATATAATCACACCGGACCGGCCACCCGCATGGTTTGCCGGTAGCAGCGCTGGAAGTATCCGTCCGTCATGCCGGCGATGTAATCGCACACCACGCGATGAACGGGCGAATCGGCCAGTGACTCCACGTAGTTGTCGGGAAGCGTTTCCGGATGCGCCACCCAGAACTGGAAAAGCTCTGCAATCTGGGCGGCGGAGCGGCGGCGCTCGCCGGCCATGGGCTCGGAATAATAAAGCGTATGATGCAGGAACTGTTTTATATTCCGATTGGCGGTGTGGGTGGGCACCGTGAAGCAAGCCAGCCTGCGGGGATGGGCGCGAACGTCGTCCACACTAGCCACCCCGGCGGCATCGGATGCCTGGATGGTCCCTGCGAGCAAACCCGCTACCAGCCAATCCAGCAATCCGCGCAGTGTTTCCTGAAACAGCTCGCGCTCTGAGGCGCCGGGGAACTGCGATTCCACTTCCTCCCAGCGGCGCCCGAATTCGGGAATCCACTGGCCGGCGTCCTCGATTTTGAACAGGCCCGCGGAGAAGCCGTCGTCCAGATCGGCCGTGTTATAGGCGATCTCATCGGCCAGATCGATGAGCTGCGCTTCGAGCGGCGGCCGAAGCCCGGGGAGATACTCGTCGAGCGCCGGGTTTTCGCCCTGTTCGAAATCGCGCGAGTGTTTGACAATCCCTTCCCGCACTTCGAACGTCAGATTCAGGCCGGGAAACCGGGCATAGCGGTGCTCGAAGGATTCGACGATCCGCAGAGCGTGGAGATTGTGGTCGAAACGGTCGCCAAAACGGCGCATCTGGCGGTCCAGCTCGTCTTCGCCGGCGTGCGCGAACGGAGGGTGACCGATATCGTGGCCCAGAGCCAGGGCTTCGGCGAGCGGTTCGTTCAGATCGAGAGCCGCCGCGACGGTGCGGGCGATTTGGGCTACTTCAATGGTATGGGTGAGCCGGGTCCGAAAATGATCGGAAATACCCTGCGGGAAAACCTGGGTTTTGTTCTCCAGCCTTCGAAAAGCCCGCGAATGGATGATACGGTCGCGATCGCGCTGGAACTCGCCGCGATAGGGGTGGGCCAGTTCGGGATATCGGCGGCCGCGAGATTGTTCGGCGAGAAAACGAAGTCGGCTGAGCCGGTTCACTGCTTGGGGATGGAAGCTTCCAGAGTGATGGCGGCCTGGCTGACGGCGCTGCGAGTGCTGGAGCGCAGAGGGTCTACCAGCTGGTGAGCACGCTTGGGATCGCTATCCTTGATGAGATTCGCCAGCGCCAGGGTGGCGGCGTCTTTAGAGACCATCACGGTGGGATGATCGATCACGGACTGAATCAGGTTCGCGCCCTCCTTCAATTTTCCCTGGGCGGCGTACACTTCAGCCAGCGCCATCTTGGCTTCGGAGGCATAAACGTCATCGCTGGCATTGATGGCCGCCTGGAAATGTTTGGCGGCGTCAGCCAGATTGCCGTTATCGGCGGCGTTGGTGCCCAGGAAATACTCGGCGATGCCGCCTTCCTGGGTGCCGGAATATTTGGCGGCCATATCGCGCCACGCCTTCAGCACGGCTGCTTCGCGAGCTTGCGCCGTGGGGTAGGAAACCACGTAATCGGATTGCGATTGGGATGGGCCGACGGTGCTGTTCTGGATCTGCATGGCGGCATGCAGAGCTTCCTGCCGCGCGTCGTGCTGATAACTTCTGTACCACAGAATTCCCGTCACGATCACTACCAGCACGGCCGCCGTCACGCCCCAATAGATCATTTGCCGGCGATGTTCGGAAACGAATTCGACGCTGTGCTGAACTTCCAGAGCGAATTTGTCGCTCTTCAGTTCCTTGCGAGTGAGCTTATCCACTAGAAAACCTCGTACTGCTAGAAAACCTCGTTAACTCCCCGAAAGGGTATTTTAACATGCGCGGCTCGGGCAAGGCTCGCGCGAAGCGCCGCCAAACCGAGCGATATCACGTTGGGCGCCGCCAAATTAAGAACCGGGCGGAAGAACCCACCCGGTTCGTTACGTTCAGGGCTAGAGCGGCGCTAGGCGAAACTGCGCACCGCCGCGGGCTCGTCTTCAAAAACCTCGAAGACGGTATAGAGCTTGGTGATCTGGAGCAGATCCTTGACTCGTTTGGTCAGATTCAGCAGCTTCAGCTGCCCACCATGATTGGTCACGGTAGTGAAGCTCGAAACCATTTCGCCGATACCCGAGCTATCGATATAGGAAACGTCGGCCAGGTTGACCAGGATCTTCTTGTTGCCTTTGGCTGCCAAGTCGCGAATGGTATCCCGAAAGATGCTCGCGCCTTCCCCCAAAGTGATTCGGCCACTTGCATCCACCACGGTAACATCGCCGACTTGACGGCTCGTTATTTTCACGCTCACGAATTTAGACCCTCCTCGCGATTCTTTGTTTGAATCTTGTCAACTGGCCTTGGCCAGGTACTTCACCATCCGCACTTCGGTCCCCCTCGGTTGTCCGGGAAGCACCTGAAATTCGTCCACGAAGGCGCGAATCAACAACAACCCACGGCCGGACTGGCGCAACAAATTACCCTCGGCCAACGGATCCGGCACCGAATTCGGATCGAAGCCGTCGCCCTCGTCGGCAATCACGATGGTCAGCCGGTCCTCTTCCTTGGTCACCGAGAGATGCACCTTTTTGCGGGCGTTATAGCGGTTCCCGTGCACCACCGCGTTTACCATGCTCTCGCGAACCGCCATGCCAAGCTGATGCAGATCGTCCTCATGAAACCCAATTTCTCGCGCCGCTCCCAAAACGGCTGTCTCGGCAACTTCGACACTGTCCAGAGTTGAATCGAGCAGCATTTTGCGTTCTGCCATAGGTTCAGCGCGGAGCCGTCACGTTATTGTTGCGCACCAATGCGGCCAAGATGAATGTTTACAGTAAAATACTTAACGCCCGAAAGTCAAGACGACTGCCGCGGGTTTGGGCGGCAGAGTACCAGGGGTTAGCGCGGCAATAGGACCTGGACGCCGGCGGGGCCCGCGACAACGGCCCGCGAAGCCATCTTCAGAAAAAGCCCGTGCTCTACCACCCCGACCACGCTGTTCAACTCCCGGTCCAACGCGGCCGGATCGGCGATGGGGGTGAAGGTGCAGTCCAGGATGAAATTGCCGCCGTCGGTGACGAACGGTTTTTCATCCGGCCCCAGCCGCAGCTGCGTGTTTGCGCCAAGCCTTTGCAGTTTACGCTCAGCCGACTGCCATCCAAACTGCACCACTTCCACCGGGACGGCGAACCGGCTACCCAACTGATCCACCAGTTTGGTGTCATCGGCGATAATCACCAGCCGGCGGCTGGCGCTAGCCACCACCTTTTCGCGCAGCAATGCCCCGCCGTGGCCTTTGATCAAATTCAGCGTTCCGCGCTGGATCTCGTCGGCGCCGTCGATGGTAATATCCACTTCGATATGCTCGGCGAGCGATGAAACGGCGATGCCCACTCCGCGCGCCTGGTGGGCCGTGAATTCCGACGTGGGAACGCCGACGACTTGCAATCCTTCCTTGACGCGCTTACCCAACGCTTCCACCGCCCATTTGGCGGTAGAGCCGGTGCCCAGCCCAACCACCATGCCGTTCTCCACCAGCCCCACCGCTACTTCGGCCGCGGCTTGCTTGAGTTGTTCCAGCTTGAGTTGTTCCAGCTTGAGTTCTTCTTGGGGATCCATCAATATCCAATGGTAAAACGCTGTCTGGTGTGGCGCCCCTGCTCCACCTCATCCACCAGCGCGGCCGCATAGTCTTCCGCCGAGATGGAGCTGGTGCCCTTGCCGTCGGTAACCAGCGCGTCTTTTCCTAAACGGAATTTGCCGGTGCGCTCGCCGGGTTGGATCATCATGGCGGGGCTGAAGTAGGTCCAGTTGAGATCGCAGGCGCGCAGAATGTAGAACGCATCCCGATGCGCCAGCGCGATGGGCTTGTAGGCTTCCGGGAAATTTGGGGCGTCCACGATTTGGAGGCCCGGAGAAACTTCCAAACTCCCCGCGCCTCCCACCATGATTAGGCGAGGCGAACCGGCCCGGCGCACCCCGGCGATCAGCGCGCGCGTGGCATCCACCAACGGATTCACTTTCGGGGCACCGGCGGCCTGCGCGCCGGCGGGCGGACCGTACGCGCTGACCACAACATCGGCTCCCCAGGCCAGCTTGGCGATGCTATCGGGATCCATAATGTCGCCCTTTTCGATCTTCAGATTGTTCCGCGGCGCGAGCGCCGACGGATTCCGCACCACGGCCGTCACGGCATGCCCGCGCGAGAGCAGCTCATTCAGAATCCGGCCGCCGATCATACCTGTCGCGCCGTACAAGACCACTCTCATTCGGTTCTCCTCTTTGTGGTTGGGGTGAAAAAATCATGATACAACTTGGACCTGGGCTGCGGTCATGGGCTGCTCGCATTGCCAGCATGCGAAGACTCTTCGTTTCCAATGTGATGTCCCTGGATGGCTTCTTTGAAAGCACCACGCGAGAGTTGGATTGGTTTCTGGCGGACGAAGAATTCTTCGATTATGCCCGAGCGATGCTGCGATCGGTGGACACCATCCTGTTCGGGCGGCTGACGTACCAGCACATGGCCGGCTATTGGCCGTCCGCTCCCGCTGAAGAGATCGCGGAAAAGATGAATTCGCTGCCGAAAGTGGTGTTTTCCCGGACTCTCGCCGCGGCGGATTGGAACAACACGCGCCTGATCCGCGGCGATGCTGCGGAGGAAGTTACCAAGCTCAAGCAAGGTCCCGGCGACGACATGGTGATCCTGGGCAGCGCCATGCTGGCATCATCGCTGCTTCAAGCCGGCCTGATCGACGAATATCGCGTGATCCTGACTCCGACCGTGCTGGGCGCAGGCAGGCCTTTGTTTCCCGGCTTGAAAGATCGCCTGAGGCTGCGGCTCACACGGGTCCAGAGCCTGAAATCCGGCGTCGTAGTCCTGTATTATCAGCGCACCTGACGCAACAGCAACCGGGGCTTCCGCGCGCGCATCCAAGCTAGTGGTGGTGTGCGGCATGAAATTGAAAACTGCAGTAATTGGGGTTATCGCGGCTTTTGGGGCCGCCGGGTGGGGGATGGCTTCGTCTCTCCCGGATGCTCCAGCCAGGTCCGCTGAAATGGTGGTCACGGCGTTCCCGGCGCAAGGCGCCAATCAGAACCCGACTCTGGATCGAGACGATTTGATCGTCACGCTCCATAAAGCGCCGGCGCGCGTAATCGGGTTACAGCGTCTTTCCGGTCCGCTTGCAAACATGCAGCTTTTTGTTTTGCTCGACGATTCCACGAGAAGCTCGGTCCTGGGCGTCCAAATTCCCCAATTGAAAGCATTTATTCAATCCTTGCCGGCCTCGACAGAAGTGGCGGTTGGTTACATGCGCAATGGAACGTTTGGCCAGGTGCAGGGATTTACCGTCGATCACCAGAAGGCCGCCAAGGCCGTGCGGCTGCCGATCGGGGTTCCGGGCGAAAATGGCAGCCCGTATTTCGCGCTTTCCGATCTCGCCAAGCATTGGCCGTCGAAAGAATCGACGGTGCGGCGCGCCGTGCTGATGTTGACGGATGGCGTGGATCGTTACTTTAATAATTCAGAAGTGGACGATCCGTACGTGGATTCGGCCATCCACGATTCGGTGAAGAAAGGTCTGGTGGTTTACTCGATCTATCTGCGCGATGCCGGAATCTATGACCGGGGATCGCGGACTACGCTGTTCGCGCAATCGCGTATGAATCAGGTGAGCGAGGAAACCGGCGGATACGCTTACTTCCAGGACTTTACCAATCCCGTATCCATATCGCCGTTTCTGGATAATTTTCAAAATCGGCTGGACCACCAATATCAGGTGACGATTGAGGCGCTGAACGTCAAAGGCATCCAGCCCGTTAAAGTACGGAGCGAAGTTCCGGGTTTAAAGATCGAAGGGCCGACGCGCGTTTACGTGCCGTAAGATCTAATCGACTTCAAAATCGGCAGTCTGCTTAATTTCTTTGCCGGCTGCATCGGCACTGACTTCCAGCCGATAGAGTCCTGGAGCGAGCGAATCCACCGGCAGTTTGGCGGCGGCTGGAACCGTGCCCGCATCGGCCCCGCTTTGAACTGGGAGGTTTACCGTTCCATCCCACTTCTGCTGGCCCGTCTTGCGATCCAAAACTCGAAGGCGGACGTGCGCGGCATGAGCGCCGGACCCGTAAACCTCGAAGTAAACGATGGCCGGCTGCGATTTCGCAAATTGCGGCGAACCCGTCGGAACCACTTGAACGCCTTCAGCCACCAGCGGAGTGCGGCCTGCGAGCGATGGGTCAAGACCCAGATCGGCCGCCGGATGGGCGTCCCGGCTGAGCGCCAGACCACTCAGGCCGAGATCGCCGCTCCAGGGAGCCACTACGAGCGGCGCTTCAACTTTTCCAAAACTTTCACCACCCTGGCTGAAAGCGAGAGTGAACTTGTAGTCGCCCGGCGCGATCTTGAACTCTTTCTCATAGTGCAGCCATTTTCCTTTCAGATTTTCGACCTGCGCGGGATCGTCGAAATCGAGCTTGAGCGAATCGCTGAAGCGCGCGTGCACCTGACCGTCGGCGCCGTTCGCCACGCCCAGGAAGTTCAGCTCCGCATGCAGCCTGGTGGTTTTGTGATCGGTCTTCTTTTCGAATGTCAGCTTATCGGCCTGGATCTCCATCGCCACGTCGACGCGCGCAACGTTGGGCGCAACGTAGAAGTACGGGAGTTGGACCAAGGCGCCTATATCGCCCGTTTGCGGCGCGGCCGCCCGCTGCTCCAATTTTTCTCCCGCCGTGGTTCCGGCAAGCAGATCCAGGGGCTTTTCGGTGCAGTAACTGTTGCGGGAACGGACCGTAGTCTGCTTGCGGTCCACTTTTACCTTTAGCGTGTGGCAACTTCCCTCTTTGGATTCCGGAGCCACATAGGTGAGGACATAATATTGATCCTGCTCTTTTCCGATGTTCTGCAATCCTCCCAGCAGATCGGACGTGTCGCTCACCACGAAGCCGCCCGTACCGCTGGCCAGGCTGTAGAGGATGGATTGGCCGTTCGCTCCGGTGTCCGCGACCGCGACGAGAGGGTCCGTGTCGGCCTGTGGTCCGCCGCCGGCGCCATTCCGTGACAAGTAGGTGGGCGGCCGGTTATCGGGCGTCGGCGACAGGGCGCTCGCAGTTGTCTGATCGAAAAGCGGCCGGACATCCACCGGGTAGAAGGCTACGCCGGATTTGTTGGCAGCGTCCACAGCCTCCCGCACTTCCGATTTCGGATCGCCGGAGGACGCCAGAGTCCCGGTGAACACAATCACGATCTTGCGGCCGGGAAGAACGCCCAAACTTTTTCCCAGCTCGGCCAGCGAGGAGATCATGCTGCGTACCCCGAAAGAACTGGCGAGGGGCGTGCCGCCGCGACCCAAGGCCCGGTCTTCCTCCCGCCGGCTGGGATCGTGCGAGCGGTCCGCATCGGCGGCGCTGGCCGCCAGACCGTGGAAGCTCGCCTGGTTCAGCGCATCCTTCAGACGTCCGGCGTTGTTGGTGAAGCTTTGCGCGATGCGCATGCCGCCGTTGAAGGTGACAACCGCGAGCATGTGATTCGGACCCGCTTCGGCATCGATGAAACTCATGGCAGCCTGGCGGACCACGGCCTGATCCCGCGCCTCCATGCTGGTTTCATCGAAAAACAACACTAGGGAGCGGGTTTGCTCGCCGGCCGAAGGCGTTTCGAGCGAAAAGCTATTGATCGCTTGCTGCTTCCCGTCCTGGGTGATGCGAAAGTCCTTGGCCTGGAGGTCGGAAATGTAGGCGCCGTTCTTGCCCGTGACGATCGCGTCCACCAGCACTTCGCGCGTTTCGGTCTGGATGACGGCCGTGGGCTGCGCGCCCAGCACACCGGCCAGAAAAA
>Ga0335074_10011958_pt1 | contig 12155 bp, 12 predicted proteins | sample Lox_Sample_23_FD_206715 | JGI IMG/M metagenome (GOLD analysis project Ga0335074, IMG submission 206715) | Soil microbial communities from Loxahatchee National Wildlife Refuge, Florida, United States - Lox_Sample_2.3 | ecosystem: Environmental > Terrestrial > Soil > Wetlands | place: USA...
GGCGACATCTACATCGTCAACGACCCGTTCCTCGGCGGCACGCATCTGATGGATGTGCGCTTCGCCATGCCCTGCTTCGTCGACGGCGCGCTGTTCTGCTGGCTGCAGAACACCGGGCACTGGCCCGACACCGGCGGCATGACGCCGGGCGGCTTCTCGGCGCGGGCGACCGAGACCGAGCAGGAGGGGCTGCGCCTGCCGCCGGTCAAGCTGTTCAAGCGCGGCGCTATGGACCCGGAAATCCTGTCGATCATCCAGGCCAATATCCGCGTCGCCGACCAGCGCATCGGCGACATCCGCGCGCAGGAGGCGGCGCTGAAGGTTGGCGAGGCGCGGCTGCGCGAGCTGCTGGCGCGCTACGGGCGCGAGGTCGTGGAGGCGGCGATCGCCGAAATCCGCCTCCGCGCCGAGGCGCTGATGCGGGCCAACCTGACGCTGATCCCGGACGGGCGCTACGCCAGCGAGGCGTTCGTCGATTCCGACGGTGTGGTCGACGCGCCGCTGCGCATCGCGCTCACGGTGACCAAGGAAGCTGGTGCGCTCAGCTTCGATTTCGCCGGATCGAGCCCGCCCTGCCGCGGGCCGATGAATTCGGTGTTCGCGACCACGCTCTCCTCCGTCTACCTGGCGGTGCGGCACATCTTTCCCGACGTGCCGCTGAACGCCGGCGCCTTTGCGCCGCTGCACGTGGTGCGGCCGGAGGGCACGTTCCTCGATGCGCGCTATCCGCGGCCGGTTTCCGGCTGTGCTGCGGAAGTGTCGCAGCGCATCGCCGAGGCGGTGTTCCTGGCCCTGGTGCAGGCGCTGCCCGATCGCGTCACCGCGGCCCCCGCCGGTACCTCCGGCAATTTCGCGCTCGGCGGCTTCGATCCCGCGCGCAGCCGGTCGTACGTGATGTACCAGATCTCGGGCGGCGGCTATGGCGGCAACGCGCTGCATGACGGGCTGACCAATGGCTGCTCGACGATCGGCATCTCCCGCACCGCCCCGGTCGAGGTGATCGAGCAGCAATACCCGGTGTTGTTCCGCCGCTTCGCGCTGCGCGAGGGCTCCGGCGGCGCCGGCAGGCATCGCGGCGGCTTCGGCGTGCACTACGAGGTGGAGCTATTGCGCGGCGAGGCGCGCGCCAGCTTCGTGATGGATCACGGTCGGTTTGGCCCCCCCGGCGTGCAGGGCGGCGGCCCCGGCGCGCCGAACGTCGTGCGCATCCATCGCCGCGACGGCGTCTACGTGCCGGCGCATTTGTCCAAGGACCAGGACATCCACGTGACCGCCGGCGACCGGGTCGAGGTGCTGACCCCCGGCGGCGGCGGCTACGGCGATCCGGCGGCGCGGCCGCCTGCGCTGATCGTGCGCGATCTCGCCCGCGGCTACTACACGCCGGCGCAGAGCCGGGCGCGCTGGCCGCAGTTCACCGACGACGGAGGCGGCTGACGAGACCGACGCGTCAGGCGCAGAGCCTGGTCTCGCCGGCGCCGCCGCCGAGCATGTAAGCGCCGGGGCCGTCCGGTGCGGCGCGGAACCGGTCGCACAGTCCCAGCACGGTCTCGGCACCACCCAGATAGAGATATCCGTCCGGTGCCAGCAGTCGCGCCACGGCCTCGAGCACCCGCGACTTGGTCGGCGCATCGAAATAGATCAGCACGTTGCGCAGGAACACCACGTCGAACCGGCCGAGCGAGCGGAGATCGCCGAGCAGATTGCCCTCCTCGAACCGCACCATCTTGCGGATCGGGGCGGCAATGCGCCAGCCGCCGCCTTCCTTGCTGAAATGCTTCAGCAGCATCTGCACCGGCAGGCCGCGCTGCACCTCGAATTGCGTGTAGACTCCCTCACGGGCGCGGGCGAGCGGCTCGCGCGCGATGTCGGTGCCGAGGATCTCGACGCTGCGGCCGCCGAGCAGCGGTGCCGCCTCGGCAAACAACATGGCGAGCGAGTAGGCCTCCTGTCCGGTCGATGCGGCGGCCGACCAGAGGCGCAGGCCCACCCCCGGCTGCCGCGCGGCGAGCAGGCGCGGCAGCACGATCTCTTTGAGATGGGCGAAGGGCTTGCCGTCGCGGAAGAAAAACGACTCGTTGGTCGTCATCGCCTCGACGATCTCGCGTACCAGCGGCTCCGCCTGCGGCGCGGAGAGGCGGGCGGCGAGCGCGTCGAGCGAGGCGAGACCCTCGCGCCGCAGCAGCGGTTGCAGCCGCGATTCCAGCAGGTAGGTCTTGTCCGGACCGATCACCAGGCCGGAACGGGTGCGCAGCAGTGACGCGAAGGTCTGAAAGGCGGTCGGGTTCATTGCGGGCCGCTCCCGATCAGCTCGAGCACGCGCGGTGCGATGCGCGGCAGCGGCAGCACGGCGTGGCAGAGGCCGGCGCGCGCGATCGCCCCGGGCATGCCCCAGACCACGCTGGTCGCCTCATCCTGCGCCAGTGCCGCGCCGCCGGCGGCGACGATGCTGCGCGTGCCGGCAAGCCCGTCATGTCCCATGCCGGTCAGCATGACGACCAGCACGCGGCCCTCGCAGGCCTCGGCGGCGCTGCGCAACATCGGATCGACGGCCGGCCGACAGAAATTCTCCGGCGGATCGGTGCTGAGCTGCGCCTGCAGGGCATCGCCGGCTCGGCCGCGGATCAGCAGGTGGCGGTCGCCGGGTGCGACGTAGATGCGGCCCGGCGCCAGCCGCTCACCGTCCTTGGCCTCGGCGCAGGGCAGGGCGTTCAGCCGCGCCAGGTGATCGGCCAGCATGGCGGTGAAGGTGGGCGGCATGTGCTGGGTCAGCACGACCGGCACCGGCAGGCGGTTGCCCAGCCCCTGCACCAGCGTGAACAGCGCCTGCGGGCCGCCCGTGGAACTGCCGATCGCCAGCAGCCGCGGACGGCGGGCGGGAGCGGGGCGCGTCGACGCCACCCGCGCCACCGGCTCGGCGACCGTCGCGCGCTGGACGGCGCGATGCCGCAGCCGTGCCAGGCCCTTGATCTTGGCCACCAACTCGCGGCGGAAATTCTGGTCGCCGAACAACGTCGCGGCCGACGGCTTCGGCACGTAGTCGGCGGCGCCGAGGCGCAGCGCGCGCAGCGCGATATCGGCGCCCTGCGTGGTCAGCGTGGAAGCCATGATGACGCGCAGATCCGGCGCCGCCTTCAGCAGCAGCGGCAGCGCCGTCATGCCGTCCATCTCCGGCATCTCGATGTCCAGCACCACGACATCGATGCCGGGCAGACCCGGGCGCGATTGCCGGGCCAGTTCCTCCAGCGCCTGGCGTCCGTTGGTGACGCGGGCGACGACCGAGAGGCCGGGTTCGCCATCCAGCATGCGGGCGATGGCGGCGCGGATCACGCCGCTGTCGTCGCAGATCATGACGCGCGCGGTCTCGGCGGGCCGCGCAGCCGTTGCGGGGGCGGTCACAGCAGACCGACCTGCGCCAGCTTGCCGAGCAGGATCTCCTCGTCGAACGGCTTCATGATGTATTCCTGCGCGCCGACCTCGATCGCCGCGGCAATGCGCTCGATGTCGTTCTCGGTGGTGCAGAACAGCACCTTCGGATCATCGGGACCGAATTCCGCGCGCAGCGCCTTGAGGAATTCGAGCCCGTCCATCACCGGCATGTTCCAGTCGAGCAGCACGCAGCCGGGCAGTTGGCGGCGGCACGCATCGAGCGCCACGGAGCCGTTCTCCGCCTCCTCCACGGCAAAGCCGCTGCCCTCGAGGATGCGGCGCGCCACCTTGCGGACGACGCGGCTGTCATCGACGACCAGGCAGGTTCCGGCACCGCCCGATGCGGCCGGGGTTTCGGCGTCGAGCACCACGCTCACCCCCGGATCGCAGGGATGTCGAGCAGGCGCCCGATATCCAGCAGCACCAGCAGCCGGTCCGCGAGGCGGACGATACCATTGCTGCAGGCGGCCCAGGCGGCCGGCAGCGTCGGCGGATTGCGCTCCAGCCGCGAGGCGGGCAGGGACAGCACCTCGGAGACCTGGTCGACCACCAGCGCGTACAGCTCGCCGCCCTGTTCGGTGACGACCGACATGCGGGCGCTGCCCTTCTCGCCGGGCGGCAGGCGCAGGCGCCGCCGCAGATCGATCGCGGTGACGATCCGCCCGCGCAGGTTCAGGCTGCCGGCGATCTCCGGCGGGGCCAGCGGGATGCGGGTGATCGTCTGGTCGGCCAGCACGTCGCGCACGCCGAGCACCGGCACGCCGCAGAGCTGGCCCGCAACGGTCAGCGTGACCACGCTGCAGGACGCATCGGAGGCGCTCGTGTCGGACGGGCGCTCCAGGACGGTATCGTTCATCGTCACCCCCTCAGGCGAACTGCGTGGCGGCATTGAAATCCGACCCGTCCTCGCCGCCGGCAGGCACGGCGCAGTCGAGCCAGTAGCCGGTATCGATCACGTCCGTGGCGCGGCCGGCGATGATCGCCGTGCCCTGCAGGCCGGACCGCTCGCCGGAGAGCTCGATTTGCATCCGGTCGGAGACCACGTCGAGGATCGCATCGACCATCAACCCGACGCTGCGACCGCGATGGTTCAGCACCAGCACCGGCTGGGTCGGGCCGTCGGCGGCGGCGCCGCTGATCGCCACCAGCGGCATCAGCCGGTCGCGGTACTGCGTCACCAGCCGGCCGGCGGAGAGTTCGATGCGCTCGCGCGGGATGTCCTCGAGCCGGGCGATCTGCGCCAGCGGCACCGCCTTCGGGGCGCCGTCGCCCGCCTGGAACAGCAGGATCGCGACGCGCTCGTCCGATCCGGCGGCGCCGCTCGCGGCGGCAGCGGTAGCACTCTTCTCGCCGGTGCCGATGCCCACCATGCGGGCAATGCCGTTGGGATCGAGGATCATGATCACGGAACCGTCGCCGAGGATCGTGTTGCCGCTGAACATCGAGATCTGCCGCAGGATCGGGGCCACCGGCTTGACCACGATCTCCTCGGTGTCGAAGACGCGATCGACGATGATGCCGAGCGTGCCGCTGCCGACCTGTGCCACGACGATGGTCGGAACGTCACCCGATCCGTCGCCGGTCTCCGTGCCGAGCTGGAGGATCTGCTTGAGATCGACCAGCGGCAGCAGCCTTTCGCGCAGTCGCAGCACCGGCGTGCCGTCGATGTGCTCGATCGCGGTCGCCCCGGCGCGCTCGCCGCCAGCATCGTCGCCGGCCGCCTGCGCGTCGTTGAGACCGTTGCCGGCACGCACCAGCTCGACCACGCTGGTCTGCGGAATGGCGAACCGCTCGCTCCCGGCGGCGACGATCAGCGCCGAGACGATCGCCAGCGTCAGCGGGATCTTGATCGTGAACACGGTGCCGGCACCGTGCGTGCTGCGCAGATCGATGCTGCCGCCGATCTTCTCGATATTGGTCTTGACCACGTCCATGCCAACGCCGCGCCCGGAGACCGCCGTCACCTCGGCGGCGGTGGAAAAGCCCGGATGGAAGATGAAGCGCTGGATCTGCGCGTCGGTCATCGCCGCGAGCTCGGCCTCGCCGGCAATGCCGCGCGACGCGGCCTTGGCGCGGATGCGATCGAGCGCGAGGCCGCGCCCGTCATCGGCGATCTCGACAATGATATGGCCGCCCTCATGGAAGGCATTGAGCGTGATGTGCCCGGTCTCCGACTTGCCGGCAGCGCGCCGCTCCGACGGCGATTCAAGGCCGTGATCGGCGCTGTTGCGCACCATGTGGGTCAGCGGGTCGCGGATCAGCTCCAGCACCTGGCGGTCGAGTTCGGTCTCGGCGCCGTGCATCACCAGCTCGATCTTCTTGCCGAGGTCGCGCGCCAGGTCGCGCACCAGCCGGGGCAGCTTGTTCCAGGCATTGCCGATCGGCTGCATGCGGGTCTTCATCACCCCTTCCTGCAGGTCGGAGGTGATCTGCGACAGGCGCTGCAGCGGCGCGGTCAGCAGCGGGTTCTCCTGGCTGCGGGCGAGCTGCAGCAGCTGGTTGCGGCTCAGCACCAGCTCGCTCACCAGGGTCATGAGCTGTTCCAGCACCTCGACGCCGACCCGGATGGTGTGGCCACCCGCGACCTCGACCGCGACAGTCTCGGCGCCGGGGGCGACGGCCGGTGCGGCGGGCACGGCTGATGCCGCGACCGCGACGGGAGCGACGGGTGCCGCGGGCGGCCGGGGCGGTTCCGGCGCGGTCGGTTCAGGAGTGGTCGGTTCCGGGGCGGTCGGCGCGGCGGGCGCCGCCGGCGCCGCTGCCTTCGGGCGTGCGCGGCCTTTGCGAGGCGCCGCGGGAGTCGGTGCGACCGGCGCGGGCTCGACTGCGGCGGCCGCCGGGGCGGAAGCGGTGGCCGGTGCCACGGGGGCCGCGTCGGCCGGCGGGGCTTCGCCGCGCGCCACCGCATCGAGCGCCGCGATCACTCCGGAGTCGTCGCCCGCCGGCTCGGTGCCGGTGGCGCCGAGGCCGGCGACGATCAGCTTGACCCGGTCGAGTGCGGCGAGCAGCAGCGTCACCATGGCGGGGGTGGCGAGCATGCCGCCCTCACGCAGCAGGCCGAGCACGTTCTCCGCCGCGTGCGCCACGCGCTCCAGCCGCGGCAGGCCGAGAAACCCGCACGTGCCCTTGATCGTATGCATGAGGCGGAAAATCAGGGCGAGCGTGTCGCGGTCCTGCGGATTGCGCTCCAGCGCGACGAGCGCGAGATCGAGCTCGCCGATCGCCTCGTTGGATTCCGTCAGGAACTCAGCCAGTAGATCGTCCATTGCCTTCTCCGCCGCCGATCGCGCCGACCGAATCTGGCGGAAAGCGGCGAAGAAAGCGTAAAGCCGGCGGCAGTGGGGCGACGGGCCGCGATGGGATCGATGCAGCATGGCATGCCGCCGACCGAACCCGGACAATGGGTGCGCCATCCCGGCCGGCCGGACTGGGGGCTCGGCCAGGTGCAGTCCGTGGTCGGCGGCCGCGTGACGGTGAATTTCGAGCATGCGGGCAAGGTGCTCGTGAACCTGGCCGGCGCGCCGCTCGAAGTGGTGGCCGAGGACGGCGAGGCGCCGCCCGCCTGAGGCCGGCGCCCGGTCGAGCTGCGGCGCCCAACCCGGAGCGAGGCGGGCCACTTGAAGCCAGGCGGGGTAATCCCGACACTGCGCTGATCCTCACGGAGTGCCCGGCAGGCCATGATCGACCCGTACGGCCGGTCCATCACCTATCTCCGCATCTCGGTCACCGACCGCTGCGACCTGCGCTGCGTCTATTGCATGGCCGAGGACATGCGCTTCCTGCCCAAGGCGGAAGTGTTGAGTCTGGAGGAGCTCGACCGGCTGGCCGGTGCCTTCGTCGGCCTCGGCGTGCGCAAGCTGCGCATCACCGGCGGCGAGCCACTGGTGCGGCGCGACGTGCTGCGCCTGTTCCGCCGGCTCGGTGCCCGGCTCGGCCACGGGCTGCAGGAGCTGACGCTGACCACGAACGGCACCCAGCTCGCCCGCTTCGCCGGCGATCTGCATGCCGCGGGCGTGCGGCGGGTGAATGTCAGCCTGGATACGCGCGATCCGGCCACGTTCAGCGCGATCACCCGCCGGGGACGGATCGAGCCGGTGCTGGAGGGGCTCACGGCGGCGCGTGCGGCCGGGCTCGCGGTCAAGATCAACACGGTCGCGCTGCGCGGCGTCAACGAGGACGAGATCGACGACATGGTCGCCTGGTGCGGCGAGCAGGGCTTCGATCTCTGCCTGATCGAGACCATGCCGATGGGCGAGATCGACGGCGACCGCACGGCGCAGTACCTGCCGCTGTCGCTGGTGCGGGCGCGACTGCGGCGGCGTTGGACACTCGAGGACAGCGACTACCGCACCGGCGGCCCGGCGCGCTACGTCACCGTCGCCGAAACCGGTCGGCGCATCGGCTTCATCACCCCGATGACGCACAATTTCTGCGAAAGCTGCAACCGCGTGCGCCTGACCTGCACCGGAACGCTGTACATGTGCCTCGGTCAGGAAGATTCGGCCGACCTGCGGGCGGTCATGCGCAGCGGCACTTCGGACGCCGAGCTGGAACAGGCGATCCGCGCGGCGATCGCCCGCAAGCCGAAAGGGCACGATTTCATCATCGACCGCCGGCATCAGCGTCCGTCGGTCGGCCGGCATATGAGCGTGACCGGCGGCTGAGGCCGGTCTGACCGGTCCGCCGGCGGTTTCGCGCCGGCGGACCGGAGAACGGAGATCAGTAGCCGTTCGGCTGCACGACGACCGCCGGCGCCGGTTGTGCCGGCGGCGTCTGCACGACCACCGGTGGTGTCGGGGCGGGCGTTGTGGCCACGACGGGGGCCGGCGTGTTGACCTCGCAGCCGGCCAGCGACAACAGCGCCAGCGCGGCCAGGGCCGCTACACGCGACGGACGAAGCTGCATTGGTCTCCTCCAGGGTTAGACGCGAGACACACCTCTACGCGCCGGAGCGGCGATGGTTCGATGCTAACATGATTTCGCCGCCGCATCCGGGGGAGGGCGCAGCGCCGCGGCCAGGCTGGTCTGCGCGCTGCCGGGACGCAGCGGCTGCGGCTGGGAAGGCGCCGGCGCCCAGGCGGTGAGCATGGCCAGGCGCAGGGTCACCTCGATCCGGTCACCGGCGCGCGGCATCGCCGCGAGCGCGGCTGGGAACAGCCCGCGCGGCGGTATGCGCCGGTCGCGCTGGCACAGCGCATTGGTCTCGCCGGCGGCCCGAAGGTCGCGCAGCAGGGCGAGCGGGTCGGCGTAAAGCAGGCGGATTTCATCCAGGTCCGCGACCGGCAGGGCGAAGCCGGCGCGTTGCAGCAGGCCGGCGGCGTCGCGCAGGCTCGGGAAAGGCGCGACGCGCGGGCTGGCGCCGCCGGTGAGCGCGGCTTCGACGCCCGCCAGCGCCTGAGCCAGTGCGGCGCCGGTGCCGATCGTCGGCAGGCTGGCGAGCAGCAATCCGTCCGGCCGCATCGCCCGGCGAAGCTGGATCAGGCAACCCGGCAGGTCGTTCACCCAATGCAGCGACAGGCTGGCGACCACCAGGTCGAAGCTGTCCGGGGCGAAGGGCAGGAATTCCTCGTCCGCGGCCAGGGCATTGGCGCCGACGCTGCGTGCGGCCATGCGGGCCGAGAGGTCGCAGCTCGTCACGCCGATGCCGCGCGCCTGCAGCAGCGGGGCGACGATGCCGCGGCCGCCGATATCCAGGGCGGTGGAGAAGCGCCGGGTGACGTCGTCGAGCCGGTCGAGCAGGCGCCCGGCCGCCTCATGCAGGATCCCGGCGACCTCCGGGAGGGTGGCGGCAGCGCGATCGCGGTGCTGCCGAACCGCCCGCCGATCGAAAATCTCGGCGCCACTGACGCTCTCGACTGCCATGCCGCGCATGTGCGCCGGCGCCCGCACGATGCCAAGCCGCGATCCCGGGATATCAACCCGGGCGTGCATGATTTCCCTTGATCTTCTCCCGCACGTCCGCAAAAACGCTGCTTCGTCAGGTGTTGGTGGGGGGAGGGCCGGAGCGAGCGCACGACGCGGTCGAGCGTTCCCCGAGCCCGAGCCGCGGCGCCGCAGTCCCGAAGCGACGCCCTGCGCGGTGTGCCCGCAGGGCATCGGTTCGACGGGGCTGCGGTGCCGTGGCCCCGCCACCCTCGAAGCAAAGACTCGCCCCTGCAGCAGGGATCAGGAATGACCGCGGCATCGGACGACGCGGCGAGGCTCGGCTCGTCGGCAGCCCGTCGCGAGGTCCGGGCAGCGCTGCGGCAGGCGGCGCGCCTGGCCGGCGGGGTGATCGACCTGCTGCTGCCGCCGCAATGTCCAACCTGCGACGCCATCGTCGACCGACCCGGCCGGCTCTGCCCGGACTGTTTTCGGGCCACCTCGTTCATCACCGAGCCCTGCTGCCGGCACTGCGGCGTGCCGTTCGCGCATGCCGCCCTCGGGGCGCCAGACGGGTGCTGTCCCACCTGTCGCGCCGACCTGCCGCTGTTCGACCGGGCACGCGCCGCGTTTCGCTATGACGACCAGGCGCGACGCGTCTTGCTGCCGTTCAAGCACGGCGACCGGGTGGATCTGGCTCGGGCGCTGGCGCCGGCGATGGCGCGGGCCGGCGCCGCGTTGCTGCGCGATGCCGAGATCCTCGTGCCGGTGCCGCTGCACCGCTCGCGATTGTTCGCGCGGCGCTACAACCAGGCAGCGCTGCTGGCACGCGCGGTCGGCCGTATCGCCGGCCGTCCGGTGGCGGTCGACGCGCTGCGACGCCTGCGGCGGACCGAGTCGCTCGGCCATCTCACGGCCGCGCAGCGGGCGGCGGAGGTTGCCGACGCTTTTGCCGTCGCGCCGCGGCGCTTGGCGCTGGTCGCCGGCCGGCGGGTGCTGCTGTTCGATGACGTGCTGACCTCCGGCGCCACCACGGGTGCGTGCGCGGCGGCGCTTCGCACGGCGGGCGCCCGCGCGGTGGACGTGCTGGTGGCGGCGCGCGTCGCGGATCCGCGGCTGGACAGCCCGACCGCGGCGCCGCGGGCCGACGAGGAAGAGGATCCCTGACCCTTGCGCGACGGCGCCCGGCGCCCAACCCTGTGCGCGGTGGCGCCGCTCCCGGGCGCCGGGGAGCCGTGCATGCCGCTGGTCGAGGTCTATACCCAACCCTGGTGCCCGTTCTGCGCCCGCGCCCTGAGCCTGTTCGAGCGCAAAGGTGCCGCGGTCAGGGAGATCAGCGCGCCGCACGGCACGGCGGAGCGGGCCGAGTCGGTCCGGCGCAGCGGCGGCCGCACCACCGTGCCGCAGATCTTCATCGACGGGCGGCATATCGGCGGCTCCGACGATCTGGCGGCGCTGGATGCGGCGGGCGGGCTCGATCCGCTGCTGACCGTACAGGCAGCGCGTTGACCCGAGGCGGTATCGGCGAAGCTCCGAACCGCGCGGCAAGGCGGGGGTTGGCGGGAATGCGGCCGGCTGGTCGAGCCTGTCCCCGCCCGGCGTCACGATACGGTCACCTTTTCCCTGGCACTCTCTTGAACGGACTGCCAATCTGCCCAGGTCCACAGTCGAGAGGTTAGACAGGGCCGCCGGATGATCCACTACCAGTTGCGCTGCAGCCGGGCGCACGAGTTCGACGGATGGTTCCGCGACAGCCGGACCTTCGCGGACCAGGCGAAGCGCGGATTGCTGGAATGTCCCGAATGCGGGGACGTGCGGATCGAGCAGGCGCTGATGGCCCCGTCGATCGGTGGTCGCGCCGCGGAACCGTCGCCCCCACCCGCGCCGCCGGCCCCGGCCCCGCCGTCGTCGGAGCCGGTGAAGGTCGCCGCCCCGACCGAGGTGATGCCGGCGCAGGTGCGGGCCATGCTGCAGCGGCTGCGCGCCGAGGTTGAGCGGAACTGCGACTATGTCGGCGAGCGCTTCGCCGACGAGGCGCGCCGCATCCATCGCGGCGAGACCGAGCGACGCGGCATCTACGGCGAATCGACCCCGGATCAGGTCGAGACGCTGGCCGAGGAAGGGATCACCGTCTCCCGCATTCCCTGGGTGTCGCGCGCCGACGGCTGAGACGCCGCCTCGCCATGCGCCGGGCGGCGGGGCAGGTAACGGGCGGCCGCGGTTGTCGGCGCGGCGGCCCCGACCTACGGTGCCGCGGCTTGTGACACAGCCGAGACCGCCGCCATGCGCCTGACCGCCGACCGCCTGGATCGCATCAGTCCGAGCCAGACCATCGCCATCTCGACCAAGGCGCGGGCGCTGAAGGCGGCGGGGCGGGACGTGATCAGCCTCTCCGCCGGCGAGCCGGATTTCGACACGCCCGACAATGTCAAGCAGGCGGCGATCCGCGCGATCGAGCGCGGCGAAACCAAATACACCGACGTCGCCGGCACGCCGGCGCTGCGCCGCGCCATCGCCGACAAGTTCCGCCGCGATTCCGGGCTCGACTACAAACCGGAGGAGGTCATCGTCTCGACCGGCGGCAAGCAGGTGATCTTCAACGCCATGCTGGCGACCCTGAACGCCGGCGACGAGGTGGTGATCCCGAGCCCGTGCTGGGTGAGCTACCCGGACATCGTGGCGCTCGCCGACGGCAAGCCGGTGATCGTGCCCTGCGGCCAGAACAATGGCTTCAAGCTGCGCGCGGAGGATCTCGAGGCGGCGATCACGCCGCGCACGCGCTGGCTGATGCTGAACAGCCCGTGCAATCCGACCGGGGCCGCCTATTCCGCGGCGGAGCTGCGGCCGCTCTGCGACGTGCTGCTGCG
>Ga0335074_10011959_pt1 | contig 12154 bp, 14 predicted proteins | sample Lox_Sample_23_FD_206715 | JGI IMG/M metagenome (GOLD analysis project Ga0335074, IMG submission 206715) | Soil microbial communities from Loxahatchee National Wildlife Refuge, Florida, United States - Lox_Sample_2.3 | ecosystem: Environmental > Terrestrial > Soil > Wetlands | place: USA...
TCTCCCAGCATCTTTGTACCCTCATGCTCAAAGTTTCGCCGCCTTGACGACCACAACTATGACATTGAAGTGAACCGCACCCAGATGACTCGTCAAGGCGCCTTCAGCTTCACCAACACTACACCATCCACACTCTATCGATCAGTAGCCTGTATTACGAACGCTCTTGTAGTGCTGGCGATCATTGGTGCTATGTCAAAGTTTGAAAATGGTTCAGCGACAAATGCGCAAGCTAACTGGATTATGCATTGGTACATTTTTGGCACAATCTACAGCGGCTTTTCGCTGCAGGATTTGATACGCTCAAGGGCTTGGCCAGAGCCGGATTGGGGAATATCTGTCAAGAGAGATAGTTGGATTATGATTATTCCATGCTTTATTTACGGGGTGCCAGCCATTGGAGGATTCGTAGTTGTCATTCAGATGTTGTTAGAATACGGAACTTGTACTTCAGCCTGAGTTGTCCTTACGAGAGCCTAGAAGTTTAGTCTATTTATTCTAATCATCCGCGAGGAAAGACACTTACTGATGCATTTTTGTTAAGAATTTTGGCAGAAAAGTCATTACCTTCAATTATTATTATTATTTGCTCTTACACTGATCTAGCTATACATTATGCAGTACTTCTATCTGTAATAATTAAGGAAACCGTACCTGCCGTTCTAATATGACTACGCTCACTCGCAGCCTGTGATACCAGGATAAGCAGCCTCATCGCTGCCTATTTAACTGTAGAGAAGGCGCCTAGCCAATGAGAACTGGCCTAGTCTCCCTAAGCAATTTATCCACCCTGTAAACCCTTTGACCCCTCCGCTTGTCCTTATTAGTTGCTGGTAGTTGACTCGTCCGTTTGTTCAGAAGCACTAGCGGCGCTCGGTTTTATCGGTACAGTAGAGGGCCAGTTGCCAGGGTGTTTCTTTTCTAGTCCCGCACCCACACTGGGCAAAGAGTATCCTAGACACTTTGTAGTTGTAAAGGAACTTTGCGAGCCCAATACGGTCCATACGTGTCTGTACCAGTGCAGAGCTCTCCGCTAGCCTGCTCTCGATCACCCAGTTTGCTTCCTTTGGAAAAGTTAGGCACACTGTGGGAGACGAGTATACCTTCTCGCTTTCCCCACGGATCCCCTGAGGTCAGAAGACCCTATCAATTCGTAAATTTCCATGGAGCTTAGGTATTTACTCTTGGAGCAACTTAATTGGCTCCTTTTAATCTGCTGTGTTGACCCGTAAGATCTTCGCTTCATGGACAAGCATAGGGTAAAAGTCCGGCACCACACGGGCAGAGGGAGCAACCCCTCCAGGCTGCTTTGTCTGCTGAACCAATGACTCCTTGCCTGCCCACTCTTTTGTCCGCACTAGTATGTCTCCACTAGGGAGCTTTCGTGCTCTACTACCTCTGCCCCTTCAGTTCCTGCTCATACCCTTGCTAGCACTATATTGTTTTGGACTGTCCACATATCTTTACCCTCTGCCTTATCTTCAATTCAGACCTCCACTTAAGGAGGCCTCTTCATTCGACGGCGGGGATTCTTCGCACGGTCGCCGAGGCCCAGATTGGTTGAGTTTTCAACGAAGAAGGCTCAGTTGTCGGATCAATGCTTGAAGCTTCATTGAGTCAACGCGCTGTGCTGCCTTGAATGTCTGCCTAACCCATAACGTGACCCCATCGTAGGGTCCACGCGCCTCTAATATGACCTCAACAAATTTTAGCGCCTTCGAGAAGATTGATCCAAGGCGCTCAAGCAACCAAGCCTCCCCCAACATCTCCAAGTCCTCTCTTGCAATATTCGCGAAATCTGTTACCATTTGTCTTAAACTCTTGTATTGAGGGTGGGTGGTGCCAAACGCTAGACTGGCGGTGGCGCGTCGGGGCCAATTCGCATCGAAGGCACCCCTATGAGAGTGGCACTATTCAGTCTGTTTGATCTAGGAGATCTAAACGATAGTAATTTCAAGTATGTAACGAGGAAAATCAGTTTTGCCAAAAACGATCGCAAAAATCACAAGTAGAATAGTGATATAATGCGCAGCATAGAATAGATTGAATTCCTTAAGTTGTCTATTAATCTTACGGGCCTGCTACGGTCCGTATTTATCTACCCTTCCATTGCCACCGTCCGTAAGCTTTATTTGCCATCCGTAAAGAGACTTTGCCGCCCGTACAATGTCTGCTGAACACCCAGCTTTGATTGTCCGTAATTCCACGCTGCCCAGCTGGGCAGGGTTTACGGTCCGCAGAGCTGTAATTCCAAGAATGATGTTCCTCTTTGTGACTGGATAAAATTGTTGACAAGTAATCATGGACTAAATCATAGATGGGTGGGTGGATCATGTTGGCTGTAAGGAAGAAGAACAATATAATGTGTGTTAGATAAATCATGAGATGGATTTGCCTACATTGTAATTGCCAACATTGAACCGCAACGTTATACAATTTCGTCAACGGGGTCCCAGCATAGTACAATCTAACTAGGAAGAGTTGCCTATATTGAAGAGAAGTAAAGAGGGTTTGATTCTACTAGATGTTGGATTTAGAGACAGTGGTATCTGCCAGAGCATTAACAGTCAGGCTCAATGAAGTGTTAAGATTTACAGGCGGAGCACATGAATATAAAGGTAATTGATTGTATTAATTTTCTATGTTCTCATAGAAGAAGGACCAACCCATAGACTTATAGTAGTGCTCCACCCTCTCAGTGCAGACTAGGGGTAAGCCAGCTATCAAACAAACCCTTAACAGGGTTATATCGTGACAGGAAGTATAACTCAAAGCACCACAACATGCCCAACAGTCTAATTAGTGAAAATTGAGGATTCACAAATTTAGTCCCTAATTCCCTAATTGTTATCCAAGTCATTCGTCAAACCAAGCAGCCCACCAAGGCTCACGTCGGCAAGAATAGTAATCCCTTTTACTCGTTCCTCGTTTTGAGAATATCTCTCGCTAAGCAGCCTAAATAAGGTTTAGATCGGCAAGAATAGTAATCTGTTACTTTTGTTCCTCGTTTTAGATCATTGTCCTACTAAGTGGCCGACAATGAATATTAATCACTTTCCAAAGGCAATATTCCATACTAAGGAACTTGACCTAAAAAGGCAAGAATACCAAAAACACCCACTTCTTGCTATGCGCGAATCTCAAGTGGAATACCAGTGAGAAATAGCATTGAAGCTGATTAAGAATCTCAGAGCCCACATAGGACGATATACGATATCAAAGTTCCAAGGTCTAAAGGCAACAGGCACCTGACGAAACGCCTCAGGCAGCAGGGCATGGGCCAACGGAGTGGCGAGAAGTCAACGGGCGTGTACTATAGAACGCCACTAGGTTGCTGTCTTAACTAAGCAGAAATTATATATAAGTGACCAACTTGAAGCGCACCACGACCGCATGGTGCAGCTTGCAGGCGTCGAGATTTATAATACAGAGATTAGTAATATCTACCGTAGATGAGTCATAGGCGAAATGAGTGGAAAATGTATCGTTTTACCATTCCAGCTGCACAAAAAGCGGAGGTTCTATTTCTCCGTATTATCAAAAATAAAATCAAATCTTGGCATATAATAGGGGTAAGCTGGGACGGCAAGCACATAACCTTTCTCTTAAAAACATCACTCCAAAAAGTATTTCGAAGTTGTTAAGAATATCTTGTATCAAGATGTCCACACAAAGCACTCTTGCAACAACTCTACGCAGCTTTCACATTCCTGGCAGACCGATCATCCTCACTAACGTCTACGATGCTGCTACAGCACGCGCGATTGCCGCCCTCAAAGGTACTCAGGTACTCGCTACCGCTAGCTACGCTGTTGCCGCGGCTGCAGGCTTTACAGATAACGAAATGACCTTAGAGACAAACCTCGCTGCCGTACGAGCGATTGCGCCAGTTGCAAATGAGTACAGACTACCTTTGACCATTGACTGGCAAGACGGATACGGCGAGCGGCTTGAGGAAGGCATCGAAAAGCTTCTTGACCTCGGTGTGGTAGGAATCAACCTCGAGGACTTTGACAGAGAGAGGCAGAAGATGTACTCTACTGAGGAAGCAGTAGCCCGAGTGAAAAGAGCTCTCGCCGTGGCGGAGAAACGCGGTGTCCCTGATTTCGTGGTCAACGCTCGCGCAGATGTATTGCTTCAAGGCGGCCTCATTGATGAAGCTATTGCGAGAGGTAAAGCTTATCTTGCCGCTGGCGCTACGACGGTTTTTGTCTTGGGTGGCTCAGTCCATAGTATCACGAGGAGCGAGGTCGAGCAGCTGACTCGAGCCTTTGATGGGAAATTGAATTTTGGTCTAAGAATTGGTCCGGGACAACTCACCGTGAAAGAATTGGCGGACATTGGTGTGGCAAGGCTAAGCATTGGACCTCGCTTGCAGTTGATTGGTATGAAAGCAATGGCAGACGAAGCTGAGAAGCTGTTGCTAAGTAGATAAAGTTTTCTACAAGCATAACACCGTTAGTAATTAAAAGTAGTTAACTGTTAAAGAAGCTTTTATCCTTAACATTACTGACCCTGACCTGTGATTGCCGCCGGGGCGCGGCTGTATGGGCCTCTTACCACTTCCCCTTATCTTAATATTATGTTCAAAATTTGCTATTCTACATCAGCTTCCCCCGTCTTGCAATCATATGTCCAGGTAGCCAGCTTTGAATAACATAGCTCTGCGAGTACAGCAATTGACTCAGATTACACCTCTGCTGATGGCGCAAAGCCAGACCACACACCCAATATATTTTTTTCTCTTCCTCCCAGAGAGCGCTCCTTGTAAGTAGCAATTTTGTCAAATATTGACTTATTAAGTCATTTTGAGAACCCTCTACTTGATAATAACTCTAGATGATGCCATGTTGAGGATGTTAATCGGGCAATTTGTTGGAATCACAAGGATAAAATAGTGATTTTGGTGAGCAACATGGAGTAGAATTAATTGATGATGATGATAATAGATGGCTACATACGGATCCTTATATCTGGAGCTGACGTCTCCATAAAGCTGTAACTCTGTAGATCATGCAGTACTAATACTACGGTATTGGAGCTTTCGGACGGATATTAGGTATCAGAACAACTGACACTGTTGATTAGATACAACTGTCGTACAATTGGTCCACTAAAGCTGTTATTCCAGCATAATTGAACGAGGCTCTTAACCCCTAGAGGAACTTGGAGGACCCAAAAATTAGCTTATCAAACTATGGAAGCTTTGAGGGGGAAACGAGAATATCACTGAGGCGCATGACAAGGTTGCAAAGGAACTCAAAGAAGAGATGAGGGATTAATGGAGTTGCTAAAGCGGGCGGTTAAGATTGAATATTTCTCTTTGAGATATGGAATTGGCAGAGGCGCAGTTGAAAGATACTCGCAACTAGTTTGGGCTGCTTGAGCGGCTCATGGTTGCTGCCATGATGGTGGCAAGTGCGATAAAATAGAGGGGCTACGTCCTTGTATGATTATGTAGTGATAGAGCACGCGTTGAAACGCCAAAGATTGATATTAAGACGAACGCGGGTTTCTCTAAGCACCTAGGAACAATGGCAAGCTGAGTTGTGTGAAATTGTAAAGTTCAGGATTCAAGATCTGTTGCACCCCGTTGACTAATTCAGTAGATAGGCTAATCGCGTAGTGTGATGCTAACTAATTAGTTAATGGATGAGGCTACGCAACACCAGGTAGTAGCTATTTAGTGTCGCGCTATACCTTTATAGCACAAGCCCCTCGTCAGAGACTATCGTTGAATTTACAAGTATCCCTTTGCAGGGGAATTTTGGGGAATTGCACCTAACGGCGTAATCTAAACCTATTTAAGTAAGGTCGCTAATAGAAATACGCTGGAAAACCGCTACAGAATCTTCGCTAGGTTTCAGCGATGGCAGTAATCGCTAGCTTTTCACAGGCCTCATAGCAATCTGTCTACGCAAACATTAAAGTTTGAAATAAAAACGCAGTCTTCGGAAATAATTTATCCTAGAGCTTTATACAATTTATCAAGAATATCGTTCTCATAAAAGAATCATACCTTTGAAAAACAGGCACACATTTTATGTAGACAACTGTCTGCAAGGTACTATATTCCCTAAATAGGAAAGCGGTGTGCTTAGTGTGGCACTACATCTCTGGTGTCGCCGTAGCCGCACCCTAAGCGTATTGCTTCTCGGTCGGATGGACCGCGCTGACGTGATATGAGCCCATGCAAGACAATTTACATATATAAACTCTGCACGACATCTTGTCTTGTTCCGCTCTTTGTATCTTCGGAAGCTGCAAAATCTGCCGCTAAATCTGAATTTCGAAATATGTCACCATCTAAGATTTACCAGCCTCACGATGTCGTTGCAACGATCGCATATTGGTTGGAACGCAGTGACGGTAGCCTGCCAATGACAAACGAGGACTCTTTAAAAATTATGCGTCAGGGCAAGGAGGTTGATGCTCGAGAGATGACGATCCATGATATACGAAATACCGAAAACGACTTCACTCTTGATATGAATGGATTTCAGCTTTGGGATTTTCCGGAGACGCCGGAGTATACAAAAGATGACGCGGATATCGAGGCAAAACAGTATCCAGCTATAATGGAGAAGATCAGGGAAATGTAATGCCATCACCTTACCCTATTCATGAAATTCTTTGTATTAAACAAGCCCTCTTGACAGCACTGGCGGATCTCACGTTACGGTATTCAACCACATCGTCCGCGATGCTCTTGACCTCGCTACCGAAGCCGAAAAACTCAACCCAAAAGCTTACGGAAAAGACGGTCCCAGATCACCCGCCACAAGGCCACATGCTGACTTTGACACCGAGACTTGTCCCTCCTTCTTCGGAGGATCCAGACCACGACTTGCCGAGTTTATCAAATCAGGGAAACGCTGGCAGATCATGGGTGTCTGGCGGCCTCTGAAGACAGCGAAAAGAGATCCACTGGCATTTCTAGACGCTCAGAGTGTTCAAGACTCCGATTATGTGAAAATTCCCCGGGACTATAATGGGCGTGCCGGTGCCAACAGCATTTTGAAGCACAGAAATGGGACACAGCATAGGTGGTACTATTTGCATGAACAGCAGCCGAATGAGGCTTGGATATTCAAACATTTTGATAGCCTACAACAGGACGGCATTGTACGGCAATGTGCACACGTCGCTATAGATCTTCCTAGAACCGTGGATCTTCCTCCTAGGGAAAGCATCGAGTTTCGAGTTCTAGTGTTGCATTAAGTTCTGAATTATTAACCTTAGAGGCAGAGGCGAATGGGGGACCTCAATAAAACTTTACATGAATAAACGCAAAGCAGTTGCCTTGATCCATTCATTCATAGGATTTACCCTTATCCATTCATCTCTCATCGTTATGTCCTTTGCTATCATATATATAAAAAGAATCACAAAGAAAGCATTATAGATCCGCCGATCGAGTAATGAAATGAAGCTGTGCTTACCGTTATGGTCACTAGATCATAGAATCAATCCTCGTGCTTCCTGGAGGCAGTATAGAACCATCTACTTCATAGTGTGAATATAGCGTAGGGATATCAATGGAACAAGTATTAATTAATATTCCTGACATGGGAGGAATAGTGAGATCCACAAATCCCCAGGAAGAACTTGCATCAAATCTGAAGAGTCTAAATTTCTTTTATGATCTAAATGCTCCGATATAGAGAATAAGAAAGTGTCTTTCGATTTTTGAACAGTATGAATCCCCGGTCCACGACAAAGAAATATGCATTGCGGGTGAACTTTCTACAAAGTACCTCCTTCTACTTGCGCATTTCATCTAACGGGATGATGCCCCTCTCCACAATCGGTCCATTGTAGTTCTTGTGGCCCCTCACGATATAGAAAAGAATACCCAGCACGACTGTTCCGCCAAACACCAAAATCGACCAGTTCATGCTGACGAGCGTGACAGGAATGCCAGGCGGGAAGAAGCTGAACACAATTGAGATGGCTAGGAAGCACATTGAGAAGAGGTTAATAACAAAGCCCAGCTTAGGGCCAAGCATCCATGGACCCCAGCGGATGTCTTTGGATGTGAGGCGTTTGGAGGCGATAAGGGCGATTGGAATGAAGTAGCTGCTAAATAGCCCAGCGATGGTAAGGGACACGATAGCGTTGAATGCGACAGTGGAGGCAATGTTAATGAGACAGATAATGGCAGTGAGGGAGGCGCAGAAAAGGACGGAATTGAGAGGGATTGCCATTCGCTGGTTCACCTATTTTGTGATTGATTAGCAAAACCTCGATAGAGAAATTAATAAAGTAAGAATGAAAAAGATGCCTACATAAGAGAGAAAGTTCGAGAAAGGAAGGCCATGATCGCGAGCGAACGCCCAAGTTTGACGGGACGCCGATGCCAGGAAGCCGAAGGTAGCGCAGATAACAAGGGTGATGAGAATAGCAGTCATGACAGAAGTACCGGCGTTGCTGTTAGTAGCGCCGTAGAAAACTTGGATAAAGTCATAGCCAGTGGAGCTAGCCAGGTCGTCAGCAAGGTTACCAAGGCAGAAGCAGAGAGCGATGACGATGGCGAAACCGAGAGAGCCGTTGAGGAGAATCGTGCAGATCATGCACCACGGGACAATGGTAGATGCATTCTTCACTTCTTCAGCCATATGGATGGGACCATCATATCCTAATTATATGATTTAGTAGGGTCAATGCAAAGATCTTGGTTTATTGCCTTACCGATGAAGGGAAGATTGGAACTGATCAAGGCAACGAAGAAGGCGAGGCCACCAGATGTGTAGCCAGAAGTATCAGTTGGATTAATGAAGTTAACGAAGACATCTGCAGCGTCGCCGTGAGGGGCCAGGTAGACCAGAGGAATGAGAACAGCGAAGAAGCCAAGAGTGTGGATGATTAGAATAAAGCTATCATGTGTCAGTTAAAGTTGCATGATTAAATAAGTTTTCCTTGTCGATTACCCTTCAATCTTTGGCAATAATTTCGATCCAAGAGTATTTACAAAGATGACAACGAGTAGAGCTGCGTACATGAGCAGGGTTCCCTGCCATCTTGGTGCGTCGTAGGTAGAGTCATTTAGAACCAGAAGTCCTTGAATCATCGTAGCGCCGAAGAAAACTCCCGCAGCACTGTTTGCGTTCCATCCAATGGTCGAGACCCAACCTGTAGGGATATATCAATATTAAAACACGGACACTATTTAGGTCACGCATACCTGTATACCAGCTTAAGAATACCGAGTATTTCGGAGGAGAGAGCATAGCGACAAAGTGATATTGCCCTCCGGAGGTTGGAAACCTTGATATTAGTTAGCCTCAAATTCATGTCAGTCGAGTATTTAATGAATAGATGTCGAGTTACGAGCTGAAACTTATAAGATGAGAGTGGTGAAGAGGATATACATGGAGACCAGCTCCGCTAAAGAAGCCGCTGTAGCAAGCGATCCGAAAAAGCAGATTATGAATCCGTAAACCAAAGTTACCGATCCGCCATTGACAAGCGCAGTTGAATTAGAACTGCACTGTCGTCAGTAAAATTCAAATTTAGATTCGATTCGTTCATTATCGTACAAGAATACAGCCTCCCACGTGCACATCATTGTGGTTGTGAAGCCTGTTATCGCTGGTTAGATGAACTGGCAAGCCATATTGCAGGCTCGAAAAACATACCAAGCATAGAGATGAAGCCGAAGTTTCTCTGGCATTTCGTAAGTATTACGACTGGAAAACCAAGGGGGCTTTTGCGGAAGTGCTCACGTTGAATTGCTGTTTTTTGCCAACCTCAGCCATATCAATCTGATCCTGCGGCGTTAATCCTGCCTTTTCCAGCAAGGGGCCCGGAACCGGAGTCTCCACAACGGTCATATCTCCATCTTTGAACGCCATTTTGCAACAAATACCGAAGAAGAGTGCTACTGAACTTCTACAGAGAGAGGGTCAATATCCAATGCCCAAGAAGACAGGGAATGCAGGCGCGAGGAACTTGAGCAACTCGGCAATCTGGGGGAAACGCGCGCACTGTATATGAGAAAAAGAAGAAAGATCTATGCTCCGGAGAAGGACCACTTCCCTCAACATCTCCCGCCAATAGGAAGCGTCTATGACGTGTTCCGGAAGGGATCAGCATCCATATCCATGGAAATCTCACGTTGTTTTTCGCATGTTAGCGAGTGCCACCAGCCTGCCACTTCTGATTCATTGTGAAATGCAGCTTGTATGCAAGAACACAGACATCCTAGACAATATTATGCTAGAGATAAGAAGGGCTTTTGAGAACTTGGACACATGGAGCTTGGTTCGCCACGCTCTGGTCTTCTGAAGGCCCATTTCAGAATCTGGCCGGATCCAGACAAATGAAGGAATTAAGAGCAGCAATTTGCAAAGAACTTAGTGGGGACACGGTTCGCCTTTCTAAGCTTTCAACAGTTCTTATCCCAGTTAGGCATATATTTGCGCATTCCGACTCGAGGGACTAAACTAACGGTGTGGCTACCTCTAATGCAGGTGATTTACGGAGTAAATTAGTCGCAGTAGTCGCACGTTCCACCTGGCCGAGCAGGGGCGGGCTGGCCGCTATTGCAAATACGTAGATTGGTGAAAAGCGAATCAGTGGGTAGCGATCTAAATGTTGGCGCAGGGCCTTTAACTAGTGCATGACGATCTGCCTATGATGTGCTGGGCGGCACCCAATGGAGGAAAAGTGGCCCACTAGGCCCACCCCCCAAAAAATGGCTTACATCATTTCTACACAGCACTTTGTGCATTTGGTAGCCTTAATACTTCCAACTAGAAAGCTTTAGCACTACTGTCACTTCCGTACCACTTCAACTGAAGCTGCCAATGGGAATCTATTTGTAAGTTCACGTGCGAAAAGCGCGACTTGATTCAAGGAGAGATTTTCCCAAGGGAACTTATGTACGAAGTGTTTCGCAAGTATGTATATGTTCAATATCTTAGGTGATAGATCTGCTTTGAGCTTCAGTTCCAGGCGATGCTCGTGTACCATAGGCCAAAACCATGCACCGCAGCACTAAACACCAACATCACTGCCGCTGGAACTCCTTGAGCATCGCCTGTTGCAGGCGCATAATTCCGTATATGGCGTTGCGAACAATGGGTGTGTGCGGCACGGCGTTGCATCCTGGTCCCGCTACTCGGCCTTTTGCAGACCCCCTGTGCAAGCCAGAACACGAGCCCCACTTGGATTCAGCGCATGTCAATGCATATCATGCCAGCAAACAAGGAAGGCCCTTTTCATAATGAACTACTACTTCGAGCGCTTCGAGGCACTTTGTGTGCTCCCCGCTTTATCGTGAACTCGTGGCACCCTAGCAGCAGGTAACGTAGCACTTATTCCGGTTAGGCAAAGCCATTTCACTAGCCCGCTCCGAGAGCCCTTGAAAAAGTAATGACTAGTCCGGAAATCCTCGTGGGCTGAATCTGCATGATATCTCTGTCAAGGTTACACTATTAGCTTAATTTGTCTAGACCAGCGATGTTCGTAACGGCGGCACCCTTGAACAAGCCAATTCAAGAGGGTGTGTCTTAGCTGTGCTTATCATGTAATGAAGGGGAAATCAGTCTACCCAAATGTGGGGTGAATGTGCTTTGATGGAAACGGCTGTTTGGGAACAAAACTACGGGGATAAATTGTCGCACTGGGTAATATATGCACCACTTTGATGAAATTGCACAATAGCGGAGGATAGTCCCTTAAGTTTGGTTTTCCGTTAACTCCCTGCTGAGCAGTCTATCCTAGCCTCTTAATAGGAATCCCATGTGTAGTCTTAAGATTTCATATACCTACCAATGGAGAGGATCCCCCAAGCGCTTCCCCTTTTCTAAATTTCAGTGCTCAACTTCCGATTCTAGATCGTGGAATACAAGCACAATTGTTAATTACATGAAAGATGGCAAGCAACGCGACAAAACTTCAGCATGTGCTCGTCACTGATGACGATCAAGGCCCTGTGCTGGCCGTTGTGACGTGGTTCATGATGACAGTGATGGCGCTCGCGGTTGTCGCGCGGGTGACGATCAAGGTAGCTGTCCGGCGCGGGCTCAAGATGGAGGACTTCTCAGTTATCGCTGCATTAGTCGGTCCCATGGCGATGCATTTTACTAGAAATCATGGGTTAACTGATGAGTATACGTAGCTTTTTGGAATTGCACAGTCGATTGCGGTG
>Ga0335074_10011960_pt1 | contig 12154 bp, 8 predicted proteins | sample Lox_Sample_23_FD_206715 | JGI IMG/M metagenome (GOLD analysis project Ga0335074, IMG submission 206715) | Soil microbial communities from Loxahatchee National Wildlife Refuge, Florida, United States - Lox_Sample_2.3 | ecosystem: Environmental > Terrestrial > Soil > Wetlands | place: USA: Florida...
TACCGGCCCCGGGCCATTGGCGGAGGCTCGCACGCTGACCGCCCGGAGGGATGGGCCGCGGCGGCCGCGGCGCGGGCTCCCCAGGGGTCCCCTGGCGTCCGGCCGGTGCGCATCGGGCGGTCCGCGGGAGCGTCGCGCGGGCCGCGCTCGGCCCGGGTGGCCGGGCGACAGCGCCCGGGGCCTACCGCGGGGAATGCTCAGCGCTGTGACTGCTGTACACCATAGGACGAGGGAGACAGCGGTTAGGAAATGTGCCTGGAGTTGCTAGCTCGACCGGAGCGACCGGCCCGGGTAGCCCGTCAGGCTTACCGGAAACGCGCCGCGGCGGGCGACAATCAGACGATCAGCCCGCCGCGGGTACGTTGAATAGGGAACGGATCGTTAGCGCTACAGCCGATTATCTCAGTCGTGGAAAATCATGAGCGGGTGGACGCTCACGGCTACGGTAGCGCTAGCCGCTGGCACGGCGGCCGCGGATGCTACCGAGCCGATTAGGATTGACCCGGCGGCGCTTAGTGCTAGGATAGCGGGAATGACGGCTTGCTTAATGCGCATGATTTCCTCCATGGCATCGATACAGGTCAGCGGCCTGCTGCATGCCTCACGAACCCACCGGCGCCTCTGAGTTATATGTGAGTTACTGTCAGTATTTGGCCCTCATGTACCAGGGTAAGGCATTACGTAGGTTTTTCAAGTAGTGAAATCTTTCATTATTCTTGCCCGCAAGAAATACCTCTTAATGCAAGGAAATATTGGCAGTACTTTGCCGTGCAAGGTTCCCTGCAATGTGCACGGAGGCGACGGGAAAAGGGCGGTGACGCCGCCAAGGGACGGCGCTTTAGGCGAATTAATGTCCGAAAATATACCGCTTGTTACGTAAATGCTCGGGTAGTAAGGTTTGCTCCATGCACCCGGTGACCCCGGCCGGTGCGCTGGTCGGCCGCCATAGCGAGATGGCGCTGTTGAACGGGCTAATAAAGCAGGCCGCACGGGGGCGCGGCGGTTCGGTACTCATCGAGGGCGAACCGGGCATCGGCAAGTCCACGCTGGTGCGCGCGGCGGTGGCAGGAGCGCCAGAGGCCGGCTGCCAGGTGTTCTGGGGTGCCGGTGACGAGCTGGGCCAGGCGCTGCCGCTGCTGCCGTTCCTCGACGCGTTGCGGGTACGCGAACCCGCAGGCAACCCCCGGCGTAACACGATCGGCCGGCTTCTGCGCGGTGAGGTCAGCACCGACCGGGGCACCGACGTACCGGCGGTGCTGGCGGAGCAGCTGCTGGCGCTGGTCGCCGAGGAGTGCGCGGTGCGGCCGACCATCCTGGTCATCGACGACCTGCAGTGGGCCGACCCGGCCAGCGTTACCTTGTGGGGACGGCTGGCGAGGTCGGCATCCCGGATGCCGTTGCTGCTGGTCGGGATGACGCGGCCCGTCCCGCAGCGGGAGGACGTACTCGCGCTGCGACGCGTGGCAGGCGACGCCGAGCGGCTCCAGCTCGCCGGGCTGGCTGCGGCGGCGGTGGCCGACCTGGTCGCCGCCCTAGCCGGCGGCAGGCCCGACGGCAACCTGCTGCGGCTGGCCGACGGGGCGGCCGGCAACCCGCTCTACGTCACCGAGCTCGTGGCTGCGCTGGCCCGAGGCTCCCGCCTGACCATCACCGAGGCGGGGGGCGCCGAGCTGGCGGGTGGTTCGGCGCCAGGCTCCCTGTCGGCGGCCATCGCCGACCGGCTCGGCTTTGCCGCGGGGCCGGTGCGCGAGGTCCTGCAGGCGGCCGCCTTGCTCGGCGTGGATTTCGCCGTTCATGACCTGGCGATCGTGCTGCACCGCGGTGTGCCGGACCTGATCCCGGCGGTAGAAGAGGCGCGGGCCGCCGGCGTGCTGGCCGAGTCCGGCGCTGGCCTCGGGTTCCGGCACCCGCTGATCCGCGCCGCGCTGTACGACGAGATGCCGGCGTCCGTGCGGTCCGCCTGGCATCGCGACGCCGGGCGCGCCCTCGCGGAGGCGGGCGCACCGGCGGACCGGGTGGCCCGGCAGATGCTGCGGGCGGTCGGCGGAGGCGGCGGCCCGGCCGAGCAGGTGGATGAGTGGATGCTGGACTGGCTGGCCCGCAGCGCCGACCCACTGGTCAGCCAGGCGCCCGCAGTAGCGGCCGAACTCCTGTCCCAGGCGATAGCCAGTTCCCCGGCCGCTTCGGCCCGGCACGGCTGGCTGGCCAGCCGGCTCGCGGACGCCCTGTACCGTACCGGCGACACGGCCGCGGCCGAGCAGGTGGCGAACCGCGCACTGGAGCACGCCGCCGAGCCTGATCTCCTCGTGGATCTGCACTGGACCCTCGCGCAGTGCCGGATCCGGGCCGGCGAGTCCGCCGAATCCCTGGCCACGCTGGACCGGGCGCTGGCTTCGCCGGGAATCTCCGCCCGGCATCGTGCCCGGCTGCTCGCGCTCGCCGCGCGGACGCACCTCAACATCGGTGAGGTCGAGAAGGCGGGCCCGGTCGCCGACAGTGCGCTCGCGGTGGCGTCGGCCGCGGGCGACAACTGGGCCATGGGCTGGGCGCTCACCGTGCTGGCCGGGGCGGCCGTCCTCCAGGGGCAGGTGACCGACGCCCTGCCGCTGTACGACCGGGCGCTGGACGTGACTCAGTCCGACTCGGCGCTGACCGACCTGCGGCTCCTGCTGCAGATCAACAAGGCGGTTAACCTGGGCTATCTCGACCGGTACGACGAGGCGCTGGCCCTGGCCGGGCAGGCCCGGCACCTGGCCGACCAGGTCGGTACGGCGATCCGGCTGGCCCAGGTGCACTGCGCCCTGGGCCAGTTGCTGTTCCTCACGGGGCGCTGGGACGATGCGCTGGCCGAGGCGGAGGTCGTGCACGAGGACCTGAAGGCTCCCGATGCGGCGTGCTGCGATCTTGGCATCGCCGCCGTGATCAGCTTCCACCGCGGCGAGACCGGCGCGGCGCGCCGCCACCTCGCCGCGGCCGCTCCGCACGCCCGGCGGATCGGGCACCGGCTGGTGGCCCCGCTGGCCCTCGCCCGCAGCCTGGACCGCGAGCGGGACGGCGCGCTACCGGAGGCGCTGGCGACGCTGACCGAAGCGTTCGACGGCAACGAAGACGTCGAGGACATCGAGGACCTGCTCGCGGATGGCGTCCGCCTCGCCACCGAGACCGGCGACCTGGCCACCGCGCAGGCCCTCGCGGGACGCGCCGACGCCCTGGCCGCCGAGTCGGAGATCCCGCACCGGCAGGCGAACGCGCTGTATTGCCGCGGCCTGCTGGACCACGATGCCCCCCGGCTGCTCGCGGCGGCCGAGCGCTACGACGAGGCGGGCAGGCCGCTGCTGACGGCGAAGGCGCTGGAGGCGAGCGCCGGGCACTTCGTCGACGCCGACGACCGGGACCGGGCGCGGGCCGCGTTCACCCGCGCCGTGGAGGTCTACGCCTCCCTCGGCGCCGCCGCGGACGTCGCCCGGCTGCAGGCGACGTTCCGCGCGCACGGCATCCGGCGCGGGCCGCACGCCAAGCACCGGCGGGCGCAGAGCGGCTGGGATAGCCTCACGGCGACCGAGATCAAGATCGCCGCCTTCGTCGAGGAGGGACTGTCCAACCCGGAGATCGCCGCCCGGCTGTTGCTATCCCGTCGCACCGTCGCGACCCACGTCTCCCACATCCTGAAGAAGCTCGACGTCCATTCGCGGATTGATATCGCCCGCGAGGCCGCCCTGCGCACGATCGAGCCGAGGTAATCGGGGCCGCTGGACCCGACCCGCGCCATCGCGGGCTCGGCCGGTGGGGACTGTGAACCCCGGGAGGGCGGTTCGGCTCACAGTCCCCACGCGTGGACCCCCTGCGGGCCGCGTCCGTCGCCCTCGGCCACTTCGGGTGCGAACGCGAGCGTGAAGTACACGGCCTTGCCCGCAGGGGTGCGGTAGAAGCCCCACTCGTCCGCCAGGGTGGCGACCAGCATCAGGCCCCGCCCGGCCTCTGCGTCGGCCGCGGCTTCCAGCACGACCGGCAGGGAATACGACGAGTCGTGGACGTCCACGCGTAGCTCACCGCAGGAGCAGGTGATGGCCAGCGTGATCGTCTCGTTCGTCTCGTGCCTGATGGCATTGGTCACCAGTTCGCTGGTGAGCAGGACGGCGGCGCTCGTGTCGACGGGGACGTCCCACGCGAAGATGGCCGCGCGGACGTGAGTACGAGCTTCGGCCGCCGCAGCCGGTCCCGCGGTCAGCCGGACGCGGGAGATCTGCAGTTCGGAAGGACGGGTCGGCGCCATCGTGTTCATCGGGTTCCTTCGTGGGCCGGGTTCAAGCTGGTCCGGCAGAGCGTTGGTCACCCAGAATCGGTGCTCATCGCCGGTTGCACGACAAATGCTGCTGCAAGTTGCAGTGAGAGACATCGGTCAGCTGACGGATTTTGAACCTTTCGCGCCGAACGCGAACTCAGGCGGGCAGGCGACCGGTCAGGGCTTCCGGGCGACGCCGCCGTAGGCGGCCAGGTTCTTCCCGGTGTCCACCCCGGTCCCGGGCCGCCACCGGTGCAGTTGGACGAGCCCCGGCTCGACCATCTCCAGGCCTTCGAAGAAGCGCGTGACCTCGGAATAGCTGCGCGGTAGCGCCCGGGTGCCGCCCATGCGGGAGCTGAGCTGCCGCAGGGCCGGGGCGACCACGACGTCCACGTCGCTGGCCGGATGCGCGATCACCAGGTAGCTGCCCGACGGCACCGCGTCCATCAGCGTCCTGGTGATCTGCCAGGGGTCATCCTCGTCGGGGATGAACTGGAGGATCATGATCAGGCACACGGCGACAGGACGGCTGAAGTCCAGCGTGCCGGCCGCCTCCTTCACGATCTGCCCGGCGTTGCGTATGTCGGCGTCGATGTAGGCGCATGCCCCCTCGGGGGTGCTGGTCAGCAGGGCCTTGGCGTGGGACAGCACGATGGGGTCGTTGTCCACGTAGACGATCCGGGATTCCGGCGCGGCGCGCTGCGCCACCTCGTGCGTGTTGTTCGAGCTGGGCAGGCCGGTCCCGATGTCCAGGAACTGGCGGATGCCCGCATCGGCGGCCAGGTGGTGGATCGCCCGGCCGAGGAAAGCGCGGTTCATCCGTACGCCCGCGACGATGCCAGGGAACGCCTGGATCATCTCCTCGGCGGCCTCGCGGTCGACCTGGAAGTTGTCCTTGCCGCCCAGCCAGTAGTCGTAGATCCGCGCGATGGACGCCACGCTGGTGTCGAACCGCGGTCCTTGGCCGGGCTGCTCCTCAGTCATGAAGCGATTATCCCACTGCGCCCGGATCGCCCGGGTCAGAGCCCGGTCACGGTCACCTGGGCCGGGTGCTCGACGGTGAACCTGTAGCGGATCGTGGCCGCCTGCCCGCCTTCGAGCGGGAGTTCCCAGGTGAGTTCGCCGAGGTCGTTCTGCTCGGCCGGGTCTGGGTTCGTCTCGCGCAGGCGCACCTTGATATCGCCGTCGGTGGACACCGGGACGTGATCATGCACGCTGACCCTGGTCTGGCTCGCGCGGTGATTCTCCACGGTGATCTCGTAGGCGACGTCGATCGTCCGCGTCCCGCCGATCACGGCCTTGCTCGTGCTGCGCCTGCGCAGCTGGCGTTCGACCCTGATCTGGTCGTCCACCCCGAGCTGCAGCTCGAATTCCTCGCCCGCGGCGACGGTCTCCAGGGCGGTCTCCCCGACGAACCGGGTGCCGTGGAAAACTCGTGCCGGGCCGGGGAGCAGCAGCAGCGGCGAGGTGTTGGTGACCGTCGCCCGCAGGTACGCCTCGGGGGCCATGGCCGGGACCGCGAGGTGGTCCAGGGCGGCGTCAAGCGCGAACCTGGCGACCATGGTCTTGTGCGGGCCGCCGTCGGCGGGCACGGCCAGCGCGCGCTGGACCCGGTACGCCACGCCGGCGCCCGACTCGCCGGGTTCGGCGGCCACCGGCACGGCATCGGGGACCTGGGCGGGCGGGAGGGCGGACGATGCGGCGGCGGCCATCGGGACGGCCGCGCCGGGCGGCAGAGCCGCCGACCTGGCCATCATCCTGACTGGGTGCGGCGGAACCGGCCGGGCGCGCCCGATGTACCACGGATCGAGCTCGGGCAGGCTCTGGTGCCGCCCGCGCCGCGTGGTGGACAGTACCAGCTCGACGGCGGGCCAGTCCTCGCCGGTCTGCTGGGAGACCTCGGCCAGGTAGCTGACGGCCAGCCGGCCGCCCTCGAGCGCCAGGTCGTACAGCGGCCGCCAGGACGCGCCGGGCACGTGGTAGGAGAACTCCACCTCGGCGCTGGTCGCGGCGCTGGCCTCCAGCGTCGCGGACACCTCGGTGAAGGTGACACCGTGTCCGGCCCGCTTCTCCGCGGTCACCAGGCGCGCCTCGGCGGCCTCGAGTTCCCGGCGGGCGACGCGCCTGCGCGCGCTGATCTCGCGCCGCCTGCCGAGTGTCCCCGCGGTGTCGGCGGACAGGTGCCCGGCCATCTGCGACAGGTCATCGTGGCTGGCGCGGCCGAAGCTGACCGCGCGGGCCAGCGCCGTGGCGGCCGCCTCGGACAGATAGCCGGCGAAATCCAGGCGCGCCTGCTCCGCGGTTTCCTCGTCGTCGAGCGCCTGCACGACGTCACGGCACCGGTCCACCTCCGAACGCAGCCGCGCCGTCTCCTCGCGCCGCGGATCGGCGCCGTAGCGGCGGTGGACCTCGACGTCGAGCAGGGCTAGGTCCTGGCCGCGGGCCGCGACGCGGACCGAGGCCGCGTCCACGCCGGCCGGCAGGTCGCTGATGACCACCGTCTGGGGCCCCGGCGGCAGGCGCAGCGCGCCGGCGCGCTGCACGCGGGCGCCGTCCCTGAAGACCGTCACGCCCGTGATCGGCGCGTCAAGACCGGTGCCGTCTGCCATCCGCCTCTCCTATTCCTCCCGGCGATTATCGCCGAACCGTAGCGCCCGTATCCGAGTCCCGGCGGCCCGGTTCAGGGCGGGTCCCAGGGCGCTCTGCCATTCCATCCGGAAGTTGCTGAACGGTACCCAGGGGACGAAGACCAGCGCCGGGACGTGGCCCGCGGTCGTGAAGGCCAGGCTTACCCCGTCCGCGCTGCGCGCGTAGCTGATGCGGGGCACGGTGGTCACGGCCGGGCTCAGGGACGGAACGCGCGGAACACGGCGGCCATGTCCTGGTCGCCGTGCCCGGCATCGGCCGCGCGCCGGAACTGCCCGGCGACCGCGTCCATCAGCGCGGCGTCGGTGCCGGTCTCCCGCATCGCGGCGGCGATGAGCCCGGTGTCCTTGACCGCACCGTGCACCGTGAACGCGGGCGGGAACTCCCCGGCGATCATGGCCTGGCCCTTGACGTGAAGGTAGGCGGCATCTACGCCGCTGCCCCTGACCGTGTCCAGGAACAGCTGCGGATCCAGGCCGAAGCCCTCGGCCAGGGCGATCGCCTGGGCCGTCGCGGCCACGATCGTGCTGACCCAGGAGTTGGCGACCAGCTTGAGGCGGGTGCCGTCGCCCGGGCGTTCGCTGACCCAGACGGTGCGGGTGCCGATCGCGTCGAACACCGGCGCGATCGCGTCGCGGACCGGCGCCGGGGCGGCGGCCAGGACGGTGAGCTTTCCTTCTTCGGCGGGCTGGCGGGTACCCAGGACCGGGGCGTCGAGGTACCGCGCCCCGTGCCCGGCGGCCAGGGCGGGCAGCCGGGCGCCCGCGTCCGCCACGCTCACCGTGCCGGTCTGGGCCCACAGGACGCCGTCGGGCGCGGCCGGGAGCGCCCCCGCCATCACCTCGGCCACCGAGGCGCCGTCCCACAACATGGTGACCACCGCGTCCACCCCGGCTACCGCCTCGGCGGCCGTGCCCGCCACGTGTGCCCCATCGGCGGCCAGCGGCTCGGCCCGGCCGCGGGACCGGTTCCACACCGTGACGTCCAGCCCGGACCGCAGCAGGCTGCGGGCCATGCCCGCACCCATGGTGCCGGTCCCCAGCACGGCGACGCGGCGCATCGGCGGCCTCCCCGGTAACGCGCCCGGAATTTCCGGCGGATGCCCGAGCTTATCCCCGGCATCAGCCAGAAGGTCTCGGTCGGGGTCGTGTTCGTCGCCGCCATGTTCATGAGCATCATGGATGCGACGATCGTCAATGTTGCCCTGCCGACCATCGGGCGTGACTTCGGGGTGAGCGTCACGGCGGTCGACACCATCTCGATCGCGTTCCTGGTCAGCCTGGCCGTGTTCATCCCGGCGTCGGGCTGGCTCGGGGACCGGCTGGGCGGCAAGCGCGTCCTGCTCGCGGCCATCGCGGTGTTCACCGCCGCCTCGGCGCTGTGCGGGCTGGCCTCCAGCCTCGGCGAGCTGGTCGCGTTCCGGATTCTCCAGGGCGCCGGGGGCGGCATGCTCGCTCCGGTCGGGATGGCGATGCTGTACCGCGCGTTCCCGCCCGCCGAGCGGATCAAGGCGGCCGCGATCCTCACCGTGCCCACCACGCTCGCCCCGGCCCTGGGCCCGGTCCTGGGCGGACTGCTGGTCACCGACCTGTCGTGGCGGTGGGTGTTCTACGTCAACCTGCCGATCGGCGTGGCGGCGTTCGCCTTCGGCGCGATCTTCCTCGAGCATTCGGTGCAGGCGCAGCCCGGCCGGTTCGACCTGGCCGGCTTCCTGCTGTCCGGGCTTGGTCTCGGGGTCGTCATGTACGGCGTCTCGGAGGGGCCCGACGTCGGCTGGCACCGGGCGCAGGTGCTTGCCACCATCGTGGCCGGAGCCGTGCTGCTGGCGGGCATGGTGGTCGTCGAGCTGAGGTCGCCCGCGCCCCTGGTGGACCTGCGGCTGCTGACGAACCGCCTGTTCCGGTCCGGCAACGGCGTCATGGTCCTCGCGTCGGTGGCCTTCCTGGGCACCCTGTACGCGATCTCGCTGTACTACCAGGACGGCCGCGGGCTGAGCGCGCTCGTCTCCGGGCTGAGCATCTTCCCCGAAGCGCTCGGCATCATGGCCGGAGCGCAGCTGGCCAGCCGGGTGCTGTACCCGCGGCTCGGTCCCCGCCGGCTCATCAGCATCGGGCTGGCCGGTACCGCCGCCTCCATCGCCCTGCTCGCGCTGATGGGGCAGCAGACGAGCCTGTGGTGGGCCCGGTTGCTGATGGTCACCCTGGGGCTGTCCATGGCGCAGGTGTTCGTCCCTGTCCAGGCGGCGGCGTTCGCCACGATCACCCCGGCGGCGACCGGCCGGGCCACCACGATGTTCAACGCGATGCGGCAGCTCGGCGGCGCGCTCGGCGTGGCGGTGCTGACCACCGCCATCGTGCTCGTCGGCCCGGTTCACGTGGTGGCCGGTCACCCGGTGGCCAACCTCACCGCGTACCACGTGGCCTTCCTGGTCGCCGCCGCGATCTGCCTGTCCGCGGTGGCCTGCTCGCTGTCCATCCGCGACGCCGACGCCGCCGCCACGATCCCCGGCCGGCGCGGCCGGCCCGCGCGGGACTCGGCTCCTGCTCCCACGGCGGCCGCCTGACCGGCGAGGCCGGGGTTCAGTGCCGCGGCAGGTCGGGCACGTCGCCCATCCGCTCGCTTTGCCGCCCGACCAGCCTCAGCACTTCCTCGCGCGACAGCGCGGTGTTCGTGGCCCAGGAAACCCAGCGGCGCCATGACCCGGAATCCGGGCACCCGGTAGGGCCGGCTGAGGTGGCGGCCCAGGGCGGGCACCAACGGTCGTTCGGTATATGAATGTCAATTGTCCGAACGGCGGTGGTTTTACCGACGCGGAATGAGGGCGGATGAAGACCTGGACCCGGCTGAGGGCGCGGCGATCCCGCGTGGCGAGCATCGCGGAACTCCCCCGGCCGGTGGGGTACGTGCTGGGCGGGGGCGGGAGCCTGGGCGCGGTGCAGATCGGGATGCTGCAGGCGCTCGGCGAGCACCACATCACCCCCGACCTCGTGACGGGCACGTCGGTCGGGTCGCTCAACGGCGCGGTCATCGCGCATGACCCGGGCCGCGCGGTGGACCGCCTGGGTGAGACCTGGGCCAAGATGACGCGCGATCGCGTGTTCCCCGGGGGGCTAATCGCGCAGGCGCGCACCCTGCAGCACACCAGGACGCACCTGTTTACCGCGACCGGGCTGGCGGCCGTCATCGCCGACTTCATCGGGGCCGAGATCACCTTCGCCGACCTGGCCCTGCCGTTCGCGGCGATGGCCACCGACATCGCCACTGCCCGCCCGCACGTCCTGCGCGACGGGCCAGTCTTGCCGGCGCTGCTGGCCAGTGCGGCTATCCCGGGCATCTTCCCGCCCGTGCAGCTCGGGTCGCTGCTGCTGTACGACGGCGGCCTGGTCGCCAACGTCCCGATGCGTCAGGCGCTGGCCATGGGCGCGCGGTCGCTGGTCGTGCTGGACTGCAACTTTCCCGGGCGCACCCTCGAAGCACCCGCCACGATCGCCGAGGTGCTGTTCTACACGTATACGGTGACCATACGCACCCAGGCCATCTTCGAGGCCCCGCAGGCCGCCGCCGACGTGCCGGTCATCTACCTGCACGGCCCTGAGCCCCAGCCGATCTCGCCGCTGGACTTCCGGCACACCGGGACCCTCGTCGAGTCCGCGTACCGGGCCGCCCGGTCCTTCCTCGACGACCTGCGCATCACCGGCCCGGGCCTGTACGGCTCACCCTGACCGGCCGCCGGCTAGCGCCTGAGCACCGAGATCATCCGCGGGATCCTGCCCTTCCTCGACGACCCGAACGGGATCCAGCTGCCGGCGAAGGCCTGCGATCGGCCCCTGGCCCCGCCCCGGTCGAGCACGTCGCACGTCGCGGCCAGGGTCGCGCCCGGGCCTTCCTCAGATCGGGTAGCTGGTCGGGGTGGTGGTGTACCTGCGTCCGGCGGGTGTCCGCCAGCGCAGGACGCCTGGTTCTGGCTGCTCGAGCCGCCATCCTTCGGCCTGCTTGGCCCGGTGGTGGTGCCGGCACAGCGGGGCTAGGTCGCACTCGCAGGTCACCCCGCCCTGATCCCAGGCCAGGGTGTGGTCCAGGTCGCACCTGGAGGCGGGCCGCCCGCAGCCTGGCGCGGTGCACCGGGTGTTGCGGACCTTGACCAGGTGAGCCAGGGCCCGGCTGGGCCGGTACCCCGCCTCGGCCCGGGCGTGGTCGCAGTGGCCGCGGGCCAGCGGGGTTATCTGGACCCGCAGTCCCGCCAGGTAGTCCCGCGCCATGGTGCCCGGCGGCGGGTCCGGGCCGGGCGGGCTGCCCCCGGTCGCGGTGCCCGGGGGCGGGTCCGGGCCGGGGGGGCCGGGTGCGGGGGGCGGGGGGTGGCGGCCGCGGGCGCATCCGTGGGCGGCCGCGGTGCCGTCCGGGTGCAGGGCGGTCACGCACCACCGGGTGTCGGGGTGCCGGGAGGCGGCGGCGACGAGGTCGCGGGCGTCGGCGGGGTCCAGCGGCCCGTACCCGGCGGCCTCGCCGGGTGTGGCGGACCGGCCGAGCAGGGTATCCAGCGGCACGGTGATGTTGATCAGCGCGGCCACGGCCGGGCCCCGGTCCTGCCGGGCCTGGCGGGCGGGGCCGGCCGGGCCGCGCTGCGGGCCGGAGCCGGGCCCGCCGGGTCCGCCTGGCTGGGGTCCGGGACCGCCGTTCCCGGCCGGGCCGCTCCCCTGGTCCGGTGGCTGGCCTGGCCCGCCGCCCGCGGGCCCGTCCTGGCGTCCGGCCGGGGCGGTGTCCGGGCCGGCGGGGGCCAGGCGGCTGTCCCGCTCCTGAAGCAAATCGAGGTAGGCGCGGATCCGGAGTTCCCGCAGCGAGCCGGGCATCCCGGCGGCGCGCAGGTCGTGGGCCCGCTGGTCGACGTGCTGCCACGACGCCAGGACCTCATCGCAGGGCAGTTCCCGGGCGATCATGCCCGCGTTCCCGGAATCCTCTCGGAACCGGCGCACCTCGGCCTCACGCTGAGCGGCGGCTTCCTTGCGCCTGCGGGCGGCGTCTGGGTCGAGCTTGAGGACCAGCCGGCGCGCGGCGTACCGCAGCTCCCCGTACGTCTTGGACTGCGCGGCCTCGGCCAGGATCTCGTCGGCCGCCGCGGCCAGCTCATCGCTCAGGATCCGGGTCTCATCCTCGATGATCCGCAGGTGGACCGGGTGGATCTGCCCCGCGGCCAGCGCCGCGAAGCTGCACGGCAGCCGGCCGGCGACC
>Ga0335074_10011961_pt1 | contig 12154 bp, 7 predicted proteins | sample Lox_Sample_23_FD_206715 | JGI IMG/M metagenome (GOLD analysis project Ga0335074, IMG submission 206715) | Soil microbial communities from Loxahatchee National Wildlife Refuge, Florida, United States - Lox_Sample_2.3 | ecosystem: Environmental > Terrestrial > Soil > Wetlands | place: USA: Florida...
AGCTGCTTAAAAGCCCGTCGAGTAACGCATCTCTCTTCCCTTCCTTAGCTTTAGATTCTTGTATACCAGGCTACCAATTCAATGATTTTCGCCCACTGCAAGTCGGCGTCTTTCTATTGCCTGAGCCGTCACAATAACATCCTCTACAATCTTCATAGACCTATTGTTAGCTTGTAAAAGTCTAGCTTGTAAGTTAAAGGCTAATAGCTTGTAAGACAGTTTATATTCTACAACTATACATAAATGTAAGGAATGGGCACGTGGGCAAGCCGGATGCGGCTCCGGAGCCAGGTCATGTGGAATGGCTGCTCGGATTCTTCTTAGCGCCGGCTTATGTCCAGCGACTCCGCTTTCTTACATAAATAGCCTGACCTGGCCCTCTGCTTCCGGGGCCAGAGAATAGTCTCTAGTCGATCTCCAGCTACGCACTAGCAATCATTCAACCTCATACTTTGCCTTTCTAGTGATTGTGATCCCTAGTTACGCTCTCCTGGGGCTTTGCATTACATGTGCTAAGCTAAACGCGTGCACCCTGTAGTTCTCGCAGATATATTAGAGAAACACCATAGTGGTTGCTTTGTCGCATGTTTGCATAGCTGCCCACCAATCTTGCTCGCCTCTGAATTTGCAGAACCTAGTGTTGCTTTAATTCAGCAGAGTGAAGTCTTAGACAAGGTAACTGCTTCCTTACCTTTTCCACTTCCAACATATGCCACTAATGTTCTCCTTGGTGGCGTCTACATCTTTCAGGGCCAAAGGGCTAGACCTATTAAGCTTCTGTATATCGGCCTCGTAGTCCTCTAGCGTTAACCCTAACTCTTTCTCAATGGCTACTGTTAACTTGAATCACGTCCAATTTTGGGCCCCCCCTTCAAATCCATTCCTTTACAAGCAGCGCACTACTTCATCACAGAGCACGGGCAGGTCTATCTGCACAAATAGCTCTCGAAACCAGCCAGCACCGCTGCATAAAGCAGATCGAATATTCAAACGCAACGACCAGTCCAAGTCTGCAATTACAGCGGCTCAGCACTAAGGGGATGACTTTGTAGCTGGAGCTCAAGGTACGATCAGGAGAGACTCCCAGAAATACGAGCCTATCTAATCTGTTGTGGGAATCATAGGCCGCAAAAACGACTCCACCAACTGCAACGATGAAGCAGACGACAACTTACCACCGATCGAAGAGATCCTAGGTCAGATTTCGCGCCAGGGAATCTCGACGGGAGGAGACTGGAATGCCGATAAGCCAGCTCTCGACACAAGTGGAAGCCGTATTGGTCCAAAACAGTCAAGATTGGATAATGGTGCGGGCGACAGCCAAGGCACTCAAGGTATGCACAGCAGCTCTCTATCGCTATAGCAAGCAGTCTGCTAATAATGCGCACAGACAGACCAGTAGTTATTGACGACGACGAGCCAGATAGTACGGACGAGGATGAGGATGAGGCTGAGGCTACTCGTGGCGGCGCTGACCCAAGCAGTGCCCAGCAAGACGCAAATCCATACAGTGCCCTCCTAACCCAAGACACGGACCCCGAGCTTTGCAAGCCAATTATTCCGTCCAGTCCTGAACGGTAGTATGATGTCGAGGTTGGCTGCTACGTTGACGAGGAGCCACTTTAGTACGGAGTACTGCGGCTGCGCTTCGGAAAGAGTGTCCGCTACTAAGTTCTAAAAGCTAACTTAACTAAATTATTATCGTTATATTCTTTTTAGGTAAAATTGTATTAGGAAATTAACGCTATAGAGGGATGGTGGTAGAATCCAAGCCTTACTAGTTATTGCAGTGTGGTTTTCGTGTGAGGTTATTCCTAGTACTTGCAAAAAAAGGTAGGAAATCAATGCATTATCTATTCATGAGTGATCTTCAAGTATTCTATATGAGACCAACAATACGCCCTCCAACATCTCCTTGATAACTAGGTAGCTGGTCAGTATCCTCCATGAAACCTGGCAACTCATTTGAGTCAGATCGCCGACGGCTTTGAATTTCCCATATAATATCATCGACTTTCTCCACAATTAACTTTGCCATCTCATTCGCTATTGATTTTGCACTGTTAGGCGGCATCATCCAACCGTCAGATTGCTTCCCGTGAGAGGCGCGGACTAAGATTGGATGATTTGGGTATACTGAAGTAAGGAGGTGTAGATACTGACAACACCATTCGCAGCATGCCTTCGACACACCGATCTCAATTTTTCCTTTAGTGAGTTTTCGCTGAGTGTAACGCGTAAGCATCTCTAGCGCAAGAGTGATTTCACAGTGCTAAGTGAAATTTACTATCTTCTTCCTGACGGTTGGCTGTCCTGGCTGTGCCTCCCGATGTATGTCCATGACCAGATCCCATTTCTCAATTAGTGCGATTTCTTCAGAGATAATTTGACCACATCGGAGGTTAAGGACCTCAAGAGAACCTGAGATGACTTCAACCCGTTTCGCTGTTGGAGGTCGCACCTACTAGTAATTAGCTAAAAGGGATAAGGAGTATACATTAAGTTAATACCTGCTCAATAGTAATTTTCGCTTTACCAGCCTTTTTAAGAATCAAGGGCATATGCTCAATTATCCGCACATAATCCCCAAGCTTGCTTAGATATCTGACTTTTTTTTCTTCTAACACCTTGTTGAGGTTGGCAACTGATGTAGCAGAACATGAGAAGCAAAGGATACTCCAAAAAACATTTATTTCAGAGGTTCTTGTAACACTTCCTGGAAGGCGCGTGAAATTGTCGAGTCTCTGGACAGTCGACTTATTTGAAAGCCAGCCATGCTTCCGTAGCACAGCCTCCAACTTTTGATGCGGTTCCTTAGTCTAATCAAATTGCCACAAATTCGATTCCTCTTGCCTTTGAATTGTTCTGGCTCACACCAAATGACTTTGCCAACTTCTTGACCCAATGAAAAATCTTTTCTCTGCACATAGCAATAACCGTATCCAACAATTCAGCTGTCTTAGTGCTATTCTTTACTTTTTCAAGTAGATCCTCAATGTATTGGAGTTGGTTACTATCGTCGACAGGCTCGTTTTTCGCCCATAGGAGTTTTAATTCGTCCGCTGATCGCCAATATGATGTTGCCGCCACATCTCCTTTCAGAGCAAAAACAAGTAGGAACGCTAGACCTTCAAGAATAGCTACATGTTCTCGGTCGCCCTGAGATGTGTGTGACCAGGCTGGTATATCTCTGTTCGACCTGAGATGGAATTCGATCTGAGAAAGTCCGTGGACGTAATCTGCTACATGTCCCATGACCTGGAATCTTCATTATTGAACTGTAACTATAATCCATGAAGTGGCCTTTGGATTTGTTAAAGCATACCTCTGAAGGGACGCCATACAAGGATAAAGAGGAGGAGATCAGTGGCGAAACGGGTGACGAAACCTTTGACGTAAACAAGTGGGCATCCGCACTGCTCTCGATGAAACCGTGGGAAGAGGAGGGGATCGCTAACGGAACGTTTGGCGTAGTTAAGTTGGCATCTGCACTGCTCTCGATAAAACCGTGGACGAACGGAGGATCTCCAACTCGCCGTCTCGATGAAGAGGAGGAAATGGCTGACGGAATTCTCCGTCTCCAATCGCGAAGCGCATCCCAGTCCGGATGCATGTTGGCTGAATGGTGGTGGCTGACGGGATGTGGTTCGGTAGTTTGGAGACCCCCCAAAAAAATGCCTCACGAGATTAAATCCTTAGGCAGAAGTCTGTCCCGTTGTACCTTAGTAAGCAGAAGAAGTCACTAAATACAAAGGTCGAATTTATCTAACCGTAATAGTACTAGTGTGGCCAAAATGTGGGGCTAAAATAAAAATCAGTGCAAGGTCTTCCTTCTAATAGACTATCTTCAGGTGTTGTCGGTTCAGGAACCACTTCTTCATGCTCTAGTCTTCAAACGCGACAAGACTAGAATAGTACCACTTTCGCTTATACCATTAATATACGAAAATACGCCGCCTGGTTCACCTCTGCGACGATTATGGGTCAGTTGGGTTGTGAAATATGCAATCCCTGGGATTTTTGAAAATAATAACTGGGTATTTCCCGAGGAGTTTCTACGTGAATTGGCCGCGGCCTAGGTACGACATACACAAAAGCTTGCTGAGGAGGTGAAGGAGGCCGGGGGGGTAGCAAATTCAGCTACCGCATTAACTGGTGGATAAGACCCTTTTGGTTCACAAGACCCCTCGGTTTATAAGACCCGGTTTTTTTGTGTCGTCTAAGTGTGAATGTATATTTGATTTATAAGACTATAGTCTTATTGTTGGTGGATATTCATCACGTGGATATATGATCTACGCACGGACCACTCCGAGCATATAACATCTCTCCCTGCGTTGCGAGACGCACCCTGTGGCGAGACGAATTTATAGTTTTGGAATCATAAATTTTTTCTTAGTAAGTCTATAAAGTTATTAGTAATATATTACTTTCTTTAACTATTTCTCCCTAAAAAGACTACTTAGTAATAAGAAAAAGAGTATAGTTGATTATGCTATTAATCATTTTAATCACGCCACCGATTATCACTTTTACTAAACACCCCTGTTTAATCGCGATTATTAAAGTCTTTTTAAACTTCGGAGCCCTTAAGGAAAGGTCCTATTATGAAATAATATAGCTCTAAATTTTAAAGACAGTTAGAGAGGAAAAGAGTGTAGGCCGGGAGTTACGCCGGTACAATGAGAGGGTCCATGTGTTTCAGTGCTTAGTAATATAGATAAAATTTACTATGTTCACGCACATATTCGCTATATTTTACTTAGCCACGATTCTCAGGTTTAATCACGTGTGTTGCTTATAGTCACGCGTGTGGCGTAAGGACAGGTTTCTCGAACATTCTATCTGCAGGTGGCAGCACGCTAGTGCCTGGGTATTGGAGCGCCGTCACTCGTCTCCTTCCTACAGGAGAAGCATCCCGCGAAGCGCGGCCTGCCCAAAAGAGCCTTTCGGAACGAAGTCACAAGGAGAGGAGTATCTGATCATAATATTTGAAGAATTAATTAAGTTTTATTTATAGCAATTGTATATACAGTTTGTTTATTTCAAATTATAGAGATTATACCTTGTCAGAGTGCAGAACTTTTGGGGTAGGATGTCGATTCCGTTGTGGTCTCTTTGTGCCATCTGGTTGGGTAGGGGCTTGAGAGAGAAGATAATCAATAGGATTTGTAGCAGAAGAGGTGGCAGGTTAAGACAAGGGTGGATTCATCCTTTGATCTGTATAGAAGAGGTTTGAGGTTGGAGATGGGGAGCCGGGAGGCTTGTAAGACAGTTTATCAGAGGCAATGGCCAAGGTGCTATTATCGGCAGCGATATGTGGGGTATGGTCTGTACGTGGTCGTTTAGGCGTTGGGGATGCAAATTCTTCAGGAGTATCTTTTGTACCGGTAGCATTAGGCGTTCGTGCTAAAATACCGACTCAGCATAGATAGGTAGAAAAAAATCCGTGTGATGTCTTACAGGAAACGTGTGGTGTTTGGTGTAGGTGTCGTTTTTGGTGTGGGTAGGTCTCGGGCTAGCTCGGCTGTTCTTTTAGACGGAGACAAGAATTTAGAGCCAAAAACGACACCTACAACTTCCTAACGTGGAAGCCAAAACCAGGAATTCTGTTGATCAGGCTCTTTTAGCGGTGCCAAGATGTCAAGTCCATGAGAAGCCTATAAATAGAACTTATGTGAAGGCGTCGCGAGAAGTGATGCTTGAGGCCGGCATTTTATTCCCTTCTACTAAGAGACTGCTGGTGGAGCTCATAATACTAAAGTGGATGGACTCATGATGGATCCTCTGTGCTTTGAGTTGCGTGGCCGGCATATTTCTGTAATGGCTTGATGGTTTGCAATACATGTCACGCATACTAGGACTCGGGGCTTTGGAGTAGGACGAATGAATACTCATTGAGAATCAAAGTGTTCCCCGCATATGTGCTTCTCTGTAATTCCAACGCCAAACGGCTTCCGCCTGCTAGCGCTTGCCTGCCATATCTAATGCTCGACTAGGTACAGCTCTTTGCGTAGTTCTTTTTCTTTGAGTCGTTGCTTCTCTTTCGTTTTGGGTCTACGAGCGTTCTCTCTCCGCTTGTTTGGGTTACGGTAGGTAGTTTTATTAGACCTATGCATTATAAAATTACCATCAGTATTTACATACCTATTTCCACTGCGTAGACTTACCTATTACGATAAAGAAGCCAATTATTGATATTGGGAGTTAAAGTGTCGGCCTTGGCGACCGCCTTCCCCTTCCGGCGGCAGGCAGGAATTGCCCATCTTCACCGAAAATACAATGCAGTATATACCTTCGTGTAGTTATGATTCATGCCGTCTGAGAATCTTAGCTTCAGAGTTATAATAGCTTATACCAGGTCAAAGTCTTGCTCAGAAAGTTCTCCCGCGGCTACTTGGTCCATGGCTTCGCCGGACATGTATCCATCCATGTAACTATTCGACGGTCAGCCATCTAACTTCGATGAATTGCTACCCATTCCATCTTACCAGTCTCCAATCAACTCGAAGTTCTCCTCTCCTTTCACAGGACGAATGCAGAACAGCATCCTCCCCCCCAAAAATACGACTAGCACATCACCTTCACGTACAGCCGTCGGCACGAGTCCCAAGTATCCCTTCTCCGACACGAAGAGATTCCGTCCCTTTGCGTTGTGTAATGGTAAGTTATCATTGGTGCCGTTTAAGTATGCGCGGAAATATGTAATGGTGGGATCTTCTAGCACCCTTTGGATGTAGTACTCAACGTAGGCTTGCTCGACCGTTTCTTCCCCTGTTTCTTCACTCGTCCCTTGCTCGTACCACTGTTGCTGGAGAATCTTCAGCTCCTGGGCGAAGCGGTTGAACGTATTTAAGTATAATATTGACTTTAGCTTGTCTTCTCGCGCTTTTTCTGTCTCGTATGGCGAGTTCTGTATGTTACGGGAGCGTACAAGGGCGCGCAGAGCCTCGCGCTCCCCGCGCTCCAGGATCTTATCGTCGCTTGGAAATATATGCAGCTGAGCGATCGTGTCTACCCGTATCCCCCGCAGGGTTAGCACTTCGTCACTGAACCGCGCTGTAGCTTCCGACTCGCCTGCGCTACGGAACTCGGGAGAGAACAACGGCCGGCTATCCGGGGCGCTGCCGGACCAGTTCGGGCACCAGCTGGGAAGCAGGAGGCTACGATCTAAATAGTTGACAGCAGAGAGAATGGCCAGCGTACGAGACTGTGTAATTGACAAGCGTACAGTTTCTTTAAAGACCTCGGCCTCATCGACAGTATAGTCCGGTGCGATGGATTTCCATTCCCGCGATAGTCGCAAGATGCCGTACACTTTATCACGCGGATCCGTAGACTTTAAGCCACGGAAGCGAATTAGTAGTGTTGCGAGCCCGCGGACATGTTGCGAGCGTTGAAAGTGGCTACGGGCAGTTTGGATGGCTGACGCCGCGTCCCAGCGGAAGGGGGCCGTATTGAAAAACGGAATGTAAGCCCTTCGACCTAGACTCCAGCTTACGTATGCGTCAATTAGGAGGTCGAAGTAGTCCCATGGGAGAGTCTTTGTGCCCCACATTACTGTCACGGTCTGGGCGACGGCGACTTCTTGGGCCACCCAGACACGTCTAGAGGAAAGGATTAGACATGTACGGATTGTGAATTTGACGTGGGGAAATAGGAGGATTACCTCCACCACGGCAGTTTCATGAGTTCTCCCACAGCATCCGCCAAAGAAAGTAAATCATTCGTGTACCATGGAGGATTCAACCGCTTTCCAGAGCTTCTCTCTGCCAGAATAGCTTCCGCAACCCTTTCAACCCATGTCATACTTGGTTCCGTGAATTTTGTATCTTCACCAAGAAACACCGTCGTCTCCGACGCATGCTGATAAATTGCCCACATATAGCGTACTTGCGAATTCTTCTCTTGTACCTTCGACTGGTTAATGCATAGCAAATCGATCCAAAATATCCTCCGCTCTCTCTCGTGCCGCAAGTGGCGCAGCGCTTGCCACAGGTTCTCCCTGACCTCGAAGCGCTTGCCATTGAGTCTAATCGCGTGTCGACGGCTATCGTCGCCCCAGTGGTAACTCAGCGCGCGATATTTGGCTTTGCTCTCGCGAATCGTGGTGTTTTGCAGGATGCACTGGATTTCATCGTTCCCCGAGGCTAGCCCAGGGAGTAGTAGCACAGTCCGAATTGCGAAACGCTCGACATCATGTTCCAGGTTAAGGCTGTCATTTTCGAGGGGCAGAGGCAGGCCTGGGTACAAGTCATCTGTCGTCACGACATTTGGCTCGGCATCGTCTTGTTTGCTTCTCGCGCTCTCATCTTGGCGCCATATTCGGAGGCAAGAACAAAGCTTGGTCACGGTCTGAATAGAGGACTCCATGATAACTAAAATTGTTCAGTACACGATGCGTCGAGGTGAGCAAAGGAGACTGTAGGGCTATTTGTAAGGTTGTGAGGCCTTCACAGCGCCAGCGACAATGCTGCGGATTATCAAAGGGTGCAAATGTTAGAAGCCGTTCCAAGCACAAAGTTGCCTGAATTAATATTCAGCCAACAAATTTACGACCACTTATGGGAAGCCAACGCAGTTCTTATCCTGCGGAACTGATAAGGACGCGCATCAGGCGCCCACCATGCCCACCTTCGGCCCACCGTCGCTAAACCCGATGTAAGAAGGGCTTCCTTAAGTAGCTAGCCAGCAACAATTTGTGCATATTATACGTTAATCGTTTCGGTTATCGCTGGTGACGTGCCAATCAACTAGCTCACATTTCCATACCTACCGGCCGGCAACCTTCGATGAGCGGTAGCTAGCTCTTGGTATCCTAGCCAGATGTCCCGAGCTCTCTAGCACCTTGTGAAGTGTTCGCCATGGCACTAAGTGCTTTTGAAGCCTAACGAGTCAAATCGGCTCCGGCCAAAGGTTTCCGGTCAAACGTTGCCCAACGATACCCAAACATGGTCGAGGCCGCATTTCGAGATGTGTAAGCACGAGTAAAGCCAATTGACAAGTCACCGTGCGGCTGCAATCCTAGCCAAGCACCAGTAGTGCCGCGTGTTGCCGAGCACAACAAACAATTAAGTTAATCGTCCTGCTCGCTTTACCGACGATTACTCATACACCACCAAGCAGGCTAGCGTCGTCCGTGCACTCTTACTGTAGCATTCTTACATCTGTAGAACGCTCTCCGGTGCGAGGAGTCCGGTTTCCTTCCAGTATGTCTCTTATGACCTATGAATAAGGGTAGCCATACGGTCAAGTGCGGTGGAATTAACTGTCTAAAGCTGTGGGGGGGGGGCCGTGGAGGGGCGCATTACGCCAGCTAATAGTGCCAGTACACGCGTGCTCGGCGCATAATTACTCTGTGCTTACATCGCTCACCACTCTTACAGTAATTTATCCGATACCGGATTAGCCGATCAGTTATTTGTAGCGACTTCTTCCATGGCGAAGGCAGATAGAACGCGAAAGATGCTTTATTTTATTGGAAACCTTATATACTAATTTACGGACTGGATTCTAGGACAAGTTTTCTGCTATTGTTAAGATGCCGGCTCTACAAAGTCCAAGAGCGGTAAGATGCTACAGGCGGGGATTACGGGGACGGGGACGGGACGGTTATGAAGGCATCTACTGTCGTTGAAAGAGGACTATTTTGACTTTTTGCTCTGCTCGGAGGATGTCGGGAAATAGGAATTTTCTGGCAGGGCAGGCGCAGCCACAAACGTCGCAGCCACACCCTTAGGCAGGCACAGATTTATTAGAATTTTACCGATATTACTATAACCACACCGCGATCCTTGATCGCTTGTTAGAGGAGGTATCAACCTATGTGGCGATGGCGTATGTCATGGCGCGCTCTGGCCGCCACAACCCTGAGAAAAACGTTTTTATATCATAAGGAAACTCGGAAATCTATATCTAATCGTTCCATTATTTTAAAAGGCGAAAAGAGCCCAGTGGTGGTGCCGCGGGTCAAGGGGTCCTATTACACTATAAAAAGAGGCGCTCCATAATTCAGGTAGGCAGCAACGACGTGATCAAAATTTTCAGAATTAATAGGTTAGGAGTGTTCAGGAGAGGTATATAATGTAATTAAAATAAAAATATAGAGAAATTTTAATACATTCAAAGATTTAGAGTCGCTTGAATTCGAGGTACCTATAATTTGTCTCGTTACAGGGGGTGTCTCGCTACGCAGGGAGAGACGTTAGACACTCAACACGACACTAGCTAGCAAGGACATCTTCAATTATAACGACAACTGCATATGCATATTGGTGAACCGACACTTATAACTATTTTTAGAAAATTTGATAGGGTTTCTGGTAACATCACGCAAGCGAAGTGTTGTCACGGACTCAGTCAATGTGGGCACAGTATGGCACTCTGGCGCAATAGGCCCGTACAATTGGTAGTCCTAAATACAAGAATCTCAAGCCAAGGAAGAAAAGGAGGTTAGGAGCCGAAGGCTCATAAACATAGGAGGTGCTCAGCTAAGCGAAATGAGGATCACGTGTCCTACGTGATGAGGCAAGCCCAGGGCTGTAACAGGTGTATCGGAAACTTTAGGAAGCATCGATACATTCAACAACAGTACTTTGATTAGACTTAAACACACTACAACGCTACTAGAATTCTAGAAAAGAATTAAAATAGCTGTCTAACTTAGATAGTCTGCCATATTGTATGTTTCTATTTATGCTTGTTGTAGTACCGTACATTTTACCTTAAATTTGAGGTACAAGACCCTAATTTTCGTATAAGACTAGGTTCACTTCTATCCTTAAGCAAGAAAAGGTCTTATCCACCAGTTAATGCGGTAGTACTTCCGCACATCATGCGTCGGCGAAGTAAGCATATGAGTGGCTCGCTGACATCTGTAGAACATTCTAGCTGTGAATCGTATCGTCCCCTTTGTGCTTTCCCCAGATACTGGCCCTACAGTACTGGTCGGTATCTTTTTATTATTGCTGTGAAATCATCGGCTCAAGGCACCCCCACGCCACAGAAAAGCCATGAGAGCGGCAGCCACTGTACGTGCAAAAGATCCGTATAATATGAGTATAATCACGGGCTTGTTTCCAATATAAAACTTTATCCAGATTCACATCGGCAAGTCATGGCTTAAAGATTACACCACAACGCAAGTTAATGAGAAATTTGCATCCGAATTTGGGTGGTTATATCGCTGCTTTTCGACCTTCATTTCCCCTAAACGCTAAGAGCTAAACCTCCGGTCATAGCCCCATTAAGGAACCCCATCAGCAACCCAAAGCGTCGCAACTCAAGCGCACTGCCTCTTCTAATCTCAGTTCACAAACGTCGAGACATCTTAAGAGTTCGGCAGCTAGAGCGATCGGAATTTCGAATTATTTAGCGTCCGCAATGCTAGAACCGGGTATAAAAGGATACAACCTGTATTAAGCAGAGAGCGTCTCAACAGAAAATCTTCTCTATCCATTCAAAGATCATGGGTCCTGCAACTGGTTCACCCAGGTGTTTCAAACCTGGTATAAACCTGGCTTCCTTTATTGATCCATACTGTAATGCTAAAACGGAGTCTTCAATTGGAAATACATCGTCAAGCATTCCCTAAAAGGTGTTAGTTTCCTGCAACAGCAATCGGAAGCTAGGTGAACGGCTTGCACCAACGTTAATTAGCAACGTTTTTGCTGAAGGTTTATCCAGTATTCCGTTTTTAAGTAGAGAGAACCTTTGCTGCGAGTCTTGCTTCATTGAGTCTACATCCTTGTAACCAAACTTGAGAGCCAGAAAGTGCGATAAACTAACCCAGAAACACTTCTTGTCAGCTATTTGTGTGCTGAAACAGTATCTTAAGGTCTCAGAAGAACTCACTCAAATGCATATTCAAGGTGAGAGGTTAGATCCAACCATTTAGAATCGAACATGTAATGACAACCAGCACCTTGAGCAACAACCGCGGTCACTTGCTCGCGGTGTGTATGCGCAAGTCTGAGGGAGTAGTAGCCTCCCGTGGAAGTTCCCCAAGCAATGATTTTCCTCTTGTTCACCCAATTTAGCTGATGTAACCATGCAAGTATGCTGCTAAACAATCTATCAGCGCTTTCGGGGTCCGCAACAAGGGCAGGACTATCTCCGGTTCCGGGAATCTCAATGGCAATATACGCCCAGCCTT
>Ga0335074_10011962_pt1 | contig 12154 bp, 11 predicted proteins | sample Lox_Sample_23_FD_206715 | JGI IMG/M metagenome (GOLD analysis project Ga0335074, IMG submission 206715) | Soil microbial communities from Loxahatchee National Wildlife Refuge, Florida, United States - Lox_Sample_2.3 | ecosystem: Environmental > Terrestrial > Soil > Wetlands | place: USA...
ACGTCGGCGCTGCCGGGTTCCTGGTAATCGACGAGTACCCCCTGCGGCTCCGCGTGCCCGAAGTCGAGATGCACGGGCGGAGGCTCCGGCTTGCCGCTGAGCGTCTGGACGATCGCGAACGCGGCGTGGCCCACGAAGTCCGCCGCGGCGTCCCCCTCTGTCGGGCTGAGCTTGACCCCGAGGCCCGTGCTGTGCCAGATCCCGTCCACCGGCACGATCCCGCCCAGCCACACGGTCCAGCGCGCCAGGCCGACGGTCGCCTCCGGCGGGAACTCGACGTACCGCTCCGTGCCCGAGGCGAGGTCCGTGCACCACAGCCCGGGGTCAGGGACCGGGTCGGCGATCCGCCACACGCCGTAGTGGATGTACTTGTACCAGTCGGCGGCCCTGGCGGCGAGCGTCGGCGGCGTCGCGGGGTCGGCCGCGAACGCCATCAGCGGGGTGCGTGAGGCGTCTTCCTCCTCGCTGGCGAGCAGGTCCGCGTCGTTTTCGGGCAGGTCGTCGTCTTCTGCGGGATCAACGATAAGCCAGGCGACTTCCTCGGCGAGCTTGCCGAAGGCTTCCCGGTCGGCCGGGTCCCAGTCGACGTCGTCTGCATCCGGCAGTTCGCTGCTGACCCGCTCCTGGACCGCCCGGCCGAGTTCGGTGCCTGCCAGGAAGGCGCCGACGGCATCCCGCAGCGCGGTCAGCCCGGAGCGGTCGGTGAACCGGGCGACCGCCGCGCGGTCCCGGTCCCCGTCGCCCGGCTCGGCCTGGGTGGCCCGCGCGTAGGCCGCGCTGATCGCCGTGCCGTAGATCTCGGCGGCGTAATCGTCATCCGGCACCGCACGCAGGACGGGCGCGAGCAGCTCGACAGCCTCGGCGGGATGCCCGCTCGCGGCGATGAATCCGATGACCTTCAGCCTGTCCGCCAGGCCGTCGGCGGATTCCGCTGGCGCCGGGATCTCGGTGGCCGCGAGCGCCAGGTCGATGAGGCGGCGCTCCTCCGCGGCGTTCCCCGCGGCGCCCGCCACGGCCGCGGCGAAGGTGACGGCGGTCAGCGAGGGCGGGTCCTGGCCGCCGGCGGCCAGCATCAGCTGGGCGGCATCGGCGAGCCGCTGCGGTGACGAGCCCTCCTCGATCAGGACCTCCACAAGCCGGCCCGCGACGGCCGCGCCCTGGTAGTACTCGGCGAGCAGGGCGGCCAGTTCGGCGGCCGGCGTGCCGGGATCGTGGATCCGGTGCGCGCGCAGCTGCATCGCGCGGATCTCCGCGGTCCTCGCCCGCCGCCGACGCGCCTGCGCCTGCCTGGTCGATGCCTTGGCCCTGTCCTGCTTACGCCGGCGGTTGCTCTTGGCCATGGTGGCTCAGGTTACCTCACCCAAGCGGCGGCGGCGGATCTGCCAGTATTCACCTCTACCTCTTCCTGCCCGGGGCGGGTGCGGGGCAACAACCTTGACCTCAACGGCGGCCTCTGGTAGGTGGTTCCCGTGTCCGGATGAGTACCGGTATCGGACCTGCACTCAGCGGCCCGGGCAGGTAGGAGCGACCGATGAACGGCACCGGCCTGGTCCGCCGGCCCAGCAGCAGGCTGGCCGAGGGCATCGTCTTGCTGCCCGGCCGATGAGGAACAGGGCCGTCAGGACCAGATCGAGAGCCTCAAGGGACTTAAAACCATTTGCCGTGGTGACGTCGTAGTAGCTATAAGGGGTCGATCCAGCGGGGCAGCCTCAGGGAGGACGCGATGGTCGAGGAGGGCTTGGATGCCCGCCATGGCTATTGTCCTGAGAGCGCCCTGCGGGAAGCCGCCGGGTGGGTGCTCGATGCCCTGGATGCCACCGATGCCCTGCGCTTCGCCGAGCATCTGCTTACCTGCCGGGCCTGCCAGCTAGCCGTCGCCGATCTCCAGCCGACGGCGCGGACCTTGCTAGGTGCGCTCGCGATCCGGCCGCCAGAGAACCTCGCCACGGCAACCCTGGCGCGGGTCCGGCAGGCCGCCGCCAGGTCACGAGGATAACCGGATAACGGCGGCTTCCTGCGCCCGGACCATTCATCACTTAGCGGGAATCCGAATCTCAACGTCCTGGCCCGGCATGGGGCTTCGTGGGGATTGACAAGCCGTCATGCCCGTTTCATTCTTAATGAGGTATCTGGTGGGGGGTTTTCGTCTTGCCCGGACACGGGCTGGGCAAAATTGCGCGCGTCTCCCCCGGCACGATGCCATTCAGGGTCGATAGGAATGGTGGGGACCTGATGGTCGCGGTGCTCGGTGTCTACGACCTGCTCGCACGTGATGACGCCGAATTGGTGGCCCAGATCGCTGCCGGGGATATCGAGGAGCCGGTCGCGCAACTGTACCGGCGGTACGGGGGGCGCCTGTACCGGTTCGGTATACAGCTCCTTGGCGATGGCGGTCTGGCCGAGGAATTGGTACAGGAATGCTTCGTCCGGCTCTGGCGGACGGCTGGCCGTTTTGACATCAGTCGCGGCACGGTGGCCGCGTATTTGTTTGTCATGGGCCGCAGTATTGCGGCCGACCTGCGCAAGCGCCCGTCCTCGCGGCCGCTGGCCGCGGTCGACGAGGAGCAGGTCCCGGCCCAGCCGGACGATGCGGACCGGATCGTGGCCAGCCTCGCGGTGCACGACGCCCTGGATTCCCTCAGCGCGGCGCACCGGGAAGTCCTGATGCTGGTGCACGGCGAGGGGCTGACCCAGACGCAGATCGCCGAGCGGCTGGGCGTGCCGCTGGGCACCGTAAAGACCCGCATGTTCCATGGGCTACGGGCGATGAAGACCGCCCTGGCCGAGCGAGGTTACGATGGCTGACCCGGGCCCTTGGTCGCATAGACGACACGGCCGCGTTTGGTCAGCGGCAGCGGCAGGTCCAGCGAGGCGGCGGCGTCCGGAAGCCGGCCGCATCGGCCCGAACCGCGGGGCGGGGCGCCAAGCCCAGCATCGTCGGCGACAGGTCTACCAGCAGGCAACGCATCGACAGACCGGGCAGCAGCCGGGCCAGCTTCCCGTTGCCCCCGCCCACGTCAAGCACCGTCCTGGCACCCGCCGCAGAGAACCGCGCGGCCACGTACGGGTGCACGTCGTCATGCGGGTGCTTATCGGTGGAGAGGAACCTGCCGGGATCGGAGTCGTAGTCGTTCGACAGCGCGCTCATCCACCCCACCCTCACCGTCGACCCGGCTCGCGGTCAACCGGGATTTCGCCGTACGCGGCGGACGGCACAACCGGCCGGGCAGGTCGGCGGTCTCATCAGTTAGCGCGCTCACGTACCGAGTTGGCTGGAGGTTCCCGCGTGGTCAGGAGCAGGTGGCTCGCCGGGCTATGCGTGCTTGCCGTCACGGCAGGCTGCGGCGGCCCGGTAGGGCAGGCGGCGTCGCGGCAGGCGGGACCGACGGTGGTGCCGACAGTGGTGCCGCGCTCCGCGCACCCGGGGCAGGCAGGACTGACGGCCGGGATCTGGCTGGACCTGCTGCAGATGACCTCGGCGAGTACCGGCTGGGCGCTGCGCTGGACGGTGAACCCGTCCAGCACCCAGGCCGGTTACCTGGCCACGGCCAGGACCACCGATGGCGCGCGCACCTGGGCCGACGTGACGCCTGGGGCCGCCATCGCGATGCTGAAGACCTCCGGCGCGTCGGTGGTGCTGGACCCGCTGGACGGGAGCCGCGCCTACCTGGCGGTCACCGCGGAAACGGCAGAGCAGTCCGGGCTGGTGCCGACCGTCGTCTTCGGCACCAGCGACGGGGGCCGGACCTGGATCGAATCGGCGCGGTTCCACGCGCCCGCGCCGGTCAGCCTGCTCAGCTTCGCAGGGCCGGACGACGGGTGGCTGGTCGCGAACTACGGCGGCGCAATGGGACAAGATCCGGTCTGGCTGTACCGGACCACCGACGCCGGACTGCGCTGGTCGCTGGTCGCGGCGGCCCAGCCGCCGGGGAGCGGCCTACCGGTGGACTGCGACAAGGCAGGACTCGCCTTCGCCACCGCGCAGGTGGGCTGGCTGACCGGCGCGTGCAACTTCGCGTCGGCGGATATGGTCCTCGTCACCCGCGACAGCGGCGTGCGGTGGGCGCCGCAGGCCCTGCCGGTCCCGGTCAGCCAAATGTGCCCCAGCGGCTGCGAGGCGTACGGGCCGCCGCGGTTCTTCGGGCAGTGGGGGTTCATGGTCATCGGGGACGCGCCCGGGGCGCCGTACCTCCTGATCAGCAGCGACCTCGGGCAGGCCTGGGTGCGCGAGCCGCTGCCGCCGGGTGCCGGCGCGTATCCGCGGATCACGTTCTTCGGCCCGCGGGACGGAGTGCTCGTGTCGGCCGGTCCTTCTGGCGTCATCGGCGCCACCCTTGCCACCACATCCGACGGCGGCGCGACCTGGACGACTGTCCGGCTGGGCAGGTCCTTCACCGCCAACGGGACCGAGTTCGATTTCGTCAGCCCGCGCACCGGGTTCGCCTGGACGCCGGGCAGTGATGCCAACGGAGGGCCGCCGGCCATCGACGAGACCACCGACTCGGGCCGCACCTGGACATCCTTCGTCCCGGTCCTGGCGAACGCTTCCCGCTAGGAAGCGCCCGGGTCGGCGATGCGGTAGCCGACGCCGGGAGTGGTGGAGATGGCGGGCGGGTCGCCGAGCTTGCGGCGCAGTCGCCCGATGGTGACCGTGACCGTGTTGGTGAACGGGTCGGCGTGCTCGTCCCAGACGCGCTCCAGCAGGTCCTCGGCCCGCAGGAATGCGGGCGCAGCGAGCATCAGCGCCTCTAGCACGCCGAACTCCTTGACCGACAGGTCGAGCTGGCGCCCGTTCCTGGTGACGGTCCGCCGCAGCGTGTCGAGCTCGATTCCCGCCGTCCGCACGGTGCGTGCCTGCGCCGCCGGCTGCCTGCGGGCCAGCGCCCGGACGCGCAGGACTAGCTCGGGGAAGTGGAACGGCTTGCCCAGGTAGTCGTCGGCGCCGAGGCTGAGGCCGGTTACCCGGTCCCCCGGCTCTCCGGCCGCGGTGAGCATAAGGACCATGGCCCGCTGGTCGCGGTCGGTGATCATCTGGCACAGCGCGTCGCCGTGGATGCCCGGCAGGTCCCGGTCCAGCACCACGACGTCATACCGGCTCAGGTCCAGCTTCGCGGCTGCCTCCAGCCCGTCGTGAGCCACGTCCACCGCCATGCCCTGATCGCGCAGGCCCTCGACCAGGACCTCGGCAAGCGACCTGGAGTCCTCGACCACTAGCACCCTCATCCGGGCTCACCGGCCTGCGCCGGCGACGGGCCGGCGGCGAATGGCAACTCCACGCGGACGCGAAGCCCGCCACTATCCCTGGCCCGAAGGTCAAGCGTGCCGCCATGCGCCTCGGCGATCGCCGCGACGATCGACAGGCCGAGGCCCGAACCCTCGTCCGATCCTGTCCGGTCCGCGCCGAGCCGCTGGAACGGCTGGGCCAGCCCGTCCACCTGCCGCTGCTCGAGGACCTCGCCGCCGTTCTCCACGACCAGGCTGGCCCGGTTGCCGTCGGTCTGCGTCGCGATCCGGATCCAGCCGCCGTCGGCGTTGTGGCAGACCGCATTGCCGATCACGTTTTCCACCAGGCGAGACAGCAGCGCCTGGCTGCCGGTCACCCACGCGCCACCTGGCCCGCTGGTTTCCTGCACCGTCAGGTTCCTGGCGCGGATGGCGGCGGCCTGGCCGGCCAGGGCGGCTTCGACGACGTAGTCGAGCGGCAGCGTCGCATACTCGGGTAGCTGCCGGTGCTGCACCCTGGCCAGCACAAGGAACGCCTCGAGGAGGGCATCGATCTTGTCCAGTTCGGCGCGCAGCCGCCCCGCGAGGGCGACGGTCTGCGGCGGGGCCGGCTCCGGTTTGGCCAGCGCCACGTCGAGCGAGGCCCGCATCGTGGTCAGCGGGGTGCGCAGCTCGTGTGAGGCGTTGGCGACGAACCGGCGCTGCGCGGCGAACGCGCCCTCGAGCCGCGCCAGCAGCCCGTCGATGGTGTCGCCGAGTTCCTTGAGCTCATCCCGCGGACCCGCCACGGCCAGCCGCTCGTGCAGGTTGTCTTCGGAGATGCGCCGCGCGGCGGCGGTCATCTGGCTGACAGGGCGCAGCGCCCGGCCCGCGACCAGCCAGCCGAGCGCCGCCGACACGATCGTCATGACCGCCAGCGCGATCAGCGACGAGACCAACAGGGTGTGGCCAAGCTGGTCCTGACCGGGCTGCTGGATGGCAAGCTCCGCCTGCAAGTGGTTGACCTGGGACCGGAGTGCACGGATAAGGTCAGCGTCAGCCTGGACGGGCCGCGCGTGCGGCCCGCCTGCGGGGCGGACGGCGGATGCCGATGTAGCGTGGACCGCCACGCCGCTGGCGATGGCCAGCAGCAGCGCCCCGGAAAACAGGAACAGGACCGCATACAGGACGGTCAGCCGTACCCGCACCGTGCGGCCCGGCAGCCGTACCCAGCCCGGCAGCCTCATCCTCGTCTCCCTTGCGCTGGCAGCGGGTCGGGTCAGGGGCTTTCGCGTACCTTCGGTTACCGCCATCCCGGCTCCAGCATGGCCCGGCCGGCCTAACAACGGGATAACAGCGTCCGTGCGGCCCATGTTATGGCCACCCCCGTAGAACGGTGTCGGCACGTTCGCCTGCGATAAAGAAGGAACGACCGATGCGAGCCACGATCGAAGTCAGCGGACTGCGCAAGCGGTTCGGGTCGACGCTGGCGCTGGACGGCATGTCGTTCACCGTCGAGCCCGGCCGGGTCACCGGCTTCGTCGGCCCGAACGGGGCCGGCAAGTCCACAACCATGCGAGTCATACTCGGCCTGGACGCGCCCGACGAGGGCCAGGCCCTGGTCGGCGGCAAGCCGTACGCGAGCCTGCGGCAGCCGATGCGGGTCCTCGGCTCGCTGCTGGACGCGGGTGCGCTCCAGCCAAGCCGGAGCGCCCGCAATCACCTCCTCTGGCTTGCGCACTCGCAGGGCCTGGCCGCCAGACGGGTGGACGAGGTAATCGAGCAAGCGGGCCTGCCGGGCGTGGCGCGGCGGCGGGCGGGCGGCTACTCACTCGGCATGCGGCAGCGGCTTGGGATCGCCGCGGCGATGCTGGCCGATCCGGCCGCGATCATGCTGGATGAGCCGTTCAACGGGATGGACCCCGAGGGCATCGTGTGGATGCGCGGGTTCCTCCGGTCGCTGGCTGCCGACGGGCGGGCGGTGCTGGTATCCAGCCACCTGATGAGCGAGCTTCAGGACGCCGCGGATCACCTGGTCGTCGTCGGCCGCGGCAAGGTCATCGCCGACACGACGACGGCGAGCCTGCTCGCGGCCGCCTCTGGTGACCGGGTGACGCTGCGCACATGGGCCCGGCCGGAGGCGGCGGCGGTGCTCGAGGACGCGGGGGCCACCGTCGCCGCCTCCGGCGAGGACGTGCTCACGATCTCGGGACTGCCCGCGGAGCGGATCGTGGTGCTGCTCGGCGAGAAGGCCGTGCCGTTCTCCGAGGTCTCCGCACAGCGGGCCACCCTGGAACAGGCCTACATGGAGCTGACCAGGCAGGCCGTCGAGTTCCGCCCGGCCGGATTCGATGCCGGCGCCGGGCAGGAGGCGCCGCGATGACGACCCCGGCGATCTCGGTGCCGCGGCCCGAAGCCCGGATCGGTGACGGACCCCTGAATGGCTTCGGCGGCGTGCTGGGCGCCGAGTGGACCAAATTCCGCAGCGTGCGCGGCTGGGTGATCGGGATGATCCTGGCCGCGCTGCTGACGATCTTCCTCGGCGTGTTCACGGCCGCGAGCGGCCAGAGCAGCTGCGGCTTCCCCGGCGGTCCGCAGGAAACCGGCAAGGCCTGCCTTCCCTACGTCCCGCACGGGCCAGGCGGCGAGGTCGTGGCCGACAGTTTCAGCTTCGTGCACCAGCCGCTGACCGGGAACGGCAGCATCACCGCGCGCATCACGAAGCTGGCAGTCGAGCAGCGGACCAGTCCCACCAGCCTGGCGCCGGTCCTCGTGCCGTGGGCCAAGGCGGGAATCATCATCAAGCAGAGCACCAGGCAGGGCTCGGCCTACGCGGCGGTGATGGTGACCGGCAGCAACGGCGTCCGCCTGCAGTACGACTACACCGGGGACATCGCCGGCCTGCCTGGCAGCGTGTCGGCGGCGCATCCGCGCTGGATCCGGCTGACCCGCTCCGGCGGCACGATCACCGGCTACGACTCCGCCGACGGCACGCACTGGACCGAAGTCGGCACCGTCCATCTGGCCGGCCTGTCGTCGACCGTTCAGGCCGGCATGTTCGCAACCTCGCCGAACTACACGGTGACGCAGAACTCATTCGGCGGCGGCACCTCTAACAGCGAATCCACCCAGGCCACCGGCGTCTTCGATCACGTTAGCCTGACCGGCTCATCGCCCGGCACCTGGACCGGCACCACGATCGGCAACCAGGGCCCGGCCGGCCTGCGGGCACGCGGCGGCCCGGGACCGGCACCGTATACCCGCGCTGGCGGCACCTTCACCGTGACCGGGTCCGGCGATATCGCGCCGGTCGCGGCGGGGGCGGGCCAGGGGTTGCCGACGGTGACGATAGGGCAGAGCCTCGTCGGGGCGTTCGTCGGGCTGATCGCGATCGTGACCGTGGCGGCGATGTTCTTCAGCACCGAGTACCGGCGCGGCCTCATCCGCACCACGCTGGCCGCCACGCCAAGGCGCGGCGCGGTCCTGGCCGCCAAGGCCGTGGTGATCGGCGCGGTGGCGTTCGTCGCCGGGCTGGTCGCCGCGGTCGTCTCGATCGTCTTGGGTGTCCCGAGAGAAGAGAACAGCGGTCAGGTACTGCTGACCGTGCCCGTGCTCACCGAGGTGAGGGTCATCCTCGGCACGGCGGCCATGCTGGCCCTGGCCGCGGTCCTCGCCGCCGCCCTGGGTGCCATCATGCGGCGCAGCGCGGCCGCAATCACGATCGCGGTGCTGCTCGTGGTGATGCCGTTCCTGCTCAGCGCGCTGCATGTCTTTCCCACCGCGGTCGGCGACTGGCTGCTGCGGCTGACCCCAGCCGCGGGCCTGGCGATGGAGCAGAGCATCCCGCGGTACTTCCAGGTCACCACGATCACCTCACCGGCGGCCGGGGGCTACTATCCGCTGTCGCCGTACGCCGGCTTCGCCGTGCTCTGCCTGTGGACGGCGGCGGCCCTCGCCCTAGCGCTGGCCATGCTCCGGCGACGGGACGCATGAGCGCCGCCGTGCAGGCCCCGCCGACGGCCGCCCTTCAGACGGCGGCAGCGCGCGGGGCGAGCCTCCGCTACGCGCTGCACGCCGAGTGGACCAAGCTGCGCACCGTGTCGGGGCCCGCCTGGTTGCTGCTCGGGGTCGTGGCGCTGACCGTCGCGGTCAGCGTCGCCGCCGTCGGAGCCACGTACTGCCCGCAGGATCTGGGCTGCCCGGTCGACACCACCAAGCTCAGCCTGACCGGCGTCCAGGTCGGCCAGGCCGTGGTCGCGATCCTGGCCGTACTGGCGATCAGCAACGAGTACGGCTCGGGCATGATCCGCACCACGCTGACGGCGATGCCGAGACGTCAGGCGGTGCTGGCAGCCAAGGCCATCCTGCTGGCCACGCTGGTGCTCGCGGTCGGCGCGGTGGCGGTATTCGGCTGCGTGCTGGCCGGGCACCTGATCCTGCCCGGCCACGGCTTCACCGCCACACGCGGCTTCCACCCGGTCTGGCTGAGCTACGGGCCGGCGCTGCGCGCCGCCTGCGGTTCGGTGCTGTACCTGGGGCTGATCGCGCTGATGTGCCTCGGCGTCGCCGTGATCGTGCGGGACTCGGCGGTGTCGATCGGCGTGGCACTCGCGCTGCTGTACCTGTTCCCGATCGTCCTCGCGTCCGTCAGCAACACGCACTGGCAGCACCGGCTCGAGCGGTGGACTCCCACGATCGCCGGGCTGACGATCCAGGACACCGCCGGCCTGCGGGGCCTGGCGATCAGCCCATGGGGCGGGCTGGGCGTGCTGGGCATCTGGGCGGCAGCGGCCCTGGTCCTCGGCGCGCTCGCGCTCCGCCTCCGCGATGCCTAGGGCTGCCGACGGCCTGGCGCCCTCGGCTACATGAACCACAGCCCGGCCTCAACTCGACTGGCGCGCGGATCACGCCGCTGTTAACTTCACAGGCATGGCTACAGCAGCGCTGGCAGTATCCAGGATGCGGCCGGCGCTGACGTGGCGTGCTCTGGACGGCGAGGTGGTGGCGGGTGAGGCGAGCGTCCGGCTCCGGCCCGATGACCGCTGGTTCGTGTACTTCGATACGTGGCGTGCCGACGCCTGCCCGCCGCTGGCCGATGCTGTCGCGCGCGATCTCGGCCGTGACCTGTACGTCACTTTGGAAGACGCGGAGTACGACGCGCTGGACGCCTGCGCGCGGGCCGGATTCGCCGAGCACCGGCGGGAGAGCTGCTACCGGATCCCCGCCGATCCCGCGGTGACCGGGCTGGCTGGGGCCATGCTGCCGGCCGGGCTCGACATCCTTTCCGCCGCCGATGCCGATATCACCCGGCTGCGGCTGCTGGACGACGCGCTACGGCAGGACGTGCCCGGCTGCGAGGGCTGGCGCTGGGATGCCGGGCAGTTCCGTGCCGAGACGTTCAGCCGGTTCTTCGATCCCGCCACCTACCTCGTCGCGGCCGACCGGGCCAGCGGCGAGTACGCGGGTCTGGTGCGGATCTGGCGTAACCGCGCTGACCCGCGCCTGGGCCTGATCGCGACGCTCGCCGGGTACCGGCGGCGCGGGGTCGCCCGGGCGCTGCTCGGCCAGGCGTTCGCCGTGCTCGCCGCCAGGGGAGATACGAGCGTGGTCTGCGAGGTTGACGACACGAACGTCGCGTCCCTCTCGTTGCTTACCGGACTCGGCGCACGACGATACGGCGGCAGCGTGGAGCTGATCAGGCGACAGCCGGGGCGGACGGCGCCCGTCATGCGGTCACCATAGACACCAGTGGCAGGCGACGGCTTCGTTCAGATGACTGACACCGATTCGCGCAGGAGATTTACGCGACCTTTAGGGTGCTCCCCCTGTAGCCACGCCCGCTGGCCGCGCGCGCGAGGACAAGCCCGTACCCGGGGCTGCCGTCCTCACGTCGGCCCAGCGCCGTCAAGGGGACCGTCGTCACGTTGAATCCGGATGCTGTCAGGTCGCCGCGGATCGCCTGCAGTCCGCAGGTGCGGTAGTACATGACGAACGGAGGACGCCACACGGCATTGCGGACCCGCATGGCCAGGTCGAACCCGAGCAGTGCCCAGTATCCGCGTGAGGTGACCGGCTGCGGTGCACAGACCGGGAAGGCGAAAACCCCGCCGGGCCGCAGCGCGCGGTACACGCCGCCGAACAGCGCGGGCCGTTCGGCAGGCAGGAAGTGCCCGAACGCTCCGAAACTAACCGCCAGATCGAAGGCCCCGGTGAAGGGCAGTGCCCGGGCATCGGCCCGTACCCAGCTGGCGTCCGGGTGCGCCGCGCGCGCCCGCGCGAGCATGCCCGTGCTGAAGTCGACGCCGGTGATCCGTTCCTGGCACAGGGATCGGAGGACCCGCATGCCCGCGCCGGTGCCGCAGCACACGTCTAGTCCCCGGCCGAACGGGCCGACCGGGCGGAGCACGCCGGCAGTCGCGTCAAGGACGGCGTCGGGAGTGCGGAACGGCGTGTAGTCGAACTTCGGGGCAAGCAGGTCGTAGCCGCCCTCGACCGAGGACAGCGCCTGCCTCGCCAGTTCACGCACGGACGGGCCTTGAGGCGAGAACACTTGCCAAGGCTACCCAGACAGGACGCCAGCCAGGCGCGGAGCTGACGCCTTCTTGTCCGGTTTTGCGTTCCCGGATCTGGCTCGTACGCTTCTGTGCGCGGCGCCGAACGATCACCGGTTACCTTCTTGGGGGCGCGGGTCATGAGCGAGTATCAGTACTACGAGTTCCTCGCGGTGGACAGGCCGCTCACCGAGGCCGAGCAGGACGAGGTGCGCGAGTTCTCGAGCCGGGCCACGATCACGGCGACCAGCTTCGTGAACGAGTATCAGTGGGGCGACTTCCGCGGCGATCCCGGTCACCTGATGCGGCACTACTACGATGCGCACCTGTACCTGGCCAACTGGGGCACGCACCGGATCATGCTGCGGATGCCGTGCGCTCTTCTCGATCCAGCAGTCGCG
>Ga0335074_10011963_pt1 | contig 12153 bp, 8 predicted proteins | sample Lox_Sample_23_FD_206715 | JGI IMG/M metagenome (GOLD analysis project Ga0335074, IMG submission 206715) | Soil microbial communities from Loxahatchee National Wildlife Refuge, Florida, United States - Lox_Sample_2.3 | ecosystem: Environmental > Terrestrial > Soil > Wetlands | place: USA: Florida...
ATCTTCAGCAGCCGCTGGTCCGGCCCGATCAGGAACGTCGTCCGCTCGATCCCCATCACCATCTTGCCGTACATGTTCTTTTCCTTCAGCACGTCAAACTGTTTGCAAACGGATTCGTCTACATCAGCAAGGAGGGGATAGGGCAGATCGTATTTCTCGCGGAATTTCCGCTGCGCTTTCGGCGTGTCGCGGGAGATGCCCAGCACCACCGCGCCGGTCTTCTGGATTTTCGCGAACTGGTCGCGGAAACCGCAGGCTTCAATCGTGCATCCCGGTGTATCGGCACGCGGAAAAAAGAACAGCACTACCGGCTTGCCGGAGAAATCCTTCAGATGGACGGTCTGCTCCTGGTCATCGAGCAGCGCAAAATCGGCAACTTTGTCATTCACTTTCATCATTCTGCCTCGGCGTTTGAATCGAAACGCGCGGTACCGCGTTCGATATAGATTGTTTCTTAGAATTGGAAATTATGTCACGGCTCGCCAACGGAATTCTCGGATGCCTCTGCGCGGCGGCCTGCGCTCTGCCCGCCTGCGCGCAGTATCCGGGGCACATTAATCCCAGCTCCCCGTCGAATGGGCCGCACCTGCGCGCGACCGCCGTCCTCGAGTACACCGGCGCCCTCGACCACATCACCGCCAGCCGCCTGGTCCCCATCGCCATCTGGGACGGCGTCCAATATGAGCCCGGCGCGCTCTATCTGGCCGATCCCGAGCCGCTGGCCGTGGTGTCGGGCACCCAATATGAGCTCGAGAAAGACGGCCACTCCCTGGGCTTCTTCAACGTCGCCGACTCCGAGCAGCTCGCCGGCCTGTGGATCGGCGCCGGCCGCTTCGAGGCGCCTCCGGTGGTCGCGAGGCTCGCCCCCTCGAAGAATATGCCGCACGTCGTCCGCGACTACGATCCCGACAAGCCGCATTTTGCCCACGTGCCCAGCGACGACGCCAGCGACCAAACCGCAGCCCCTGCTACGGCACAGTCCAGTTCCAGCGGACCATCGCTCCACCAGCGCCCCGCCGGCGGCTCGGGTGCAGATTCCGGCTCCGGCAGTGCTCAGCAGGCGTCCGCTCAATCGGCCGATGACGGCGAACCCACGCTGCACCGCCACGGCAACGCCGCCCAGTCCAGCGCCAACGCCATGCCCATCGATCCCGACCGCCCGCGGCTCTCCTATGCAAATCCGGACGCGACGAAAACCCAGGAGCCGACCGTCCTCTTCGGCCTGCCTTCGGATATGCAGCAGATTGCCGGCATCTCCGACAGCCGCAAGCTCGACACGGAATCCTACGCGTACATCTGGTCCGATCCCGGCGACGCGAACAAGATGCAGAACGCGCTGGAGACCATTGCCGAGCAGGCGCTCACGCCTCCGCCTCCACCCGCGCCGCCCGCCCCCAAACACGGAACGCGGCACAAGGCGCAGCCGGTCGTCTCGCCCGCACCTCCGGTCCTCGAAGATGAAAAGTTCCACGCCTACGGCCTCAGCTTCGGCGGCGGCGCGACCATGGTGCTCACCGGGCAGGCCGGCACCGATCCGGTGAAGTACGTGACGGTGATCGCCCAGCCGGACTTCTACGGCAATCCCCAGGTGCTGCTGAAGCAGGTCACCAGCAACAACGACCTCGACGCCGTCCCGCAAATGCGCCTCATCGATGCCGTGGACACCACCGGCAGCGGCGGCGCCGATCTCATCTTCGAGCTGCGCGGGCAGACCTTCCGCCAGTTCGCGATCTATCGGATCGAAGGCGGCCAGGCGACGCAGGTCTTCATCACCCCGCCCATGAACATAGCGCGTGGCGCCACGGAGTGATCCGGGCTCACAGCTTCGGCAGCTGGCTCGTGTCCCAGCCCCCGCCCAGCGCGCGAATCAGCTGCACGCTGGCGACGAACTGTTCGGCCGCGATGTTCTCCTGGGTACGCTCGTTGCTCAGCTGCACAGTCTGCGCCGTCAGCACTTCCAGATACGTCGTGACGCCGCCCTTATAGCGGCTGGTGCTCACGGCCAGCGAGTGTTCTGCCGATGCCACGGCCTGCTGTTGCGCGGCGGATTCCTGATCGAGAATGCGCAGCGCCGCCAGATTGTCCTCGACATCCTGGAACGCGCTCAGCACCGTCTGGCGGTAGTTCGCCACCTGCTGCTCATAGGCGTCGCGCGCCTGCTGGGTGATGGCGTGCCGCCGCCCCGCGTCGAAGAGCAGCTCCACAGCGGACGCGCCCAGCGACCACATCTCGCTCGGACCCTGGATCCACGTCCCCGGCTGGCCGCTCAGGAACCCGCCGCTTCCGTTGAGCGAAACGTTGGGATAATACGCCGCCAGCGCGATACCGATCTGCGCATTGGCCGCGTCCACCGCCCGCTCGGCCGCGGCGATATCCGGCCGCCGCTCCAGCAACTGCGACGGTACCCCGACGGGAATCTCGGGAATCTTCGTCCCCAGCGGCATCGGCGGCAGCGAAAACGACGAGGCGGGCACGCCGATCAGCGTGGCGATGGCATGCTCATACTGCGCTCGCGCCACGCCCACGTCGATATCCTGCGCCCGGGTCTGTTCCAGCTGCGTCTGCGCCTCGGCCACGTCCACTTCGGTGGCGACGCCACCCTTAAAGCGAATCTCCGTCAGCTTCAGGTAATCCTGGTAGGAAGCCACGGTGTTGTCGAGCAGCTGCTTCTGCGAGTCGAGCCCGCGCATCTCGAAGTAATCCGCTGCCAGCTCCGCGCGCACGCTCAGCTCCACGTTGGCCAGCAGCGCCGCCGAGGCCTGGGCGTTGGCGCGCGCCTGCTCCACCGTGCGCCGCACCTGTCCCCACAGATCCGGCTCCCACTGCGCCTGGCCAGCCACGCTGAAGGTGTTGTACTGGTAGGTTGAAACGCCTCTTACCGTATTCGGCTGGTTGTACGATTCGCGCGTGCGCCCAATCGAGGGACCCGCTGCGAGGGTCGGGTAGTATTGCGAACGCGCCACCTGCACCTGCTCGCGCGCCCCAAAATACTGCTCCATCGCCGCGCGCAGCGTCTGGTTCGAGACCGCGACCTTGTCCTCCAGCGAGTTCAGCTGCGGGTCGCCGTACATCTCCCACCACGGCCCCTTCAGCACCGCATCGCTGGGCTCTGCTTCCTTCCACGTTCCATTGGGAGGATTCGGCGGCGGTACGGCGTTTTCCTTCCAGGTCGGAGCCGTGGCCGCCGCGGGCTTGTGATAATTCGGGCCCACGGAGCATCCTGCCAGCAGCAGCGCCAGCGCGGTTCCCGCCCAGGTCCCGGGACGCACTAACTTCACCGCCCGCCCCCTTCAGGTCCCGAACCGGATCCGCTCGGATTCTGCTCGGCCGGCATTCCGGGTACGCCGCCCTCGCTGTTCGGCTGCACCACGCGCACGATTTCGCCATCGATGATCGAATCCGGCGGGCTCTGGATGACCAGGTCGTCGGGCGTGAGGCCTTCGGTCACCTGCACCACGCTGCCATCGTCCTGGCCGATCGTGATGGGCAACAGCTTCGCCTTGTTCCCGTCCACCACCGTGGCCACGCGCAGGCCCTCCTGGCGGAACAGCAGCGCTGCCGCGGGGATGATCAGCGTCTGCTTCACCAGGTGCAGTTGAAAGTGCACTTCGGTGTAATCGCCCGGCACCAGCGCGCCCTTAGGATTCGGCACGTCCACCTCCACCAGCAGCGTGCGCGAGGTAGGATCGACAGCCGACGCCGTGCGCACCACTTTGCCGTGGAACCGCTTGCCCGGATACTGCTCCAGCGTCAGGTCTGCCGGAGTGCCCGGCGTACAGGAGGGTGAATCCACCTGCGGCACGTTCACGTAGACGCGCATCACGCGCTCGTCATCCATGTGGAACATCTCACGCCCGCCCTCGGAGCCTGCGCCGGCGTTGATCAGGGTGCCGATGTCGACGTCGCGCGCGGTGATCACGCCGGTGAACGGGGCGTAGACCTTCTCGAAACCCACCAGCTGCTGCAGCCGGTCCACGTTGGCCTGCGCCGATTTCACCTGGGTGCTCGTCGAGGCAGCCTGGGTGACGAAATTCTCTGTGTCCTGGGTGGCCACCGCGTTGTTCTTCAGCAGCTCCGTATAGCGAGCCGCCTGTTTCTTTGCGTAGCTGGAATTCGCGATCGCCGTGGCCAGATCGGCTTTGGCCTGCGCCAGCTCCTGGTCCACTTCCGGGCTGGCGATGGTGGCCAGCAGCTGCCCCTTGCGCACGTGCGCGCCGATGTCGAAATACCACTTCTCCAGGTAGCCGTCGGTGCGCGCATAGATCGGCGAATCGACATAGGCATACATGTTGCCCGGCAGCACCAGTTCCTCGCTGGGCTCTCCCAGCTTCGGTTTGGCCACGACCACGTCGGCCAGAGCCAGCTGATCTGTGCGCTTTGCCAGCACTTTCTGCGCGCGCAGCCGCGGCAGAATGCCTCCCACCGCAAGCACCGCCGCCAGAATCAGCAGCACCGCAATCAGCAGCAGCGCCTTCCGCCCGGACATCGGCTGGTGCTGCACTTCCCGTCCCTGCATTGGTTCGCTCATGAAGCACTCCCGCTCGCCGGCTGCGCCCGCTGGGCATGGTGCCGCGTTTCCCGCTCGCGGCGCCGGCGCTCAGCGCGGCCATGCAGCACGCTGAAAAGGGTTGGAACGAAGAACAGCGTGGATACCGTTGCGAACAACAATCCGCCGATCACCGCGCGGCCCAGCGGCGCGTTCTGCTCGCCGCCCGAACCGAGCCCCAGCGACATGGGGATCATGCCGATGATCATCGCCAGAGCCGTCATCAGCACCGGCCGGAACCGCACATAGCCGGCGTTGAGCGCCGACAGCGCCGCGTCGCCCACCGTCTCCTCCAGCTGCTCCCGCGCAAAGCTCACCACCAGAATCGAGTTCGACGTGGCCACCCCCATGCACATGATGGCTCCCGTCAGCGCCGGCACGCTCAGCGTGGTGTGCGTCAGGAACAGGATCCACACAATTCCCGAAATGGCCGCCGGCAGCGCCGTAACAATAATGAACGGATCGAGCCACGACTGGAAATTCACCACGATCAGCAGATACACCAGCATGATCGAGAACAACAGGCCGCCCAGCAGGCCGGCATAGGCGGTGCGCATGGTTCGCACCTGACCGCGCACCACGATGCTCGATCCGCGCGGCAGATGCTTTCGCTGCTGCGCCACGATTTTCTCGATCCGTTTGTCCACGCTGGCCAGATCGGTGCCCACTACATTGCCGTAGATATCGAGCACCGGCGCAATGTTGTAATGGCTCACCATCCCCTGCTCGGCGCCCGGCGTCAGCGACGCTACGTTGCCCAGGATCTGGATCGGCTGGCCGCCCATGATGCCGCTCGCCGGCGGCAGCCCGGCGCCGTTCGAGCCCGTGTTCGCCGGCAGCGCGCCCCCGCCGCTGCCCTCCACCACCGGAATGTTCTTCAGGTCCTGAATCGTATCCAGCCAGTACTGCGGCGACTGCGCGGCGATCTCGTATTCCACCCCGTTGCGCGGATCGAGCCAGAACGACGGCGCCGTCTGGAAACTGCCGCTGGTGGCTACCAGCAGGCTCTGCATCACGTCGCGCTCGCTCAGGCCGGTGGTCTGCGCCATGGACCGGTTGACGTTGATGGTCAGATTGGGATTGTCGAACATCTGCTGGATGCGCATGTCCTGGGCGCCCGGAACGAACTTCACTTTGTTGAATAACTGGTACGCAACCGCGCGATTGCCCTCGAGGTTCGGCCCGACGATCTGGATGTCGATGGGCGCGGGCAGGCCGAAGTTCAGGATCTGCGTGACCATATCCACGGGCAGCGAATAGAACTCCGTGTCCGGGAAGCGCTGCGGCAGTATCTCGCGCAGCCGCGCCACATAGTCGGCGGTGGGGTGATGCTTTTCCGTGAGCGACACCTGAATATCGGCGTCGGCCGGTCCGATGGGAGCCGAGTTCGAGTACGACGTGTTGATGCCCGAATAAGGCAGGCCGATGTTGTCGATGATCGTCACCAGCTCCTTCTTCGGAATCACCTCGCGGATGGTGTTGTCGATCCGGTCGCACAGGTCGGCCATGTCTTCAATGCGGGTTCCGGTGCGCGCGCGCACGTGCAGCTTGAATTGTCCGGCATCGACGGTGGGGAAAAAATCCTCGCCCAGGAATGGATAGAGCAGCGCTGCCGTTCCCATGGTGAAGACGAAGAACAGCACCATGAATACCGCCGCGTGGCGCACGCACAGATCGAGGGCGCTGCGATAACCGGAGCGGATCTTCTCGAAGTAGTGCTCGAACCCCAGCTGGAACCGGGTGAAGGGATTGCGGCTGTGGTGCCTTTGCCTGGCCTCGCCTTCGTCGTGCTCGTGCAGCAGATAGCGCGCCATGGTCGGCACCACCGTCCGCGACAGCAGATACGACGCCAGCATGGCGAAGACTACCGCTTCCGCCATCGGTACGAACAGGAATTTCGCTACCCCGCCCAAAAAGAACATGGGCACGAAGACGATGCAGATGGAGAGCGTGGCCACGAACGCTGGAACCGCAATCTGCGCGGCCCCGTCCAGAATCGCCTGCTCGATGGCCTTGCCCTGCTCGAGATTCCGGTTGATGTTCTCGATCTCCACGGTGGCATCGTCCACCAGAATGCCCACCGCCAGGGCCAGTCCGCCCAGGGTCATGATGTTGATGCTCTCGCCCAGCCCCCGCAGCACCAGCAGCGAGGTCACGATGGAGAGGGGGATGGAAACGGCGATGATCAGCGTGCTGCGCCAGCTCCCCAGGAAGACCAGAATCATCAGCGCCGTCAGCACCGCGGCAATGATCGCCTCGTGCACCACCCCGTCGATCGAGGCCCTGACGAAGATCGACTGATCCGCCAGCGGAGTGATCTTCAGCTGCGGCGGCAACTGCGGTCTCAGCTGTGCCAGCTTGGCGCGAATGCCCTTGATGATGTCCAGCGTGGAGGCATTCCCGGTTTTCATCACCGACAGCAGCGAGGCGCGCTGACCGTCGACGCGCACGATATTCGTCTGCGGCGGCGATCCGCTGTGCACGTTGGCCACGTCGCGGATGTAGACCATGGCGCCGTTCACCTCGCGGATGGGCAGGTTGTTCAGCCCCTCCGTGCTGAGCGGTGCGGCATTGCTCTCCAGCTGGTATTCGAAATGCCCGATCTTGATGGTTCCCGAAGGCAGGATCAGGTTCTGCGCGGCGATCGTGTTCACTACGTCCGCGGGGGAAAGACCCTTGGACTGCAGCGCCGGCATATTCAGATCCACCTGCACCTGGCGCTCTTTGCCGCCGTAGGGATACGGAATCCCCGCGCCGGGAATGGTCACCAGCTGCGTGCGGATGAAGTTCAGCCCGTAATCGTTCAGCTGCGTCTCCGTCAGTCCCTGTCCGGAGAGCCCCAGCTGGATGATGGGCACGCTGGATGCGTTGTACTGAATGATCAGCGGCGGCGTTGTGCCCGCCGGCAGCTGCTTGATCTGGGTCTGCGCAATCGCCGTCACCTGCGCGACGGCGTTGCCGATGTTCACGCCCGGCTGGAAATAAATCTTGATGACGCTGCGCCCGTTCACCGACATCGACTCGATGTGCTCGATGTCGTTCACCGTGGTGGTCAGCGAACGCTCGCTCAGCGTCACGATGCGCTCCGCCATCTGCTGCGGCGAGAAGCCCGTGTACTGCCAGATCATCGAGATCACAGGGATGTCGATGTTGGGGAAGATGTCCACCGGCATGGTGACGATAGCCAGCGGCCCCAGAATCATGAGCAGGAGCGCAAGGACGGCGAAGGTGTACGGCCGTCGCAGCGCGAGGCGGACTATCCACATAGCGCTTGCGTCTCTCCGGCGATGCGCGGATTTTCCCCGAGCCTGGAGCCCCGGCTCCGGCGCTCAGAATGTTCCACAGTAATCAATGGTGACGAACCAGCGATACGACGTTGCTACAGCAGATCAGCGTTGGTGGTTCCCGATGCAGGAGCCTTCAGGCTGACGCGACCGGCAGGAAGCGGCAACCCTGGGAAGAATTCGTTCAGGGCACGGTTACCCTGATTTTGCTCTGATGACAGTATCTACCCGCCACTGGCGGGGCAGAAGCGGAAGCTGGCTTTCGCTCTATGCTTTCGGGAGACGGACGGACGCACAAAAAAGACGCGCGCGGCGAGCTTCGCCATACAGATGTGCCGCCGGCCCGGCATGATTCAGTTTCCTGATTTCCAGGGCCGGCTAAAGATTCAGCCTCTTAAACAGCGGCCCGGGAATGGCGCGCACCGCCAGCATGATCGCGGCCCAGATGGGCGGCACGTACACCACGTCGCGCCTCTGCTCGATGGCCCGCACAATCCGCCGTGCCACCTCAGCCGGCTGCGCAAAGAGCGCGTTCGGCTCCAGGTGCGCGGTCATCGGCGTCGCCACAAAGCCCGGTTTGATGGTCAGCACCTTCACGCCGGCGCGGTCGATTCGATTGCGCACTCCGTCCAGAAAAACGTTCAACCCGCCTTTGGACGCTCCATAGACGTAGTTGCTCTTCCGTCCGCGATCGCCGGCCACCGACGAGATCACGGCAATCGTTCCCCGCCGCTCCGCCTCGAAGTAGTTGGCCAGCCAGCCCACCAGCGAAACTGCGGAGAGGAAATTCGTCCGCAGCACCGCCTCCGCCGCCGCATAGTCGCGCTCAGCATGCGCCTGATCGCCGAGCACGCCGTGCGCCAGCAGAGCCACATCGATCCCGCCCAGTGCCTCCACGGCCTGCGCCAGCAGCGCCGGATGCGCCGCCGTGTCGTCGAGGTCCGCCACGATGGCCGTCGCCGCTGCCGCGCCGCGCGTCAGCAGGTCATCCCGCACCGCTTCGAGTTTGTGCGGAGTGCGCCCCACCAGCACCAGGCTAGCACCGCGCTCGGCGAAGATCCGCAGTGTGGCCTCGGCGATGGCTGAGGTCGCCCCCAGCGCGAGGAGGCGTTGCGGAAGCGCCCGCTGTTCACTCATCGCGAGGCCTCCGTCCCGTCACCCGCTGCCAGAACGCCGAATCGAAGCCCGGATCGATGTAGCGCGCAAACTCCTGCCACTGCGGATAAAACGCCTGAAACTGCTCCGCAGTCATGCGCGCATCTTTGGCCGCGTACATTCGCCCGCCGCATTCCTGGGTAATCTTCGCCAGCCAGTCGAGCAGGTCGAAACTCTTCTCGCGCCGGATGGGAAAATCCAGCGCCAGCGTAATCCCCGGAGCCGGAAACGACATCATTCCCGGCGAGGGCACATCCCCGAAAACCTTGATCACCGCGAGGAAGGATGCCAGGCCGGCAACCGTGATCATCTTCAGCATCTCCACGATGCCGCTTTCCCCGGATTCCCGCGGCAGCACGCACTGGAACTGCAGCAACCCGGACCTCCCGTAGATACGGTTCCAGCGCTGCACCGCGTCCAGGGGGTAGAAGAACGGCTCGTAGTCCACCGGCCCCGCCTTCTCCTGGCCGATTTGCCGGTGATAGTAGAGCGAGTTGAACGCCTTCATCGACCAGCGGTTGAGCGCAAAGGCGGGCAGATCGATGGGAAAAACCAGCTTCGATTCCTTGCTCCGCTTCAGCGGCCCGGGAATCGCCGTGTGATCGCCCCGCATGAAGATGCCGCGCGCAAAGTTCTTGCCCGTCGAGACACAATCGATCCACGCGACCGTGTATTCGTTCGCCGAGGTGCGCGAGAGCTCCAGAAATTCCGCGATGCCGTGGAACTTGACGCCGCGATAGTCGATCCTGCGCGAAACGATGGGCCGCAGCCGCACTTCCGCCCAGGTGATGAGTCCGGTCAGGCCCATCCCGCCCACGGTGGCCGCGAACCATTCCTGGTTCTCCACCGGACTGCAGACGAACCGGCTGCCGTCGGATCGCGCCAGTTCGAAGCGGAGCACGTGCCGCCCGAAGGTTCCCGCCACATGGTGGTTCTTGCCGTGAATGTCGTTCGCGATCGCGCCCCCGACGGTCACGAACTTCGTGCCCGGTGTCACCGGAAGAAAGAAACCGCGGGGAACGGCAAAATCCAGAATCTGCTGCAGCGATGCGCCCGCCTCGCAGCGCAGCACGCCCGTCGCCGGATCGAAGTGCAGCAGACGGTCCATCCCCGGCGTCGCCAGCAGCGCGCCGTTCTCGAGCAGGCAGACGTCGCCGTAGCTGCGCCCCAGGCCCACCGGCAGCTGTTTGGCCGCCGGCGCCGCGGACAGCGGAAAATCCGTCGTCCAGTGCAGCGGGACCACTTTGGCCTGCAGCGTGGGAAATCGCCCCCACGATTCAAAACGCGGCCGCTTTTGCCGTTTGCCCATCGTCATCGCAGCGCCGCCGCTGCCGCAACGACCGCTACGCCCACGCCGATCAGCAGACTCACCCGGTCGGTCACGGCAAAAATCACCGGATCCTCATCCAGCTCGCCGCGCGAAGCCAGCAGCCATACCCGGCTCAGCCACAGGATCATCAGCGGAGTGATCAGCCACAGGCGATCCGCGTGACGGTAGAGCCGCGTCACTTCGTGGCCGCCGATGTAGATCGAAAACACCACCACCGCCGCATACGCGCACGACGTACCGAAGCTGCGTAGCTGCTCGATGTCGCCCAGCAGATAGCCGCGTCCGTTCGCCAGCGTCTGTCCGCGCGCCCGCGTATTTTGCAGCTCGCTGAAGCGCTTCACCATGGCCAGGCTCAGGAACAGGAACAGCGACAGCGCGCCCAGCCACGGCGTGATCGGTACCCGCGTTGCCGCCGACCCGGCCAGCATGCGCACCGTATATAACCCTGCGAGCAAAATCACATCCAGCAGCACCACGCGCTTTAGATACAGGGAGTAAGCCAGCGTCGTCGCCAGGTACAGCAGAAGCCACATCAGATATTCGCGCGGCAGCCACGCCGCGGCAATCGCCAGCGACCCTCCCAGCAGAACCGCGCCGGTCCCAATCCCGAAAGCCACCGAGAGATCGCCGGCGGCGAAGGGCCGCATGCGCTTGCGCGGATGCCGCCGGTCCGCCTCGATATCCAGCAGGTCGTTGACGATATACGTGGCCGACGCGCACAGGCTGAAACTCAGGAACGCCAGCAGCGCCGCCGCCAGCACGCCGCTGTGAAGATTGTGCGCCAGCAGCAGCGGCAGAAAGATCAGGATGTTCTTCGCCCACTGGTGCAGCCGCAGCGCCTTCAGCATCGCTCTGGCCGGCGGCACGCGGTCGTCGAATTCGCGCTCCACCGTGACCCGGCGCGAACGCAGCCGCGCGCGCAGCGCCGGCGTGGGATTGGCCAGCATCGCCGCACCCGCGTGCTCCAGCAGCGGCAGGTCCGGGCCGGCGTTGCCGATGTAGTCGTATCCCTCTTCGCCGAAAGTCTGCCGCAACCCGTCGAGTTTGTTGCCGGCAGTCAGGTTCGTGCGCCCGTCGCTGGCCAGTACGCCCTCGAAAATTCCCAGGTGGTTCGCGATGCGTGTGGCCAGTTGCCGGTCGGCGCCCGTGGCCAGATAGAGCTTCCGGCCGTCGCCGCGCTCGGCATCGAGATATTCGACCAGCCGCCGGTTGTAGGGCAGGTGCCGCTCGTCCAGCACGACCCTCGCCGAAACTTCGGCTTTCAGCGCCGCCTTGCCGCGCAGCAGCCACAGCGGAACTCGCACGGCCGACGCCGGCCGCGTGCGCACCAGCAGCAGCAGGGAATCCATCAGCGTGTCGTTCTTCACCAGCGTGCCGTCAAGATCCACACACAGCGGCCTGCGTGAAGCCGTACCTGCCTCGACTGGCGCGCTCAAGGGAACCGCTCCCCGGGTTGAGAACGGAAAACCGGGCAGAGAGGCGCGGAAAACTGCGATTTGTAGCTCGGTTTCACGGTCGCCGGCGAGAAAAACCGCTGGAATTCAGCGCAAGTATAGCACTGGCCAACCGCTCTTCAGCGTCGGGAGCATCCTCGCTGGTAAGCATCCCGCGGGCCACGGTTAATGCGTCAGCGATGGCTCCGGAAGCGGCTCCGCCGCCTCCACACGCTGCTCGGGGAAATACGCGTTGATCAGATACTGCTCCAGCATGCGCTGCGTGTTGAAGAACGATCCGTTCAGCGCGATGGTCGAACGCATGATGCGCCGCCACTGCGCCTGATCCCGATAGTAGAGCGGCAGGATGGTCTGCTCCAGGTGCTCGTAGAGCGAGTTCGCCTC
>Ga0335074_10011964_pt1 | contig 12153 bp, 12 predicted proteins | sample Lox_Sample_23_FD_206715 | JGI IMG/M metagenome (GOLD analysis project Ga0335074, IMG submission 206715) | Soil microbial communities from Loxahatchee National Wildlife Refuge, Florida, United States - Lox_Sample_2.3 | ecosystem: Environmental > Terrestrial > Soil > Wetlands | place: USA...
GCCTCGCGCCCGCCTGCCGCTCGATGCTCTTCAGCGTGCCGATCTTGATGTCCTTCACCGGGTGCGGGACGGTCACGATCCCCGGCTTTTCCGGGTGGCTGAAGTGGTGGTGCGAACCCGTCACCCGCTTCAGGCGCCACCCGTCCGCTTCGAGCTTGCGGATAATGTCCCGGCTGTTCATGTATGTATGTGTATGTATACACACTATCCGGCGCCGTGGTCAACTTGAAATGTGTAGTTGTGTGTATTCGGCAGTGCTCCGTGCGCCGAGTCGCGGCGCGGTTCTGGCCATAAGGAGAACGGGCCGCCAATGGCGGTCGCTTGGTACGACGCCGACCAACGGACGCCGCAGCCGTCGAGGATCGGACGGCTTCCTCGCCTGAATTGATCTGGCTCAGTGATTGATAGCCAAAATAATGTTGTATTGCTTAAATACACTTGGCAGTGGGACTCGGTTGATGGACAAGCCCAGCAGGGAAAATCCCGAGGTGTCGTTCCGGCATCTCATGGATACCGCGCCGGTGATGATCTGGGTGTCAGGTGTCGACAGGCTTTGCACCTGGTTCAACAAGCCGTGGCTGGACTTCACCGGGAGAACCATGGCTCAGGAGCGCGGCAACGGCTGGGCCGAGGGCGTGCACCCGGACGATTTCAGCCGCTGTCTCGACATCTACGTCTCGCACTTCGACCGGCGTATTCCGTTCAGGATGGAGTATCGGCTCCGTCGTGCGGACGGCGAATATCGGTGGATACTCGACAGCGGCGTCCCGCGCTTCGATACGGCTGGGAGGTTCCTCGGCTACATCGGTTCCTGCATCGACGTCAACGCGCTCAAACAGGCGGAGCTTGGTCTCAGAGGTACCGTGGCAAGCCACGACATGGCGCTGGATGCGCTTGACCGCGTCGCCGGCAGCATCGCCCATGAATTCAAGAATCTCGTGGGTGCCGTTGTCGGCGATTTGTGGGCGATCCGCAAGCATGCCGATGACGCGGCGGCGGTGCGGCGACGTGCCGAAGAGGCGGAAGAGGCGGCGGTGCGGGGGGAACGGGCGATTGAGGAGCTGCTTGTTGCCGCGCGCCGCCCGAAGTCGGAGGCGGTGCAGGTCAACCGACTGATCACCGACGCACGGACGATCCTTCGCGGAGCAGCCGGGGAGCGCGTCAATGTCGAAATGCAGCTTACGGCGCAGCCGGACGACGTCATTGTCGATTCCAGTCATCTTCAAGCGGCGTTGTTGAACCTCGTCACCAACGCGCGAGACGCGATGCCCGAAGGCGGCACCGTGACCATCGCAACAAGAAACGTCGTCGTGCGTCTTGAAGCGATCGACGAACCCGATCTGGCCCCCGGCCGGTACGTCATGGCGGCGGTCAGAGATACCGGCGTTGGAATGAGTGACGAGGTGCGGCGACAAGCGTTCGAGCCATTCTTCACGACGAAACCGGCCGGAGAGGGGACAGGTATCGGTCTCTCCCAAGTCCGCACGTTCGCCCGACATTCAAGCGGGACGGTGCGTATCGAGAGCGCGCCCGGTGAAGGCACCGAGATCCGCATCTACTTACCCCAGGCGATCACGTAGCTCGGAAGGTTGCGGGGAAATCTTGACGCCCGACGGCGTGCGGTACCCGGGCGCGCGCATCCCCTGATGGTTGGCATCGCGTCACCCGGCAGAGTCCGCGAGGCGCCGCAATCCGAGACTGCGGCGCGTAGAAGCTCGTCCTCACCAGCAATGTCCGGGCGGAACATTGCGCGCGATTTCGAGTTCGCGTCATCACAATCTCAATGGAGGATGAGATGAAGTATCTCGCAGCGCTCACCGCAATGGGCCTTCTCGCATCGACCGCCGCCTTTGCGCAAAATTCGCCGGGGACCGATCAGCAATCTTCATCCCCGGCGACGAGTTCGCCGGCGACGAGTCAGCAAACCGGCACACCGCCGCTGTCGCAACAATTCGTGCGCCAAATTCAAATGCGTCTGCGGCAGCAGGGCATCTATGACGGCAAGCCGACCGGCACCTGGGACGATGCGACGGCGAAGGCCGTGCAAAATTTCCAGCAAGCGAACAACATTCAACCCACCGGTCAAATCGATGGCGCGACGATCATTGCTTTGATGCGACCGCCACAGAGCGACATGGACGAAGGCTCGTCCGCGCCGCCGACGGGCGCGGCGGGCGGCAATTCCGCCCCGACGGTGAGGGTGATCCCGCTGATGCGGATCTATGAGCACGGCTATCAGCAGGGATTTGCTCAGGGCTTGCGCTGGGCGCAACAGCAACAGGAAGAGCAGGGCGATCAGCAGCAGTAAGCTTCAGCGCCCCATGGGCGCGCCTCAGCGCTTCTCCGGCAAGTCTCGGGAATAGACCAGCCGAAGACCGCGTCCGGGCCGGGTCGCGGGCCGTCGCCAACCGCGATGCCGGGCGTAGCCATCCGCGGTTTCCACCGCGTCGATCTCGACCAGGGCGAGCACGGCGACGGCGGCGCCGATGGCGACCAAGAGCCAGTCGGGGTTGGCGATTGCGGGCATGAACGGGGCGACGCAGAGGCCGCATCCTGCCGCCGCCTGCGCCCAGGCCTGCCAGCGCGTCAGCCGAAGCATGGTCGTGAGCGCGATCACCGTGATCAACGCGCCGATTGCGCCGCTCCAGATCAGTTCGCCGCTGCGATGCGCGTGCTCGAGCAAGGGACGCGCCATCAACGCGCCGCCGATGAGTGCAAGCCCATGCTCCGGGACGAGCGTGACGCGCTCGGTGTTTGGCACGAGTGCTTCGACGCGCCCTGATTTCTTCAGCGGTTTCATCGTCGCAGGCTCCGGCTGAGCGATGGCGATGACATCGGCGTCGCGGATCGCAGACGGAGTGACGGCTGAGACTTGATAAGGAACTGGCTCCCCCCTAGCGGCCGAGCGCGATGGTCAGTCTTGGACGGGCAGCGGATTCTTGTCGCGACCGGCATCTTGCTCGGGGAGATCGTCGGGTCGCGGCGCGGATCGTCGCATGATGCGGTGCAGCTGTTGTTCGGCGCCCTTCACCTTCTCCAGGGCTCTTTTGCGGTCGTCTTCGGTCGCGCCCGGCAGGTTCGCCTCGGCCAGCGCCTTGTGCCTCTCCTCCTCCCAAAACGCGGGGTCGTCGCGGTTCTTCATCGTCAGGTCTCCTTTGCCGGCGGTTAGCGTGCAGCTTGCCTTGCCTTGCATATTGGAAACCTCGACTGTCCCGCGCCATGCTTCGTGCAAGATGCGGCCATAACCGGAGCGCATCGGAAGGGCAGGCGCTGCGTCGCGGCTGCGGTGCGTTGCGCTATTTGATCACCGCGACCTGGCGATAGGCCTGTTCGGCGCCGGCATGCAGCGGCGCCGTCAGGCCCGCCGTGGTCATTTCATCCTCATCCAGGTGAGCCAGCGCGGGATGCAGCGAGCGCAGCTCGTTCAGATTGGCGAGCACCGCCGCGGCGATCGCGTGGACGACCCGCGGCGGCACGGCGGCGGTGGTGACGAGCGTAGCGTTGCTGCCGAAGGTCGGCACGGCGTCACCCATCGCGTAGACCTCGGCGGGAATGGCGTAGCGCCGGTAGTAAGGGTGGGCCGCGATGATCTTGTCGACGATGTCGCCGGTGATCGGAACCAGCTTTGTCGGGCAGGCGGCCAGCTGGCTGCCGACCAGCGGCGACGGATAGCCCACCATCAGGAAGTTGGCGTCGATGACCTTGCTGCAGAGCGCGCGCGTGGTCGCGTCGGGCGTGAGCTCGCTCGGGTGAATTTGCATCCTGCCACGCCAGTCGAGCGCCGCCGCGATCGTATCCCACGTCGCCCGCGTCCCCGAGCCCGGGCTGCCGATATTGACGCGCTTGCCGGCCAGGTCGGCGATGGCGGCGATGCCGCTATCGGATCGCACCACCAGGGTGGCGAGCTCGCGGTGGAGGGAGAAGACGGATCTGAGGTCGGAAAACCGCCGCCCCGCCCACATTCCCTGGCCGTTGAAGGCCATGAACTGAACGTCGGCCTGGACGATGCCGAATTCGAGCTCGCCGGACCGCAAGCCTTCGATGTTGTACGCCGAACCCGGCGTCGCCTCGGCCGAGCAGCGCACGCCGCTCGACAGCAGCTCGCGGTTGACGACCTGACAAAGGGCGCGGCCGACGGAGTAGTAGACACCGTTGAGCTCGCCGGTGCCGATCGAGGCGAAGGCCTGGTCCTGCTGTGCAGGACGCCCGGGGGGCACGTCGCTCTGAAGCGCATCCCAGCGCATCACCAGGTTGTAGACCGATTTGAACGGCGCGGGAGCGATGCTCACCGCGCCGCGCAACGGATGATCCATCGCATAAATCACGAAGATCATGATGCCGAGGAACAAGCCGGTGATGCCGCCGAGCAGGAGCTGGTGCGCCAGCTCCATGTAGAGCATCCACAGGAAGGCGATGCTGATCAGGGCGCCGACCACGACGACGTACCACAAAACGCTCGGGATCGTCGCGGTCACGGCGGCCAATCGCCGCTCGCGGGCTGCGGTCAGGGAATTCAACTCGCGCAACAGCTCGTTCTGCAGGTTCTCCTGCGCCTGCGTCGCCGGCTCGAACGACAGCAGCGTCTGACGTATGACCTGAAGCCGGTGCTCGCCCCCGGCCAGCACGCGCCCCGCTCGGTGCGCCGGCCAGTCCTTCTCGATGACGTAGTGGGTGTAGTCCCGCAGCAGGAATTTGAGTTCGCTCCGCGCCGGCTCGGGGTAGCCGCCGACGTTGCGATAAATCGCCGACAGGCTCGAGGCCTCGCTGCCGACGTCGTCCTCGACATCCTTGGTGTTCTGGAACGTGGCGACGGCCAGCAGTCCAAGCAGCACGGCATACAGAAGTCCGAAGCCGCCGCTGATGGACGCGATCACTTCGTTGGAGGGATGCTCGCCGTGCAGCAACCGCCGCATCAGCGGATGGACGAGCAGGATGCCGAGCCAGGTGATGCCGACGAAGGCGACGCAGAACAGCGCCGCCAGCCCGGCGGCCGGCAACCGGTCCAGCCAAGCGGCGAGCGACCCGAGCACCTCCGCGCCCTGACGCGTCCTCCTTAGGACGCCATCCCCAAGGCGGTCAGCACGTCGTTGATATCGTAGTACTGGCGATCCGGGATATGCTCGAAAGCCGCGGCCAATCCGGGCTCGAAGTTGCCGGTTTTGGCGGCGCCGAGAAGATCCCGCTTGCTCGCCGGAAAGGTCAAGCCGTGCAGATGCTGGATAATGCGCTGCGTCGCGTCGCCGTGGATGATCACGCGCTCCTGTGCCGGCCTCGGATGCTGGCCGGCGTAGGCGTAGTCGACCGTCGTCGGGGTGTCGCCGCGATAAGCGGGCGCCAACACTTGGGCATGGCGCGTGCCGAACCAGGCGCCGATCAGCGCCGTCGCCAAGCCGAGAATCAAGCCGGCGCTGAGGGCGCGGGTTCCGACCGCCGCCGCGCGCGTCGCCGCGGCGGTCGCGTCCTGCAGACGCTGCTGAGCCTGCGTCTGGAACTCCTGCGCCCGCTGCTCGAGGCCGGCGATCCGCTGCGCCGCCGCGTCCTTGCTGATGCCTGTCTCGGTCGACACGAGCAGGGCGAGGCGGTCGCGGTCCCGGTCGGAGAGCGAACCGGTGTAGACCCGGCGCCCGACCAGCATGGCGATTTCGTTCCTCACTCCTTCCTTGGTCATCTGGGTCGGGTCGCCACCCGAGGTCAGCGAGTCCTCCAGTTGACCGATCATCGCCTGCGGGCTTATCTGCTGGGTGATGCCTGAGGCGAGCCCGCCGGCGCCGCTCAGGGCTCCTCCCGTCGCGGCTCCCGCGCCTTCGACCGCCACGCCGATGACGCCGCTGACGAGTTCCGCGAGCAGCGCCACGCCCAGAAGCAGGGTCAGAGCCCAGACGGTGAGCCCGTGCAGCTCGCTGTCGAGATGGCTGTAGGTGCCGCACAGCCGCGCGGCGATGTAGCCGCCCAACGCCATCGCCACGACGGTGCTGATCACCGCCCAGACTCCGGTGCCGATCCCGGTCGCGGCCGCGCCGGGCTGGACGCCGCTGATGCCGAGCGCCACGCCGATCAGGCCGAGCAGCGTGCCGCTCGCCAAGGCGACGACGACGCCGGCGATGACGGCTCCCCACGAGATGCGCGCGCGGCCAAATCCTGCGTCGCGACGGGCCGTCGCCGGCGCTTCGGCGGCGATGGCGGGCGATGACATTGCGAGTGACGACATAGCTGTCCTCCCGACGTCTTCAGAATTGCCAGTCGAGCGCGGGCCGTGCGCACAGCCCGCGCTCTGGTGGCGATTACGGCTTGACCATGACGTAGTCGACGCGCCGGTCGCCGGCGGCGCCGGTCTGCGTTTCGGTTCCCGCGGCCGGGCCGCTGCCATAGCCTTTGGCGACCAACATGGCGGGATTCATCCCGGCATCGACGAGCACCTGACGCACCGCGTCCGCACGACGTTGCGACAGCTGCTGGTTGGCGGCGGCGTCGCCGGTAGTGTCGGCATGTCCGTTGATCTCAATGACCGTGCCGGCCGGCAGCTGACCCGCCATCCCCGCCACCTGCTGCAGCAGAGCCTTGCTCTCGGCCGGAACCTCCGCGCTCCCGGTCGCGAAGTTGACGGCGGTCTGGTTGAGGCGGGTCACCAGATCCTTGGCGCCGAAATTCGCCGGGACGGTGGATCCGGACGCCGCCTCGAGCCCTCGATCGGCCAAACTGCCGATCATGATCCCGGAGCCGAAGACGGATTTGAGCGAATCCGCGATCCGGTCGCGATCGCGCTCGGCCAATCCGCCGACGCTCAGCGAGTTGCCGTCGAACACCGCCTGCGTTCCGGGCGTCCGGAAGTTCTCGCACGCTGTCCTGAGACCGATGAGCCAGCTCGCCGGGCCGGCATTCGGCTCCACCGCGATGCTGCCCTTGATGTTGTCGGACCCGTAGACCGCTTTCAGCGCATCGACGATCGACGAGCGGGTGGCTTCGTCGCGGACGACGCCGGAGTAGGCGATGACGCCATTGTCGTTGCGCAAGACGAGCCGCGGCGGAATCACCGACGCCACCTGCGATGCCGCGGGAGGCGCGTTCTGCGACACCGCCGGCGACGGCAGCGCGGCGACCTGCCGCGGCGTCCGGTTCGCACCGACATACCAGAGCAGCCCCGCGATGCCGAGCAGCGCCGCGATCGGAATTGCCCAGCGGGCGAACGAGGGTGCGTCCTTGATGACCTCGACGTGGCGCGGCGCCACCTGCTGCACATATTGCACCGGTTGCGCCGGGCGCGGCGCGACATGCGGGGCCGCGGCGAGCACATCGGAGACCGATGCAGGGATGCCGGAAGGAATGACTTTGCCAGGGGTCAGGAGGCCGACCACCTTGGGCAGGAGGTAGCCCATGGCGGCCCCTGTCGCACCGCCGGCGAGGCCGAGGCGGCCGGCGATCGCGCCGAGCGAGGACGCACCGACCGCTTTTTCAATCTGCTGGCCGGTGAGCGGCGCAGCGTTCGGATTGCCGAGCCAGGAGGCGACCTCGGTGCCGAGCCCGGATGATTTCATCTGCTCCAGGAACCCGCCGATGCCGCCGGGTTGCCCGGTCATGAGTTGCAGGACTTCGCGCAGCAGCGGGCTGGCCTGAGAGCCAAGACCGAATCTACCGGCAACGTCCGCCAGGACGCTGTCAAACAATGCCATCGCTTTCCTCCCAACGCTAAGGGGCGCACCTTCTTCACGCCCGGTATCGTGCCCGTGTGCCGGCGCCGATCGCGATGACCCTCTCGGCAAGCGCGAGCGGTGGCGGCAGCCGAAGGCGAAACGCCCTCGGCCACCGCCGCCCGCGTCTCACTCCTTGCGCGGAACCGGCTTGTTCACCTCGCCGGAGGGGACGCGCTCGACTTCGGCCTGCTGCCGGCGAACCGTCTCGCGAACCGTCTCCACCCGGTCCGAACCGCCCTTGCGCACGACGATTTCCTCGGCCACGCGGGCGGTCTTGCTCACCACCGCCTCTTCGGTGGTCTCGGTGACTTCGATCGTCTTGTCGGCCCAGTCGATGTCCTTCAGGAACGTCGGGTCGGCGACGGCGCGCCGCATCACCTCGGCATGCTCTTCATGGAGCGTCACCTGCGCCTCGACCGGTTTCGTCGTCACGAACCGGCGGATGCGGGTCGCGCCCGCCTGCACCTGACGCTTGCCGACGTCCAGATGCTCCTCGGCGAGACGCAGCACTTGCTCGTCCTGGCCCGCCGCGCGCACTGCCGGAGCGACGGTCTGCTTAGCGGCAAGGGGAGGCGGCTCGGGCGCGGCGGCGGCGACCAGGGCCGGCGAAGCCGCGCCGATGGCAGTGGCGCGCTCGCTGACGTCGACCGGCTTGTGCACGTCGAGAACACCCAGCGCGTGGGCGACCTGCGTGTCGGGCGCGCGCAGCGAGACCACGACCCCGCCGCTCTCGACGGCATGGCCATAGACTTGCGCTTCATGCTGGCGGATATCGCCGCCGAACAGCCGGTGCCAGAGCCCGGCTTCGCGGGCACCGGCGCCCGCGGCGGCAGAGCCGGCGGTGAGACGCTCTCGGTTGAACGTGCTGATGTCGGTCGACGGAAATCCGGCTGCCGTCAGGGCACGCACGGCGGCTTCAGCATGAGCGGCGGTATCGAAGACTGCGACGATCGTCTCGTAAGCCATGACTCTCACTCCCTCTCTCTGTCCCTCTTTTCGCGCGACTCCCCATCGGCGGGCTGACTTGCGGCGGATGCCGGGGCTTCGGCTTCAAGGCGCGCAACCAGCGCCTCTTGCTGGCGTAGCTTGACGAGCTGCTGATGTCGCACCGTTTGACGCGCGCGCCGGACGCGGACCTCCTCCTTGAGGACCAGGCGGCGCTCGACGACGAGAATTTCCTCGACGATCGGGATCACGATCGTATCGCCCTCTTCGCGGATATCCGGAGCGGTCTCGACCGGTCGCCCGATCGGCCTTCGCTCGATGTCGACGCTCTCCTGCGTCAGCAGCTCGTCGACGAGCTTCTCACGCTCGTGCGTAACGGTGGAGACGCGCACGCGGCCCGTCACCACGCGCCGCTTCGACACGGACACATCTTCCATCACGAGTGGAATGACGCTGTCACCGTCGACATCAGCGGGCCCCGACGTCACGATCCACCTTTAAAATCGCGATGACGTCATAACAGCACAGCGCGCAAGCCCCGTCTCTCGGGACAAGACCTTATCCGCGTGCGAGGAACACTCTGTATCGATGTGCTGACGCCGATTGCGTGAGCATGCCGCGCTGAAAAACCAGCGCATGACTTCAGCGCAACGTTATGTTTTTTGCGTCTCGCGCTGGCGCGATTGTGCGCGTCGCACAACGTTGCGCGAGAGCAGCATTCACGCGACGTCCGCGGTGCGCGCGCTGTTGTCGAGGAACCTGCGGTCGCGTGCTACTCTTCGATACCGTCGCCCAATCTCAGGTTCGTCGCCGCTCCTCTCATCAACAGAGAGCTAGCCGCAGGACGAGCGAGAAGAAGCCCGCCAATCCGTCATTCCCCGGCGAGCGCTTCGAGCGCGCGTCCGCGCCCTTCGACGCCGTGGATCGACCACGGGATCATCGCCGCGACGCCGATCAGCCAGAACCCGGCGATCACCGCGAAGGCGGCGAAGAGCGAGAGCTGCTGCGCGACCGCGACGAGGAAGGGCGGCGCGATGGCGGCGCCGATGCGTCCGAAGGCGACAGAGAAGCCGATGCCGGTTGCGCGCATCGGCGTCGGAAACAGCTCCGAGAAGGTCGGATAGGCGGCGATCCAGGCGCCGGTCGCGCAGAAATTGGCGATGGTGAAGGCGAGCATGACGCCCGCGGCACTGCCCGCCGCCGTCGCGCTCGCCATGGTGAGCATCGAGAGCGCCGCAAGCAGGTAGAATCCTGCAACCGTGACCTTGCGGCCGATCTTGTCGAGCATGACCGCAGCGATGAGCCCGCCGATCGCCGCGCCCACATTGCCGATGATGAAGAACCACGGCACCTCTTCATCGGCGATGTGGATCTGCGGCAGCACCAGCAGCGGCAGGACGGCGAAGAGGCCGTAATAGCCGGCGGCTTCCGAGAAATCGAGGGCGCAGCCCAGGGCAAGGCGCCCGGGATAGCGGCGGAACAACAGCGAGAGTTGGCGCCCGACGCCGGCGCCGTCGTGGCGCGCGTCGGCGCCAAGCGCCGCGTTCGCCGTCGCCTGATCGAACCGGCGCGCATCGCCGGCGATCTGCGCCGAGATGGCCTCGGCTTCCGCGGTGCGGCCGCGCTCGAGCAGCCAGCGCGGCGATTCCGGCAAGGCGCGGCGCGCCCAAAGGCTGAACAGCGCGATGACGGCGCCGAGCGCGAAAGCGCAACGCCAGCCGATCGAAGGCGGCAGCAGGTTGATGAAATAGAGCGTCAGCACGCCGGCGAGGATGGAACCGAGCGGCCAGAAATTCATCACCGCCGCGGCGGCGCGGCCGCGATAGCGGGCCGGGATCAGCTCGCCGACCGCGGCGTTGACGGCCGAATATTCGGCGCCGACGCCGATTGCCGTCAGAAAGCGAAAGACGAGGAAGGCATAATAGCCCGGCGACAGCGCCGATATGACGGTGAAGCTCGCATAGAAGAGCAGCGTGATGATGAAGAGGCGGCGGCGGCCGAAGCGATCGGCGCAATAGCCGAAGAGCAGGGCGCCGACCATGATGCCGATGAGCCAGGCCGAGACCAGCAGCGACGCTTGGCTGGTGCTGACCTGCCACAGCTTCTGCAGCAGGCCGAGCACGCTGCCGACGATGTTCACCTCGAAGGCGTCGAGCAGCCAGCCGAAGCCGAGCACCAGAGTGATGCGGGTGTGGATGGGGCGCCAGGCGAGACCGTCGAGAAGCGGTCCGATCTCTGCCTGGCCTGAAGGAATTCCGCTCCGCGGTACCGGCATCGGGCTGCTCCCATGATCATGCTGTCCTGTCGGCGGCAATCCGCCAGCGACAGTTCAACAATAAAAGCCGCGTGCCGTTGAGTCACATTTGCGCGACGGGAACGGGTGGCATAGCGCCGATCACGATCGAGCGTGCGCTCAGCCCGAGCGCTCGGCGGCGATGGCCGCCAGGGCGAGCGCGAAGCCGATGGCGTCGATGGCGTAGAGCGCGCGGATGGCCGGCCCGTAGCCGGCGACGCCGCGATCGAGCGCGAGGCTGACGAGGCGTCCGGCGATCAAGCCGCCGAACACGACCGCAAGCAGCACAAAGGCCGTCGGTCGCGGCAGCGCGCCGGCGAGCGCCGCCGCGCACACCGCCGCGACGGCGAGAAAGAAGCCGGCATATTGCGCCCTGATCTCATTGACGCCGCCCGGGTTCGCGAGGACGAGGCCGAGCCGTTCGGCAAAGCGGCCGGGGGCGGTGCCGCTGCTCCAGCTGGTCGCGAGGCAGAACAGCAGGGCGCCCGCCAGGACGAGCGTGCCGAAGGGATGACCCATGAGCGACCTCCGTGCCGGGAAGCCGAGCCCGCCGCACGTGGAGGGCGGCAGCCAAGCTGGTACATAATCCAATTATGTTGCATAATCTGATTATGTCAAGCGCTCGGGCGGGCGGATGAACGGATGGCGCGAGGCCAATGTGGCGGCGACGCGGGCGCGGCTGCTGGCGGTGGCGCGCAAGCATTTCGCTCGCCGCGGCTATTCGCGCGCGGAAGTGGCGCGGATCGCGGCGGATGCGGGGGTCACCACCGGCGCCGTCTATCATCACTTCGCCGGCAAGAAGGGGCTGTTCCGGGCGGTCGCGGAGGCCCTCGAAGCGGACATCCTGGCCGCGGCGGCTGCGGTCGACGAGACCGAGCCGTGGCGCCGGCTCCGCGCCGGCTTCGACCAGCTCATCGATGTCTGCGCCGCCGCCGCGGTGCAACGCATTCTCTTCGTCGAGGCGCCGCAGGTGATCGGACCGGAAGCCTGGCGCAAGATCGAGCTGCGCTACGCCTATGGCGCATTGCGGACGGTGTTGCCGGCGCTGATTGCGGCGGGCATCGTCAAGCCCTATCCGGTGGAGCTCATCGCCCGGACCTTGCTGGCGCTGCTGCGCGAGACCTCGGCCGAGCTCGCGCGCGCGAAGCGCGATGCCAAAGTTCGCGCGCAGATCGCCGATCTGGTGGCCGGCGTGTTTGCGGCGCTGGCGGCCCGATGAGCGCCGGT
>Ga0335074_10011965_pt1 | contig 12153 bp, 10 predicted proteins | sample Lox_Sample_23_FD_206715 | JGI IMG/M metagenome (GOLD analysis project Ga0335074, IMG submission 206715) | Soil microbial communities from Loxahatchee National Wildlife Refuge, Florida, United States - Lox_Sample_2.3 | ecosystem: Environmental > Terrestrial > Soil > Wetlands | place: USA...
GTTTTTGCGCTACGGACAGATTCATCGCAACACCTACATCTGTGCGCCGGCGCTGCTCGATGAGACGTTGCGGCTGAAGATCGCCCCGGAGGGGCGAATCGAAAATAGCCCAGGGCAAGCGCAGCGCGGCCCTGGGAATACGCCGGAAAACACTGTCTGCGCCCCGGAGGGCCGCTCGAAACCACTCGAAAATACGCTCCTCTTTGCCGGTCAGATCTCTGGCGTCGAGGGTTACACCGAATCCATTGCCACTGGAATGCTGGCTGGCATTTACGCTGCTTCCCTGGCCCGCAGTGAAGAGCCGGACCCGGTTCCACGAGCCACGGCTCTAGGCTCGCTGGTTCACTACATCACCCACGCCGACACGAAAGATTTTCAGCCGGCAAACATCACCTTCGATCTTCTGGAACCGCTCGACGAGGAGACGCGCCGAAGAATTCGTGACAAGAAAGAGCGCCACCAGATTCAGTGCGAGCGGGCGCTCGAGGCGCTCGACACGTGGATGGCGAACCGTAATCAACCGGTGACACCCGGAGACTGAGTTCGCAGAATTGCGCGATAGTCGTTTCAGAAACAGCCATGCACATTCAGCGCGAAACACCCACTGAACTCGTAGTTGTGGACGGCACCCTCTGGATGTCGATGCCGTTTGCACTCGGATTTGTATACATGCTTTACCAGACCATTCACCGTGCAGTCATGCACACTGGGAATCGCTGGGACATTCTGGCTCCCATCATACTGGGGCTATTTGCGTGGGCCAGCGCACAGCACACCTTCACCGGTACTATGGGTTCATACGATCACTCGGCATCCATCCGTGCCACCTACGGTTCCCCGCGGCTGCACGTACCCTCGACCTTGCGGAGGCTGTCTTCCCGGTAAGAGGGAGATGAAGAGTTGTCCTGGGTTCCTGGCCAACCGCTGTGAAAGCATGCCTCGGGCTTGAGACTCCGCCGATCCCGGCACGACCTCGCCAATAACGGTCACTGCCGAATGCTGCCTTCCGCACCTCGAACGGCGTCGGCATCGGGAGTTGCGATTTCGGTGCTGATTCCTCACGGCCTGCTCTCTCACTGTGTACGCTTCTACCCGCCGGTCGCCCGACGAACAGCAACACTTGCTACCGGCCTGCCAGCTACGCTTTGATCAGACGGGACTTGCACCCGCTCGGTTGAAACAAGAGGTTTCATAGACTCGCCGTCTGATCCCCCTCCTCCAGACTTTTCCCAGCGCGATCGGGGCCTGCACAGCGTTCACTCTCATTACCGCCTGCATGCTTGCCCAGTCGCCTTCGCGACCCTCTACACCGGAGGCTTCAGCGGCTTCGTTGCCTCCACCGCTGCTCCCATTGCTACCCGGCGGAGCGATCCAGTTCCCGGGTGGGACTTGCACCCACTGTTGACCAGCGCCTTTTCTCGGCGCACGAGAGATGCGGGTTAAAGCCATTCAGCGGGTACAGGCACTTCTCCACACGTTCTTCAGTCATTTAGAGCGGTTCCAGAATTCATGTGCCCCTTTGAGATTGGTGAGAGGTGGCATTTTCTCGAGGAAATTGCCACTCAGCAGCCGTGGCTCCTGGGTACAGCAATTCTGGAACCGCTGTAGTGGAACCACCAACTTGCTGGTTCCGCGGGTGGCAGGGGTAGAGGTGCCTCCAGAGCCGAAGCAAGAACTCATTCGCGTTCGTACATCTGGAACGGCGCCCAATAGAATGGCAGGCTGAATCTGCCTCCTGGGTGAATCAAATCGAGTTTGGCAGCGCGCAGCGAGGTTTCGGGCGAGTTCCCGTCGGCCAGATTGCGATAGAAACTATCCATCAGGCGCGGGGTTGAGACGTCACTCACCTCCCACAAAGCGCCAATCACTCTGTGCGCCCCGGCGCGGAGAAAGGCCCAGGAGAGGCCTACCAGTCCTTCGCCTGCATAAAACCGTGTGCCGCTGCCATAACAGGCTGAAATGGTTACGAGCCGCGCATCGATTCGCTGCCTGATAATGTCGCGTGCGTAGAGTTTGAACGAGCTTTCGTCTGCGGCGGGACTCGAAAGTATGATGGCTGAGTCGAGAGGGTCGGTTCGGCTGGCGATGGCGTGGGAGACGAAATGGATATACGAGTACTGCGACGGATGGCTTGCGAAGTAAGCCGCCGGAGTCGCCTGACTGCCCGCGAAAACCGAGAGCTGGTCCTTGCCGAAGTGGCTTTCAATCTTGGTCATCTCATAGCCAAAAAGAGGCAGGCTGGGGAAATCCTGGCTAGGCGAAACAGGATCGCCAAGCAGCAGCAATTTCGCTCCTCGATTGGGCACGCTTTGGGGCGCGCCGAGCATCGCCAGGGATGGCGCGGAAACCAGGGTTACATCTTCAAGCAGGTAATGAGCCGTCGCGTTCGAATTGGAGTCATTCCCGGACCCGGAGCCGGGAACAAGCAGGGTGTCGAAATTCAATTCGCTGAGCGCCCCATCGGCCAGAATCACGACCAGTTTCCCGGGACGCAACAGCGCCTTTGCAGGCGCGATGAGCACGTTGTAGAGCCAGAGTCCATCCTGGTTGCCGGTCGCACGCGGGTCCTCCAACCTGAGAATTGCGTTGCTGTAGCTCTGAACGCGAGCGGCAATTTGCTTCCGGGCGGGCAGAGGAAACATTGCGATTCGACCCGGCGTAATGGCCCACAGATACGACTGCCGATCGCCCAACCAGTAAAAGAGCAGGGTCGCATCGGAGACTCGCGCGACCCGGCGCGGGTCAATCGCAACAGGACGAAACGAGCCCTTGCGCGCATCTGCGTCCAGGCCCTGCTCCAGAGTTCTGGCGCGGCTCCGGTCGGCCGTCGTTAGTGCTTCGCCGCTTCGCCCTTGTTTGATCAGCAGGCGAATGTAATTGTCATAGACTTGATTCGCATTAGCGCCGAATGGGAGCTGCGTTTCCTCCTTTCTGAGTGTGGCGCGCGCCGACTCGTACACCGCCAGAGCGGACTTATACATCTGTTCTGCGTCTTTGATACGCCCTTGCGATTCATAGAGTGTTGCGAGCTCAGAGCCAGCGTTCAGGCGCAGCGTTGTCAGGCTGTCGAGGCCGTTCCAGACCGAGCGAAAATCGGCCTCAGCTTCCGCGTCCTGATGCAGAGCCGCTGCGAGCTCACCCTTGGTAAGCATCAGGCTGGGGCTTAACTTTCCTCCATCTGCGGTCTCCATGGGTGCAACCTGACCGACATAGCCGGCAGCGTCTCTCAGGTTTCCGTTCACCGCTGAGACCTGAGCGAGATCCTCGAGTGCGTTCTCGATGTCTTCCTTGCTGTCCAGCTCTCTGGCGAGTGTGAACGCCGTGCGATAACAGTCCATCGCACGCGGCAAATCCCCGGTATCGCGGTAGACGTAGCCGGCATCGCTGATCCATTTCAATTGATCGCGGAGACGCCCGACGCGCGTAGCGGTGTCTTCGGCGGCGAGAAACTGAGCAAGCGCCCGTTCATCGTCGCCTAACTGGTAATAAGCCCATCCGAGATTGCCTGCGGCGGCCTCCGCTATGAATGGGTAGGCTGAGGCAACTGCTCCGCGATATGCGGATCGGGACCAGTCGACAGCTTCATCGAAGTGATCAACCTGGAGGGCGATGAAACCCAGATTGAGGGTCGTAGTTCCTTCGAGCCAGGAATTGTGGCGGCTACGGGCAAAGGCAAGCGCTCGAAGAAAGGACTGTCGCGCCTCAGCAAGCCGGCCCTCCTTGGCTTCGAGGATTGCGCGGGCAGTATCGACATCTCCGCAGGATGCAGTGTCTGCTGTTCTGCAGATCGTCTCGGCCCGGATTAGCGTTTGATCCGCAAGCTGCAGCCGTTGTTGACGCGTGAGGGCAACAGCCTCGATAGCCATTTTCTGAACTGTGCCCTCTTGATTCGCCGAATCGGGGTAGGAGGAGAGAGTGCTGAGAGCAGCATCGTACATTCCCCGGTAAAGCATGGACTGGGCGAGCAGCAATTTGAACTTTGCAGCCCACAACGGGTTCGACGACTGAAACCGTTGACAGCCCAGCGCAGCCTCTTGTTGGCCGCCGACGAGGTCGCCCTGCTGAAGGAGATGCCACGCATGGTCATAGGCAGCCTGGGCTGTTTGTGGCCGGGTGTCTTTGAACGGCAGGAGAAACAGCAGGAGCAGGAGAGAAAGCCACTGAAGATGCGCTGACACTCCCTTCCAATGGCCAGGTGGGATACCAGAGAGAGACGCTGTTTCGACTTTCTGGGCCGGCGGGCCAGATGCCGGTAGTGTCGCTGCTCCTAAGGGATGGTTGTCCCGTTGCTCGACCCGCTTCCGATTGGCACGCTTCCTTCCACTGCGCAGCCAAGCTCGAGATCGACCATCGTCAAGTGAACATTCGTTATCCGCGGAGCTCCGGTCGGCGTGTCGTGCTTGCCGTGACTCACTATCAACTTGGCCAGCACGATCTTGCCAAAATCGGGCACGTAGATTATGTGACCGAACGAATGGCCAGGGTAGGAGCCGCTGGCACGATTCACCAGGGAACATTCGACCGCCTCCGCGCTCCCAAGAGTCGAGGAAAGTCGATTGTAACGTTCGCGCAAGTCTTCGGGAAGCGAGTCGCTCTCGAGTACGCGGCTGTATTGGCTGCCAACGCGGGTAATCAGGCCCGAGTCCTTCGTGTAGGTCGCATCGCCATCGGGCTTGGCGCCGAGAATGTTGTGGTCCAGATCCAGATCGACGGGATGCCCGGCGATACGCAGGTTCTCAAAGCGAGTCCCAAGCAAGTTGATCGAGGGCACGTAACCCACCAGCGGATGCTCGGTGATAATCTGCGTCACTACACGGTCGGCCGTGACCACTTCCAGCACATTCAGCCCCTCGATGGCAGTAGTACTGATCGTGGTCCAGCCGCGTCCGTCTTTGTTGCTCTTGTTGCCGGCCACCTGCGTGTAGGCGGAGCGGAACGAAATCACGCCTTCGACGGTAAATCCCTCGGCGTGTTCGGAGAAATATCCGCCCTCCTTCTGAAGAGCTGAGTGGGCCTGGGGTCTGATCTCCCTCGCCAACGGCAGCTTCAAATGGCCGGCAATGACGGTGGCTGACGCGTGATAATGGTGGGTTCTTTCGACAGACTCCGGTATTTGCTCGCTCATTTCCTACACCCTCTGTTGGGGAATTCTAAAGGATACTATCCGGCATTGTAGTTATATTTGCGTCATTCGAGCAATAAGTGCGGTGGGGCTTCGGACGGTGCCGGTAGTTCGCAATTCAGGATCCTCACTTGGTCAATGTAACGTCGAAGACATAATGTTCGAGCGGGGTACGTTCACCATGCGTGCCGGTTCCGAAGATTGATACCGAGTAAGTGCCGTCCTCCAGCATTCGGCCCCGCAATACGACCGATAGTTGCAAATCGCCGGTAGACGACTGCGCCGGCGCCGGTAGCGCGCCTGACCACGCCAGCTTGCCTTGCGGGTTGTAGAGTTCGAACGAGTAGGAGACAAAGTCGCCCAGGGCTGGGTCGAGGGGAAGATCGACAGGCAGGGCAATGCCATGCGCGCGGTCCGCAACCACGGTCGCGTGCGTATTGCCGCGGGTGGCTCCGGATAAAGAGGCAACCGGTGCAATGGCCGGCTGGTCCGCCGCCGTGCGAAGGGCCGGGAATGTGACCAGATTCTGATAACCGACTACCAGCAGCAAGAGTGCGAATAGCGGGGCGGCAAAGGCCGGCCTTAACCATGAGAACCAATGATCCCAGCCTTTTCCGCGGCCGCCGGTTTCTCTCACATCAGGCCGGCTCGGCGCAATTTCGCCCAGCTGGGCTTTGGCTTCTTCAATAAACACCGACGCAACGCGAGAGTCCAAGGCGCAATCAGGACAGATAAACATGTGTTCTTCAAATTCCTCACGGTCGAGAGGATCGAGTTCGCCAAGAAGGTAACGCTCCACTGTCATTTTTTCTACTGCTTCAGTATGATTCATCGTTTTTGCCCCATTTTCATCATTTCTACCGTGGTTTCCGCGCGCTATCAAAAGCAACCGCGTTCACGCTCCTGCATCCAGCGGCACAGGGCCTCCAATGCGTTTCACATACTCCGTCTTGAACTCCTGCTTGGCCCGGTGCAGCAACACACGCAGGTACTCGCGATCCACACCGAATTGACGGCAGACTTCGTCTCGGTCGCGCTGTTCCAGAAAGACAGCGTTTAACAGGAGGCGGTCGCGCGGAGCCAAGCCAAGCAGAATCTCCCGCACCTTTTTTTTGATCTGGCTGGCGGCCGCCATGGCTAGTGCGTCCAGTCCTGTCGCCGGCAGCTCAGGCCTGTCTGCGGAGTCGAGCGACTCGATGCGACCGGAAGAGCGATAGGTCTCAAACAGCACATTGTTGCAGACGCTATTGACAAAGGCTCCCAGACGCTCGGGTTCCCTGATGCCGCCTTCCTTACGCAACACCGCAAAAACGCGCACAAACGTTTCCTGGCACACGTCCTCGATGGCGTGCCACGACTGCAGCCGCGAGCGGAGCTTGAGCCGGAGCAATGCGGTAAAGTAACCGACGAAGTGCTCCTGGGTCTTCTGGTCTCCTTCGCAAAGGCTCTCTACATAACTAGCGTCGAATGAGTGTAATTCCAACAATGGCCCCGTTGAAATGGAAGGATACGAGTATACCATCGCCGAAGTTCGAGACGGATGCAAGCGGCGCGCTTTTGCCGGGTGCGCAGGGGCAGAGCGCGGAAAAGCGCTGCGAAACTTTGCGTCAAGTTGGCTGGAGCGACTCACTGGGCGATTCCAAATACAGTAGTGGCCAGCAGGTATCCGGCGTCTTCTTTATCGACTATCTGCGCCGGCTCAAGCTCAGAGAAGTGATAAAGGTTTCGAGTGATCGGGCCGCGCACGGTAATCGGCGGCCTGCCAAAATAGAGGAGCTTCAGCGAAGAACCGGCCGCTTCCTCGCATTCTTCCGGGGTGTCACGCAGTTCGTTACAGTCCACGGCATTCTCCTTTGACCCTGCTGGTTGACACGCTTGCTGGTGAGCAGGCTGCAAGAGTCCTCGCGGGCGATGCTTTTCGCAAACGCACCGCTGCGGTCATCGCCTGGAAAACGACCAGCAGGCCGATCCAATCGCTGGTCAAAGTCAGAAACAGCGGAAGCAGAAGCCAAAGAGAAAACACAACGGGATTGATGCGGAGAACTTTGGAACCTGAGTTGACAACCTCCAACAACGGTTTGAGCCTCTTGCGGACAGGCTCGAAACTGCGACGCCGAGGTGAATCCGGTGTCGCCCGGGACGCTAGGGTATTGATCGTCTCTGCCACCAACCTGTTCCTCCCGCGCACTCAGCGCAGACGGAACTCGCTCAGAAGAACGAGCCCCGTCCGGTTCTGGAGGAGGGTCCGGCTCATGTGTAGAACTCCTGCCGGACCCACAGCATTCAAGCGTCAGGCAGAACGTTCCACGCCGATCTATATATTTATGGCGACCCCGGCCGGGAACCTCCCCATTATCGGGGTGCAGTAAGTAGTGCAACTCGCCGAAGAAGCGTTTCATAGTTCTGAATAAAATTCTCAATTTCTGCAAGCGGTTGATTTTTAAGAGATGTGACTTGCGCAACTCCGTCATCCTGGGGTTCAGACCCGGATGATTCTTGCCCATTGCAGAGGTTTGAAACGCAGTTGCACAAATGCAATGTCAGGATGCGGGGAATTGCACCGGACCGCCAAATCTTGCAGCGCAACGAGTGCGAGGTTGTCGCAGAAGCGGCTAACACCCGTGATTTCATGCCGATAGGGGAGTTCGACTCAGAATTGCCTCCTGGCTGCACGCGCGCCCTGCGCGGGAAAATTCTGAAATAGCCTGTAACGGATCGGCCGCGATCTGACTTTCCTCTAGTGGATCCACCTCAAAGGGGAAAGTCAGAATCATGAATCGCGTTCTTCGTCGAGCCGTATGGCTTGTCATTTTCGGATGCCTGACAGGGTCGGGAGCGGTGGCCCAGGAGCCGCTAACCCTCAAGCAGGCAATCGACCTGGCGCTTAAGCAGAATCCCGAGGAGGCCGAGGCTCATGCGGCAGTCGATGAGTCGAGGGCCGATACAGCGCAGGCACGGACGGCGCTGCTGCCGCAGTTCAATTTCACCGAAGATATGACGCGAGGCGACGATCCGGTTTATGTTTTTGGCACGCGGTTGCGGCAACAGCAGTTCACCCAAGCCGATTTTGCCATCAATGCATTGAACCGTCCGCAGCCGGCCGGCAACTTTTCGACGCGCATCTCAGGCGGCTGGCAGGTCTTCGATTCACTGCGTACCGAGCGGCTGATTCGCGGAGCCGCATTGATCGAGAAGAGCGCTCAATCGCAGGCCGGAGCAATCGATCAGAAAACAGTCTTTGGTGTTGTAGCGGCTTACCAGCAAGTGCTCTACGCCGAACGCGAGATCGACACGGCACAGCATGACGAGAAGACCGCCGAAGCACTGCTCGAATCGGTGGACGAGCATGTGAAGGCAGGGTTGGCGGTCGAGTCGGATCGAATGTCGGCGCAGGTGAATCTGGCTGCGTGCAAACAGAGCCTGATTGCCGCGGAAGGCGACCGCGAACTGGCGTGGGCTCAGCTTCGCATGGCGACCGGTGCTCCCGATCTGGCCGAGACGCGCCTCGCGCCCCTCGAAACGCATGACTTCCCTCAAGGTGACCTGCAGCAGGAACTCAAGACCGCGGCGACCGGCCGCAAGGACCTGGCGGCAATGGGCCTGGCCGGTCAGGCGCAGGGTGCGGCGGCCAGCGCGGCGCGCTTCAACTACGGGCCGCACGTGAACGCCTACGGCAACCTGGAGAACGATGCGGCTTCTTTTGGAGGAGCAAACGGAACCAACTGGGTTGCAGGCGTGCGGATCAGCATCGATCTGCTGCCGTTGAGCAAGCATGCGCAACTCGAGCACGAGAAGGCGGCGAGTGCGCGCGTGAATGCGGAGCTCGAGTCCTATCGCCAGCGCGTGCGAGTCGAAGTGAGCCAGGCACACATTCAACTGGAGACGGCCCGGCAATCGATGGAGACTGCGCGCGCAGCGATCGATCAGGCAACCGAGAGCCTGCGCATCATCCGCAATCGATATCAGGCTGGTCTAGCCACGATCACTGACCTGCTGCGCGCCGAAGATGCAGAGCGGCAAAGCCAAACCAGCTATTGGCGCGCTGTGTACGGAAATACGATGGCATACGCTCAATTGTTATTTGCGACCGGGACACTGACTCCCGAAACCGCGGAGGATCTGCAATGAAAGTAGCCGTTCAATTAGGTTCACTCGTGTTGGTCTCGATGGTGCTGGCGGGGTGCAGATCGGAAGCGCCCGCACTCAACAGCACGCCGGAAACCGTGCAGGCGCGGGTTGTGAATGTGCAAATGGCAGAGACTCCCGCCCTGGTGCGCACAACCGGAACGCTGCATGCGCATGAGTCGGCAATGCTGTCGGCGCAGGTGGTTGCGCAAGTGCAGCAGGTTCTGGTTCGCGAGGGCGACCTTGTGCGGGCCGGACAAACGCTGGTGATGCTGGATGACACCGCGATGCGTGCCTCGGTGGAACAGGCGCAGGCCGGCATGAAGAGTGCCGAACAGCAACAGACAGCGGCGCAGTCTAATGCCGATCTTGCCGAAAGTACGCTGGCGAGGTTCAAGCAGCTCGAAGCGCAAAAGAGCGTAAGTCCACAGGAGATGGATGAAGTGACTCGTCGGGCCGAGGCCGCGCGCGCACAGGCTGACGCGGTAAAGGACCAGGTGCAGGCCGCCAAAGCGCAACTGGCCGGTGCGCGGACAATGCTGGGCTACACGCACATCGTTGCGCCGTTTGCTGGAATCGTTACTTCGCGCATGGTAGATCGCGGCGCAATGGCTGCTCCGGGCGTGCCGCTGGTTCAGGTTGACGGAACGGGCACGCTGGAGCTGCAGACTACGGTTCCCGAATCAATTATCGGCAGCGTACACCAGGGGATGAAGATTGACATTGCCCTCGACGACGCGGACACACAAAGGTTCGAAGGTGCGGTAGCGGAAATCGTCCCCGCAGCGGATCCAGCGAGCCACAGCTTCCTGATCAAGATTGCGGTTCCCAACTCTCCTCGGTTGCGCATAGGCATGTTCGCCAACGCGGAGATTCCCACGGGAATAAAGCAGGCCATCCTCGCGCCGCGCTCGGCAATCGTGATGCGTGGTTCGCTGGCCTGCGCGTATGCACTCGATGCAAACGGACTTGCACAGCTTCGCTACCTGACTTTGGGCAATGCAGTCGGTGACAAAGTTGAAGTGCTCTCCGGCCTGAATGGCGGAGAAGAGCTGGTTGATAACCCGTCGGACCGCGATCTGGCCGGCAGGCGTGTTGAGGTTCTGCCATGAAAGCGAACCACGCAACGCACGGACTGGGATTAGCGGGACGCGTGGCGCACGCTTTTCTCAACTCGAAGCTCACGCCATTGTTCATTGCCGCTTCTCTTGCGCTGGGCATCTTTTCGGTTCTCATCATTCCTCGCGAAGAGGACCCGCAGATTCTGGTGCCCATGCTCGACATCGCCACCGCGATGCCGGGGGCGTCGCCCGCGGAGGTGGAAGAACGCGTCACGCTTCCGATCGAAAAGCTGGTCCACCAGATCTCCGGCGTCGAGTATGTCTATTCGACTTCCGGTCCGGGACAGAGCCTGGTCATTGTGCGATTCCTCGTGGGAACTCCGCAGGAAGATGCGCTGATCAAGGTCTACTCGAAACTCTATTCGAACTTCGACCAGATTCCTCCCGGTGTTTCGCAACCGATTATCAAGGCGCGCTCGATTGACGACGTGCCGATTCTCTCTCTGACTCTCTGGGGCGAGCACTATGACGGCTACCAGTTGCGTGCCATTGCCGACGAGATTCAGCACAACATCGAGACCATTCCCGATGTATCAGAGAGTACGGTCATCGGGGGTCTGCCGCGCACGATGCGCGTAATGCTGAGCGCGTCGAAACTGGACGCCTACGGATTGTCTCCCATGGCCATCGTCGGCCATCTGCAGTCGGCAAATGCGAGCCTGCAGACGGGAAGCTTCTCAGAGAACAATCGCGAGGTTCGCGTCGACGCAGGCAATCTGTTTACCAGCCGCGCCGATCTTGAAGCCGTGGTGGTGGGTGTTGAGCAGGGCAGACCGGTTTATCTTCGCGATGTTGCCGACGAGATCATTGATGGACCAGCGGAGCCGGCCGATTACGTTCTATTCGGAACCACCAACGCCAGCGCTCAAAAGGGCTCGGCGCCGCGACAATATCCCGGCGTCACGATCACGGTGGCCAAGCGCAAGGGCACCAACGCAACCGATATCGCTAACGCCGTTCTGAAGCATATCGACGAGATGAAGGGAGTTACGATTCCCGCCGATGTGCAGGTGACGACGACGCGCAACTACGGTGACACGGCGAAAGCGAAATCTGACGAACTGCTCGAACACCTTCTGCTGGCAACTCTTTCGGTGACTTTCCTGGTTGCGCTATTCCTCGGCTGGCGCGAGTCCGGCGTCGTGCTGCTCGCGATTCCGGTAACGCTTGCGCTCACCATGTCGATCTTTTATTTCCTGGGCTACACCATCAATCGTGTCACTTTGTTTGCGCTGATCTTCTCGATCGGCATCCTGGTGGACGACGCCATCGTTGTGGTCGAGAATATCGTTCGCCACTTCCGGCTACCGGAGAATCAGCATCGCTCCTGCACCGATGTAACCGTCGAAGCTGTCGCTGAAGTCGGCAATCCTACGATTCTGGCCACCTTCGCCGTGATTGCGGCGGTGCTGCCCATGGCCTTTGTGCGCGGCCTGATGGGACCTTACATGCGGCCGATTCCCGTGGGCGCGTCGGCGGCCATGTTGTTTTCGCTGATGGTTGCCTTCGTTGTTTCGCCATGGGCGGCCATGCGGCTGCTTGGCAAGCATCTCGGCGGAGCCAGGATTCTCGAGCCCGAACATGAGAACTGGCGCACCCGGTTTTACCGCAAGGTGATGACTCCGCTGATCGCATCGGGCCGCAACCGTTGGCTGTTTTTCGCCGGGGTGTTGTTGCTCCTGCTGACCTCAGTCGCACTGGTTCCGCTGGGCCTGGTGCGAGTTAAGATGCTGCCTTTCGACAACAAGAGCGAGATCCAGGTGGTCATCAACATGCCAGACGGCA
>Ga0335074_10011969_pt1 | contig 12151 bp, 8 predicted proteins | sample Lox_Sample_23_FD_206715 | JGI IMG/M metagenome (GOLD analysis project Ga0335074, IMG submission 206715) | Soil microbial communities from Loxahatchee National Wildlife Refuge, Florida, United States - Lox_Sample_2.3 | ecosystem: Environmental > Terrestrial > Soil > Wetlands | place: USA: Florida...
AGAAGGCTTCTTCCCCGAGGGCGAATTTCAGTTCGCGCGATTCGTTCCAGGCGAGGCGCAGTCCGCCGGAGACCGGCTTGCAGCCCATCATCTTTACGGCTTCGACGATGTAGTGAAGGTAGCGCGGCACGTGACCGTCGTGGGGCCAGAGTTCGCACAAGGGCCGCACGACGCCGTCGGAGTCGGGATGATAGACGCGCTCGTCCCAGGTGCGCGATCCTTGGGGAAAGTCGGGATAGGTGCGGATAGCATCGAGGGTGGACTGCAGGATGCGGTGCTTCCAGGGCTCGGCGTACTGGGGCATAAAGAGAACGTGGCTGCGTCCCTCGTAACGGACTTCGTGCACGAACTCGGTGAAGCTGGTGGCGTTGGAGAGATTGACGTTGGCGTTCGGTTCGACACCGTGCCGGTCGCCGCCGGAGATGAGGAGCATGTTGCGCGCCTTGGCCATTTCCTTGACCTCGCGATTTTCTTCCCAGCTGCGCAGGCCGTTCAGTTCGAGGGCGTGCATGAACTGGCCATTGACGGCCATGAAGTCCTGCAGGCGCTGCTGGTGCTTATCCTGGCCAATGACGTAGAGGTCCCACATGGGGTGGTTGAAGACGATGAGGACATTGGGCAAGGCGTGAAGCGCGGCGAGAATCTCAGTGAGACGGGGCTCAGAGGGGTTGGCGGTGAACTCCTCGAAGGTGCGCATCCAGTCGGCGCCTGACTCGCTGGGCAGGTTGTGGATGCCTAGATGGAAGGCCTGATCGGGGCCGAAGGGAATGCTCCACTCGACGGATACCGGAATGTGGCGGGCGGAGGCGACGGTTCGCAGAAGCATCGGGGCGTTGATGTTGTCGTGATCGGTGATCGAAACCAGCGGCATGAGCCCAAGTTTCTGCGCGATCTGACCACTCTCGAGATCAAAGGCGAGGCGCGGAGTAAGCGGCGGTGTCCAGTAGCCGGCCGAGTAGTTCAGCTTGATCTTATGGATACTGATGGCACGCTTTTCTCCATAGGCGAGGAGTTTGCGAACCAACGCATAGTCGTTGCCGAAGGTGGCCAGGAAGTCGAGGGTCTCTTTGGATTGATTGGTGTGGCTGTGAAGAGAAATGCCCGTCGAGTACTCACGTGCGGCATCGGCATCTTTCCACAGGTAAGAGATGCGTCGTAGACCGGCCATAGAGAGGTCCTCCTGGGGGGATCTGCTATAGCCAGTATCGGTATGCACCATGAATGCGGCATTACGGGTAAGAGAAAGGACGTTCAAATTGCCACCCGGTGCCGAAAGAGGCAACGTTACGAGTGAGATACGGGCGGCGTGACTGATCAGGAACGGGTGCGGGCTATTTCGGGAACGAGCGAGGTCTCATCTTCGGTGTAGGGATGGCCGGCTTCGGGCTCAAGGTGGTCGCGGGTGAGGTTTTCCCGGAGCAGGGCGAAGGCTTCGTCGGGAGTGTTGGAGAAATGGAAGAGCTCGCGATCGCGGGGGGAGATAGCTCCTTTGTCAACCAGAACATCGAGGTTCAGAACCTGGTCCCAGTAGGAGGATCCGTAGAGAACGATGGTCATCTTTTTGGCAAGTTTGCGGGTCTGCGAGAGAGTGAGGAACTCAAACATCTCATCGAGGGTCCCGAAGCCGCCGGGGAAGACGACCAAGGCTTTCGCGAGATAGGCGAACCAGTACTTACGCATGAAAAAGTAATGAAATTCGAAGTTGAGCGAGGGCGTGACGTAGCGGTTGGGGCACTGCTCGAAGGGTAAGCGTATGTTCAGGCCGATTGTCTTGCCGCCCGCTTCATAGGCGCCACGGTTTGCGGCTTCCATGATGCCGGGTCCACCGCCGGAAGTCACGACGAAGCGATGTCGGCGCGACTTGAGTGCCTTGGCCCAGGTAGTCAGCAAGAAGGCGAGGCGCCGGGCGTCTTCGTAGTAGCGAGCCATTTCAACGGCCGCTTCGGCGCGGCGGCGGCTGAGCTCGCTGGCGGTTCCCTGGGCGAGATCAGGCGGACGGGCGGGCTGCTCTTCCTCTGGAGCAGGCTCGACGGAGCCTGTGTTTTCAAGCAGCTCCAGCTCGTGGCTGGCTTCGTCGAGGGCGCGAAAGCGCGCGGAGCCGAAGAAGACGACAGTGTCGCGGATACGTTCGCGGCGAAAGCGGGCCAGAGGTTCGGAATATTCGGAAAGGATGCGCAGGATGCGTCCGTCCGGACTGTTAACGAAGGCGGAGTTTTCGTAGGCTAGGGGTGCTTTCTCCAACTGCCTGGGAGGCTTGCGCATGGTGTTCAGCCCTCCTTGTAGTGGACAGCATCGTGGATGGCGATCCAGATATTGAGAAGCCCCAGGCCGGAGACGATTCCGCGGGCTACGCCGTTGAGAAGCAGCGGAGCCAGGTGAGGGATGAAGGTGAGCAGTTGATTCTCGTCCCAGAAGTGCAGCCAGGGCAGCACGACGATGATGAGTCCCAGGTAAAGACGGACGATGACGCGGACGAAAAGGTCGAGACGCTGCAGCCAGCGCGGGGACTGGCGAGGAGGCTTGGCGCCTTCCGGCGTGTTCACGGCGAGCCGAGGAGGAGGGGTGACTGGCAACTGCGAAGAAAACAGGTTCGGCTGCTGCGACATGCGATGGTTTGATTCTATAGGCTGCGGGCGATTGGCGGATAGCCGGCGGCCGTGTCGTAAACGACGAAACGCGCCGCCTTACCGATCATCCTTCGCTGCTCTCGTCCTTCACTGCCCTCGGGCTTTACCGCTCTTGCGCGACCGGGGCGTTGCGCCTGGGGCGGCGGTTGGCCTGCAGGATCTTTTTCCGCAGGCGGAGTGATTTAGGAGTGACTTCGACCATCTCGTCGTCGGCGATGAATTCGATCGCCTGTTCGAGATTGAGGGCGCGAGGCGGCGTGAGGCGGATGGCTTCGTCAGCAGAAGAGGCGCGCATGTTGGTGAGCTTCTTCTCGCGGACGACGTTGACGTCGAGGTCGTTGTCGCGGGAGTGCTCGCCGATAAGCATGCCTTCGTAGACCTCGACTCCGGGCGGAGTGAAGAGGACGCCGCGGTCTTCGAGTCCCTGGAGGGCGTAAGCGGTGGTTGTTCCGGCACGGTCGGCGATGAGGGCTCCGGTGGGGCGCTGGGGGATTTCGCCCTGGTAGGGCATGTAGCCGTCGAAGAGCGAGTTCATGACGATGGTGCCACGAGTCTCCGTGAGCAACTCGCTGCGCAGACCGATGAGGCCACGCGAGGGTACGCGGAATTCGAGGCGGACGCGGCCGTGGCCGTGCATCTTGATCATCTCGCCCTTGCGGGGGCCGAGGCGTTCGATGACGGTGCCGACGAAGTTGTCGGGGATGTCGACGGTGAGGTGTTCGACGGGCTCCATGAGCTTGCCGTCGATGGTGCGGGTGACGATCTCGGGGCGGCCGACCATGAGCTCGAAGTCTTCGCGGCGCATCATCTCGATGAGGATGGCGAGCTGGAGCTCGCCGCGGCCGAGGACCTTGAAGCTGTCCGCGCTGCCGGTTTCTTCGACGCGGATGGAGACGTTGGTGAGCAGCTCTTTGTCGAGGCGCTCACGCAGATTGCGTGAGGTGACGTATTTGCCTTCGCGTCCGGCCATGGGCGAGTTGTTGACGGAGAACTGTATGGCGATGGTCGGCTCATCGATGACGATGTGGGGCATCGGCGAGGGGTTTTCGATCGAGGTGATGGTCTCGCCGATGGTGATGCCGGTGACGCCAGCGACGGCGACGATGTCTCCGAGCTCGGTGGCCTCAATGTCGGTGCGCTTGAGTCCGGAGAAACTGAAGAGCTTGGTGATGCGAGTCTTTTCGAGCGAGCCGTCGAGCTTGGCGATGGCGACTTCTTCGCCGGTGCGCAGGGTTCCGTTGAAGACGCGGGCGATGCCCAAGCGGCCGAGATAGTCGGAATAGTCGAGGTTGGTGACGAGGATCTGGAGGGGTGCTGCCGGATCGCCGCCGGCGGGAGGGATGGTCTGAATGATCTGCTCGAAGAGCGGCTGGAGATCGGTGCCGGGTTTGGCGATGTCGAGGGTGGCGGTGCCGAGCTTTCCGTTGGTGTAGAGGACGGGGAACTCGAGTTGATCCTCGTTGGCGTCGAGATCGATGAAGAGGTCGTAGACCTCGTTGAGCACTTCCTGGGGGCGAGCGTCCGGGCGGTCGATCTTGTTGATGGTGAGGATGACGGGCAGTGCGGCCTCAAGGGCCTTCGAGAGCACGTAACGGGTCTGCGGCAGCGGGCCTTCGGAGGCATCGACGAGCAGCATGACGCCGTCGACCATCTTGAGGGCACGCTCGACCTCACCGCCGAAGTCGGCGTGACCGGGGGTGTCGACGATGTTGATCTTGGTGTCGTGGTAGAAGATGGCGGTGTTCTTGGCGAGGATGGTGATGCCGCGCTCGCGCTCGAGCTCGTTGGAGTCCATGACGCGCTCGGCGACGGCTTCGTTGGCGCGGAAGGTGCCGGACTGACGAAGCATGGCGTCGACGAGGGTGGTCTTACCGTGGTCGACGTGGGCGATGATGGCGATGTTGCGGATGATGCTCACAGGGATTTCCTAATCTCTTTCTATTTGCTTTCGGGTGCAGCGCGCGTTGTGCGGGAGCGGCCGGCAGCCGATATTTACCGGGATCGGTCTTGGTCGATGGCCGCGAAAATACCGGCCAGATCTATGTGCTGGTGTCGAAACCGTCGCTTCTCTATCAGTTTACCAGCCGCAGCCGAACTATTCGTATTTGAGTGACTCGACGGGGTCCATCTGGGCGGCGCGATTGGCGGGCAGGGTTCCAAAGACGATGCCGACAGCAGCAGAGGTCACGAGCGCGATGACGACAGACCAGGCGGAGACAGGCACGGTATAGGAGGTGAAGATACGCACGGAGATGGGCAGCGCGAGACCGAGGATGGCTCCCACGATTCCGCCGCTAAGGGAAATGAATACCGCCTCGATGAGGAATTGCAGCTTGATTTCGCGGGCGGTGGCGCCGAGAGCCTTGCGGATACCGATCTCGCGAATGCGCGAGCGCACGGTGGCCAGCATGATGTTCATGATGCCGACACCGCCGACTGCGAGTGTGACGGCGGAGACGAGCAGGAGAACCACAGTCAGGGCGTTTGCGATCTGAGCGGCGGTGGTGAGGAGCGCCGTAAGAGTGCTGGCTTTATAGACAGAGCTTGGCAGATGGCGTGAGTGGGCGACCCTGACGATCTCGTTTGCCGATTCCTCGACGTCGCTCTGGTCGCGGATGGAGAAGAAGATCTGCTTGACGTTGTCCGTACCGGTGAAGTAGCGGCCGACGGAGTAGGGGATGAGGATGGTCTCGTCGGCGATTTCGGATTGTCCAAAGGTGTCGACACTCTCCTTGAAAGTGCCGATGATGGTGAAGGGTATTCCGCTGAGCTGAAATGTCTGATTAATGGCGGCGTCTGGGCTGCCAAACATTTCGCGGGCAAAGGCCTCGGTGACTACTGCCACCTTGGTGTGGGCCGTCTCGTCGGCATCGTCGAAGAAGCGCCCGGAAAGCACGATGAGGTTGCGGACCTGGAGGTACTGGGGGCTGACGCCGAGGACCAGGACGTCTTTAGCTACGCCTCCAGGGAAGGTAACGCGGTCGTGCATCTCAAGCATCGGGGAGGAAAGAGCAACGGAAGGGACCTGCTCATCAATAGCGCGCTCGTCATCGCGGGTGAGAAAGTCGTTGCGACTTGCGTTGATGGCTCCGGTGCCGCCGCCTTCGTATTCGAGCATAACCATGTTGGTGCCGATGCCCTGGATTTCATTCAAAATGTAATCCTTGCCGGTAAGGCCGATGGTGAAGACGAGAATGAGGGAGGCCGAACCGATAACCATGCCCAGAGCGGTAAGAGCGAAACGGACCCTGCTGGTATTGAAGCTGTCGATCGCCAGCTTGACGATCTCGCTAAAGAGCATGGTCTGTTTTGCGCTCTCCAGCGTGCGCTGGAAAGAGCGGCGACTCCGATGGCGAACTGGAGGTGGCGGGGAAGCGATCGGAGGCTGAGACGGAGTGGTGACCATGGCTGGCCGGAAGTGGTGCTGCTGTATTGATCGTACTCGCCCCGGGCAGGGTTCAAAAAGGCCAGGTGAGCGCCGAGCGGCCGTGTCATATTATATGGACTAGGCCCACTTGCTCACCCCAGCAACTTCGTTGCTGAGGATCCCGGGGTTTGCGGAGGGATGTGTGAGTGGTTGAAACAGGCGGTCTTGAAAACCGCTTTACCCTGACGGGTAACGGGGGTTCGAATCCCTCTCCCTCCGCCATCTGACGGTTCACGGCGTCCAGCGGCGTCCAGCGGCGTTAGCCAACGCAGCGAACATCACGATCTTGATTGCCAGCCGGGATGTTGGATCAAGTCTTTGCACGCATTCTGGAGGCGGGGGATTATCCGCGACGCTGGCTTGCAAGCAAATGAGCGGAATCCGGAAATCGAAACATCTCCTGGAAATACGGGGTCTTATTCCAGTTCCAAGATCGCCCGGGAGGCGGTCAGGGTTTCGAACGGCATCGGATCATTTATTGCCGAAGGTCCAGCCAAGTCCTGAGCTGGCTCCATAGTTGCTGCCAGAGGAGTGCGCCGGCGGCTGGTTGTCCCAGTTACCGTAGAACGAGAAGTTCCAAGTGAAGTTGCCGAAGAACTTTACGTAATAGGTCACGTTGGTATTGTTGAAGACACGCCCGGGCTCCGAAAGCGCCGGGAAAAGGCTGTCCTGGATTGTCAGTTGGGTTTTGTCGAATTTAAAGAGGTTCACGTTCCCAACTACCATTGCGCCGAAAATCTTTTGCGAACCCTGGAGGTTTGCTGCCTGGGAATAACTCGTGTTCTGCCACGCGAAGCCGCCGGTCAGAGAAATAGTCGCATGGTTGGTGTTCTTCAAAAAGCGTCCAATGCCACCACCGTAATTCGACTGGAGCTGGATGTTTTGCTCCGAACTTTGCAGAAAGCTGCCCACTCCGGAGTAAAACCAGTTGTTCCAGCGCAGAAGGCGACGGTAGTATAGCGATCCGTCATTGCGCGTGGAAGTGGCGGCCCCGGTGCTTCCTGAAAGCGTGGAATCGAAGGATGCGCCTGCGGCCCACCGCGGCCGTGGATAATTCGCCTGTGTATCAAACGTGTATTGCGTCGATTGATTTCCCTTCGAATACATCAACCCGGAATTGATGCTGCCGTTGAATCGCTGCCAGAAGCGGTCCGAAGTCTGGTTAATGTTCACAATCTTTTGCTCTTCGAGCACCACGTTTTTCTCTGCGCTTTCCGCGATCTCAATTTGAACAGGCCGGGCACCTCCGGTGTCCGCCGTGGAGAGCGTTCCGGTGTAAACGGAACCGTCCGTTGTTTTCACTATGAACAGTTGCTTGCTTTCCACGTGACGCACCTTGGACCAATCGACTGAGGCTGTGCCGTCTATGTAATCGATGCTGACATAGAGCACGCTTGCGTCCAGTCCTTTGATCTCGCAGGTGACGCGGTCGCCGTTGTTCATGACAAGCACGTCGGTCTTGTCGCGTGCAAAGAGAGGCGTAGTCAGGAGAAGTGCGCCGGAGAGAATTGCGGCTGGAATCTTCATAACGCGTCCCACCTTAACAAGGAGTCGAAATGTCGGGCAGCAAGATTTCAAGGCGGACTTCATTCGCAATAGCCGATCGCGTCTTCCTGAGCGTCGTTCCCGGGATATTGGCCAGTCAGAACCGAGGAGCGCGCGAGAATGGTCGCGGTTTGCGCCGGGAAAGTTGACCGGAGTGCGAGCACGATATGCGGCGGGCGGACGGCACGTTCGCACATGTTAGAGCCTTGAACGTCGAGAGAGATTGGTTGAAATTACATCTCGTTCATCTCGAAGACGTGGTACTGCCAGGGAGCAAGATCCAGGTAAAGCCCCCGGGATTGCAGTTCATTGCCGTCCCGGTTGTAGGAGGCAGCGCTGAACAGATCGCGAAACTGAAACTGCTTGCCAGCAAGGCCGGCGAAGCGCAGGTGCACGTAACACTGGCTCTGGTGAGGCGCGTAGTTTACGGTCACCAGCAAGCGCTCGCCGCCAGGATTCTGCCACGAGAAGGCGATGAATGCGTCCGATGACTCATTGCCATCCCAGGCCGGTACGCGTTCCAGCAGTTGCCACTGGCCGTCGCGGAGGATTGGATGGCGCAACAGATCCAGCAAATGCGCATAGAACTGTTGAAGCTTCGAGTCAGTGGGTTCGAGCGGCCCGCGAACCAGGTGAGGCGAGATGCGCTTCGTACGTCCCTGGAATTGTCCCTGGTGAAAAAAGCGCAGTCCTGGAGACAGAAACGTGATGATCGCAGCAGCCTCATGCTTTTCCCACGGGAAGGCGTCCGCTGCCCGCGGCTCGTCATGGTTTTCGAGAAAGCGCGCCATCCTACTCTGGTAATCGAGTCCGGCGAGAAAGTGCTCGCGGACCGGCCGGGCCTGTCCGGCAATCAGGCGGTCGTAGAGTCTCTTGTCGTAGGTGTAATTGAAGCCTTGCTGCTGCAGTGTCCATTCCAGGTCCCAGTAGACCTCGGCCATGAAGCAGAACTCCGGCATGCGATCATGCACCCGTTGCGTGGCTTTCGGCCAGAAGGGCTCGGACGGGCGCCCCCAGGTTCGTTCGAAGACGTCCGGAAGCACCAGCATGGCCATGTCGCAGCGCACGCCGTCACACTGCCCGGCGATCTTTATGAGCTGGGCGATCATCGCCTCCTGTGTAGCGGGGTTGGCATAATTCAGTTGCAGCGTATCCGGCCAGCCGGGAAAATATGGATCGCGGCCATAGGCCAATACGAGGTCGCCGGTCTTCCGTTTGATCCATGTGTAGTTATTCGGTGAGCGCTCCAGGTCCAGTTCCGTTCCGGAGACGTAATACTCCGGGTGCTCCTCTACCCAGGGATGGTCCGGAGCCGTGTGGTTGGGAACGAAATCGAGGAGCAAGCGCATGCCGCGCCGGCGAAGGCGTTCGCGCAGACGGGCCAGTGCGGCATCTCCTCCCAGTTGGCGATGAACCGCATATCCGGTAATCGCGAAGCCGGAACCGCCGATGTCTTCCTCACAAAGGTCCGGCAAGGTCTCCTGGAATTCCTTTCGCCATTCCGGATTGCTGCGGGAAAGCTGTTGCCCGGCGGTGCCGGTCTGCCAGACGCTGAGGAACCAAATCCAGTCAAAACCCATCTCAACAAGGCGATCCAGTTCGGCGTCAGGAATGTCGTCCAGCGTGGCGGTTCTTCCAAGGATCTTCGACAGATCGGTCAACCACACTCGCGTATTGATCTGGTAGAGAGACGGATACAAGGGTAGTGGGTGGAGGGCCTTCTCCGGTTCGATGACCGGCTCGCTTATTTCGACACCTTGCTTTTGAGACACCTCTCCGAGATGTGCCTCGCCCTTGACCAACCTGAGTGTTCCGGCCATGACTCTTTTCCTTTCCGGCTACGCGGTCCCGTGTTTCGCATTTCCTTAGTCCGACTGTATTTGAGCCGCCCATGTCAGCTCACCGGAATCTCCGGAGCTTGTCTTTTGAAGCTCTCCAGTAGGGTATCGAGGCTGAAGAGCAGTACCCACAAGGGGAAGAGCACTTCAACCCATCGCGAGACCTCGATGCCTAACAGGAGGATAGCGGCGATGACGATCCCCAAAATTGCCAGCCAGCGAGGCATGAAGCGAGTGCGCAACCCGATAGTCGCCGTCGAGATCATGAACACCGCTGCCATCCGCATGGCGTAACTGTTCAAGAGAAGCGCGGCGACCCTCCGAGCGAGTTCCCAGGCAGCCAGCGACGCTTGCGGCTGGGCCGCGGTGGCATCGGCGAGGATTGCCTCTGCGATGGCACTGGCTACAAAGAGCATCGCAGTGAACAGGAGGCCACTGCCGAGAAAGACCGTAGCGAAGAACCGGTCTTCACTACGGCCGATGCGGTCCCTTACCACCCCGATGAGCCACAGGAAGGCGATACCCGTGAACGGCACCAGACGCGGAACCCACGCGATGCCTTTGTTTGTGAGCCAGGCTTGAGGGCCGAATGGCTCGGACTGAGCAGCGAGCCTGAGTTGAACCAGTATCGTCGTCAGCAGCACGGCAAATATGACGCCGGCAATCGCCGCCGCGCGAGGCGTCCGCAAGGCGTCGCGCACGCTCTCAGGACCCATTTCGGGTTTTCTTTGATCGGCTTGCCTTAGCTGTCTCATGTCGATCCGCTGGTAGTTCTTTCAGGGCCTCCCGCTCGCGGCCGAGCCCGTTTTTGTCTGGCGAGACGGGGGTCGGCGGTTTGATCCTTCTCTCGTCACTTTCGGCAACCAAGCCTCACTGATATTCGTTGCCTAAATTGCTACGCGCTCAGAAACGGAACGCCCTAATTAGAACATCAACTCGATAGAAACAAACTCTGTCAAAAGATACAGTAGCGCTCCTCTTCTGGTCAGGAGTTTTCTTAAGTGGGGGGAGTGGTCCTAACTAACGCGGTGAAGATCAAGACTTAGAGCCTGTTTTGCAACAGCGAACTGCTACGAACGAAGAAGACCGTCTGTTCTTTCAAGTCCAACGCTGTTTCGCACTGCACGGGAGGATTGGTCTCTTGTGTTTTTTGACGGACACCAACGAATGCGGATATGACGAAATGCCTTTTGGTCCTGTGCGATCTCCGGTTTGTGCCAATGTTATGTAACGAAGACGAATCTGACTGTCAACGCCCAGTCGGCCTCTCTGAATTTTGCACCGCGACCTTCGCGCTGAGAGTCGTGCGATAAACTGCGTTCGCAACCCGGAGGCGACCAGATGAGAAACGCATTTCTGCATAAGCCGGATGGTGCTGTGATCTGTCAACCGCGGACTCTCCTGGCAGTTGTGTTAGTTTGCCTCGCTTCAGCGTCCGGCCTGACACAAGAGGCTCCAGCCGCCGGTGATAAGCCCAAAATCGGCCTTGTGCTGGAAGGCGGTGGGGCGCTGGGCCTGGCGCACATCGGCGTCATCGAATGGCTGGAGGAGCACCGAATCCCGGTGAGCTACATTGCCGGGACAAGCATGGGTGGACTCGTTGGCGGCGTTTATGCCACCGGTCGCAACCCGGCGGAGGTGCGCGAGCTGGTCTCCTCCATCGATTGGAATGCTGTTCTTCGTGGCGAGGTCCCTTTTCAGAACCTGGACTTTCGCCGCAAGCAGGATGCCGTTGTTTACCCCGGCAATATCGAGTTCGGACTGAAAAAGGGCATCCAGTTCCCTGAAGGCTTTAATTCCGGGCAGGAGGTCCAATTCATTCTTGATCGCGTTGCGCTTCCATATTCCACCATCCAGAACTTCAACCAACTACCGATACCCTTCGCTTGCGTTGCTACAGACCTGGTCTCCGGCAAGAAATTCGTCTTCCGTAGCGGAAACTTCGCGACGGCGATGCGTTCAACAATGTCGCTGCCGGGCTACTTTTCGCCGGTCCACGTTGACGGCCATATCTTTGCCGATGGAGGGCTGCTGGATAACTTGCCGGTCGATGTAGCCAAGGAGATGGGCGCAGATGTTACGGTTGCGGTCTATCTCGAGACCCAGCCGATGTCGTCGACGGAATCGATTTCCTCCTTCGGCGTCCTGGGAAAGTCCATCTCCGTGATGATCGCCGCCAATGAAGTGCACAGTATGGAAATGGCGGACGTGCTGATCACCGTTCCGCTGGCCAAGTTCAACGCCATGGACTACAACCAGGCGGATGCCCTGATCAAAGCGGGCTACAACGCGGCACAAAGCAAGGCGGCAGTTCTGTCCCGGTTTTCAGTGGACGAAGCCACCTGGAAACAATATCTGGCCGACCGCGCCGCGCGCCGCCGGCAGACGCCAAAACCGGAATTTGTGGAGGTAGCTGGAACAGACCCTCATAGCGCCAAGGCCATCCAAAAGGACTTTCAGCCGATGGTCGACCAATCCGTGAATGTCGCGGAAATACAGAAGATGATCCTTGACATACAGGGCGACGGGCGCTATGCCAGCCTGAACTACACCATGGTGGACAAAAATGACCAGCCGGGCCTGCTGATCACGGCAAATGAAAAGAGCTACATCCCACCTATTGTTCGCCCCCAGATTACCCTTGATGGCTCGCAGTACAACAACGTCCTGTTCAGCATTGGTGGCCGAATCACCTTCCTCAACGTGGGCAGCTA
>Ga0335074_10011970_pt1 | contig 12151 bp, 8 predicted proteins | sample Lox_Sample_23_FD_206715 | JGI IMG/M metagenome (GOLD analysis project Ga0335074, IMG submission 206715) | Soil microbial communities from Loxahatchee National Wildlife Refuge, Florida, United States - Lox_Sample_2.3 | ecosystem: Environmental > Terrestrial > Soil > Wetlands | place: USA: Florida...
TCGCCAGCCATGCCCGGTCGGCCTTGGCGAGCGCTTCGGCACCCGCTTCGTAGTGGCTCCGGTTGGCGTTGACAGAGCCGAAGACGACGTCGTTTTCGAGCACCATGTGGCGGTTGAGCTCGCCGGCATCTATCCCGAGCTGGCGCCCCTTGGCTGAAACCCCGGTCAGGCAGAGGACGCCGTTGGGGGCCATGATGTCCATCGCATCGAAGACCAACTGGCCGACACCGGTGCACTCGACGACGATGTCGGGGGCGAGGCCCGTCGAGGCGAGGTCGCCGTGGTGGTAAGTGCCGCCCAGGGCCGCTACGAGGTCAGGTTTCAGGCCCGCGGTGACCTGGTCGAGGACGTGGACCTCGAGGCCGCGCTGTACCGCGAGGAGAGACGCGAGCAGGCCTATCGGCCCGGCCCCGGTGACGAGCACCGTACGGGGCTGCCATTTCGCCCGGGCGCCGATCCGTCCGATGTGGTCCCAGGCCTTTGCGACCACGGTCGTCGGCTCGAGCAGGACACCGAGGTCGCCGACCGATGGGGACACTTTGACTAGGAAGTCCGGCGTGATGCGGTACCTTTCACGGGCGTAACCGTGGTGCTCCTTGATACCCCACTCGGTGTACTTGCCGTTGCGGCACATGTCCCATTCGCCGGCTGCGCAGTTGTAACAGGGCACGGGGTCGGGCCGGCGGACGATGCCGACCACGTGGTCGCCGGGCGAGAACCCCGACCCGGCCGGCGCCTCCAGCACCTCTCCGAGCGATTCGTGGCCGAGGGCCAGCCTGGTCTCCCCGGGGGGCGGCCAGCCATACTCGCCGGCAACGATCTCGATATCGGTCCCGCAGATACCGATCGCCCGAGTCTTTACCAGGACAGGCCCGTCTTCTTCGGGAGGTTCGGGAAGATCCGTTAGGTCCACGGAGTTCGCCTGGAGGGGTACCACGGTCACGGCGCGCATGGTAAGCACGGTACAGGAGGAATGATTTAACCAATGCCCGCCATGTCAGGCCCGCTCCAGGGCAAGCTCCTAGTCGCCGCGCCACGCCTCGTCGACCCCAACTTCGCCCGGACCGTCGTCCTCGTGCTGGCGCACAGCGACCAGGGGGCCGTCGGGCTCGTGCTCAACCGCCCCACCGTGACCCTCGTCGGCGCGCCGCTCCCCGAGTGGGAGGAGCTTGCCTCGGAGCCGGCGGTCGTTTTCGTCGGGGGCCCCGTGAGCGAGGGGTCAATTTGCCTGGCGCGTGCGCGCCCGCAGGTCTCCGTGCCCGAGACCGGTTACCTGCCTCTCGACGGCACGCTCGGGACGATCGACCTCGAGGCCGACCCTGCGTTCGTGAGCCCGTGCATCGAAAAGATGCGGGTCTTTGCAGGTTACGGCGGTTGGGCGCCCGACCAGCTCGAAGGGGAGATCGACGAGGGCGCTTGGTACGTGCTCGACGCTGTCGACGAAGACGTGTTCAGCGACGAGCCGGAAACCCTGTGGAAAAGGGTTCTCCGCCGCCAGGGTGGCCGCCTGGCACTGGTGTCCGCCTTCCCGCCGGACCCCTCCCTCAACTAGCTGTCGGACGCCGGGCCTTGGTCGGGGGGGTGGGGCCGGGCGGGTGGGGGCCGGGTGGGGTCGAGGCGCGGTGCAGCCGGGCCGGCCAAGCTCGGGCATTAAAAACGGTGACATTTTGGTCGCGCTCGAGCAACGCGGTTGCGCTCGGTGGCGATTTTTCGTGCCCAAGCGCGACCAGAGTTCTCAAGCGCGACCAGACTTTTCCGTCGATCAGCCCCGCAGGTGCAGTACGGCTCGCAACGGCAACCCCTGAGGTCGTTATCAGCGCAACAGCCCAAGAACGCAAGACACGCCGCCAGGCACAAGTGCCTCAGGCTCAGATGGCCTGTTCGCGCTCGGCGCCAGAGGGAGCTTGGTCCCGCGCCCGCGCCCTCTGACGTGCCCGCGAAGCGATATCGAGCGCCACCTTGCGCAAACGCACAGAAGTGGGCGTAACTTCGGCGCATTCGTCTTCCCGCAGGAACTCCAGGGCTTGTTCGAGCGACAGGACGAGCGGAGGCGACAGGCGCACGAGCTCCTCGGCGGTGGAAGAGCGCATGTTGGTGAGCTTGCGTTCCTTTGTCGGGTTGACGTCCATATCTTCTCGCCGGGCATTTTCGCCGATGATCATCCCCTCGTAAACTTCTATGCCCGGGCCTATGAAAAGGGTGCCGCGCTCTTGGAGGTTGAGGAGCGCGTACGTAGCCGTCTTGCCGCTCCGGTCGGCCACGAGGGACCCGTTTTGCCTTGTCCGGATCTCGCCGGCCCAGGGTTCCCACCCGTCGAGCACGTGGTGGAGCTGAGCAGTCCCCTTTGTCTCGGTCAACAATTGAGAGCGCAGGCCGATGAGCCCTCTCGAGGGCACGAGCCAATCGGTGCGCCCCCAACCGGTCCCGTGGCTGACGACATTTTGCACCCGGCCCTTGCGCCCCGACAGGAGCCTGGTCACGGTGCCCATGTGCTCCTCGGGGATGTCGAGCGAAACTCTCTCGACGGGTTCGTGGATCTTGCCGTCGACGACCTTGGTCAGCACTTGCGGTTTGCCCACCGTGAGCTCGAAACCTTCCCGGCGCATCAGCTCGACGAGCACGGCAAGGGCGAGCTCGCCCCGGCCCTGGACTTCCCAAGTGTCGGGCCGGCTCGTCGGCTGGACCTTTATCGAGACGTTGCCGACGAGCTCTGCGTCGAGGCGCCCTTTTAGCAGCCTGGCGGTGAGCTTTGTCCCCTCTTTGCCTGCGAGAGGTGATGTGTTGACGCCGATCGTCATGGAGATGGCCGGCTCGTCCACGCGCACCCCGGGGAGAGGCCTCGGGTCGGAGAGGTCCGCCAATGTGTCGCCGATCATGATCTCGGGCACCCCGGCGACTGCGATGATGTCGCCCGGCCCGGCGCCTTCGGGCCCAGCGTCGACTCGTTGGAGCGCGTCGGTCACGTACAGCTCGGCGATGCGCGCTCGTTTTATTTCGCCGTCAGTTTGACGGCACCAGGCGACATTTTCTCCCTTGTGCACCCAGCCCTGATGGATGCGGCAGATCGCCAGCCGGCCCACGTAGGGGGAGGCGTCCAGGTTGGCGACGAGCGCCTGGAACGGGTGGCCCTCCTCGTACACGGGCGCCGGGATGTGGTCCACGAGCAACTCGAACAAGAGCTTGAGCCCGGGGGCGTCCTGCACCTCCTCGGGGGATAGGGCGGCCTGGCCGGTGCGGGCGTTGCAGTAGATGACCGGGAACTCGATCTGGTGCTCGTCGGCGCCGAGGTCGATGAACAAGTCGTAGACGGCGTCGAGGACCTCGGCCGGGCGGGCGTCGGAGCGGTCGACCTTGTTGATCACGACCAGGACCGGGAGCCTGGCTTCGAGGCACTTGCGCAGCACGAAGCGTGTCTGGGGGAGGGGGCCTTCGCTCGCGTCCACGAGGAGGAGGGCCCCGTCGACCATCGTGAGCGCGCGCTCCACCTCGCCGCCGAAATCGGCGTGGCCGGGGGTGTCGACGATGTTGACGGTGAGCCCGCCGTAGTGGACGGCCGTGTTCTTGGCGAGGATCGTGATGCCTTTTTCCCGCTCGAGGTCGGTCGAGTCCATGACCCGCTCAGCGACCTCCTCGTTGGCCCGGAACGCGCCCGACTGCCGCAGCATCGCGTCGACAAGGGTGGTCTTGCCGTGATCGACGTGGGCGACGATGGCCACGTTTCGGATGTCAGCGCGTTTCATTTTCCTCGTGTTGGTCCGGGATGGGGCGACGGGTGGTCTTGCTCGCCCTAGGGGCACTGGCCGGGGCGCCCGTGCACCGACCAGGGTACCGCCTGGGAGGCCGGGAGCTGCTGCAATCGGCGTCACGCGCCCCTCGCCGAGCCCGGGCCCGGCCGCTTGGCGCGACGCCGTCAGGCCCGTATCAGCGCTCGCTTCGTTTGCGCAGCTTCCCGAGCAGGCCGGCGGAGGGGCGTTCGCTGCGACGGCGGTGCTCTTCCATCCGGCGGCGGATCAGCTCCCGCCTGGCCTGGAGGTCCCGGTAGGTGAGCTCGTCTACGTCCTCGGAGACGCCGACCGCCGCCCTGACTGCCGAAATCTCGAGCGGGTGCTGGCGCGGGTCGATCCCGATGTCGTGGGCGATCCGGTCGCCGTAGCGGGTGCTGAAATAGGCGGCGATCTCGGCGACCTCGGCGAAAAGGTCGACGTCGGGGGCGAGCGTGGCGAGGGACCCATCCACGAACAGCAGGTCCTTCACGAACAGCATGAGGATCTTGGGGAACCGGGCGCCGTACTCGAGCAGGCGCTTGGTGATCTCCCTGATCTCGGCGAGGAGAGCTTCGGGCGCAAGCGTCGTCGGGTCGATGATCGGCTTGTCGAGGCCGAGGTCCTGGGCGAGGGCGTCGATGTCAGTGTCGGGGGGCACCGCGCCCATGTCGCGCAGCGCCGCAAGCTGGAGGCGGGGGTCGTTGAGGCTCCCGCCCATCAGGAGCCGGAGGAACGCCACCCGCCGCACCTCGTCGAGCCTTCCGGTGATCCCGTAGTCGAGCAGCGCAACCCTGCCGTCGGGCCGTACGAAGAGGTTGCCCCCGTGGAGGTCCCCATGGAACACCCCGAACAGGGTGGCACCCTCGAGGAAAGCGATGAGCAATGCCCTGACGACCGCCGAGGTGTCGATCCCCGCTCGGTGCATCCCTTCGACGTCGTCCCAGCCGAAGCCGTCCAGGCGTTCCATCACGAGCAACCGCCTGGTGACGAGGGTGGGGTGGGGGCGGGGTACGACGACCGAGCGCTGGTTCGTCTCGGCCAGGACCCTCGCAATGTCGAGCATGTTGTCGGCTTCGAGGCGGAAGTCGAGCTCTTCGACGATCGTCTCGGCGAAAAGCTCGACGAGGGCCGGCGGGTTGGCGAGCGCCGCCACCGGGATGCGCCCTATCAGGAGGGGGGCAAGCCAGCTCATCGCCGCAATGTCGCGCTGGACGAGGGTGTTGACCTGCGGGCGCTGGACCTTGGCGACGACCTCCTCCCCGGTGCGGAGACGGGCTGCGTGGACCTGGGCGATCGAGGCTGCAGCTATCGGCTCGGTTTCGAAGTGCTCGAAGACCTCCTCGAGCGGCCGTCCCAGTTCGGCCTCGACCACTTGCCTGACGAGTTCGAACGGCTCGGCAGGCACACGGTCGCGCAACAGCCGGAACTCCGAGACGAGCTCGGGCGGGAAGACGCCTTCCCCCGACGAAAGGATCTGGCCGAGCTTTATGTAGGTGGGGCCGAGCCGTTCGAAGGCTTTGCGCAGGCGCCGCGAGAGGCCCGCACGCGACACCTCGCGCCTGCCGGTCCGGTCCGCCTGCCTCTTTTCGGCAAGCCGCCACGCCAGGATGGCCCACCCGAGCCTCGCCGTCGTCGACAGCACCCTCTCTCCGGGCGGGAGCCGGCGGCGGCGGAGCACCCGGGGGACCCGGGCGGCTGTTTCAACCCGCAGCTCGTCGATGCCGGCGCGCCAGGCCAGTTGCTCACCGGTCAGCACCCACGGGGCATTGTCGCTGAAAGCGCCGAGCTCGAGGTCCGCCGGGGAAGTACCGGGCCGAGAAGGATCGTCGCCGGCTGTGCTCATCGTCGCTTGCCGACCCTATAGGTTTTCGCGCCACTCTCCTGCCGGGATGCCCTGCGGTACGCTCGGCGAATGACGGAGAAGCTGCAAGCCGGTGCGGTGGCGCCCGATTTCACGCTGCCGGACCAGTCCGGCGAGCCGGTCTCGTTGTCGGGGCTGGGGGGCCGGCGCGTGCTCGTTTACTTCTACCCCAAGGCCGACACGCCTGGTTGTACAGCGCAAGCCTGCGGGCTGCGCGACGTCCTGCCCCAGGTTGGCAACACAGCGGTGCTCGGGATAAGCCCCGACACTCCCAAGCGCCAGGCGGCTTTTGACAAGAAGTACGGGCTCGGTTTCCCGCTCCTTTCGGACCCCGACCATGCCGTTGCGGAGGCTTACGGCGTCTGGGCGAAGAAAAGCATGTACGGCCGGGAGTACATGGGCATCGAGCGGTCAGCGTTCCTGGTAGGCGAGGACGGGCGGCTCGAACAGGTCTGGTACAAGATTTCTCCCGCAGCAACCGCCGAAAACCTCCTCAAATCCATCGCCTGAACTGAGCCGAGGCGGCCGACCAGCCGAAGGCGCCAAGCCGGCCCCGGCGCTCGCTCCCCCCTGTCCGCCGGGCGGCCCGCCTTGGCTTGTCGTGCGTTGAGCGCTATGCCGGGACGAACACGAGGCAGCCGTTATGGCCGCCAAAACCGAAGGAATTGGATATCACCGGGCCGGGTTCCCAATCCCTCGGGCCCCCGGTGACGACGTCGAGCTGGAACGACGGGTCGACGTTGCGGGTGGCCGCTGTGGGGGGGATCTGGCGGTGCTCGAAGCTCAGCGCGACAGCTACCGCCTCGATGGCACCGGCGCCGGCGAGAGTGTGGCCGATGACACCCTTCACCGACGTCACGGCCGGGCCGGGGTAGCCAAAAACCTTGTAGATCGCTTCGGCTTCGGCGGCGTCGCCAGGAGGGGTCGAGGTCCCGTGGGCGTTGACCTGGGTGACTTCGCCGGGCGTCAACTGGGCGTCGGCGAGAGCGAGTTGCATGCAGAGCGCCGCCCCGCTCCCGTCGGGGGCAGGAGCCGTGACGTGGTGGGCATCGGCGGTGCTGGCTCCGCCGGCCAGCTCGGCGTAGATATGTGCCCCCCGGGCGAGAGCGCGGTCCCGCTCCTCGAGGACGATCGCACCGGCACCTTCCCCGATGGCGAACCCGTCACGGGCGACGTCGAACGGCATCGAAACCCCCGAACGAGTAAGCGCCGTCATATTGGCGAACCCGGCAATCCCGAGCGGCGAGAGCGGCGCCTCGCTCGACCCCGCCACCATCACGTCGCAGCGGCCCATCGCGATCAGCCGCCCGGCGTTGGCAATACTCTGGCTCCCGGCGGCGCAAGCGGTGACGGTCGTCTCGCACGGGCCGCGAAGGCCATAGCGCATGGAAACTTCGGCCGCCGCGCGGTTGCACATCATCATCGGGACGAGGAAAGGGCTGACGCGGTCGGGGCCTCTTTCCATCAGGATGTTCTGCTGCTCGCACATGGTGTCGAGGCCGCCGACGCCGGTCCCGATATGGGCGCCGGCACGGTCGGGGTCACCGCGGAGCGCCTCTATGCCGCCTGCCCCCGTGATCGCCTGGTCGGCCGCGGCGGCTGCCATCTGGACGAAGCGGTCGGCACGGCGGAGCTCTTTCGGGCCGAAGATGTGGCTCACGTCGAGACCCTCCACGGGCCGGACACGCGCCACCGGTGGTTCCGACATCAGCCCGCGCCAAAAAGCCTCGGCCCCGATGCCGCATGAAGCGACGACACCGGCTCCCGTCACGACGACCCGGCGGCCGGGGACGGCACCGGCGCCGCCCGGGCCAGGGTTGAGCGCAAGCATCAGAGCTTGGACGTCACCAGCTCGTAGGCCTGGCCAACGGTCTGGACACCTTCGAGCTCGGATTCGGGGACGTCGATCCCGAACCGTTCCTCCAGGGCCATCACGAGCTCGACGAGGTCGAGGCTGTCGGCGTCGAGGTCGTCGGCAAAACGCGCCTCGGGGACGATCTTGGTGGGTTCGACCTGTAGTACCTCGACCGCGCACTGCCTGAACAGGTCGAACGACTCTTCAGGGCCCATCTGCTCTGCCATTTGTCCTCCGTTCGCTTCCAATGGTGACTGCCAAACTTACCGGGAGGGCCCCCGGCCCCACCGCCATACGGCCGAGGCCCACGTCATCCCGGCCCCAAAACCAGCGAAAAGCACGAGGTCCCCGTCCGAGAGGCGACCGGAGCCGGCAGCTTCCGCCAGGGCGATCGGTATCGAAGCCGAAGACGTGTTACCTGTGCGCTCGATGACCGAAGCGACCCTGTCGACGGGGATACCGAGGCGCTCGGCGACGGCGTCCATGATCCGGACGTTCGCCTGGTGCGGAACGAAAAGAGCGATGTCCGCGGCCGTCACCTTGGCCCGCTCCAACGTCTTGAGTGCCGAGTCGACCGTTACGCGGACCGCCCTGCGGAAGACCTCCTGGCCCCTCATCGTCATGCCCGTGCCGGCGTGGTTGGCGTAGAAGAGAGGCTGGAGCGAGCCGTCCACGCCGACGTCCCACCCGAGCATCGCCGGGTCCCCGGGCACGGCTTCGACGACGACCGCCCCGGCGCCGTCGCCGAAGAGGAAGGCGTTTGACCGGTCGGACCAGTTGGTGATCCGGGTCAGGGTCTCGGCCCCCACGAGGAGGACGCGCTCGGCCCCGGCGCCGATGAAACCGGCCGCCGTGACAAGCCCGTAGGTGAACCCGGCGCAGGCAGCGTTGATGTCCATGCCGCCGCCCCTCACCGAAAGAGCATGCGCAAGGGGAGACGACGTTGCCGGCACTTGCTGGTCCTGTGTCGTCGTGCAGAGGATGAGCAGGTCGATGTCCGCCCCGGTAACCCCCGCCCGTCCCATCGCGGCCCGCCCGGCTTGGGCGGCGAGCTGGGCTGTGGTCCCCATCCCGTTTTCGGGGGACCGGCTGGGAGGTACCCGGACGAAGGGGCCGTCGGCCGCCCGTCGCTGCCTGATCCCGGTCCGCTCGACGATCCACTCGTCGCTCGTGTCGAAGAGCGTCATTATGTCCTGGTTGGTGACCACCTGGTCGGGGAGCGCGCTCGCCCAGCCGGTGATGGCGTAGCCGCAGCTGTTGGCCATATGCGCTTTGCCTGCCTCAGCGGGCCCGTAGCCAGGCGACCGGCTGGCCGGACTGGACGCGTTCGCCAGGGTGCGCTATCACGCCCATCAGCTCGCCGGCAAACGGGCTGCGCACTTCGGTACCCGAGACGAAGCCAACCAGGTCGCCGATCTCGATGCTGGTGCCCTCCGCCGCCTCGCCGCCTGGCGTTGCCGGCAGCTCCAACCCGCTCGGGAGCTCGAAGAGGCCGGCGCACGGGCTGATGATGAGCCGCTCGGACACGTAGAGCCGCTCTCCCTGGTGCCCTTCGGGCGTCGCGCCCGTCGCCACCGGGCCCTCCCCGGTGAGGACCGCCACGAGGTCGTCAAGGTCGTCGGGCTCAGCAATTGCCAGCGTTGACGCCTCGGGGACGCTCGAGCGCACCATGCGCGAGAGGGGGCCGCCGGGGCCCAGTTCGCAAAAGAGCCCGTCTCCGTCCCATTCGCCCGTCCGCATGATCGCCGCCAGCGTGAGCGATGTTTGGCGCCACCGCACCGGGCTGCGAAGTTGAGCCGACAGGAGGGCCGGCCACTCCCCGCCGGCGTTGTGAGGCAGTGCGTCCACATTTGCGACGACAGGTACTGCTAGTGCGTAAAAGGTCGTGCTCTCGATGGCCTTTCGCAGGCGCGGCTGGGCCGGTGCCATCAGTGGCGTGTGGAAGGCCCCGCTCACCGCGACTTCCTTGACGCCGGTCGCACCGAGCTCGACAGCGATGCGTGCCGCTACGTCGGCGAACTCGGGCCGGCCGGCAATGACGCACTCGCCGGGGGCATTGGAGTTGGCCAGCCAGACATCGCCGTCAGCCCGACGGCAGGCGATGCGAGCCATTTCGTCGTCTATGCCCGAGATGGCAAGCATTACGCCCGGGTTTTCCTCGGCTGCCTCCTGCATCGCCTCGCCGCGCTCTGCGACCAACCGGACAGCGTCGTCGAAACCGATCGCGCCTGCCGCGACGAGAGCGGTGTACTCGCCCAGGCTGTGCCCGGCGCAGGCGGTCGGCTCTATGCCGAGGCGTTCGACCGCGTCCAGCACGACGAGACCGAGGACGAACGTGGCGAGCTGGGCGTTACGAGTTTCCGACAGCTCCACGGCGCCCGCCTCGAGGAGAAGGTGGCCGACGTCGCGGCCCGCCAGCTCGGACGCATCCTGCACGACGTCCCAGGAAGGGTGCTCACGCCATGGCCTCCCCATGCCGGCCCGCTGAGATCCCTGGCCTGGGAAAACGAAAGCCGGCAACTACGCCCCTCCTCTGGTCATCCAACATTCTGACCCGCGTTGGGGTAGCGAAAGTAACAATCCGGTGAACGCCCGCCCGCCGGGCGCTGGTAACGCTTGGGCGGTGATGGCCGGGCCGTGCCTGCCGGCCTGGTCATTCCTCCCGGAGCACGACCGCAGCCGGGGTGGAAGAGGCAGCTCTCCCGGGTATTGCGGCCACGATATTTGCGAGGGCCAATGCGCCGAGCGCCACGAACAACATCGAAGCCGGGATGGTCGGGTGCGGGACCGCTTCGATGCTCCGGGCGAACAGGTCCCAAAGTTGCCGGCCACCGGCCACCCCGATCGGGACGCCAACGACGAGGCCCGTGAGAGCGGTGATCGAGGCCTGCCACGCCAGTGTCGTAGCCAACTGGCGCCCGGTGAAACCGAGCGTCTTCAGGAGGGCAAAGTCCTGGCGCCTCCGGCGCACGGTAGCGGCGAGGGCGAGGGCGAGCGCGAGGACCGCCCCGGTGGCCAAGCCGATCGCAAGTACGACCGGCGTGGCCCCTGTTGACTGGTAGTTGACGATCTCAGCGGGCCGTTGTACGGGCAGCGCGATCACGTTGTCGCCGAGCGTTTGGGGGTCGTGGGCGAATATCTTGTCGGCGAGCGCAATAACCTGTTGCAGCTCGGCCCGGCCCTTGGCGGCGCTCACGCCGGGCCGCCGCCGGACGAAAACGAGAGCGGGGCCGTCCTGGTTGGGGTCCGGCGCCTGCGTGAACCGGAGGAACGACTCAGGCAGGTCAGCCTCGCTCACGAGGGCCCCGGTACCCATCGACGTGTGCTCGGCAAAGGTGCTCGAGCCTTGGATCGCCGGGAACGTCGCCGTGCCGACAATGGTCGCCGGGGTAGGCGGCAGGTAGAGAGGCGCCGTATTTGGAGAGCCGTAGCTGATGAACACCCGTTCGCCGACCTTCTTGTCGAGGAGAGCGAGCGTCGCCGCACCGAGGACGACTTGCGCCGGGCCCCGCAAACCGTGACCGGACAGCACGGGGGGGCCGACGGCCGGGGCCCCTGCTGTGACCAGCGCTGGGACCGTCTCACCGTCCAGTTGAAGGTTAGGGTCCTGGTACCCCGACCACGCAGCGACGCCAGGTTCGCTCGAGAGCGTTTTCAGTGCTTTGGGTGGGACGCCGTTTTCGGACGAGAGGGCATAATCCCAGTTCCACCCGTACAGCTTGGGCTGGGTGACCAGGGTGTGGAGGCTCGAGCTGAAGGTGAGCGTCGCCGTCACCGTCATAACGGCTATAACGGCTCCGGCCAGGACCGACCGGGAGGGCACCGCAGTGCGGCCGCGGCCCGGTTCGAGCGCGAAGTGGAGGCCGACGACGGCAGGCAACGGCAGCCCGAGGGCGGAGGCGTGGCGCACCAAATTGGACGGAGGGACAGAAGTGCCCGCCACGGGCCGGCGGGGGGTTGCCCGCCAAGCCATTACGGCGGTCGCCGCGCCCAACCCGCCGGCGAGCACGCCCAGGCCCGCCCCGAGGACTGTCCAGTCAAATGCGAGCACCGCCGGGTGCCAAACGGCCCGCACCGGACCGAGCGGCGAGAGCGGTGAAAGGGCAACTGCCACGACGCCTGCGACGACAGAACCGGCCACAACTGCAATGGCGGGCCCGGCAAATGCGTCGATGAAATTGGCGAGGGGGCTCGCTCCCAGTGCCCGGGAGACCTGGCGTTCATCCTCGGTCGCCCGCAGCTGGCGTGATATGACCGGCAGCGCTATGCCGAGCGCGGCCAGTGCCGCTATCAGGCCGAACAAAGCCAGCGCGATCGACTCCGGCTTGAGCGCGCGCTCGACCTTGGCTTCGGTGATCGTGGTGAGGTTGAAATTGCCCACTGCCCCCGGAGGCAGGGCCCGCAGCAGCGCCTGCTCGGCCGAGGCAATGTTGCGGTCGCCCCTGTCGAGCTGCACGCCGTACCAGGTGCCATTGGTCGATTTGTCGGGGACCAACCTCGTGAAGGCCGGTGTATAGACGACGTTGGTGGGGAGCCGGTCTGTGTCGTCTTCGACGACCTCGTTGTTGAACTGGACGATCCCGGTGAGCTTCATCTCGAACCGGCGCCAGGGCGGCACGCGTGCCGTGCCGAAGCCCGGGAGGTCCGCCTGTTGTGCAATGTAAAGGCCTA
>Ga0335074_10011972_pt1 | contig 12150 bp, 10 predicted proteins | sample Lox_Sample_23_FD_206715 | JGI IMG/M metagenome (GOLD analysis project Ga0335074, IMG submission 206715) | Soil microbial communities from Loxahatchee National Wildlife Refuge, Florida, United States - Lox_Sample_2.3 | ecosystem: Environmental > Terrestrial > Soil > Wetlands | place: USA...
GATCTTGCAAAACTCCGAGTCAGAAACACGAGGTTTGCGATGCGTGAATCTGGTAGGCACAAGCCCGGCCATGACGTTGGGGCCGCGAGCGCCGGAGAGTCGATCGTTCGGGCGGATGGTATCAGACCCCCATTTCGGTAGGCTAACATGCGCCGATTTTCCAACGAACTTCCAGCACGGTTAGGCGTAGGATGGTTGCTAGTACGGTCCGGAATGCACACCGGAGAGGTCGCTGTTGGCCGCCGGAACGGCTGCCATCTGCTCCCTAACCTGCCGTCAAGAGACGGAATGGACAGTTCATCGCGGACGGAGCGGCGCTCAGTCGGTTTCTGCCGGATGTGCTGGATGAAGGGACGATCGCCATTCCCGCGGCGCTGCGCAGGGGCGCAGGCTGGACCAGCACCTTCCTGGCGAGCCTCGAACTCGCGAAGCAAGGCGATGTCGCGCTGGCGCAGGAAGGGCTGTTCGGGCCGATCCATATCCAGCGCGCCAGCATTCGGTTCGCCAGCCCGAAATCAGCAGGGTTGATGGAGACCTGGTCCCCGGCTGACCGCCTCTACCGTTTCGGCATGAACCGGCGGGTTATCGCGCGCAGTTCACCTGGCTGGCCAGCGTGTTCCCTTCCACGGCTTATACCAGGAGCCCGAAAGAATGACGCTCTACCGCCGTCGCCGATGTCCCGGAACTGGCCGGCACAAGGCCGGCCATGACGTTGGGGCCGCGAGCGCCGGAGAGTCGATCGTTCGGGCGGATGGTATTACACTACTAGAAACCGAGCCGACGGAGGGACGGAACCCATGAGCACGATCATGCTACCCGGCGTCGGCGGCACGACTCTCTCGTTCACGTTTGCCGATCCCACCAATTCCGAACTGGCGAGCGCCGTCGCCAACGCGCTGTACACTGCCAGTGTCAGCGGCACCCTGAGGGTTTCCGCCTATACGGGTGGCGCCACTGTGCCAGTCGTGACGTCGGGTATGACGCAGGAACTGGTGATGTCATCCACCGTCAGCGGCTCGATCACGGTCCCGGCCGCGGCATCCGGGGTGCAACAGGTGTTGGTGATTTCCAATACCGCTCCGGTGACCATTCATGGCTCACCCAACCTGCAGATCATCGGTGGTGGTCCGGGTGATGTGGTCGTCACCGACCCGGCGGTGATCGTCCTGGCCGATTCAGGCGGCGATGCGAATTACGCCGATTCCGTTTCGGTACCGGCGGTCGACTCGCCATATGCTGTGGGTATGCGTGCCGGGAATGAGACGGTTGTCGGCTTGGGGTCCGGAACGATAACCGGGGGCTCCATCCGAAACCTTATTAATGTCGCAGGCAGCACCGGGTCGAATCTTATCATTTCGGAGGGTTCCGGCGGCGATACCGTCTTTACAGGGGCGGGCGCTACGACGGTCGAGGCCACCAGCGCCGCTCACGGCGGGTTGTACGTGGACGGCACAGGCAGCTTCAGCGACATCGACATGGGCTCGCAGGACACGATTGCTGCGACTGACGCGTCGGTCGCAGCAATCACGACGGGCGGCAGCCAGGCGATGGTGATCGGCGGGACTGGCACGCTGTCGGTCCAGGATTCCGGTGGGGCCGATACGATCGCCGCTCGTGCTGGCAATCTGTCCGCGACGACAGGCGGTACCAATGCGTTGGTGTTTGGTTCAAGTTCCACGCTGAGCATCGACGCCGGCGGCGGGACTGGCGACACAGTGGCATTCGGTGCCGGTGGCGGAACATTTATGTCCTTCGCATCGAGTAGCAATGCCCTGGTGTTCGCAGGTGTCGGCAGCGTCAGCATCAACGGAAGCAACACCACGAACGATACGATTGTCGGCGACGCGGGCTCGTTGGCGGTAAACGCGGGCTCAGCGGACGGGTTGCTGGTGTTCGGCCCACAGCGTGGCACGGGCATGGACTTCATCGGTGGATCTGGCAGCGCCACGGTTGTCGGTCAGGCCGGCAGTGACACGATCTTTGGTGGAACCGCGCCATTGGAGATCGTCGCCGGGCCAAACGAGACATTGTTGGCATCTGGTGGGTCGGCATCTGGCGGCGCGTCGGGAACGACCATGTTCGGGGGCACGAACAGCGATATCACCTACGGCACGTCTTCCGGCAACCTGCTGTTCGTTGCCGGCCTTGGCAATGAGACGCTGAACGCCAGCGCGGCGACCTCCAGCGTGACGATGTGGGCGGGCTTGGATCCCGCAGCCGGCAACTCGTTGGTCGGTGGCTCAGGTACCAATGTGATGGTCGCTGGCAGAGGCGCCGATACCATGGTTGGCAATATCAGCAGCCAGGACGTGTTTGCCTTCTTCAGCGTCAACGGTGGCGCGGCGGCGAACGATGACATCAGCAATTTTGGCACACTTTCCAGCGTGCTGCTGTTTGGATACGGGAGTGCGGCGGCAGCTTCGGCAATCAGCGGTGCGGTGTCCAGCGGCGGCAATACGACGATAGCGCTATCCGACAATACCAGGATCACCTTCATTGGCGTGTCCAGCGCGAGTGCGCTGACCGGCCACATTTACTCCTCCTAGGTTGGCTGTCCGGCTGACATCACTGTAGGCCGATGCGCGATCGCGGCAGCATGAGCGCCGATCAGGTCATTCCGCACAGCCGATTGCTCTGCTGGTTTACTGGCGGCGTGTTCCCGGTTACCAGCATTCCGAAGTGGCGGAGGGCCTAACTGTGAAGGAGCACGACAGGGAAGTTGAAAGGCTGGGAATGAGACAGGCATGCCGGTGCCATATCCTGGTAGCTCCGGCGAGCAGGGGCAGTACGCCGTGGTATTCCTGGCTCGCGACCGTGGTGATGATAGTCGTGCTGGCAGCCGCGACGGCAGCGTGGGGCATCTCGTCGGCGCAGGCAGCCGGCGCAACCGCGGCACCGCACCAAAGCAGTGATCCCCCTCAGGACGGCGCGATCAGGTTTGGCGCCGACTTCACCGAGCCACCGGGCCAGGTGATCATCAACGGCAAGATGTCGGGATCCGACTATGAGCTGTGCAACGCACTTGCGAAGCGTATGGGCGCGACAGCGGCGTGGACGAATATCGATTTCGGCAGCCTGATTGCTGCATTGAACGCCAGCCGGATCGATGCAGCCTGCAGTTCGGTCGATATTACCCCGGTCAGGCAGCAGGTGGTTGATTTTGTCCCCTACCGGGTCGACAGCGAAGGTGCCGCAGTCCAGTACGGCAACCCGAAGCACGTCACCGGCCCCGATAGCATTTGCGGCTTGAATGCGGCTGAGCTCCTGGGCTCTATCTATCAGGTCGCGGTTGAGGAACAAAGTGCCGCGTGCACTCGGGTAGGCAAGAAGCCGGTGAACCTGAAGACTTTCAATACAATCGCCGACGCCTTCGCGCAACTGCTCAACGGCCGCGCGGATGTGGTCATTGGCGACGCGGCAATCATGGCAAGCTATATCTCTAAAGCGCCGACGAAGACAGCTTTGGCGTTCCAGGGCGTCAAACCCAACCTGGTGGGGATCGCGCTGCGCAAGAACGATGTGTCCCTGAAGCAGAAGCTTGAAACGGCACTGAACGAGCTGCAGGCCAACGGGACCTACGCGAGGATCCTCGCTCGATGGAATCTTCAGGCAGAGAAGCTGAATAAGTAGGACGGCACGGGCCATCTTCACATACGGCGCTCTCGGCTTCCGGCACGTGAACCGGAGAGTTTGATATGACATGGACCTGGACCTTGTTCTGGCACTACGCCACGTCGAGCCAGTTCGCTCAGGGTGCTTTGACCACCGTGTGGCTCACATTTGCCTCAATGGGAGGGGCGATCGTCATCGGGCTGGTGTTTGCCAGCCTTCATGAGGCCGGAAATCCACTGTTTCGTGTCCTGTACTTTAGCTATACGACGCTCATCCGTGGAACACCGCTGCTGCTTCAGCTCGTGTTCGTCTATACAGTCTTGCCGCTTGCCGGGATCAGGCTGAGCGTCACGGAAGCAGCACTCCTTGCCCTGTGCGTTAATGAGGGGGCCTACGAAGCCGAGGTGATTCGCGGCGGCCTCGAATCCATTCCCGTTGGGCAGCGCGAAGCCGCTCGGGTTACCGGTTTCACCTACTGGCAGGCGATGCTGGTGCTGCTCGTGCCGCAGGCTCTGCGGCTCGTAATTCCGACCATCGGCAACCAAGTCAACGGAATGTTCAAGTACACGTCGCTGGTCTCCATCATCTCTATGAGCGAACTCTTCCGGGTGACCCAGGAAGCCGCCGATGCCACTTTCCAGTTCCTGGTCATCTACTCCGTGGCAGCCGCCTACTACCTGGCGATGACCGGTGTGTGGACGTTAATACAACTTCTCATCGAGCGCGCCGTCCGCGTGCCCGGAACCCAGGCGGCCAGGTCGAAGCGGCCGCCCATGGGCTGGAGTGCAGTCTTCTCACTGAAGGGAAGCTGGTAAGTCGACCATGGAATCCGTGCTGACGGTTCAGAACCTGTGCAAACGGTTCGGCGAGCATGTCGCGCTCGGTGACGTGTCTCTGGAGGTGGGCAGAGGGGAGGTCATCGTGCTGATCGGCTCGAGCGGCTCTGGCAAGAGCACCCTGCTGCGCTGCGTCGCCGGCCTGGAAGCGCCCGACAGTGGAACAGTCCAGATCCGGACGCAGCAGCACCACGGCGGCACACCGCGCCAGCGTAAACCAATGCCTGTCGGCATGGTCTTTCAGGGCTTCAACCTTTATCCGCACATCAACGCTGTCCGCAACGTGGCGACCGCGCTCAGGCACGTCCAGCGGCTGCCCGCGGCCGAAGCCACGCGTATCGCTGTGCAGGCGCTTGATTCCGTGGGCATGGGTCAATTCGCGCACCGTTATCCCGGTGAACTTTCGGGTGGCCAGCAACAGCGAGTTGCCATCGCTCGTGCCCTTGCACTGGCACCCGAGCTGATGCTGTTCGACGAGCCCACTTCAGCGCTCGATCCTGAAACCGTGGGCGATGTACTCGCGGTCATCAAAGAGATCGCTGAACGCGGCATGACCATGCTGATCGCCACCCACGAAATGGCGTTCGCGCGCGACGTGGGCACTCAGGTTGTCCTCATGGACCACGGACAAATCCGTGAGCAAGCTCGCTGCGCCGAGTTCTTTGCCGGGCCTGTCACGGTCCGCGGGAAGGAATTTCTGCGCCGCTTCAACCGCGAGGTGAACTATCTTGACTGAGAGTGCCGGGGATCGCGACCGTCACATAACACCCAACTGCACGGCAGTCGGCGCGCTGCGGCCGCGGCGGCTGGGCCCGATGCTGCGGGCGCACCAGATACACTGCCCCGGCGAGCCGAACATCAACGGTCCCGCGCTCATCAGGGCACCCTCATGGGCACGTCAGAAGCTGGGGACGTACTATCTGTATTTCTCCCAGCATCGTGGCAGAGCCATCCGGCTGGCCGTCAGCGACGTCATCACCGGTCCGTGGCGCATCCACCCCAAACCCGTGCTCACGCTGGCGGACACCCATTACGGCGATCACATTGCCTCTCCCGATATCATTGCTGACCCGGGTACCGGCCAGGTCCGCATGTATTTCCACGGCGGAAACGGCACTGAACTGTTCCAGCAAACGGAATCCCTGGCCACCAGCGATGACGGCCTCACGTTCCAAGTAAGCCGCCTGGATATCGGCGTCCCGTACTGGCGTGTTTTCCGGCATGCAGGTCACTGGTACGCGCTCGTGATGCCGGGAACCATAGTCCGGTCCGATGATGGCGTGAGCGGCTTCGAACCAGTGGCCTGCGTTCTGCCGCCACTGACCCGGCACTCGGCCGTGACCGTTCTCGGGAACCGTGCACTTGTGTTCTATTCGATGATCGGCGGCCGGCCAGAATCCATCCTCGCGGGATGGCTCGACCTGGCTACGGATTTCCCGCTGAGGCGGCTCGCTGGCGTGCAGACGGTGCTGGCGCCGGCTGAGCCCTACGAGGGAGGACACCTGCCGCTGATCGCCTCCGCCCCCGGCCAGTGCCACGGCCCAGCGCGCGAGCTGCGTGACCCCGCTGTGTATCTGGAGGGAAACACCGTTTACCTGGCCTATGCCGCTGGGGGCGAACGATGCCTCGCGCTGGCCGCGATGGATGTAACTGGCGACGGGGGCTGACCGCAGCCAGGAAGGGAAGGATTGTTGGCAAGTCGGCTCATGAATATAGGGTTCATGTCGACTTGGCCGGCAGCGGTGCCACGCTTCGAGGATCATCCTATGAGAATGCCGAACATCCTCTTCTTCCAAGTGGATCAATTGGCGGCGCAGTCGCTTCGCGCATACGGCGATCCGATCTGCGTCTCGCCGACCATTGATCGTCTGGCCGCGGAGGGTGTGGTTTTCGAGAAAGCCTACTGCAACTTTCCGCTTTGCTCTCCATCGAGATTCTCGATGGCAACAGGCCAGCTTTGTTCAGCGGTAGGTGCCTATGATAACGCCGCTGAAATGCCGGCCTCTGTTCCGACCTACGCTCATTATCTACGAAGGCTGGGTTACCACACGGCACTTTCCGGCAAGATGCACTTTATCGGACCGGACCAGCACCACGGCTTCGAGACCCGCTTGACGCCCGATCTATACCCGGCCGATTTTAGCTGGGTCCCAAACTGGGGGGCCGAGGGAAAGCGCGATACAAACGATCCGCGCACCGTGCTTGTATCTGGGATCTGCGAGCGCAGCGTCCAAATAGATTTCGACGAAGAGGCGACTTATCGGGCTGTTCGGCACCTTTACGACATAGCACGCTCCGGTGACGACCGGCCGTTCTTTCTTCAGGTGTCTTACACGCACCCGCATGACCCGTATCTCTGCCGCAAGGAGTTCTGGGACCTCTACAAGCATGCCGACATTCCGCTCCCCGCGGTGGGCGCCTTGGGCGAGAACGAACACGACCCCCACTCGATCCGGCTTCTCAGGGATTGGGGCATGCTCGGCTACAAATTCGCCGATGAGGACATCAGACGGGCGCGACATGCCTACTATGGCTCAATCAGCTATCTTGATGGCATGATCGGTCGGATCATCGATACACTTATTGCCGTCGGGAAAGATCAAGAAACGGCGATCGTGTTCACGTCTGACCACGGCGAAATGATGGGCGAGCGGGGACTTTGGATGAAGAAGCACTTCTTCGAACGCTCTATCCGCGTTCCACTCATTCTGTACGCGCCCTGGATTAGTTCGCAGCGGGTATCCGAGCTCGTTTCACTGGTCGACCTGCTGCCGACCTTCAACGGCCTTGCCGTAGGCGGTGACTGGGAGAACGGCGTCGAACCGCTCGAGGGCAATGACCTGACAATGTTGCTGAACGGAGAAAGCTCGTCATCTTCGCGGACGATCCACGCCGAATACCTGGCGGAATCCACCGAGGCGCCTATGTTCATGATCCGCCGTGGCTCCTACAAGTACATTTACTCGTCTGCTGACCCGGGGCTACTCTATAATGTCGATGAGGATCCGAACGAGTTGAAAAATCTGGCGGCAGATCCAAGACACACCGATCTGGTCGCTGAACTTCAAGCATATATAGCGACGAAGTGGGACAATGAGAAACTGACCCGCGACATATTGGTAAGTCAACGACGTCGGCGCCTCATACTGCAAGCCAACGCGAACGGGACGGCGCCCCGCTGGAACCATGGAGAGTCACCCGGGGAACAGGTGATATGGTATCGAGGTGGCGGCAGCTATAGCGACTGGGCATTCGCCTACTTGCGCCCACTTAAAAGCCTCGAAAATTAGCCGCAGGAGCATCGCTCCCGTCGCGCCCGACCCGCTGCTGCCCCGGCGGGAAGATGCGCTCGACGAAACCAACGCCGACCGCCTCGGCCCACGCCGGCCGATGACTGCCCCGCCGCTGGGCCCCGCCCGGCGTCCCGGCGCGGACGCGCGGTCCGCCGGCGCGGATCTCCACGCGATCCTGGCGTCGCTCTGCGCCGCCACCGCCACCCACGGAGAGGCGTGGCGGTAGCGCGTTCACGCCACGGCCGGGGACTGGAACGCCACCTCGGCCTCCACTACGTCAAGAACGCGATGGAGCGCCTCAATCAGGGCGAGGGAGACGGCATTCACCGGCGGATTGTTGAGACGGATGGTCGCAATGCGCCCCGAACGCTCCAACAAGACCAGATCTTGCTGCACCGCCTCCCCTACCCTTTGTTGCACCCATTAACTCGTCTGCGTTCCACACCAGTCGCAGATGCTAAGCGCCATTACCTTGATGGCGGTGATGTAATCTTCGATCGCTACGTACTCGTCGTCGGAATGCATGACGGCGGTCGATCCCGGGCCAAAAATCACTGTCGGCGTGTTGCCGTACTGGTTCAGGAACCGGGTATCTGCCGCGCCCTGGCGGCCGCTGATCGCAGGATCGCGCCCGGTGACTTCACGGTAGTTCCTGGAGACGGTTTCCGTGATCGGGTGATTGCGCGGTATCTCCGAGGCCTGCGCATCGTAACCGACGAACCGGACCTTCGGCGGGTGCTGATTCATCCAGGGGTCTTCGGCGGCGGCGCGGGCGACCCAATCGACCAAGGTTTGCTTGGCGCCTTCGTGGTCCTCTCCGGGCACGGTGGCGATACTGCCCTTTAGAAGACAGGTAGCCGGGAAGGCGCTGGGGTAGTTGCCGGCCTGGAAGCTGCCGATCGCGCAGGGGATGGCGTCGATCGCGCGGGGATAGAGGGGATGCTTCACCGTGGCCACGCGTTCGGCTTCCAGTGCCGCCACCGCCCTGGCGATCTTGTAGCCGAGGTCGATACCGCTGACGCCTTCGTAGCGTCGCTGGATTCCCGCGGGCTTGCCGTTGATCTCGATCTCGAACCAGATGCGGCCAATGCAGGCGGGCTGGATTGCCAGATCGCTGGTCTCGCCGGAGATGCCGGCATCAGCCCGGTAGCCGCGGATCACGGTATCCAGAGTGCCATGGCCGCTGACCTCCTCATCGATGACGACATTGATGTGAACGTCGCCTTTCGGCTTCACGCCGAGCGCCATCAGGCTGGCAACCGCCATGATATGGCTGGCGACGCCGCTTTTCATGTCGGCCGCGCCGCGTCCGTAGATACGGCCGTCCTTGATTGCAGCCGACCACGGATTGTCGGTCCATCCTTCGCCGTTGCCGACGGGAATCACATCGGAATGGCCGTTCAGAAGCAACGAGCGGCCGCCGCCAGAGCCCTTCCAGGTGGCAACGATATTGGGCCGTCCTTCATAGCCGCGATCGACCGGGCGGTATCCTGGATGCTTCTTGAGCTGTTCCCAGTCGGTTTCCCATTGGTCGACGACCAGGCCCATCCTGGTCATGTAATCGGCAAGAAAGCGCTGAATGCCAGCCTCGTCGCCGGTGACGCTGGGGATGGAAACCATCTGCTGGAGGAACTTGATCGCCTTGTCGGTATCCGCCTCGATCTGACCGAGCACTGTCCGGCGGAGGTCGGATGCCATGTCCTGTTCCTTCTGCTCGCGATTGACCATGCTGGATCGGAGCCATCCTCGGGAGGTTCTATCATCCTACAGTTAGTCAGACCTGGCATGCAACCGCTCGCTCCGGCAGCCGGGCTTCCGGCGGCGGTGCCGATTGGGGTAGAGCGTCGGCGGTTCGTCGGATCAGGCAGGACCGGGGGAAGATTCGCAGCATGACTGTGCCACTGAAAGAGCGTTCGCGGCGGCGGGTGCCCGAGAGCCGCCTGCATATGTTCAGGCGTAGCCCGATCCCGCTTTATATCCAGGTCGCGACGCTGCTGCGCAACCGCATCACAGACGGTCATTTGGGGGCCGGACAGAAGATGCCGACGCAGGAGGAGCTGGAGGAGGAATTCGGCGTCGCGCGGGTGACCGTGCGCCAGGCTGTTGAACTGCTGGAGAAGGAAGGGCTCGTCCATCGCCAGCAAGGCCGCGGCACTTTCGTCACGACGCATATGCCCGAACGGCGCTGGCTGCACCTGACGATCGATATCGATTCGCTTGCGCTGTCGATCAGCGGCCACATCCCGCGTTTCCTGACGGTCAAGAATCCGCCTCCGTTGCCGCGGCTGTTCCCCGAGGACGGGCGGGCGGCGGCCGCGTACCAGTATCTGCTGAGCGTGCAGTTCAGGGCGGGGGAACCCTTTGCCGTCGCCAGCGTGCACGTGGAACGCTCGATTTTCGAGCGCTCTCCCGAGGAGTTCAGATCGCAAACCGCGCTGCCGCTGCTGCTCGAGCTGGAGCGTGATAACATCGACCACGCGCAGCTCACGGTGGTCGTCGGCAGCGCCAATCCGGACACGAGCGAACGGCTGCGCATGCCGCTGAATTCGCCGACGGCCGAGGCACGCTACGTCGTCCGCAACCAGCAGGGTGTGGTGACGTATGTCGCCGAGGTGATCTACCGTGGTGACTGCGTGCGGTTCGACATCGACCTGCTGCGCAACGGCGCCGGCCGGGATGGCGGTGTCACGAAGTAAGGCGGGTCAGTCAACGTCGCCGACGAGCTGACGGTACAGGTCTGGATCGGTTGCGCCCTCGCTGCCGATCAGCAGCACGCTCGACTCGCGGGTGAGCTTAAGCTGTCCCCGCAGGACTGGATCAGCCGCTATGGCGATCAATGCCGCTAGACCGGCCGTTGCGGATTCGCCGGCGACGATCGGCTGCTCGCTCGCTCCGCACCGGCCGAGCAGACGCATCGCCTCGATCGCCATCGCGTCATCGATCGTCATAAAGAAACTGGCACCACGACTCAGGACGCGCCAGGCTTCGGTTGAGACTTCGCCGCACGACAATCCCGCCATGACGGTGGAGAGATCGCCGGAGGCGGGGGTGGGCCGGCCAGCCAGCGCCGACTGAAACAGACAGTCCGCGCGCTCGGGCTCGACCACGGCAGTAATCGGCGCAGCGCTTCCCAACTCCTCCCAAAGGTGCGCGCACACCGCCGCGGCCAGGCCGCCCACGCCGCCCTGGACGAACACGTGAGTGAGCGGCCCGGCGTCAGACGCCTGGAGCTGCTGGAGCGTCTCGATCAGCATGACGGTGTAGCCCTGCATCACATGGCGCGGGACCGCTTCGTAGCCGGGCCACGACGTATCCGAGACGACATCCCAACCGTTCTGTTCGGCTGCCTGCGCCGCCGCCAGCACCGACTCGTCATAATTGCCGGCGACGCGGACGATGTCGGCGCCGTATGCGCGGATCGCATCCTCCCGCCCTTGGCTGACCTCGGCATGCAGAAAAATGACGCAGCGGCAGCCGAAGGTGCGGGCACCGGCGGCCACGGAGCGGCCATGGTTGCCATCGGTCGCGCAGGTGACGGTGAGCCGCTGCGTGTATTCGCGTAGCCCGCCCTGCACCAGTTCCGGCAAGGTGACGTCCCGGCCGAGACGTTGTGCCAGCTTGCGTTGCAGCAGTCGTGCGACGGCATAAGCGCCGCCCAGAGCCTTGAAGCTGCCGAGGCCGAAGCGGCTGGCCTCGTCCTTGTACCATACGTCCGCGACCCTGGCTGCAGCGGAAACCCGGTCGAGGCGGCGCAGCGGTGTCGGCACGTAGAGCGGACAGGCAGCTATCGCCGCATAGGCCGCGGCTGCGCTCTCATGCGAGAGCACCTGTTGCAACTCGTATGGTTGCAGAGACCGCGCCATGGGGTTCTCGGCGATCCTGATGCTCACGCAGTTCCTCCGCCTTGCCGTATGGCTTGATTATTGCTGCCGGAAATGCGGCAGGATCTCGTGGGCGATCGTGGCGATTTGCTCGCGTTCATAGAGGTACGGCACCAGCACGATGCGCTGCGTGCCCACCTGCTCATGCTGTCGCAGTTGCTCGACGCACTCCGCGGCTGTTCCCATGATGGCGCTGTCGGGAGTGGATTCGCTCCAGCCGGCAAAGTCCCACTCCGCGTGCAGCCACTCCATCATCTTGTCCTGCACCGCCTGTCGACTTGGGCCGATCATGATGGGAAGCTGATTGCAGCTTTGCAGGATCGACGGATCCTTGCCTGCCTCCGCGGCGTAGTCGCAGACCTTCTTCCAGGATCGCACGAACGAGTCGGGGGTGTAGAAATAGGTCAGCCAGCCGTCGCCTTTCTGGCCGGCGCGCTTCAGCACAGCGTCAACGTAGCCGCCGATCAGCAGGGTGGGGCGCGGCCGCGACCGCGGCTTCGGAAACATCACCGCCTGGCGCATGTTGTA
>Ga0335074_10011973_pt1 | contig 12150 bp, 6 predicted proteins | sample Lox_Sample_23_FD_206715 | JGI IMG/M metagenome (GOLD analysis project Ga0335074, IMG submission 206715) | Soil microbial communities from Loxahatchee National Wildlife Refuge, Florida, United States - Lox_Sample_2.3 | ecosystem: Environmental > Terrestrial > Soil > Wetlands | place: USA: Florida...
CAGGATGTCGACCAGGTGGTCGGGCAGCAGGTTGATCTCGTCGACGTACAGCACGCCGCGGTTGGCCAGCGCGAGCAGGCCGGGCGCGAACGCCTCGGCGGTTCCCGCCCCGGCCAGCACGCGGGGGACGTCCAGGCTGCCGGTGACGTTGTCGTCGGTGGCGCCGAGCGGCAGCTCGACCAGGCGGGCCGGGCGGTGCTCGGCCGGGCCGCCGGGCGGATGCGGGCCGTCCGGGCAACCGGGGTCGGGCGCGGCCGGGTCGCAGGAGAACCGGCACTTGGGCACGACGTTGATGCCGGGCAGGATCGCGGCCAGGCCGCGCACCAGGGTGGTCTTGGCCGTGCCCTTCTCGCCGGTGAGCAGCACGCCGCCGATGCCCGGATCGACCGCGCCGAGCAGCAGCGCCAGGCGCGCGTCGTCCTGCCCGACCACGGCGGTAAACGGCAGCCCGCTCACGCCTGTGCCTCCTCGAGCTGGCCCTCGACCTGCAGGTAGGTGTCGCGCAGTGCATCGAGCGTGGCTTGCTCGGGTTCGGCCCACAGGCCGCGGTCGGCCGCCTCAAGCAGGCGCTCGGTGATCCCGCGCAGCGCCCACGGGTTGCTGGTCTCCAGGAACTGTCTGGTCTGCGGGTCGAGCACGTACGAGGACGCGAGCTGCTCGTACATCCAGTCCTGCACCACGCCGGTGGTCGCGTCCCAGCCGAACAGGTAGTCGACGGTCGCGGCCAGCTCGAACGCGCCCTTGTAGCCGTGCCGGCGCATGGCCTGGATCCAGCGCGGGTTGACCACCCGGGACCGGAACACCCGGGCCGACTCCTCGGCCAGCGACCTGGTCCTGACCTGGTCGGGCCGGGTGCTGTCGCCCACGTACGCGAACGGGGCGGCGCCGGTCAGCGAGCGGACCGTGGCCACCATCCCGCCGTGGTACTGGTAGTAGTCGTCGGAGTCGGCGATGTCGTGCTCGCGGCTGTCGGTGTTCTTGACCGCGACCCGGATCCGGCGGTAGGCCGACTCCATGTCCTCGCGGGCGGCGCGGCCGTCCAGCCCGCGGCCGTACGCGTGCCCGCCCCAGGCCGCGTAGACCTCGGCCAGGTCGGCGTCGTCGCGCCAGGACCGGCTCTCGACCAGCTGGAGCAGGCCCGCCCCGTACGAGCCCGGCGGCGAGCCGAAGATCCGGGTGGTGGCGCGGCGCAGGTCGCCCAGCCGCTCGGCGTCGGCCAGGGCGTGGGCGCGGACAAAGTTGGTTTCGGGTTCCTCGTCGAGGTCGGCGACCAGGCGGACCGCGTCGTCCAGCAGCGTGACCACGTGCGGGAACGCGTCGCGGAAGAACCCGCTGATCCGGATCACGACGTCGACGCGGGGCCGGCCGAGCTCGCCGCGGTCGATCACCTCCAGGCCGGTGACCCGGCGGCTGGCCTCGTCCCACACCGGCCGGACCCCGAGCAGGGCCAGCACCTCGGCGATGTCGTCGCCCGCGGTGCGCATGGCCGCGGTGCCCCACACCGACAGGCCCACGCTTTCCGGGTACTCGCCCCCGGTGTCCGCCCGGTACCGGGCGATCAGGGTCTCGGCCAGCTGCTGCCCGGTGTCCCAGGCCAGCCGGGACGGGACCGCCTTGGGATCGACGGCGTAGAAGTTGCGGCCGGTGGGCAGGGTGTTGATCAGGCCGCGCAGCGGGGATCCGCTCGGCCCGGCCGGCACGTGCCCGCCGTCCAGGGCGTGCAGGATCGCGTCGATCTCGCCGGTGGTGGCGGCCAGGCGCGGGATCAGCTCTGTCGCTGCGAACTGCAGCAGCCGGTGCACCGTCTCGTTGGGATGGCCGAGCACGTCGGCGGCGACCTCGCGTGCGGCGTCCGGGCGCCAGCCGGCCAGTTCCATGCCCTCGACGAGTTCCCGCGCCCGCTGCTCGGCCGCGTCGACCGCGGACCGGGACGCCGAGCCGTCCTCGGCCAGGCCGAGCGCCTCGCGCAGCCCCGGCAGGGCGCCGCCGGTGCCGGACCAGATCTGCCGCGCCTGCAGCATGGCCAGCACCAGGCCGACCCGCTGCGCGCCCTCGGGCGCCTGGCCGAGCACGTGCAGGCCGTCGCGGATCTGGGCGTCCTTGACCTCGCACAGCCAGCCGTCGACGTGCAGCAGGAAGTCGTCGAACTGTTCGTCGCCGGGGCGGGCGTCCAGGCCTAGGTCGTGGTCGAGCTTCGCGGCCTGGATCAGGGTCCAGATCTGGGCCCGGATCGCCGGGAGCTTGGCCGGGTCCAGCGCGGCCACGGCCGCGTGCTCGTCCATGAGCTGCTCGAGCCGGGCCAGGTCGCCGTAGGTCTCGGCCCTGGTCATCGGCGGCACCAGGTGGTCCACGATCGTGGCGTGCGCGCGCCGCTTGGCCTGGGTGCCCTCGCCCGGGTCGTTGACCAGGAACGGGTAGATCAGCGGCAGGTTGCCCAGCGCCGCGTCGGGCCCGCAGGCGGCGGACATGCCGAGGTTCTTGCCCGGGAGCCATTCCAGGTTGCCGTGCTTGCCGAGGTGCACGAGCGCATGCGCGCCGAAGCTCTCCTCGAGCCAGCGGTAGGCGGCCAGGTAGTGGTGGCTCGGCGGCAGGTCCGGGTCGTGGTAGATCGCCACCGGGTTCTCGCCGAACCCCCGCGGCGGCTGAACCAGCAGCACCACGTTGCCCGCGCGCAGCGCCGCGAGCACGATGTCGCCGTCCGGGTTCGCGGACCGGTCCACGAACAGCTCGCCGGGCGGCGGGCCCCAGGCGGTCTCGACTGCTTGGCGCAGGCCGGCCGGGAGGCGGCCGAACCATCGGCGATACCGCGCGGCCGGGATGCGCACGGCCGCGTCGGCGAGCTGCTGATCGGTCAGCCACTCGGGGTCCTGGCCGCCGGCCGCGATGACCGCGTGGATCAGCGCGTCGCCGTCGGGCGGCTCGACGCCGGGCAGTGCGTCAGGGCCGCTCGCCGGCCCGATGTCGTAGCCGCGGTCGCGCAGCGCGCGGAGCAGCCGGACCGCGCTGGCCGGGGTGTCCAGGCCGACCGCGTTGCCGATCCGCGCGTGCTTGGTCGGGTAGGCGGACAGGACGAGCGCGATCCGCCTTTGGCTTGGCTCGATGTGCCGGAGCCGGGCCAGCGCGACCGCGGTGCCCGCGACCCGCTGCGCCCGCTCCGGGTCGGGGACGTAATGCGAGAGCCCGTCGTCGCCCGTTTCCTTGAACGAGAACGGCACCGAGATGATCCGGCCGTCGAACTCGGGGATCGCGACCTGGGTCGCGGCGTCCAGCGGGCTGAGCCCGGCGCTGGCCCCGTCCCACTGGGCCCGCGGCGAGGTGAGGCACAGGGCTTGAAGGACCGGGATGTCGAGCGCGGCGACCGCGCCCACGTCCCACGCCTCGTCATCGCCGCCGGCCTGGGACGCGGCCGGGACCGTGCCGCCGGCCGCGAGCACGGTCACGACCAGGACGTCGGCCTCTTGCAGGGCCTCGAGCAGCGCGGGCTCCGCGGTCCGCAGGCTCGCGCACCAGACCGGCATGGCGCGGGCGCCGCAGGCCTCGATCGCCTCGGCCAGCGCGTCGACGAACGCGGTGTTGCCCGCGAGCTCGTGCGCCCGGTAGTACAGCACGGCGACCGTCGGCCGGTCTTCGCCTCCACGCCTCCGACGCAGGCCCCAGGATGGCATGGGCTCGGGCGGGGCGAAGCCGTGGCCGGTCAGCAGCACGGTGTCGGCCAGGAACTTGGCCAGCTCGCCCAGGTTGCCCGGCCCGCCGTGGGCCAGGTACTCGTGCGCCTGCGCGGCGATGCCGGCCGGGACGCTGGACAGCGCCATCAGCGCCGCGTCGGGGACCATCTCGCCGCCGAGGACGATCAGCGGCCGCCCGTCCGCGCGCAGCGCGGCCAGCCCCTCGCGCCACGCCTGCTCGCCGCCGAGCAGCCGGACAACGACCACCCCGGCCCCGTCGAGCAGCGGCGCCAGATCGGCCGGGTCCAGGCGGGCCGGGTTGGCCAGCCGGTAACCGGCGCCGCTGGCCCGGGCGGCCAGCAGGTCGGTATCGGATGTGGACAGCAGCGCGATGCTGCCGCGTGACTTCGATGGCACGGCGGGCCCTCCTCGGGATCCTCGTCCCGGGTCGCGGGTCGCGGCGGCCGGAGTGTCCTGGCTTCCGGATCGGCGCTCACCCCGGCCTTCCCGCCGTTGCCGGCCGTGGCCCGTGCTGGAGTTCGCTCCCCGGTGACAGTGGCGGGACCGCGCCGGATTCACACCGGCTTCCTCCGCTGACCGTCGCGCGTCTGTCTGAGTCTGCTGCCCACCGTACACGGGCGTCGATGACGCCGCAGGTCATGCCGCGCTACGGATGGGCGGGGAGGCCGAATCGCCCGAACATCTCGGCGCCCGACACCCAGTCCCCTGCGCTGTCGCGGCCGAGGATGTCGGCGGTCAGGAAGCCGGTGACGGCGGCGATCTTGCCTGTCCCGTCCGTGTCCAGGGTGAGCACGTCGATGGCCCCGGGGACGAAGCGGCCGTCGTCCTCGTCGTAGATATAGCAGGCGACGGCGAGCTGGCCGCTGGCCCGGGCCGGACGGTGCTGCCAGCGATCGGTCAGCGGGTACCTGGCCAGGAAGTCGATGACGGTCTCCAGCCCCCGGAACCAGGTCGGGACCGGCGGCATCGACCAGGTGATGTCCTGGGTGAGCATGCCGACCAGGGCCTGGATGTCGCCGCGTTCCATCGCGTCCGCGTACCGCTGGACCAGATCCTGGGTGCGCCGGTCACCGAGCTTGCGCAGGGTGGACTGCTGGCTCCGGGCCGGCAGCCGCGTCGCCAGGGTGACCCGGGCCCGCTGCAGCGCGCTCGTCACCGAGGCCACCGACGTGCCGAGCAGGCTCGCGGTCTCGGCCGCGGAGAACCCCCCGACCTCACGCAGCAGCAGGACGGCACGTTGCAACGGCGGGAGGTGCTGCACGGCGGCGGTGAACGCCAGCTCGACGCTCTCCCGCTGTTCGTAACGCGCCTCCGGCGAGGGCGGGCTGCTCAGCGCCAGCCACCGGTCCGGATAGGGCTCAAGCCAGGGCAGGTCGGTCAGCGGCACGTCCAGCTCGGCTCCCGGCCCGGCCGACGGCCCCATGTCCACGGCGACCTCCCGCCGTGACCGGCGCCGGGCGATGTCCAGCGCCGTGTTGGTGGCGATCGAGTACAGCCAGGACCGGACCGACCCCCGGCCCTCGAAGCGGTCGATGCCCTTCCACGCCCGCACCATCGCTTCCTGCAGCGCGTCCTCGGCGTCGTGGACGGAGCCGAGCATCCGGTAGCAGTGGGCGCGCAGCTCGGCCTGGAAGGTGGCGGCCAGCTCGCCGAACTCTTCTTCGCGCATCGGTCCTCGTGCGTCAGTCGGTGAACGTCGGGTCGGCGCCGTGCAGCCGCGGCGCCCGCCCCTTGGGCTCTTCCCAGTCTTCCTGCCGCCCGAGCGCGGTCAGGTCAAGCAGCGAGTAGGCACTGCCGAGGACGTCCGTGCCGCGCGCCCAGGTCGAGTACGTGTGGAAGACCTGGCCGCCGTCGCGCAGGAAGCAGCTGAGCCCGGGCATCTCCGTGGAATCCTGGTCCTCCAGCAGACCGGGCTCCTCGCGGTAGTTGTAGCTGAGCTGCTGCCGGTCCCGGTCCAGGGTGGCCTGGAAGTCGTAGTTGAAGTCGGTGCCGTGGGAGGAGTACCACGGGATGGTCCAGCCCCGGGCCGAACCGTATTTCTCCAGCTTGTCCAGCGGCGCGCGCGATACCAGGACGAACGCCGTGTCCCTGGACCGCAGGTGGGCCAGGAGGCCGTCGGAGATCTCGTCGATCCCCGCGGTGCAGCCCGGGCAGGCCGCGTCCCACTCGGGACCGTACATGACGTGCTGGACGATCAGCTGGCGGCTGTCCCCGAACAGGTCGGTCAGGGACATCCGGCCGGCCGGCCCGTCGAACAGGTACTCCTGGTCGATCCGGACCATCGGCAGCCGCCGCCGCCGCGCGTTCAGCGCGTCCCTTTCGCGGGTCGCCTGCTTCTCCAGATCCAGGAGCCGCTTCCTCGCTTCCAGCCACTCCAAACGGGTCACGACATCGGGAAGGGCCATCGCTGTCTCCTTGGCGGGTTGGGTGCCTCACCGGGTGAGACCGCGTTTCCCGCCCGAACTAATCTCAGGCCAGGCCGTTCGCGTCCAGGATCTTCATCAGGTTGCGCTTGCGCCTCTGGTCCGTGCGCAGGGCCGCGAGGTAGCCGCGGAACTTCTCCGTGGTGCCCATGGCCTCGTGGCAGGCGCGCGCGGACAGCAGCAGGCCCGCGATCCGGTGGTACACCGGGTCGCCGGTCATGGTCTTCAGCCCCGCGATGGCCCTGAGGTAGACGGCCAGCGCGTCGGCCGGGCGGGCCGTGATCGAGGCGTCGGCCAGCCGCAGCCACTGCGGCTCCGAGGCGGCGTCCTTGGCCGCGTCCCAGGCGGCGTCGAGGTCGCCGTCGCCGAGCAACGCGTCGACCAGGACCGGTCCGCCCCAGGCACTCGGCGCGCCGGCCGACCGTCGCACGTCGCGGCCCAGGAGCCCGAGCGCTTCCGCGCGCTCCTCGGGCCACGCGCCCCGGGCCGTGGCGGCCTCGCGCAGTGCCTGGTAGTTGACCAGGGTCCGCTCGGCGCGGAAGCGGTCGCGGCGCAGGGCCAGCGCGTCGTCGTCGCGGCCCGCGGCCGCGTACCGGCCGGCCAGGTAGTCGACCAGCCGCCGGTCGGGCCGGGCCGCCTCGCGGACGCCGCGCTCGGCCCAGTCGAGCGCCTCGGCGCCGCGTCCGGCCTCGTCGAGTTCCTCGGCGATGCGCAGGTGGCTCCAGCCCCGATCGTCGAGACTAGCCGCGTACACGGCGACAACCGTGTCGATGTCGCCCTCGGCCTTGGCGATCGACTCCACGAGGGTCCGCGCCTGCCAGTTGCCCGGGTTCTGCTCGTAGACGGCCGTGACCTGATCGCGGATGGCGGCGATGCCCTTCTCGCCGAGCAGGCCGGCATAGTCGGCGAGGCCGGGAGTGACCCCGTAGTCGCCCCGCTGCAACAGCAGGTAGCAGAGGTAGCCGGCCAGCGAGACCGGGTCGGGCGGCGCGGCCTCGCAGGCGCGCAGATGGACGGCCAGCAACTCGTATGCGGCGTCGCCGATCAAGCCCGAGGAGTCGTCGGCGTACTCGAACGCGTCGATGACCAGGTCGATCGCTTCGCGCGCGATTCCGATCGCGTCCGCGGCGGCCCCGGCCTTGACCAGGCCGTCGATCGCGCCGCCGGCCTCACGAACGTCGTCCGCGAACTCGAACGCCCCGTCATAGTCGACGTAGCCCTGGCGGGGCGGCGCGATCAGTTCCTGGACGGCGCACCGGACGGTCGCCGCGTCCGCGTTCACCGACGCCACGCGCATCTCGAAGCGCCGGCGCAGGTCCCGGTCCTCGTCCAGCACCGCCAACAACTCGGCCAGCAGTTCCTTTTTCGAGAGCGATTCCAGCCACGACTCGAGCTTCGCTCGTCCGGCCTTGGTCGTCTCGATTAGCTCCGGCATATCCTGGCCGAGCCGCAGCACCGATAGGGCGACCGCGACGCAGTGCTTGCAAAACGCGCCCTCGCGGCCATAGGGACAGGTGCAGTCCCCGCTGAGGGCCCCGTCGCCGAACGCCAGATGGACGCGGTACTCGTGGTTGCCAAACACGGTCGCCGTGATACCGGTCTCGCTGACCTCGAGGTCGTCGACCGAGTCGAGGTAATCCAGGCCGCGCTGGAACGACCTGGGATCGGCCGCGCCCTTGACATCGGCCTCGGTAAATGGCAACACCGCCGTCATAGCGACCATTGAACACCCGCCGACCGACATTTCTGCCCGGCCAATACCGCGCGGCTGGCTATGCGGCTTGCTGCGGGGCCGCGGACCGGCGTCCCAGCAGCGCCCAGAGCTGGGCCGCCGCTCCGGCCGAGGTGCCGGCGCCACGCCAGCCGGCCACCAACGGGCCGATTCCGAGTGATGGCAACGCCCGCCGCCAGCCCGACCGGCGGGCGATTTGACCGATGTGACACTCGACAACCGGTGTGTCCCAAGAGGATGCTTTGCTTCAGCAAGCGGCGGGGCCTGCGGTCTGGTCAAGGGCGACGCCGAAAGCACCGAGAACGGGAGGGGCGATGACGCTCCGGCGAGGAATCCGGGCATTAATTGTCATCTTGATGGCGGCAGGCTCGCTATCGGCCGTTGCGGCAGCGTCGGCAGCGGCGTCACCGCCGAGCAACATGACCCGCATCCCGGGCAGCTACATGGCGCCCAACGCGACCAAGACCGGCCAGCTGTCGGCGGGCCGGATGAGCGTCGAGCTGGTGTTGCAGCCCGGAAACAAGGCGGCTCTCAGCTCTCTGCTCAAGGCCCTGTACACGCCGGGAAGCGCTGACTACGGGCACTGGCTCGCCGCGGGCCAGTTCGACTCCAGGTTCGCGCCGTCGCGGGCCACGGTGCAGGCGATGACCGCGTACCTGAAGGGCAAGGGCCTCAGCGTGCAGCGGACCTCGACGCCCTTCCTGCTTCGGGCGATCGGGAGCAGCGCCCAGATCGATACCGCGTTCGCGACGACGATCAACAACTACCGCAACGCCAAGGGCGTGACGTTCTACTCCAACGCCACGGCGGCCTCGGTACCCGCCAGCCTCGCGTCGCGCGTTCTCGGCGTGGTGGGGCTGACCAGCACGGTCCGGCTGCAGCCGGCCGCTCAGGTCGCCTCGTCGCACTCGGCCGCGCCCAGCAGCCCGGCCGCGCCCAGCAGCCCGGCCGGGCACAGCAGCGGCGAGCCGAGTTGCGAGATCCCGTATCCGCAGACCCTGGCTGAACTGCAGGCGATCCCGGCCAACGGGCCGTTCAACGGCTACGGCGGCGGGCCTGGCTGCAGCGGCCTGACCCCATCGCAGACCAACAGCATCTACAACGCGCCCAACGCGGGCCCGCGCGCCAAGGGCGCCGGCGCGAACGTGGCCGTGTTCGAGCTCTCCGCCTACAACCACTCGGACATCGCTACCTGGGCGCGGACGTTCTATGGCCCGGGCTACCACCCGCGGCTCTCCGACATCAACGTCGACGGCGGACCGCTGGCTCCGAACACCTCGCAGTGCCCCGTCGGAGACACGTGCTTCTACGGCTACGGCGGGGACGTCGAGGTCGAGGCCGACATCGAGCAGGATCTGAGCGTCGCGCCGGACGCCAACTCCCTGCTCGTCTACAACGCACCCAACGACGAGACCGGGCAGACCGAGCTCGACGAGTACGCCGCCATCGCCAACCAGGACAAGGCGGACTCGATCAGCTCGAGCTGGGCGATCTGCGAGCCGGACGCCGGCCTGGCCTACGCCGAGGCCGAGAACACCCTCTTCGAGCAGATGGCCGCGCAGGGCCAGAGCATGTTCTCGTCGTCGGGTGACACCGGTGCGTTCGAGTGCATCAGGGACGGCACGTTCAGCGACTTCGCTCCGCTCGAGTCACTCGACCCGGCCAGCCAGCCGTGGGTGACCAGCGCCGGCGGCACGTCGTTCACGTCCTTCGACCCGGGTGACAACGCTCACCCGAGCTACCCCCGCGGGACCGAGGCGGTATGGAACACGCTCGACGTCTGCAGCGGGAACAACTCGTCGTCGGCCACCTCGACCGGCATCCTGAACTGCGGCAACTACGGCGCAGGCGGTGGTGGTCACAGCATCTTCTGGCCGATGCCGAACTACCAGCGAGGACCCGGAGTCATCAACGCGTACACGGTCTCCGGCCCGAGCAACTGCTCGCTCGCGGCGGCGGGCCAGCCGTGCCGCGAGGAGCCGGATATCTCGGCCAACGCGGATCCCCTCACCGGTTACGCGGAGTACTGCACCGGGTCGACCTACGTCTCGCCCAACCCGACCGGCACCGACTATGAGAGCGGCTGCCTCGGGCTCACCAAGACCCCTGGTGCGCCCGGGTGGTTCCACATCGGCGGTACCAGCCTCTCCGCGCCGCTGCTGGCGGCCCTGTTCACCGACCGGGATGCCTTCCACGGTCACCGAGCCGGGAACGCCAACTACCTTCTGTATGCGCTCTTCGACAACCCGAGGACGAACGCCGCTGACTTCCACGACATCACCGGTTTCCACCAGGTCAGCAACAACAACGGGTTCTACCCGGTGACCCGCAACTTCGACGAGGCCACCGGAATCGGAACCCCCAACTTCACCGGTCTGATCACCGGCCCGTAACCGCAATCACCGGGCGGATCACGGCCCAGCGCGGCGGCTAGAACTGGCCGCGCTGGGCTCTCCGGCCGGGGTCCGCCGACGAGCACGAACCACCGCACGCCTATCGTGGCTGGCAGGGAGGCAGCCATGGGTTTTTATGGCGAGCGAGTCCTCCCGCGGATCCTCAACGCCGCGTGCGGCACGAAGACGGTCGAGCCACTGCGACAACGGGTCTGCGGGGGTCTGGCCGGCGACGTGATCGAGATCGGCTTCGGCTCGGGACTGAACGTTCCCTTCTACCCGGCGGCCGTCACCCGGGTTGCCGCGGTCGAGCCCTCCGATCTCGGCTGGAAGCTGGCCGCGAAGCGCCTCCGGGCAACGGCGGTCCCGGTGGAGCGGTCCGGGCTGGACGGCCAGTCGCTGCCTTTTGCCGATGACTGCTTTGACGCCGCCCTGTCCACGTGGACGCTGTGCACGATCCCAGACGTCACCGCCGCCCTCGCCGAGGTACGGCGGGTACTGAAGCCCGGGGCGACCCTGCACTTCCTCGAGCACGGGCTGGCCCCCGATGAACGGGTCCGCCGCTGGCAAACGCGACTCGATCCGCTGGAGCAGCGGATGGTTGGCGGATGCCACTTCACCCGGCCCATCGTCGACCTGCTGAGGACGGCGGGCTTCACCATCGAAGAACTCGACGTTTTCTACGAGAAGGGCGCCCCCAAATTCGCGGGCGCTGACTCCCTCGGCATCGCAACGTCTCGCTAGCAGTCCCGGGAGCCGGTATCCGCGATCACCTTGCGTCGCCGGGACTCACCAGCCGATCCCGGCCCAGCGGTATGCTGCGGTGCCGTGCCGGTCCGGACCACTCACCGCGTTTCTCGTGCGCCATTCGTGGCCGCGGGCGCAGGCACGGCCGCGGATGCCTGCCCGGGCCTCCTCGATCTGCACCAGGCCCGCGACGGGCTGGTGGCCCGGATCCGCCTGCCCGGCGGCTACGCCGGCGCCGCCCGGCTGCGGGCGCTGGCCGCGCTGGCCGGCCGGTTCGGCGACGGGTGCGTCGACCTGACCGCGCGGGGCAACGTGCAGCTGCGCGGGATCGCCGCGGAGACGGCCGGCGCCCTGGCCGAGCGCGCGGCCGCGGCCGGCCTGATGCCGTCCCCGGCCCACGACCGGGCGCGCAACATCACCGCGAGCCCGCTGGCCGGGCTGGACGGGCTGGACGGGCTGGACGGGAACCGTGACCTGCGCGGCCCGGTGCGGGCCCTGGACCGCGCGATCCTGGCCGATCCCGTGCTGGCCGCGCTGCCGGGGCGGTTCCTGTTCGCCATCGACGACGGCACCGGCCGGGCCGGGCTTGGCCGCAGCGACGTCGGCCTGCGCTTCGAGCCCGGCGGGGCCGAGCTGATCGTGGCCGGCCGCCGGACCGGGCGGCGCGGAACGGCCGCCGAGATGATCGCGAGCGCGGTCGCCGCCGCACGGGCGTTTCTCGACCAGCGCGGCCGCGCTGATCCGGGGACGCCGGGCCGGACGCGGGTGCGCGGGCTGCCGGACGGCGGGGTCGCGGTGGCCGCGGCGGCCGGCGGCGCGCTGGGCGAGCCGGTGCCCGACATCGAGACCAGGCTGCCCCTCGGCCCGCTGACGGACGCGGCGGCGGCGGTGGTGGTGGTGGTCGTCGTCGCGGCGCCGCTCGGGCGGCTGACCGCGCCGCAGCTGCGCCTGCTCGCCGGGCTGGTGCGCCGGGGCGACGTCGCCCGGCTGAGCGCCGCGGGACGGATCGTGCTCCCGCTGCCCGGGCCCGGGCCCGACGCACAGGGCCGGCTGGCGACGGCGGGCCTGCTGACCGGCGACGACCACCCGCTCGCGACCGTCACCGCGTGCGCCGGGATGACCTGCTCCCGGTCGCTGGCCGACGTGCGCGCCGCGGCCGCGCCGGTGCC
>Ga0335074_10011974_pt1 | contig 12150 bp, 9 predicted proteins | sample Lox_Sample_23_FD_206715 | JGI IMG/M metagenome (GOLD analysis project Ga0335074, IMG submission 206715) | Soil microbial communities from Loxahatchee National Wildlife Refuge, Florida, United States - Lox_Sample_2.3 | ecosystem: Environmental > Terrestrial > Soil > Wetlands | place: USA: Florida...
GCACGGCATGACCAGCACCCTGCTCGCCATGATCGACTCTGGCGACATCTCCCTAACCCACACCCGCCAGGAGCTCATAGCGGCCATCACCGTGATCCTCGACGCCGGCGCCGCCGCCGGTGATATCCGCGCCGACGCGAGCGCCGAGGACATCGCCGCTGTCCTCATCGGGATCTTGGCTGTATCGGCCAAACGCGGGCAGCGTCCGCAGGCTCAGCGCCTGTTCGACCTCCTCATGGACGGTCTCAAGCCCCGGCCCGCTCCCTGACCGGGTATGCTCCCGGCTCGTGGGTTACTGGTATTTCAAGCCTCCGCGCGCCGTCTGAGGCGGTGCGCGGTGCCGGGCAGCTGTCCGGCCCTGTGGCGTTAGTCCCTCGTACGGGCTCTGGTGTCTGAGCGTGCCGCCGTCGGCTGGTCATCCTTCCGACTCGACGGGACGTTCCTGTGGACCCACGCGATCTTGCCTGCCGGCAACGTGACGGCATACCTTCGCCTGCTGAGCGGCGCCGGGCGCTCGCGGCTACCGCCGCGTACCTGCGCTGCCCGGTCTGCGCCAGCCCGCTTCACCTGGACGGCGGCCGCCTGGCATGCGGCCGTAATCATGGCTTCGACATCGCCCGTCACGGCTATGTCAACCTCACCGCTGGCCGGGCGGGACCCGGCACGGCTGATACCTCCGCCATGGTCACCGCTCGCGAGCGTTTCCTTGGCCGCGGTCACTACCAGCCGCTCGCGGCGGCCGTGCGGTCACTTGCCGCGCGGCACGATCCTGACATGCCCGGCCTGATAGCCGACCTGGCCGGTGGTACCGGCTATTACCTCGCCGACGTCTTGGACGCCCTGCCGCACCGGCACGGCGTGTGCCTTGACCTGTCGGTCCCGGCGCTGCGGCGCGCCGCCCGGGCACACCGCCGGGCGGCGGCCCTCGGCGCGGATGTCTGGCAGCCCCTGCCGCTGGCGGACCGTTCGGCGGCTCTGGTGGTGAGCATCTTCGGACCGCGCAACGCCGCCGAGACCGGCCGCGTCCTCGCCCCTGGCGGGACACTGATCATAGCCGTGCCGGGCGCCGGTCACCTGCGCGAGCTCCGGCAGCCGCTCGGCATGATCGGCATCGACCGGCATAAGCCCGGGCGGCTCGCCGGGACCTACCATGACTATGGCCGATCCGGCGTCACCAGCGTCAACTACCAGCTGAGCCTGGACCACGCCGATCTGACCGCGCTGGTGTCCATGGGCCCCAGTGTCCGCCACATCACGCCGCAGGCGCTGGCGGCCGGCATCAGCTCTCTGCCCACCCCTTTCACCGTTACGGTCGAGCTGAAGATCAGGGTCTTCCAGCGCCCCGGGCCGTCCGGTCCGCCGCGGGGACCGGGGACGGACCGCCCGGCGGTACCGGCGTGTGGACAATGAAGTCCCGGGACCGGATCAGCGCCAGGCGTGCTGGAACGCCTGGCGCCGGACAGCGAAAGGACGCCAGGCGTTTCCCCGTGGTCGCTACGTTCGGCGGATCCGGGCTCTGGAGCTGACGGCGACGGCGACAGCGCCGAGGAGGACCACGATCGCGATCACCCGGTAGCCTGCCGCCATGGCACCGGTGAACGCGCTGATCGCGCGGCCGGGTGCCGTCCCGCCGAGCCGCTGGGCAGCGTCGAGCGCTCCGGAGACCGAGCTCGCGCACGGCCGCAGCGCCGCAGGCAGGCCAGAGCCGAAGCGGTCAGCCAGGACCGTGCCGACGACAGCGATTCCGAGGGCGCTGCCGATCTCGCGGCTGGCGCTGTTGAGGCCTGAGCCCATCCCGGCCCGGGCCGGCGGAAGCGAGGCTACGATCCCGGTGGACAGGCTCGGCGCGCTGAGCGCCGCGCCGACCGATATGGCCAGCAGCGCGAGGCCATATAGCGGATAGGGCGTCCCGCCGCCGGTGAACGACAGGCCGAGCAGGCCGCCCGCGATCATCGCCATGCCGCCGGCGACCACGACGCGGGTCCCGACGCGCCGTGCAATCGCGATGCTCCGCGGGCTGATGACGATTAGCCCGATGGGCAGCGGCAGGATCGCCACGCCGGTGACCAGGGGCTGGTATCCCTTGGCGTACTGCAGGTACTGGGCATTGACGAAAAACAGCGCGAACAGGCCGAAGAAGACGACCGCGACGCCAAGCGCGCCAGTGCGCAGCCGGGTGATGGCGAAAACGCGGGGGTCGAGCAGCGGGCGAGCCGCACGCAGGGCGTACCCGGTGAACGCGGCCAGCAGCAGCGCTCCGGCGGCGAGCGACCCGAGCACGAGGGGCGACCCCCAGCCGTGGCTCGCGGATTCGATGATCCCGAGCAGGAGCGCGAACACGGCGGCGGTGGCGAGCAGCGTGCCGAACGGGTCGGGGCTGGCGGCTTGGCGTTCCCCTCGCGGGGCCAGCCGCGCCACGGCTACCGCGAGGAGCAGAGACAGGCCCGCGACGACGCCGAACAGTGCCTGCCATGGTGCCGCCTGCAGCAGCGCGCCACCGCCGAGCGTGCCGAGCGCCCCCGCCGCGCCGGTCGCACCGGTCCACGTGGCGATCGCCCGTGGCCTGTGCTCGGGCGCGGTGACCTGCAGGAGAAGTGACAGGGTGGCTGGCATGACCAGGGCGGCGCCAATTCCGGACACGACCCGTCCGGCCATCAGCGTGGCGACGTCTTGCGCCGCCGCCGAGGCCACGCAGCCGACCGTGAACACGACCATTCCGGCAATCAGAACGCCTTTGCGCCCCATGCGGTCACCGAGCGCGCCGGCCGGAATGAGCAGGCAGCCGAAGACCAGGACATACGCATCGACGACCCACAGCAGTTCGGTGAAGCTCGGGTGCAGGCTGCTGCCGGACAGCTTCGGTAGCGCCAGATTGATAGCGGCGACCATCGCGACGACGACGACCACGCAGGCGGACATGAGCGTGGGCATGACCCGCCCCGCAGTGCCGGGCACGGTGGCCCGGGAAAGATCGACGGACATATTAAGGACTCCCTTTGGCGAGATACGAGGAGGGAAGGCAGCCTGGCGGCGGCTACAGCAGCCCGTGCCTGCGATCGCCGGCGACAATCTCCGCGACATGCGCTTCCATGGCCGCCGAGAACGGGTCCCCCGCGATGGGCGGGGCGTCTGCCCCGGCCCGCGCGGCTCGCGCCACGTCATCCGCGACCAGGTCGGCGTTGATCGCCATGGCAGCGGCGGCCCCATCGCCGGCCGCCGTGATGACCTGGGCACGCGGGTTGACGATGTTGCCTGCGGCCCAGACCCCGGCCACGGTGGTCCGGCCGCTGACGTCGACTACCGGGAACCCGGCCGCGTCGACGGCGCAGCCGAGCCCAGCCAGCAGGCCATCACCGCGCGGGACGTTGCGAGGCCGGATGAACACCGCCGCCCTGGGCACCACGTGCCCGTCGGCCAGCTGGACTCCAGTCAGCCGGCCTTCTTGCATCACCAGGCTCGCGACCTCGCCGGCGACGACGCGTATCTCGCGTGCCGCCAGCTGGGCCAGCTCGGCCTCGGGCAGTTCCCCCTGGCCGGCGAAGAAGATCACGTCGGCGGACCACTGCCGAACAAGCAGGGCATGCTGCACGGCGCCGGGCGAGCCGCCCAGAACCCCAAGGGGCTGGCCTCGCACCTCCCACCCGTGACAGTACGGGCAGTGCAGCAGACCGCGCCCCCAGAGCTGGCGGGCACCCGGGATGTCCGGGAGCTCGTCGCGCACCCCGGTGGCGATCAGCAGCCGCCGCGCCCTGATGACCCGGCCGCCGCCGAGGCCAACGATGACCTCCCCCTCGTCCCCGGCCCTGGCCCGGACCACCTGGTCGGGGATCAGCTCCACGGCGTAAGAGGCGGCCTCGGCCCGCCCCGCCGCAAGCAGGCCGGCAGGGGGCATCCCGTCCCTGGACAAGAACGCGTGCATGTGCGCCGCGGGGGCATTACGCGGCTCCCCGGCATCAACCACCGCCACCCGGCGCCGTGCCCGCCCCAGCACCAAGGCCGCGCTCAGCCCGGCCGCCCCGCCGCCGACGATGACCACTTCATATCCGAATCCCAGTCGCTTCACTGGCGATCACCTCCGTGGCCGAGCGTGCGGCGCTGGCGCCAGGAAAGGCAACGTTCGTTGCTGATTCTGGGAATCCGTGATGGGCTAGGGTCGTGGACCGGTCAGCAGCGATCGCGGGCGCGTTGCGGGAGGTCGGTCCGCGTCTGCGACGCGCCCGGGCGCAGCGCGGCCTGACGCTGACCGACCTAGCCGCCGCGACCGGCATCTCCAAGAGCACCCTGTCGCGGCTGGAATCCGGAGAGCGCAGGCCAAGCCTGGAACTGCTGCTGCCGATCGCCCAGGCATACCGGCTGCCGCTTGACGACCTGGTCGGCGCGCCCGAGGTGGGGGATCCCCGGGTCCGCTTCCAGCCCCGGCAGCGCAACGGCAGGATCGTCGTGCCGCTCACCCGCCAGCCGGGAAGCATTCAGGCCTGGAAGGTAATCATCCCGCCCACGTCAACTACCCCCGAGCCACGCGCCCACGAGGGCTACGAGTGGCTGTACGTGCTGTCCGGGCGAATGCGGCTCATCCTCGCCGGCCACGACATCACCATGAAGCCCGGTGAGGTGGCGGAGTTTGATACCCGGCTACCGCACTGGTTCGGCGCCGCCGCGGCCGAGCCGGTTGAGGTCCTCAGCCTGCTCGGCAGGCAGGGCGAGCGCATCCACGTCCGCGCCGCGCCCCGCGAGCGGCGGGGCTTAAGGCGTCTGGTTGGACGTGGTGAGCCTGTCCTTGGCCACCGGATCTTCGATTTCGACGACATCATCGAGGCGCGCCATGCCATGGAAGAGGGCCTGGCCGCAGGCAAGATGGTCGTCGCCGTCAGCTGACCACTACAGGGACGCAGGGAACAGTCGGTCCAGGTGGTAGTCGATGACCGCCTGAGCCCGCTCGGCCGAGGACTGGCCGCACAGGACGCTGTTGCCCAGGCCAGAAGACATGGCGAGCAGGCCGAGGGCCTCCGCGTCCGAGTCCAGGTGCACGGGCGTGTCGCCGGCGGCCTGGGCCGCCCGCACCTGGGAGGCGATCACGTCGATGACGGCGTTTGTGTTCTTGACCAGGGGAGCGATCGGGAGCGCCGGGTCGGTCAGCGCAAGCGCGAAGTAAGCCACGTTGAGCACGGCGAAGGTGAGCCGCTCGTCGTCGGCGGGCAGCGCCTCGGCCAGGATGGCGGCGATGACGTCACGCGGGCTGGCCTGGCCGCCCGTCTCCTTCGTCCGCCTGATCCGCGTCATCGCCCGCTCGCCGAACCGGGCTGCCAGGTGCTGCATCCCGGCCAGGAGGAGCTCTTCCTTGGTGCCGAAGTAGTACTGCACCAGCCGCAGGGACACGCCGGCCTCGGCCGCGACCTCGCGCATCCCGGTGGCGTGCAGCCCGCGCGCGGCGGCGGTCCGCAGTAGCGCGTCGGCGATCTGCCGCCGCCGCTCCTCGTGATCGACCCGCTTCGGCACCGCCTCACCGTACCCTTCGCGGCTGGCCCGACTCGTAAATGATACGCTCGTATCATAGGAACTGGCGGACTTAGCCGAAGCCAGAAGGAGGCGAGACATGCCCTGGCTCAAGCACATCACCCGCGCCGCGGGCCCGGCGCCCGAGGGCGAACCGGGATCTTGGGTGAGCGACGTGGCGCGGGAGAAGTTCATGGCCGCGTACGAGCGCGTCTTTGCGCTGTGGCCGCAGCCGCGGGAGGAGTTCGATATCGAGACGGCGGCCGCGACCACGCGGGTGCATGCCTACCGGCCACATCCCGACGGTGCGCCGGTCGTGCTGCTCACCGGTGCCGGGGGCAACGCGGCGTTCTGGTTCCCGCACGTCGCGGCCCTGGCCCAGGACGGCCCGGTGTACGCGATCGACATGCCAGGCGACGCGAATCCCAGCGTCCCGCGCGCCCTGATGGCTCCCCCGGCGTCCTGCGCGGCCTGGCTGGACGAGCTGCTGGCCAAGCTCAGTGACCGCCCGGCCCATCTGGTGGGCTTCTCCTTCGGCGGCTGGGTGGCCGTGAACCAGGCGATCCGTGCGCCCGGGCGGATCGCCTCCATCACGCTGCTCGATCCCGCCGGGCTCACCCGGCCCGACGCCCGCTTCTACCGGTGGCTCACCATCAGCGGCCTGGCCACCTTGACCCCGATGCCGCTGCGCCGCCGCCTCGCCCGGTGGCTCGACCTGCCGCACATGCTGGAGCCTGAGCTGATGACGCTCATGTGGGCAGCCATCCGCGGCTACCGGGCGGAGCCGAAGAAACTTGACGTTCTCACTGACGACGAACTGCGCGCAATCGACGTGCCTGCCCTGCTGGTCACCGGCGCGCGCAGCGCCCTGCTCACCCCGGGGCAGGCCCGCGCCCGGGGAAGCCTGATGCCGCACGCTGAGATCGCCGTTGTCCCCGGCAGCCACGGCGGCTTCAACCGCATCGGCGAACTGAACGACCGGATCTCCGCCTTCATCAAAGTCCAGGCCACCGGCAAGCAGGGCAGCTCAGCCGGCACAGCCGCAGGCAAGCAAGAAGCAGCGCCATGACTATTTCCAGCCGCGCCTTCGCGGCCATACTGAAGGTTGGGCCGCCGGTGACACGCGACGTAACTGTCGAACGTGACGTCTCGGTCCACGCGCCGGACGGAGCGGATCTGCTGACCGACGTGTACCTGGCCGGTGCGCGGGAGCCGCTACCGGTGATCTTGATGCGCACGCCGTACGGGCGCCGCGGGTCCTACGGGACCATCGCCCGGCTGTTCGCCGAACGCGGCTACCACGCCGTGGTACAGAGCACGCGCGGCACGTCCGGTTCCGGAGGGCAGATCGACTATGACAGCGAGGCGGCCGACGGGCGGGCGGCGGCCGACTGGATCATCAAGCAGCCGTGGTCGAACGGCGAGATCGGCGGGTTCGGCGGCAGCTACCTGACCTTCACCCAGCTCGCCCTGGCCTCGACCCGGCCGCCCCAGCTCAAGGCGATGGCCCTCGGGGTCTGGGGCGCCGAGCGGCGGGCATTGTATTACCCCGGCGGCGCGTTTTCCCTGGACCGGCTGGCCTGGGCATTCGTCATCGAGAACCAGGAAAGGCCGCTGGCATCGGTGCGGACGCCGCTGCGCGTCCGGCGGGCCCTGGCGCCGGCCTTCGCTCACCTGCCCCTGCTCGACGCCGACGTTGTGGCCGTCGGGCACCCGGTCGGCTATTACCGCGACTCGGTGCGGCATGACCAGCCCGGCGACCCGTACTGGACGCCCACCGATTTCCGGCCGGCGCTTCGCGGCCTGGGCGTGCCCGTCACCATCATCGGCGGCTGGTACGACATGTCCCTGCCGTCGATGCTGGCGGACTACCAGGCGTTGCGGGAGAGCGGGCAGAACGCGCGGCTGCGTGTCGGCCCCTGGCATCACTCGAGCCAGGACCTGTTCCGCTACTCGTTCCAGGACGCCCTTGAGTGGTTCGGCGCGCACCTGCTCGGCGGGCCGGAACCGTCCTGGTCCGGCGTCCGGATCGAGATGATGGGCGGCGGCGGATGGCGTGACCTGCCGCAGTGGCCACCTGCCGCCGGCACCCAGCGGTGGCACCTGCAGCCGAACGGCGCGCTGGACAGCCCGGCGCCGCCCGCAGGCGAGCCCACCCGGTATACCTACGATCCCGCCGACCCTACGCCGGCGGTCGGGGGCACCAGCTCCAGCCCGGCCAACGCCGGGCCGAAAGACAACAGGGAACTGGAGCGGCGGCCCGACGTCCTGACCTACACCAGCGAGCCGCTCCAGTCGCCGGTGGAGATCACCGGTCCGGTCACCGCGGAACTGTTCGCCAGCTCCAGCCGCCCGCATACCGACTTCTTCGCCCGGCTGTGCGACGTGGACCCGAACGGTCGGTCGGTGAACATCACCGACGGGCTGATCCGGCTGACCTCGGCCAGTCTCCAGCCTCAGCAGGTACGCATCGACCTGTGGCCGACCGCCCACCAGTTCCGCCCCGGCCACCGGATCAGGCTCCAGGTCTCCAGCGGCGCCCACCCTCGCTACGCGCGGAACACCGGCAGCGGAGAACCACTAGCGACAGCGGCAACCCTCTGCACGGCGCAGCAGGCGGTCCACCACGACCCCGCACACCCTTCAGCCGTCCTCCTGCCGGTAATCCCGTTACCTCGGCCGCGCCGGGCAGCTGGAATGCTCGCCGTACCTGGTCCAGGCTGTCGGCCCGGCCGGTGATCGTCACGGTACGCAATGCGCGCGCGCGTTTCATCGCGGTGGCGGCCATTCGCGCCGCGGCGAGGTCCACTGCGCGAGCCTCGATCGTTACCGTCGGCGCTCCGTCCGCCGGGCCGATGCGCCCGTCCGATACGGCGAACTCAAAGCGGCGGCCGTCGATTCCCGCGCTGATGCTCTCATTGAGATCGGCGGCGGCCACCGGGTCGAATGCGAGCAGAATGCCGGCGAGGAACCCGCTGAACGGTGAAACGGCGTCCGGCTCGGCGGTGTCCCATTCACGCAGCCCGAATCGGGCGACCGATTGCAGGACCGGCACGACGTGGTGCCATCCCAGTTCGGTCAGTCCGTATACTGTCCTGGCCACCGGCGGAGGTAGTTCCGTCCGCTCGACCAGCCCGGCGGCCCCCAGTTCGCGCAGCCGTTCGGCCAGCAGGTTCGTCGCGATACCGGGCAACTCGGCCCGGATGTCCACGTACCGGCGGGGCCCGCCGACCAGCTCGCGCAAGATCAGCAGCGTCCAGCGATCGCCGAGTACGTCCAGCCCAAGCGCGATAGGGCAATTCTGTTTGTAACTCCGCACCGTGCCGACCCCGGCTTTCCTGCGTGATCTTAGGCCGCGCCTGGCGAGGTGAGTTCGCTCGGCACCGGCACCTCGAGTAGGCCGAGCACCGCGGCGAGCTTCTCATCAAGGAGCCGGTATCAACCCGACACACAAAAACTATAGCGCTTAGACAAATTTTTCAAGCTTAAATAGTAGCGACTTGTCCAGTCGCTTGTGGGTTGTCCCCGTCCGCGAGCTGACCTCCCGGTATGCCCACGGCGACTCAGGTGCGTTGGGAGGGTCAGCGGGCGCCGGCCGGGGTGGGGGTGACGATGGTGTCGAGGGTGCCTTCGGCGGTGTTGGGGCGCGGTGATCAGGGTGTTGACGTCGGCCCGGACGGTGGCGGGCGGGTCAGTTGCGCCGCGGGGGTGACCCGGCCGCCGGTGACCCGGTGCACGATCGTCTCGCCGAGGTCGACGCCGAGGAAAGACGCTTGGCTCGGCGACGATTCGGCTTAGGGTCCAGAGCCAGCACGGACCGTTCTGGATAGATCTCTTTTATTTTCCGAACGGTTCGTGGTGACTGCCGCCGGCCAAGCCGGTGCCCCTCGCCGTTTCACGACCGTTGACGTGGCGTTGATTCGTCTCTCGTAACTTCCAAGCACGTGCCTGGCCGGAAACCGGCTGAGGCGGGTTCAGAGTCTCGGAGGGTGGAAGTTATGGCTCGGCCGCGGGCTTGACGCTTCAGCCCGGGTCCCGGCTGGCCCACTGGTTCGGCGTTATCACTGCCCGCAGAACGCGATTTCGGTGGCTTTCTTGACCTCGCGCTGGAAGGCCGGGGTGCCGGTCCCGGCCGGGGGCGGCTCGCTCATCTTGAAATCGTTGTAGACGATGACGGCCTGGCGGTTACCGTCCGGGCTGGTGTAGGCGAAGGTCTTGAAGCCGCCGGGGTATCCGCCGTCATGCCCCCATGCGGTGCCGCAGGACAGCCGAACGCTGTAGATACCCATCCCGTAGTGCTCGGCGAACAGCTCGCCGGTGTCATCCACGGGAATGGTGGTAAGCAGCTCGCGCTGCTGGGCCGGGGGCAGCAGCCGGCCGGTCAGCAGGGCCCGGTAGAAGCGGGCGACGTCATCGACGGTGGAGATCATGGCACCGGCGGTCCACGCGCTTGACGGGTTGATCAGGTTGGTGGCATCCAGGCTGCCGGAAACCCGCTGCCCCGACCCGGCCCGCGCCGCGAACGCGCCCGCCGACGACCCGGCCGCCGCCAGGCCCGCCGCAACCACTACCCCCGCGACCAGTAGCGCGCTGCGACGGGCCGGACTCCTCCACATACTCACGTCTTTCTCCCTCGTTGTTCTTGCTTGGCGTGCGCGTGAAACGGCTCAGGAAAAGGCGGACGCCCGCAGCGCGGGTTCCGCGGGCCGGCTGGGCGCCAGCATTGAGTGCGCGAGCGCGCCGTAGCGGCGCAGCAGCCACGGTCCGGCCCATAGCCCGAGCGCGCAGAACGCGAGGCCGAGCGGTACCGAAAGCCATGCCGTGAGCGGGCTGGTCACGTGGATGAAGGCGTACCAGTTGTTGGAGCCCGCAGTTACGATCGGGTGCCACACGGCGGGCATGACCACGCCGAACAGCCCCCAGGCGATCAGGCCGGCCGGGGTCAGCGTGAGCACCCAGGCGGCGCAAATGTCCAGCGTGGTCCACAGCAGGTCCCGCCAGGTCGCCTGGTCGGCCAGCAGGAACCCCAGCTTTCGCCACAGGCCTGGCGGCTGACCCGGCTTGCCCTCTTGCGACGCGGCTGGCTCGGGCAGGTACGGGACGTCGATGGCGACCCCGCACCAGTCCCCGCACCGCCGCCGGACCGTGTTCTCCAGCCGGCGCATGACCCGCAGCGTGCCAGGGATCGCCGGCAGCCCGGCGCCGAGCGGGGCGAAGGCCACCTCGGTCAAGAGCGCCACCCACAGCCCGATCGCGGCCAGCGTTAGCCCGGCCAGGGCGACTCCCTGCCCGGCGGCGGCTACGCCGCGAGCCGCCCAGTTTCCGGCGCGGTCGTTGTTGTTGGTTGGCGTGTTCATCATGATCTCCTCTCGGGGCGTCAGGTAAGGCGCCCGCTCTTTCGTCACTTCGGGTACCGCTAGGCGAGGCTGCGGGAATCGCGGCCGGGCAGCCAGGCCAGCCAGCGGGGCAGGTACCAGCACCGGTTGCCGAGCAGGGTGAGGGCGGCCGGCAGCAGGATGCCGCGGACGATGGTCGCGTCAAGCAGGACGGCGACCGGCAGGCCGATGCCGAGCATTTTCAGCTCGATCTGGCCCATGGTGGCGAAGATGGAGAACACCGCCACCATGATGACCGCCGCGCTGGTGACCACGCCGGCGCTGGTAGAGATGCCGGCTGTGATGGCGTCGGTGGTGGTGTCGCCGCGCTGCCGCCGTTCGGAGATCCTGCTCAGGATGAAGACGTGGTAGTCCATCGACAGGCCGAACAGGAACACGAACAGGAACAGCGGTACCCACGGCGTGATCGCGCCGAAGCCGGTGTAGCCGAGCAGCCCTTGCATCCTGCCGTCCTGGAAGATCCAGGTGATCAGCCCGTAGGCGGCGCCGACGGACAGCAGGTTGAGCGCGATCGAGACCAGCGGCAGCACCACCGACCGGAACGCGATAAGCAGCAGGCAGAAGGCCAGCGCCGCGACGACGGCAAGCACCAGCGGAGTGCGCGCGCTCAGCTGGCTGGCGTCGTCGTGGTCGGTTGCCGTGTCGCCGGCCACCGCGTAGCTGACTGCGGCCCGGCCGAGGGTCTGCGGCAGGATCTGGTCGCGCAGCTGTTGCAGCGCGTGGTAGGACGCGGTATCGCCGCCGTTGCCCGCCAGCGGGACGCTGACGATCAGCGCCCGGCCGCCGGCGACGGCGCTGGCGGTGACCGGCTCGCGGATCGGGCCGCCCGCGGCGGCCAGCGTGCGCAGCTCGGCGATCGCGCCGGTCACGCTGGGGCCGGTTAGGTTCTGGCCGGTGACGACCACCTCGGCGGGTGCCGGGCTCTGCGGGAAAGCGGCCTGGATGGCGTTCATGGTCGATACCACGGGCAGGCTGGCCGGAGCGTCGATCGCCGGGTAGGCGAGGCGGATGCCCGCCGCGGGCGCGGCGATGGCCAGCATCGCGATCGTGGCCGCGCCGCCCCACAGCAGCGGGCGTCGGACCACCCGGCGGACCAGGCCGGCCCACAGCCGGGACGGCGGCGCAACCGCGCGCCTGCGGCCGATGACCGGGATCCGGCCCTTGTTGACCCGGTCCCCCAGCCAGGACAGCAGGGCCGGCAGCACGGTGAGCGAACCGATGACGGCAATGCCGACCACGACGATCGCTCCGATCGCCATCC
>Ga0335074_10011975_pt1 | contig 12149 bp, 9 predicted proteins | sample Lox_Sample_23_FD_206715 | JGI IMG/M metagenome (GOLD analysis project Ga0335074, IMG submission 206715) | Soil microbial communities from Loxahatchee National Wildlife Refuge, Florida, United States - Lox_Sample_2.3 | ecosystem: Environmental > Terrestrial > Soil > Wetlands | place: USA: Florida...
GCGCCACAGGCAGAATCATGCCGCTGTTCAGCAGGTTATCGATTGCCGCCAGTAGAAGGACCGCCCCCAGTGCGAGCCGCAAATCGGGATCAGCTATATCTGGGTTAGCGGGTAAATTCTCGTACCCCGGTCCTTCGCGCCTTGCTGGCAGCCAGGCAGCTCTCGCAACCGGAAAGAACTGTAGCCCTTCGAGCGCCACTAGGCCAACCCCGCCATACATACCGTAGGCCAGCAGCCACAGTCCCCAGGGACGGTTCTCGCCGTTCTCCCACCAGTTCCATCGCCCGGAGCCCAGAAACGGTCTGGCCAGTGCCGTTCTCACGTGCCGTTCGTCCTGCTCCAGACGCCATCCGAACGATTGCCGCCCGATCTTTGCGAGAAACGTCGCCACTGCTCGCGCCGGCCTCACGTTATCGACCATCCATCGCAATGAGACCACGTTGCTCAGGCGAAGACCCGCGAAACAAAGGACAATAAGCGCAAGGGCGACCACAAATCCCCGCCGGAATGCCATGCGGCTAAGCAGGACAAACGGCAGAAGACACAGGAGAAGGATGATGCTCCCACCTGATTGACAAAGGACGGTCACCACAAAGAGCGTAACCGCCGCCCAGCCGATCGGCAGGCCCAGCACGCGCCGCACCTCGCTGTGCTTCCACAGCCCCGCTGCCAGCAGCGTCGCGGCGGCCATCCAGATGCCGAGTTGGTTGCCGTCCTCCAGAAACCCGATCGGTCTGAACCCCATGTAACGCTCCGCGCCCAGCCATCGGTACGGTTGATAGCCGTATACATGCGCGTAGAACTGTGGCCCGGTGATCAGCTCCACCAGGCAGATGGGTACGTAGCACAATCCGGCAATCACAAATGCCTTAGCCGCCAGTCTCAGCGATACATCATCGGCAAAGTACAGTCGCCCTAAAAGATAAGGCACGCCCCACGCCAGCGTCTGATACGCCGCGCCTCGCACCCCGTCGCGGAGAGCACCGTCATATACGCCATGATTCGCAATTCCCGAGAACAGCGGTACGGCGCACCACAAAATCATTGGCAGATCCCACGCGCTGATCCGGAACCTGCACAAACCGCGCGGGTCGAAGAGCATTACCCCCAAAAGCGCTGCGAGCGATGTGATCGTTGCCTTGGTGACGAAGTATGCAGCCGGCAGGCTTGCACTCAGAATCCAGTACGGAAAAGCAGCGTCCGTAGGCACAAAGTTGGCTGTGGGCAGAACAGCCCAGCCCGCAATGAATGTCAGCAATATTGCGATCCGTAGCTGACAACGGTAAAAGAAAAGCAGCCCGATAGGAATCCATGCGAACAAGGCATACAGCGGAGCAATATGGGGCATGAATCGTCCTCGCGCAGCCGCGCCCCATTCAGAGCACTGTCGCTGTCCTCATTTTGATTTGCGGGGGACGTTCTTTGAAAAGCTCCCGGGCAAGCCAGGTGCATGCAGACAGCTCGCATCTTGTTATCTTCGTTCCCCTCGAGATTCGAGCCCTGCACAACCTATAGTAGATCAGTCCTGTTTGGGCTCAAAAGAAACTGCCGCTGCTTCCTGACCGCGTCGGCTTCCAATCGATCTCCACTCCCCGGAACTCGCTCCTTTCCCCCACTCCTTTTCGCCGGTCCGCTCTCATCATCCTTTACCCGTTTACTATGAGGAGATGCTGCGGCCCCAATAGAGCCATTCGCGAGGTCTGAGTGGAAGAGAAGGAAGCAACGGCTATGCCTGCGGCATTGGAAGACCGATGCACCATCGTTGTGCCTTGCTACAACGAAGCCCGGCGACTGCCGTCGGAGAAATTCGTTGAATTCATGCACGCCACGCATGACGTCGACCTGCTCTTCGTCAATGATGGCAGCACCGACAACACGCTGGAGGTGCTTGAGAGACTCCAGCACGTTTGCGGACCCGCAATAGCCGTGCTTCATAAACCCGTGAATGCGGGAAAGAGCGAAGCGGTACGCGACGGAATGCTGCGCGCTCTCGAGACCGGTCGAAGCCGGTTCGTAGGATTCTGGGATGCCGATCTGGCGACACCCCTGGAAGCCGTCCTGGACCTGCGGCAGAAGCTGATCGAACAGCCTCGACTGGAAATGGTCTTCGGTTCCCGCATCAGGCTTCTTGGCCGTCAGGTGCATCGCCGGGCGGTTCGCCACTACCTTGGCCGTGTCTTTGCCACAGTCGTTTCCCTCATGCTGAGGTTGCCCATCTATGACACGCAATGCGGCGCAAAGATCTTTCGTGTCACCCCTGCCTTATCGCAGGTCTTGAGCCAGCCCTTCATCTCACGCTGGGTCTTCGATGTTGAGATCATCGCTCGGTTTATCGCCCTCAACCATCGCGATCCGCAACCTTTGCACGACTCGATCTACGAGTTTCCTCTGGAAAAGTGGGAAGACGTCGCCGGATCGAAGGTCAAGCCCGGAGACTTTCTTCTCGCCTTCGGTGATACGTTCCGTATCAAGAGAAAATATCTCCGTTGAGACTCCGGCCTCGCGCCTGTACACACGGGATCGCGGAACGTACGCGCCCTCGCTAAGCTGACCATCCCCCGTCAATCGTGTATCGTGAAACTTTGCGGCTTGCTCGAAATTCAGGGGCCGCCTGAATGCTCAACTCAGTGAGGTTTGGGATTCGCGTGAAATCCGTTGTCCGTTCCATGCTCGTCGCGCTTTTTGCCGCGCCGCTTTTTCTGTCTATCGTTCGCGCAAATGCCCAGGTAACGGCAACCGCCCCGGTGAGCGAGCTGACCTCATACACCAACCGCTGGGATTTCTACGGAGGCGTGCAGTATTCGCACTTCAATCCCAGCGCCGCCAGAAGCTTCCCCGCGACCAACCTGTTTGGCTGGAACGGCACGGCTACCGTTTATTTCCATCCCGCCTGGGGAATCGAAGGCAGCGTTCGCGGACTCTACGGAACTATTGACGCGCCAGCAAATCAGTACGGTATTAGCAGCCCGAAGATGTCGGAGTACCTGTGGCTCTTCGGTCCCACATTCCGTATCTTCCGTCGCGAAAGATACGCGGCCGGTTTCCACACTCTCATCGGCGCGGCCTACGGGTCATTCGACAAGGATTTCCCGCCGGGAGTCACCCCCAACCAGATCGGCGTTTACAACAACAAGCTCGCATTCGGCGCAGCAGTCGGTGCGTTCGCAGACTACAATCTCTCACCGCGGCTGGCCGTACGCACGATTCTCGATTGGCAGCCGACCCACTACGGCTACACCTGGCAGAACGAGTTTGCCGGGTCGGTGGGCGTCGTTTACAAGATCGGCGCCTTGCACAAGTAGCCTCTCCGCGCGGGAGGTTGCGGCCTGAGTTTCGTACGGTTGGGCCGTCAGTGCGCCGGCGGAAAAGTGTAGTATCAACTTTTCCGCGCTATGCCCGATTCACCGCGAAGTACGGCTCGCTTAGGACCCATGGCCACCGCCACAAAGTGGATTCCTTCTGGTCGGATACCACCGGTTACAGGTCACAAGTTCTTTCTCCTCTTCCTCTTCCTGCTAGGAGAGCTTGTCTTTTATCCCTTCGTGGGTGAAACCGTCGGTCCGCGCTACTATCTGTATCGCTCGCTGGGCATAGCCGTCACTTTAGTGAGCGTTTATGCGGTCAGCTTCCGGAGAGGCCTCATCTTCGTTGCGCTGTTGCTCGCTGTTCCCGCCATGGTGGAACACACCGTCTACTTCCGCAACAAAATCGGAGCCCTGTCGGGGTTCAGCATCGTATTCAGCTTCATATTCGACGTGTTTGTAATTGTTGTGATTTTTCGCCGCGTCTTCGCGCGCGAAAAACCCACAGCCGAGACGATTTTTGGCGCGGTTTGTATTTACCTCATGATCGGCTTTACCTTCGCCCGCCTCTACGCAATCATCGCTACGGTTCGTCCGCACGCTTTTTATCTCGATCCGCTGACCAATTCGCATTCTTTTCCGGTGGGCTTCGACTTCATTTTCTTCAGCTTCGGAACCATGACCTCGCTCGGCGCGGCTGGAATTGTGGCTGCGTCTCCGCAGGTGCGCTCAGTTTCCGTCATGGAGTCTATCCTCGGGGTGCTGTACCTTGCCGTAATGATCTCCAGACTGATGGGAGCGTATCGGCCTGGTCATCTCCGCTCCGACGATTTCTGATGGATCCGCCGCCACGCCCCATCCCCATGGCGGCAAATGACACGTGCGGCCGGCGAAGCGGACCACAAACTGTTGCTAGCTATTAGGAGACAGCTTCCTGTACTCTATATAAGCCCAGTTGGGTCAGTTTGGGGGTGTACTACATTGGCAGAGGTTCGCGTGCAGGAAGGCGAACCGCTTGAAAATGCGTTGCGCCGGTTTAAGCGTAAGGTACAGCAGGAAGACATCATCAAGGAAGTAAAGCGTCATTCCTTCTACCTGAAGCCCGGTGAAAAGCGCCGCGTTAAGGAAGCGTTGGCGCGCAAGCGGAATCGTAAGAAGGCTCGTAAAGAGCAGGATTAACCAGTACCAGGCAGTAGGATCATGAAGCCGCACCAACTGACACGCCAGTCGTTCCGGACACCCACGCATCCGGCGCTGGCGTGCTTTGCGCTCCGGGAGCGCGTTCGAACCCTCCCTTTCTCCCGCTGGCGCTAGCTGAATAGCTTTGGCTTCACAAGAAGCCGAAGGTTCGCCGCACTTCATTGCGGCCAGGGCCCCTTTTCCAGAATTTCTAATGTAGGTTTGACCAGTGCCGGCTTCCCACAGCCGGAGCCATTCACCACATGTGTTGCGGTGGGGCAAGGACGCGGGGATGGACTACGTCGATAGGACTCTAAAGTGCGTTGATTGCGGAAGCGATTTTGTTTTCACTGCCGGGGAGCAGTTGTTCTTTCACGACAAGCAATTCAAGAACGACCCCAAACGATGCAAGAACTGCAAGGCCAAGCGGGCCTCAGGTGGTGGTGGCTCACGACCGGAAACGCGAACCGTATGTTCGCAGTGCGGCGCCGAAACTACGGTGCCTTTCAAACCAACGCAAGGACGCCCTGTCTTGTGCCGGCAGTGTTTTCAGCAGAAGGGTGTCGCCGCTCCCCAGATAAGCCGCGGCGCCTGATTGCATCTCTGCCCGGTGCTATCGCGGCTCGGGCATCTAGTGCGCCCCTGCGAGTTTGCCCCCCAGGGGTGTTGCGCGCTTGCTCGTTTTCCCCGAAACCGGGACCTTGCTCCGGCCCGGGCTTCCGGCAGACATCGACTTTTTTACATTGATTGCCTTTGGACTGCCCGTCCTCTTCGCACCCGCGGTCTTCGCCTCTCCGCTTGCGAGTTGCAGGCTGCTCTCCTCGCGCCGCTTCTTATCTTCGTGCGTCACCAGCAGCGCTTCGATCTGCAACAGCAGATCGTTGGTGTTCATTGGCTTCACCAGCACTTCGTCCGCATCCTGCCCGCCGTCGTCGGAATCGGTTAGCGGAAAGGCCGTGAGCAGGGCCACGGCAGGGCGATGTGGGGACTTCCTTGCGGCAACCACAACTTCGTTCCCGGCGCTCTGGCTTTCCATCCGCATATCGGTAATAACCATGTGGTACTGGTTGTTACGGATCTTCAGCTTGGCTTCCCGCGCCGAGGCCGCGGTTTCAACCTCGAAGCCGTTGATCTCAAGCACAGCCTGCAGGGTCAGCAGGATGGCCACTTCGTCATCGACCAACAATATGCGCCGTTTCATAAGCAATACCCAAACTTTCCGGTGCGTTCTCTGGATTCTTGCAGAAGCTGCGTGCTCGGTGAAGCGGCCGGATTGATACCCAATTCCGGACGCCTCTTTCTGCCCGGGAGCAATCCTGGGCAACGAGGCAGAATACCATGCGGGGAATTACACCTGCCGCAAAACCCGCTCTGACCGCGCCCTGCTGGATTTGCATCAAAAAAGGGAACTGAGCACGATATACTGAGTAGCTACGTGGCAGTCCCACGTATTTTGGAGGAAACCCATCGATAAGCGTTCGGCCAAGCAGTTTATCCGCATCAACGAAAGAATCCGTGCCCGCGAGGTTCGCGTCATTGACGAGAAGGGTGAGCAGCTCGGCATTCTTCCCCCCTTTGAAGCCCTGAAGATTGCCCGCGAGCGTGGCCTGGATCTGGTGGAGGTTTCGCCCACCGCAGTCCCCCCGGTTTGCCGCATTCAGGACTACGGCAAGTTCCTTTACGAAAAGGACAAGAGCGACCGCGCCGCCCGCAAGAAGCAGAAGGTCATCACCATTAAGGAAGTCAAGTTCTCCGTCACCGTGGACGAGCATGACTACCAGACTAAGAAGAACCAGGCTGTTCGCTTTCTCACCGAGGGCGACAAGGTCAAAGCCTCGCTTCGCTTCAAGGGCCGCCAGATGGCTCACCGCGAGCTTGGTTATGCCATCATCAATCGCCTTATTCAGGACATCGGCGAGGCTGGTTCGGTCGAGTTCATGCCCCGCATGGAAGGCACCACGCTGCACGCCATTCTCGCTCCCGGTAAAAAGGAAGCGCCGAAGAAGCCTGCTCCGCCCAAGATGCCCACGCCTCAGCCGGCCGCCCAGAGCGCGCAGTCCTGAATTTGCTCTTCTGCGCGACTTGATTCCGCTACAATCGAGCGTCATGCGGCAGTTCCCTCGCGCACGATGAGAGGCAATGGATTCCTCCCACACCGCTGCAAAAGAAGTCGATCCCCGGCTGAGCGAAAGCGCCTTGGGCGTGCTTGTCGATGCATCAGCGGCATTGCTCGCTGCCGCTGATGTCGACACCATGCTGGGCCGCGTTCTTGAGTGCGCCCGGGAGCTTATCGGCGCCGATGCCTGCGGTGTGTGGCGCAGCAACGATGGCGGGTACAACTGGCGCATGCTGGCATCGGCCGGGATCTCACATCACGGAGGCAGCGAGCTTCAAGTCCCCCACCCTGATCTGATTCCCGATGTCGCTCCCATCGAAGATATCCGCTCCTATCCGGTTCTCGCTCATCGCATTCCCTGGTATGACTCTGAGCGAATTTGTAGTCTGATTTGCGTCGCCCTGCGGATTGACGGCGTCGTCGCCGCAACCGTCACCTTCTACTATCGCGAACGGCAGCACTTCACTGAGGGCGAGATTCAATTCGCAAAAGTGTTGGCCAATCTCTGCGCTTCAACGCTCTACATGACGGAACTCAAGGAGGCGCAACAGCGCGAACGCACGTCGCTCAAATTCCTTGCAGAGTCCAGCGCCATCCTCGCGTCCTCCCTCGATTACGAGCAGACTTTGAACACGGTCGCCCGCCTCGCCGTACCGTTTCTCTCCGACTGGTGCACCGTAAGCATGTATGAAGACGGCAAGCTCATTGCGATCGCCGTCGCCCATGTAGACCCCGAAAAGCAGCGGATGATCGGTGAGGTGCCCACGGAATATAACGAGCGCCTGCACGAGGCTGGAGGCACCGGCGCCGTCCTCACCACCGGCAAGTCCCTGCTCTACGAGTCCCTCCCTGAGGAGGCCCTCGCCGCGGCAGCCCACAACGAGGAGCACCTCGCCTGGATACGAAGCCTTGGAATCGTGTCGGCTGTCGTGGTCCCGATTAAGAGCAGGGATCGCGTCATCGGAGTCATGCACTTCATCTCCGATCGCAGCAAGCGCCACTTCAAGCAAGAAGATCTCCACATCGCCGAGGACCTGGCCGCCCGGGCCTCCACGGCCATCGAAAACGCGCAGCTCTTTCGCGAGCTTGGCCTGAGTGAATCCCGCTATCGCTCCCTTATCGAGGCCACCAGCTCGCTCGCCTGGTCCTCCGATCCTACGGGAAGATTCGTTGAGCCGCAGCCGGCCTGGTCCGCCTATTGCGGACAGACGTGGGAGGAATTGCGCGACTACGGATGGGCGCAGGCACTGCACCCCGATGATCGCGAAAGATTGGTAAAAGAAGTCCTCGGGGGCGCCGAGGAAATTGCCCCGCATGTATTCCATGGCCGCATGTGGCACGCCTCGTCGAAGACCTACCGCCACTGCATGGTCCGCGCCGTGCCCATGAAGAACGATGCCGGCGTATTGCAGGAGTGGGTAGGCGTCCTTGTGGATGTTCACGATCAGCTGTTGGCCGAAGAAAAGCTGCGCCGTACCGAGCAGCTTGCAACAGCCGGACGGCTCGCCGCCACCGTCGCCCACGAGATCAACAACCCCCTCGAAGCGGTCACCAATCTGGTATATCTCGCCCAGCAGTCCCGGACACTCGACACCGATACACGGGAATACCTCAATACCGCTTCCGACGAACTGCAGCGCGCAGCCCAGATTGTTCGCCAGACCCTGGGCTTCTATCGCGAAAACTCCGCGCCGAAAGACGCCGACATCGGCGAGATCGTCTCTGAGGTCCTGGCCCTCTATCGCCGCAACTTCATGGCCAAGGAAATCCATGTCGCTTCAGAGATCGAAGCCGGAGCCGTCGCCTGCGTTGTGCCGGGAGAAATCCGCCAGGTAGTGGCCAACCTGATTACGAACGCCATCGACGCCAGCAGTTCTCACGGAGAGATCCGAGTTGAAGCTGGGACGCTTGGCGGCAAGGTGAGCGTGCGTGTCTCCGATAAGGGAACCGGCATCACCGAGGAGAATCTCAGCCATCTCTTCGAAGCCTTCTTCACCACCAAGAAAGACCTCGGAACCGGCCTCGGCCTGTGGGTCAGCCGCGGATTGATCGAAAAACACAGCGGCACTCTCACCGTCGAAACCAGTACCGACCCCTCCCATCACGGAACGACCTTCACAATCCTGATTCCCTCTGATTGCCGCACCGGCCGACCCGAGTCGGCCAGCTGACACTCACCGCTGCGCCATGCCCTGCCACTTCGTCGCCAGCTCTTTATCCGCCAGAGCCTTCACAAACACTCCTCCAACCACACTGCGGGCCTGAAAGCCCACCTGCTTGCCGGTCTTTGTGTCATACCAGTCCGTCAGCGGAACCCGCGAAGGCGTCTCGTTCACCCACTTCACAATCGGATTGAGCAGTGTTGCAAAGTCGGATGGATTGCTCGTCATCGTCGCCGTCCACAGCTCCCAGTCGAGCTTTGTGTAGTCGGCGCGATTATCGAGTGGCAATCCGTAAACATTCAGGTGTTTCAGATAAAACGCTATCTCCGTTTTCCGAATCTGCGGCGCAAATAGATCGAGCGACAGAAGCTGATCCCACACCAGGTTGTACTTCTGGCTCCACGTGCCCGGACGGTCGAATGCCAGCTTGTAGTGGTCGCCATCGCGGGCCATCGTTTCCCACTGGGCCGCCATCTGTTTCGCCGCAGCCGCGTAATCGTCGGCGACAACATTTCCCCCCAGCCCCCGAGCCATCTGCGCATAAGCGCCCAAACCCTCGATCGCCTTGATGGAAAGATTCGCATTATGCGCCAGGTGGCCGGCAAAATCATCCGTGCATAGTTGGTTTTCCGGATCCAGTCCCTTCTCGCGGACATACTTCGCCCACTTGGTGAACTCCGGCCAGTACTCCTTCGCGACATGCCAGTCGCCCTGTGCCTGACCCAGCGCCGCCCCAAGGATCAGCATGTTGCCGCTCTCTTCGATCGGCATCTGGTCTTCTTCGGTCAGTTCGCCTCCGCCGTACTCCTGGCCATCCGCGAGCGGATACTGCCCCAGGTCATGCGGAGCAAAAGGGAACTTCCAGCGCGGCAGCCGCGCATATTCGAGCACTGGCCGAACCTGCGCCTCCAGCAGCGCAGGATTGAAGAATAGAAAGAAGGGAGCTGAAGGATACAACACATCCACGGTTCCGATATCGCCGTTGGAAAAATTCTCCTTCGCGAACAACATCGGCTTGCCCTCGAGATTGGCAACCAGCCCGTGCGCCGCCAGCGTCTGGCGATAGGCAAGCAATGCCAGTTGCCGATACCCGGGCCCGCCCGCCCGATCAAGATCGGCCGCCAGCTCCTCATCGTATTTGCGTCCGCGTGCTTCGAGCGCGGAATACTCAGTTTCAGCCTGCGCAAGCATCGCCTGCGCCGTCTCGCCGTTGCGTTGCCAATAGGGCCGCAACCTGCGCTGAAAATATTCAATCGCATACTCCTCTGTGTACGAGAGCAGCACGTGTCGGCTCACCGTCTGTCCCGGCGCCGCCTCAACCGGCACCACCACAGCAAGCTGCGCGGCATGATCCCTTGGTGTTTGCGGCATATCCATGTCGTCCGACGCCGGCAGCGTCCCGTCCTTCAGAAACGCTCGAACCGCATGCGCCGATTCCGCCACACTCGCCTGTTCATTTGCCGGCACACCCAGATGGAAATAGCCCCAGTCAATACGCAAATCATCGCCCGACCGATTCAGCACGCGCTGATCCCGCGACCCAATGTTCAGCAGCGTCAGTCCCGCCGTCTGCGAGCGTCCCCACGTGACCGGCTCGTTATCTGTGTCAACTGCGATGCGCCCGTCAACATCCAGCAGCACCTCTACCTTATGACTCCGGCCGTCAGTGCTGCCCACAATCCACGTCAGATAAGTCACTGGACGCGACAACAGATCGAGATCCTGCGGGAACGCTGGTGTAAAGAACGAGACCTCCAGCTTTACGCCTGCGGCCTCGAAGACATAATTCGTGTGTGTCGCCCTTACATCCACCGAATCCTGCTTCATAGCCGGTACCGCGTGCGGATACGCGCCCATGTAGCGATAGTTCGCTCCGTCGATCCGAACCAGCCCCACCAATGGTTGCTCCGCGCCCGTCCAGTGCCGCGTCGGCTGATCCGTAAGGTGATCCGCCATCGACCACACGCTGAAGTAAGGATTGTGCGCGATCAACGGAACTGCAGGAGGCCGCTGCTGCGCGCTCCCTTCGGCCGTTGCTCCCAACACAAAGAATGCGACAGCCATTAACGCAGAAAGCGATGTAATCGGTTTCACGAAGCCTCACAAGTCGCGATAGTTTCAACCCAGCCTTTTTAGCAGAAGAGGGGCTGTTACTTCACTGGTTCGATCCAACTGGCCTTCGCCCCGGCTCGCCTGATTGAGCACTAGCTTGTGTGATCAACAATGATCCGCCACTCGTCTGCTTGGTGTTCCCCTTTGCTTTCTCGCTCAAAGATCAGCGAAAAGATGCCCCGCGCTTCGCCACCGCCTTGTGCCGTTCTCGCCAAGTGATACCTTCCCGTTGCAACCGCATAGTCACTGCCCAGCATGCGAACCGTCAGATCCGAAAAATCCAGCATCCCCATCGCCTCGCGCGTGGCGTAGGCCGTCCTGTAGCGCTCCAGTATGGGCCGATACCCGCGGCTGATCGTCTTTCCGATGAACGTCGTATCGGGCGAGTCTTTATAGCCCTTCATGAAGGAATCAATATCTCCGCGATTCCACGCCGCCTCCTGATCGCGCAGCACCTTTTCGATTGCGGCAGAATCCTTCGTGCTTTGTAGCGGCGCGGTTTGGCCTGCGGCAGCCACGCAAAGCACCATCGCACAGCCGATCGCAGTGAGTTTATGGAAACGCATGATCCCTCCCAGAATCTCTCTCGGACCGAAGTATTTCACAGCCCATCTGCCACTCCACGTCTCTTTCATCGCCCCCGCGCGGGACATACAATGAGAGCATGACCACCCGCACCGTCCACACCGTCTGCTCCCACGATTGTCCGGACTCCTGCGGAGTGTTGGTCACGATCGACGACACAGGACGCGCTACCCGAATCCAGGGCGACCCCAATCACCCCGTCACCCGCGGATTTCTCTGCGGCAAAGTCGCCAAATATCTTGACCGCGTTTATTCGCCCGATCGCCTGCTCTACCCCATGCGCCGTCGCGCCGAGATCGCCAAGACCTCGCTCCCGCAGGGTCGGGAGCACGAAGCGTTCGAGCGCATTACCTGGGACGAAGCCCTCGACACCATCGCTGCGCGCCTTCGGAAAATCAGCGACGAGTACGGACCCGAATCGATCCTCCCCTATTCCTATGCCGGGACAATTGGTGTCCTGGGATACGGCTCCATGGACCGCCGCTTTTTCCATCGCATCGGAGCCTCGCAGCTCAATCGCACTATCTGCTCCACCGCTGGGGGCGATGCGCTCCTCTCCGTATATGGCCGTAAGCTCGGCACCGACACCGAGGCCTTTCGCGATTCACGCCTCATCATCGCCTGGGGAGCCAACGTCCACGGCAACAACATCCATCTTTGGCCGATGATCGAAGAAGCGCGCCGCAACGGCGC
>Ga0335074_10011976_pt1 | contig 12149 bp, 9 predicted proteins | sample Lox_Sample_23_FD_206715 | JGI IMG/M metagenome (GOLD analysis project Ga0335074, IMG submission 206715) | Soil microbial communities from Loxahatchee National Wildlife Refuge, Florida, United States - Lox_Sample_2.3 | ecosystem: Environmental > Terrestrial > Soil > Wetlands | place: USA: Florida...
TCACGAGCGGAATTCTTATGCGGAGCGGTTTGAAATCAATTTGCGGGGCCAATGTCATACTCCGGATGCTCTCTGCGAGAAGAGCAAATGACGCTCCACTCGCAACATCGTGAGTCCGGAAGAACCGCTGCGACAGAGATCAATTTGCGGAGTCGGCGGTCCGCCAGTGACGCAATCGCAGGCTACTCGCGCAATTTCTTTGGACCGCTCACGTACGGATTGCCGCGCTCATAAAATCGCCACTGTCGAGCGACGTTGCGGGTCAGGCCAATGCGCGCACTCTTGCCGATGGCGCGGGCTTTCTGCGTTGCCGCCGCGAGCCAAAGTGGACCGGCGGCGCACAAATCCAGGCCGTCTTGTTCGAGATTAACCTGCATAGCTTCGGCGAGCCGGCCGGGGCCCCTGGCCAGATCGGTCAAGCGCGTCACGGCGCGCGAGCGTTGCATCAAGTCGATTCCCTCAAGCGGCTCGATCGCACGTAAGAGGACTCCGCCGCCAACGCCACGCACCTCGCTCGTGACATTCAGCATGAACGAGGACCCATACACAAAATAGACGTAAGCGTGCCCCCGAGTGAGAAACAGCGAACCATTGCGCGGCGTCTTCCCACTGTACGCGTGACCTGCCGGATCGCCAATCGGATAAGCTTCCGTTTCGACGATCCGCCCGCTGAGCCTGCCCGCGGCAACATCGTGGATTACTACTTTGCCAATTAAATACCGCGCCAACTCCACGGCATCCACCGGAAGTTCGGCGCGGCGAAGACGGCGGAGACGAGTACGCTGGTAGGCGTCGCCGCCGAGAGTCAATCTTGCAAGGCCGTCGTCCCTCAGGCAGCCGCGTCCTTTGGAAGCTGGTGGACTTCCCTGATTCGCCCAGTCTCTACATCAAAAATAAAGCCTCGCACCGGAACTTCCTTGGCGATCCACGGATGTGATCTGACCATTTTCATCTGTTCCCGTGTGTTCTGCTCAGGATCCTTGAAAGAGAACAAGCGCATCGGAGCGGGCGACGCGTCGCCGGTTAAAGTAGTGAGTTTCGCGTTCAGCTCATCGTCCGTAAAAGTCGTGAATCCGCAGCCCGTGTGATTGAGCAGCATGATCTCCTTCGATCCGAGAACACGAGTGGAAACGACCAGTTCCCCGAGCACGTCTTCGGTTACCGCCGGTCCGCCGGTTCGGATAACGTCGATGTCGGCCTGCGGCAGCCCCAGGATTCCCGGGAGGTCTGAAAGTCTGGGATCCATGCAGGTCACAACTACGATTTTGGGGGCAGGATGCGCCCCGAGTTTTCGATCGTAATTCTTAGCATACGTCTGGTTCGCTTTTAGCGCTTTGTCGATAAGACTCATCGTAAATCTCCATGTTGGGTAATTTAGGTTGGCCAGAGGAATCCCGTTTGCGGGTAACCTCCGGCGACGCGAATCAGTGATTGCAAGTGCGGGGCCCTTGCCCCCGATACAGCATTCCGAAGGCGCCCGCCGGTTTCCTAACGGCCGGGGCATGACAGTTGGCGAATATCCGACGCGGCATTTCGTCGGGCTATGGTTTCATAGATCGATCACAACGTCACGAATCGGTTGCGAGCAGCAAACCAGAATATTGCCTTCGATGGGCTTGTCGAGCGGCTCTGGTGCGAAGACCACTGCTCCTGAAACCAGACCGCTCTCACAGCTGTGACACACACCAGTCCGGCACGCCCAGCGGACCGGAACGTCGCACGCTTCGGCCAGTTCGAGAATGCTCTGGTAGGCCGACGCGTTCCAGTGTGCGGCGATGCCGCTTCGCGCGAATGACACCAGCGATCCTGTATTGATATCGCCCGCGGGTGGATGCGGGTTTTGTTTTACCGCGCCGACGACGCCCGGACTCTTCGATTCACCGCCGTTGAAGATTTCCATGTGAATCCGGCCCGGCGGGATGCCATAGTCCGCAAGCGCCGCCTTCATATCCGCCATAAAAGCAGCCGGTCCACAAACGTAAACGTCCGCTTCTCGCGGGATGCCGATCTCATCGAGCACCGATCGCGATAGATGACCGGCGGCGTCGAAATCCTCGCCTAATTTGTCGGACGAAGCCGGCTTGCTGTAGCAGACGTAACTGCGGCCGTGCGGGAGGGCGAGCATCAGGCCGCGGACTTCGGCGGCAAAAGGATGATGTTCACGATCTCGAGCCGCGTGGAGCCATAAGACTTGCCGGACCGGCCTTGATGCCAACGCGTGCAGCATCGCAAGCACGGGGGTGACCCCGATCCCGGCGCTAAGGAGAACAACCGGCCGCTCCCCGTCTTCAAGAATGAAGCTGCCGCGCGGAGAACTGACATCCAGAGCATCGCCAACTCGCAGATGATCGCGCAGCCACGTTCCAGCCACGCCGTTCGGCTCGATCTTCACGCTGATTCGATAGCGCTCGGCCGAGACAGGACCCGAGAGCGAGTAACTGCGAAAAATCGGAGCTCCTCCCGCGGCAGGCTGAAGCCGAAGGACGATATACTGGCCCGGCTGAGCGATCGGCAGCGGCTGACTGTCCAGACTTTGCATCGTCACCGAGAGAACGTCCGCGGACTCCCGATCAATCGACGTCACCGCGAGCTGGTGAAATCCTGGTGCGGCCGGATGCGCGGCTGCTTGCGGTGTAAGCCCTGCGTTTCCACCTGTCGAACTCCCGAGCAATGCTTCGAACGACCCATGCCACCCCGGCGAAAGCGCCTCGATTCGCAATGCACGCTCCAACAGCCCGTGCGGATGATTCGGAAAGTAAAGAAGCGCATTGATCTCAGCCACCGTCATTCGCTCCTTGGCCTCCCCCACCTTCACGATTTCGTCGCCCGCGCCCACTTCACCTTCCTCAAGAACGCGGAAGTAGAATCCAGGACGGCCGCTGGAGGTGAGCAGCGCTGCCATTCGGGGCTCGTTCATCCGAATGCCAACGCGGTAGCAGGTGACTCGGGGTTGCGTGACTTCGAAGAGTGCGCCCCCGATCCGATACCGGTCGCCGATGCACACGGCGTCATCGGGCAAGCCTTCGATTGTGAAATTTTCGCCGAATTGTCCGTAGGACTTCGGATCGCCCAGGTCGGGCCTCTTGAGTTGCTCCTGCCAATAATGATACGAACCGACCTGGTATACGAAGACCGCGCGCTGTTCGCCTCCGTGCCCTTGTAAATCTCCCTGACCGTCTCCGTCCAAATTGAGCCGGCCGACCCGACACCGTCCATGCACCGGGTTTTTCCAGATCCCAGTGTGCACAGTGCGACCCTTCCACTCGATGTCGCGTGGAAGACCGACGTTTACTGACAGTAGGCGAGCCATAGATGTAATTGGCTATCTCGCCTGCATGTCTGATTCCAGGTTGCACGCCACATTGGCTGGATGTGGAGTTGATACCGCGTCGGTCACCTGAGTCGGCCTACGAACATTCGCCGATCGTGCTTTGCTTGGCGGCCCTTTCTTTTCAGAGTCGGAGCAATGGCTTGATGCGTGCGATGGTTAGGTGCGCGATGAACTCGAGTCTGTCCGATCCCGCGTTGTGGAGTCGAATCCAGTTTGGTTTCACCCTTACTTACCACTACCTTTTTCCGCAGCTGACCATGGGGCTGGCCTGGTTCCTGGTTTATTGGAAGTGGCGCGCACTTCGTACCGGCGACGAAAAGTATAACCAAGCCGCGCGATTCTGGGCCAAGATCTTCGGGCTGAATTTCGCTGTGGGGGTTGTGACCGGCATCCCCATGGAGTTTCAGTTCGGGACGAACTGGGCGGACTTTTCGCGATATGCGGGCGGTGTGATCGGTCAAACTCTGGCGATGGAGGGCATGTTCGCTTTCTTTTTGGAAAGCGCGTTTATCGGAGCCCTGATCTGGGGCGAAAAGCGCTTGGGGCCGCGCTATCATTTCCTGGCTGCGGTGGGCGTAGCGTTGGGGAGTTGGCTCTCCGGATTTTTCATCTTGGTCACAAACGCCTTTATGCAGCATCCCACGGGCTACCAGGTTCAGGCCGATGGTTCGCTCGGCATCGCTAGTGCCAGTGCCTTCCTGCTGAATCCCTGGGCCTGGGTGCAGTTTTTCCACAACCAGATGGCCGCGCTGGTAACGGGGTCCTTCGTTGTCACTGCGATCGGGGCGTTCTATATGCTGCGAAAGCTGCATCCAACCCAGGCGCGCCTCTATCTGCAGACCGGAACACTGACTGCGTTGGCCGCGTCCGTTCTAGTTGCCTTTCCAGCCGGGGACCAGCAGGCCAAGATGGTCGGCAGATACCAACCAGTAACACTGGCCGCGATGGAAGGTAAGTTTGAGGGCGGCCGCGATGCCGGCGTCGCTGTCATCGGACAGCCCAACATCACCGCGCACCGGCTGGACAATCCGATCGAAGTGCCCGGCGCGCTCAGCTTCCTCGCCTATGGCACCTTTCAAAGCTTCGTTCACGGGCTGGACGAGTATCCGGCGCAGGATTGGCCGGACAATTTAGAACTGTTGTATTACTCGTTCCACATCATGATCACGCTGGGCACCATTTTTATTGTTGTGATGGGCTACGCTGTCTTCCAGAAATGGCGCGGGCGGCTTGAAACCAGCACGTGGCTCCTCTGGGTTCTGATGCTCGCCTTGCCCTTTCCCTATATCGCCAACACGCTTGGATGGATGACGACTGAGCTCGGACGACAACCGTGGCTGGTCTACGGCCTCTTTCGTACGCGGGATGGCTATAGCAAAGTGGTCAGCAGCGGAGACACAATTTTCACGCTGATCGGATTTGTTGGCCTCTATTTCGTGCTCGGTGTACTATTTCTCCTCCTCACCGGACGCCAGATTGGCCAAGGTCCGGAGGGCGGGCTGGTTGCCGATCGTCAAGAAGAACCAGTTCGTGGCGCCGCGCCACTGGCTCCAGTCAATGGAAAGGAATCGTTCGTATGATTGCCACCTGGTACGCCGTCGTCAGTCTCATGCTGATGCTCTATGTGGTGCTGGATGGGCGGAATTTTGGTGCGGGAATGCTGCAACGATTTGTGGCCGGAACCCCTGATGAGCGGCGGCAGGTGATCGCGGCGATCGGGCCGCTATGGTCTTGGCATGAGGTGTGGCTGGTGGGTTTCGGAGGTACCCTGGTTGCGGTTTTCCCGCGCCTGATGGCCTCGGCCTTTGCCGGCTACTATCTTGCTTTGATGCTCATCTTATGGTGTCTGATTCTACGCGGCATTTCGATTGAAGTTCGTGGACATATCAACGACTCGCTCTGGCAGGGATTTTGGGACTTCATTTTCGCGTTCTCCAACTTTCTGCTGGCAATCCTCTTCGGCGCCGCGGCCGGCAACGTGGTGCGCGGCGTTCCGCTCGACGCCCAGGGCAACTTTTCGATGGCTTTTTTCACCAATTTCATGACGCGCGGCTATGTTGGTTTGCTCGATTGGTACACCGTATCGGTTGCGGTCTTTACCGTTGCGATGCTCGCGGCTCACGGCGCCACCTACCTCACACAGAAAACTGAAGGTCCGGTGCATGATCGATGTGCAGAATGGGCCAAGCGTCTTTGGATGGCAGTTGTTCCGCTCTTTGTCGCAATCTCGCTCGAATCATGGACCGTTCGCCCCAGCTTGGCCCAGGATGCAATGCGGCGTCCCTTCTGCTGGATCGGGTTCCTTTTGATCATCGCCGCGGCTTGCGCTCTATTTTCGGGTCTCACGAAGGGTCTGGAAAGGCGAGCTTTCGTGGGATCCAATTTGCTCTTGATCGGCCTGCTGGTGACCGGGAGTGCAGCCTTCTTTCCCGTGATGCTCTATTCGACGCTCGCGCCGGAGAATTCATTGACTGCTTACAGCCTCGCTTCAGGCTCCAAGTCGCTGCTGCTGGCATCTTTCTGGTGGCCCGTGGGCTTCGTGCTAGCGACGATTTATTTCGTCTTCATCTCGCGGCGTTATGCAGGAAAAGTAAGTGTTGCGCGGGATAACCAGGGGTATTACTGAATGCCTTGGGCGCCGGATCGCAGCAAACAATGGCACATGAATCGCTGGCTGCCGTCTTGGATTTTGCTTTACTAAACGAATCGCCGCCTCGCAAGAACGTTTCAGCTGGCCGAATCGATCCATCCGAACGAGCGAGTCACCGCCTTCTTCCACAAGCCATACATGGCTTCCCTCTGCTGCTGTTCAATATGCGGCTCCCACATGTGGTCAATGGCCCATTGCGAACGGAGGTCTTCGAGGTTCTTGTAATAGCCAACCGCGAGTCCGGCTGCGTAGGCTGCGCCCAGCGCGGTCGTCTCCCGCACCACCGGTCTCACCACCGGGCGGTCGAGAATGTCGGACTGGAACTGCATCAGCAACTCGTTCTCCACCATGCCGCCGTCCGTGCGTAGTCTATCGAGCGCGATTCCCGAATCTTTTTCCATCGCCTCCACTACTTCCCGAGTTTGAAAAGCGGTAGCCTCCAACACGGCGCGTGCAAGATGCCCCTTGTTGGTGTGGCGTGTAAGGCCCGCGATAATTCCCCGGGCGTTCGACTTCCAATAGGGCGCGTAGAGCCCGGAAAAAGCCGGGACGAAGTAGACGCCGCCGTTGTCCTTGACCGTACGGGCCAGGCTCTCAATGTCGGCGCTTCTTTCAATCAGTCCGAAGTTATCGCGAATCCACTGCACCAGCGCTCCGGTGACAGCGATGCTCCCTTCGAGCGCGTACGCGGCCGGTTCCTTGCCGAGCTGGTATGCCACGGTGGTGAGAAGGCCGAATTTTGATTGCACCGGCTTCTCGCCGGTATTCATCAGCAGAAAACAGCCCGTGCCGTAAGTATTCTTCGCTTCACCGGATCGAAAGCACGTCTGCCCCACCAGAGCTGCCTGCTGATCGCCTAGGATTCCGGCAACTGGCACACCCTTTAAGGAATCGAGAATGGCGTCGCCATACACCTGGCTGCTGGCGGCAATTTTGGGCAGGATCTGGCGAGGCACACCGATCGCCTGGAGCAATTCGTCGTCCCAATCCAGAGTTTCGAGATTCATCAGTTGGGTGCGGCTCGCGTTTGTGCAGTCTGTCAGGTGAATGCCTCCCCGCGGTCCGCCGGTGAGCTTCCAGAGGAGATACGCGTCGATGTTGCCGAAGAGGATTTCACCCGCTTCGGCGCGCTCGCGTACGCCGGGAACGTTATCCAACACCCAGCGAATCTTCAAGCCGCTGAAATAAGTGGCGAGCGGCAGGCCAGTTTTAGCCCGAAGGCGGTCTGGTCCGCCGTCGCGCTCCAATTCCGCAACATTCAAGCCAACCCGAGTGTCTTGCCAGACGAGCGCATTGTAGACCGGCTGCCCCGTCGTTCGGTCCCAGAGGACCGTCGTCTCACGCTGATTGGTGATGCCGATCGCCGCCAGGTCTGCTGGGCCGAGGCCTTTCTGCTTCATGGCTGCTTCGATCACTTCTTCCGTCCGCCGCCAGATCTCGCTGGCGTCATGCTCCACCCATCCGGGTTGCGGATAAATCTGCGCGTGCTCTTTCTGCGCTAGCGAGACAATCCGCCCTGCGCGGTCGAACACGATGAACCTGGTGCTGGTTGTCCCCTGATCAATTGCTCCAATATATGCAGACAGTGCTAACTCCACAAGGCGAATTCGCCAGATGACGGCGAGGGCTCAGGCTCCTGACCGGCAACCTCCAGCATATGGTTGATTTTGCCAACGTACTGATCGACGGCCGCTGTTTCTTCCGACGCGCTCCATTCGAGCTCCCGGCGAAGCAGCGCCGCGACTGCAGGCGATGCGCGAATGGCCAGGCGCCAACCGACGAATTGCAGACCGATGCGGCGGGCGAGAACGTCTTCGACGGTCATCGCCATCTCGTTCCGCGCGGCATAGACCACCTGAGCGCGTATTGGCGCTTGACCTTCCACCAGAGGAAGCGCAAGCGAGGGGTCGGACTCCGCCATCTTCACGACGGACGATGCCGCGGTTCCGTACTTATGAGCCAGGTGCTGCGCCGTTGCAGCGGGCAATTGGAACTGGCTTGAGAGCGTCTCCCAGTGATCCGGGTGGTAGCCGGCAGAACCGCTCAGCGGATGCTCCTGCGTTTGCGCCGGAATAGTGGGCTCTCCGAGGTACTCCTGGACTTTATCGATAGTTTCCTGCCCCATCAGCCGGTGCGTCGTCCACTTTCCGCCGAGAATGCTGATCATGCCGCTTTCCGCATCGAACTCGACCTCGTCGTCGCGGGTGAGCTTCTTGGTGTCCTTGACTCCCTGGACCGAAAGCAGCGGCCGAACACCTGCAAAGCCGCTCACCACCTGGCCGGCGCGAAGGGGCGAACTCAGGTACGGGTTGAGTTGGCGCAGCAGATACTCGATTTCCTGCCGGGTGACCACCATCTCTTCGCCAGGCGTGTAACCGGTATCGGTGGTGCCGACCAGGAGAAGCCCGTTCCACGGAATGGCGAAAATCACGCGGCCGTCCTCAGTTCTGGGAACCAGGAGCGCATCGTTCTCAGGAAAGCCATCCAGGGGAAACAGGATGTGCGCGCCTTTGCTGGGTTGGATGCGCGGCGAGGCTTTCGCCGAGGCAAGCCGCCGTATGACGTCCGAGAACGGGCCCGTCGCATTGACAAAGGAGCGAGCCGCGATACGAAAGGTCTGCTTCGAAACCTGATCGGTGACCATCGCAGCCGCGATCATGCCATCCTCCCGCTTTTCGAATGCCGTCACTCGCGCATAGTTCAAAGCAGCGCCGCCCAACCCGTCGAAGGTCTCCACGAGCGCAACTCCGTACCGGGCGTCATCGAACTGTCCATCCGCGTACGCCACGGCGCCGGTCAGCCTCTTCGACTGCATCACGGGCATCCGGTAGAGGACTTCCTCACGCGTCAACATCCGGCTGGGAAGCAGGCTGGACTTCCCGGAAATCCAATCGTACATCTTCATCCCGAGTCCGTAGTAGAACTGGTCAAAGTGGCTGAAGCACGGGACCAGGAAATCCACCGTTCGCGTTAGATAGGGAGCGTTGCGCAGCATCAGTGCGCGCTCCCGCAGCGCGCTTTCAACCAGGTGATACTGGCTGACATCGAGATCGGCGACGGCTTCCTGCAGATATCGAACGCCGCCGTGAACCATCTTGGTGGACGCAGAGGAGCTGCCAGAAACGAAATCGCCGGCATCGACAAGTACTGTACTGAGACCCCGCAATTGCGCGTCGAGCGCGCAGCTCGCCCCTGAGGCGCCTCCGCCAATCACGCACACATCGAATGTGCCGTTTTTGATCTGATCGAAAGCCTGTTGACGAGTTTTCATCTTGCATTGTCCCTTAGAGGCTGAAGTTGGTGCGGAAGCCCGCGAGCAACGGAGTTGTGGCTAAGCGGGTTCGCGCCCGAGGCAGCGAGCTCGCTCGCAGTCAATTTATCACCACGAAGCGAAGAGAGGCTTTTGGGATGAAACACAACAACCGCAGGTCAAGTACATTTGCCGGTTATTTCCTGCTTCTTGGCTCGCACTTCAGGCGGCGCGCACTCCCGGAACCACGGTCGCTGGTTTCACGACGGGATCATTCCACCCGTCCGCCGGGGCGATTCTCTGATGCACCTCCGCCGGCCCCCACGCACCGGGCTCGTACTCATACACGGGAGTACCCGCCTGCAGCACCGGATCGACGATGCGCCACGCTTCTTCGACGTAGTCCTCGCGCGCAAAGAGGGTCGCGTCCCCAGCCATGGCATCGCCCAGGACGCGCTCGTAGGCATCCATTTCGTTCGCACTTCCATGATCGAGCGCGACCAGCTCTACCGGCTCGCCGGACAATTCGCCGTCGGGCGATTTCACCATCATGCCGTGCGCAATGGTTACGTCCGGACTGATCCGAAAGCGAAAATGATTCGGTCGGATGCCGCCGGAGCTGCGGAAAATATCGGGCGGCCGCCGCAATCGGATCATCAACTCTGTGCACGTGACAGGCAGGCCTTTCCCAGCCCGGATGTAAAAGGGTACGCCTTGCCAGCGCCACGAGTTGATCCCGAGCCGGAGCGCCACGAAGGTCTCTGTTTTGGAATCCTGAGCGACGCCCTTCTCCGATCGATAGCCTCGAAACTGCCCGCGCACCACATCGTTCGCGCGCAGAGGCTCGATCGCCCGCAGTACTTTCACCTTCTCATCCCGGATCGACTCGCTGTCGGTCCTGACCGGCGGCTCCATCGCCAGGTTCGTGAGCACCTGAAACAGATGGTTCTGCACGACGTCACGGATGGTGCCGGTTTGATCGTAAAAAGCTCCGCGGCCCTGAATTCCGAAATCCTCCGCCATTGTGATCTGCACATCTTCAACGTGAGTCCGATTCAAGAGCGGGTCGAGGAACGAATTTGCGAACCGCGCATAGAACATGCTGTTTACAGGCCGTTTCCCCAGGTAGTGGTCGATGCGAAAGATGGATTTCTCATCGAAAGCCGCCAGCAGAATTCGATTTAGCGCTCGTGCTGAGGCGAGATCCGTTCCGAACGGCTTCTCCACGATCACGCGACCGCCATTCGCCGCGCCGGCCTTGCCGAGCTGCTCCACAACCAATCCGAACAGGACCGGCGGAATCGCCAGATAATGGGCCGGACGCTCGGAGGCGCCGAGCTGCTGCCGGATTGCGTTGAACGTGGCCGGATCCTGATAGTCGCCGTCGACGTAGCGCAGCAGACCGGAGAGCTTCTCGAACGCGGCACGATCCACGCCCCCGCCGTGCTTCTCGATACTGTCGAGGGCGCGTGCGCGGAGTTGATCGAGATTCCAGCCCGCCAACGCAACGCCGATCACAGGCACATTGAGATTGCCGCGCTTCGCCATCGCATGAAGTGACGGGAAGATCTTCTTGTAAGCGAGGTCCCCGGTCGCACCGAAGAAAACGAAGGCGTCCGAATGAAGATTGTCCATGGTGTTCCTTTCTTTCACTGTCCTAGCTGCCCGACGTAATGTCCGAGGCGGGTTTCCACGTCGCCTGATTTGTGAAAACCCCGCTGCATCAGTTTGCTGATTCTTTCCTGAGCGGCCGGCCGTTTCACCGAGGCAAGGAACGCATCCCATTCGGGCGCTATCTCGACGTCCGGCGGCAAGCTCGCCACGTCGACGAGCCGCTTGGTTTCCCGAATGGCGTCCTTATCGAAGGTAGCGATGCGGGTTGCGAGCGCGTCAACAAATCCATCCAGCTCGGCATCGGGCAGCGAGCGATTCACGTACCCGTAGCGCTCAGCCAGGTCACCGGGGATATCGTCGGCGGCCAGAAGGACCTCGAGAGCGCGACCTCTGCCCATCAGACGCGGCAGGCGCGCCATGGGTCCGCCGCCCGGCACCAGAGCGGCGCCGACTTCCCACTGCGACAGGACAGCCTTCTCGCGGCTCGCGAACCGCATGTCGCTGGCCAGCGCTAGCTCGCTCCCGACGCCCGTGGCGCGCCCTCGAATCATCGCGATGGACACGACGGGAGCGCGACTGATGCGGACCAGCATGTCAGGCAGTTGCTGCAGTCCCGTGGGCCCTGGAGGGAGGCTGGTCGAATCTTCCATTTTGGCGAGGAAATCGTAGTCGGTGAGGAAGAAACCTTCGACAGCGCTGTCAAACACCACCACCTTCAGCAACTTGTCGGTTTCGAGCGCGGCGACAACTTCGTTCAGTTGGGGAATGGTTTCCGGGCCGAAGATATTGAGCGGCGGGTGATCGAACGTGACTCGCCAGTACATCGGTGAGCGCTCTTCAAGGCGGATCTGTTTTGTGCTTCCCTGCATTCCGGGGCTAAGAGTGCAACCGCAGGGCCATCGGTAAGGCTCTGAAACTTGCGGCCTACCGGAAGACCGTCGGCGACGATGTCCGCAATCGGAGTCGGCCGCCCGCCGCGATGCCTGCGGCGCAGTCCCGCTTGCAATTCTGATCTGCCGATTTGGATGAGCGCATCTGGCGAGGGTTGCAGTGGGAATCGGGCGAGAGCGATTTGCGCACAGCGAACACCGGAGGCCCACACCGCCGAAAAACCAGGCCTGCTAAAGACAGAATTCCGGGCGGAATCCGAAGAAAGTGCTTCATCGTTGTCACGGAGTGTCAAGTGACCATTCGACGCGTCGACAACTCGTCCTCGTCTCAGAATTCCCTTGCGGGTTAGCGAACCGGCCATATCGCAAAAGCTTCAACTCTACCGATGTTGGTTGATGCGCCCAATTGGAATG
>Ga0335074_10011977_pt1 | contig 12148 bp, 10 predicted proteins | sample Lox_Sample_23_FD_206715 | JGI IMG/M metagenome (GOLD analysis project Ga0335074, IMG submission 206715) | Soil microbial communities from Loxahatchee National Wildlife Refuge, Florida, United States - Lox_Sample_2.3 | ecosystem: Environmental > Terrestrial > Soil > Wetlands | place: USA...
TCGCGTGTCCTCGGTGTGTCGAACGAGCGACCCACCGGGTCACCGCTCGAGGGCGACATGCAGGTCATGACGTCATGCAACGTAGGGTCGTATTGCATATCGTATAGCCGGGCGATCGCCCGCGCGCCGCCGGCCAGCCCCGGATGCGTTGTCACGTCGCGCACCCGCTCGCCGCCGAGCCAGACTTCGCGCTCCTGCGCCCTCAGCCTGGCGAGATATTGCTGTCCCGTGCGTGCCGGCATTGCCTGAGCCTCCCCTGTCCCCTGAACGATTATGGCGCCGCGGCCGGGCTCAATAAATGCCGATCGCGAGATAAATGCCGATCGCCAGCAGGATGCCGACTACAAGGTCGGTCCGGTCGGCCCGCTCGGGGTAGCGGAGAGCCGCGCGGTCGGCACACGAATTATGTGATACACTTCCCTCCCGACACCATCTGACCCGCCATGCCATCCATCGCCAACGACACCACTCCCCGAGACGGACGCCCCTCACCCGAGGCGCTGCTGGCGGAAGCTCAGCGGAGCGAGCGGGGACGACTGAAAGTGTTCCTCGGCGCCGCACCGGGCGTCGGTAAAACTTTCGAGATGCTGTCCGCCGGCCAGGCACGCCGGCGCGACGGCACCGACGTGGTCGTCGGCATCGTCGAAACGCATGGCCGGCAGGAGACGCAGGCGCTGCTGGGCGGGTTCGAGATCATCCCCCGTCGCCGCATCAACTACAAAGGCCGCGTCCTTGAAGAGATGGACCTCGACGCCATCCTCGCCCGCCGGCCCCAGCTCGTGCTGGTCGATGAACTGGCCCACACCAACGCGCCGGAAAGCCGGCATCCGAAGCGTTACATGGATGTGGAAGAGCTGATCGCCGCCGGCATCGATGTTTACACCACGCTCAACGTGCAGCACGTCGAAAGCCTGAATGACGTCGTCGCGCAGATCACTCGCATCCGCGTCCGCGAGACCGTCCCCGATTCGATCATCGACCGCGCCGACGAAGTCGAGGTGATCGACCTGACTCCGCACGACCTGATTCAGCGGCTGAAGGAAGGCAAGGTTTATGTGCCGCACCAGGCCGAGCGCGCCATCCGGCACTATTTCTCGCCCGGCAATCTCACCGCGCTGCGCGAACTGGCGCTGCGCCGCACCGCGCAGCGTGTCGATGAGCAGATGGTCAGTTATATGCAGAGCCACGCCATCCCCGGCCCCTGGCCGGCCGGCGAGCGCGTGCTGGTCTGCATCAGCGGCAACACGGATGGCCCATCCGTGGCGCGGCTTGCGCGTCGTCTGGCGGACCGGCTGAAGGTGCCGTGGACCGCGATTCATGTAGAGACCTCGCGCAGCCTGCGCATGAGCGAGGTGGAACGCAGCCGTACCGCCGAGGCATTGCGGGTGGCCGAGCGACTCGGTGCCGAAACCGTAACGCTGCCCGGCCAGGACGTGGCCGCTACGGTCGCCGAATATGCGCGCGCCAACAACTTCACCCATATTGTCATCGCACGCTCGCCGAAATCATGGTGGCGCGATCTGCTGTTCGGCTCGATCACCGAGCAACTCGTGCGGCGCGCCGGCGGGGTCAATATCCATGTAATCGCCGGGCAGGGATCCGGTGATCAGCCGGCAACGCAGGCGCGCACGGAGATCGATGCCGTGCCGGGGCCACGAGCCGACGCACGTCCCTATCTCGGCAGCCTGGCCTGCGTCGCCGGGGCGCTCGCCATGGCGCTGGTGCTGCACGACGTGCTCGGCATCGCCAGCATTGCCCTTGCCTTCCTGACCGCGGTGCTGGCCAGTGCCGTGATGTATGGCCTGTTGCCGTCGCTGCTGGCGTGCCTGGCCGCCGTGCTCGCCTACAATTTTTTCTTCCTGCCGCCGCTTTATACTTTCACCATCGCCGACCCGGAGAACGTGGTTGCGCTGTTCTTCTTCGCCGTGGTTGCGGTGATCGCCAGCAACCTGACCGCGCGCGTGCGGTCACAGGCCATCGTCGCCCGCCAGCGGGCACGCACCACGGAGGAGCTTTATCAGTTCAGCCGCAAGCTCGCGGTGGCGGCCAATCTCGACGATCTGTTGTGGGCGACGGTGCATCAGATTGCGCTGATGCTGAAAGTTCGCGTGGTGATCCTGCTGCCGACGGACGGCAGCGTCGCGGTCCGCGCCGGCTTCCCGCCCGACGACGAACTCGATGCCGCCGACATCGCCGCGGCGAAATGGAGCTGGGAGAAGAACCACCCTGCTGGCCGCGGTGCCGATACGTTGCCCGGGGCAAAGCGGCTGTTCCTGCCGATGCAGACCGGACGCGGGCCGGTCGGAGTGATCGGTATCGATAGCGACGAACCTGGCCCATTGCTGACACCCGATCAGCGTCGCTTGCTGGACGCGCTCGCCGACCAGGCGGCGCTGGCAATCGAGCGTGTCAACCTGGTGGAGGACGTCGATCGGGCACGGCTGGAAGCCGAGCGAGACCGGTTACGGCAGGCGTTGCTCACCTCGATCTCGCACGACCTGCGCACACCGCTGGCCTCGATCCTGGGCTCCGCCACCAGCCTCGTCGGCGGCCAGGTGCCGGAGGCCATGCGGGACACCTTGATCCGAACCATCCAGGAAGAAGCCGAACGATTGAACCGTTTCATCGGCAATCTTCTGGATATGACTCGCATCGAGTCCGGCCCGTTGAAGCCCCGCACCGGGCTCGCCGACATCTCCGATGTGGTTGGCGCGGCCTTGCAGCGCGCCGGAAAGATTCTGGCGCAGCATCGCGTGCAGCTCGATCTCGCCCCGGACCTGCCGATGCTGGAACTCGACATGGTGCTGTTCGAGCAAGTGCTGTTCAACCTGCTCGATAACGCGGCGAAATACGCGCCGCCGGGGTCGCTGATCCGGTTGCGCGCATGGCGAACCGACGGCCGCGTCTGCCTCCAGGTGATCGACGAGGGCGACGGCATCGCAGACGCCGATCGCGAACACATCTTCGAGAAATTCTATCGCGCCCGGGGGGCCGATACCGGTCGCGCCGGCACCGGGCTCGGCCTTGCGATCTGCCGCGGCTTCGTCGAGGCGATGGGCGGCACGATCTCTGCGGGCAATCGACAGGACCGTTCGGGCGCCATATTCACCATCACCATGCCGGTACCTGCACATGCCGATCGCGCGACGGATCTCGCGCTGTGACCACCGACGCGCGGCCCCTGCGTATCCTCGTCGTCGACGATGAGCCGGCGATCCAGCGCTTCCTGCGCGTCGGCCTGACCGCGCAGGACTATCTCGTCACCGAAGTGCCGGACGGGCGCGGCGCGCTCGATGCGGTGCGGCGCGGCGCGACGGACCTTGTTGTGCTCGACCTGGGCCTTCCCGACATCGATGGCCTGGAGGTGATCCGGCAAGTGCGCGTATCCGGATCCGACCTGCCAATCATCGTTTTGTCCAGTCGCGACAACGAGGGGGCCAAAGTCGAGGCGCTCGATCTCGGCGCCGACGATTTCGTGACCAAGCCCTTCGGCATAGGTGAATTGCTCGCCCGCATCCGCGCCGCGCATCGGCACCGATTGCAACAGCACGGCGAGCGTCCGATCTTCCGCAGTGGCGACCTGACGGTTGATCTGGTACGCCGCATCGTTACCGTCAGAGGCGAAGAGGTGAAGTTCTCGCCGCGCGAATATGACCTGCTGCGGCTGCTCGTCGCCCATGCCGGAAAGGTGCTGACCCACAAGATGATTCTGCGCGAAGTCTGGACCGGCGATACCGATGTGCAGTACCTGCGAATATACATTCGCGCGCTGCGGCAGAAGATCGAGGCCGAACCGGACAGGCCGCAGCATATATTGACGGAGACCGGGGTGGGATATCGGCTGCGAGCGCCAGATTGATGTGGTGCGGCGGCCAGGCCCCCTCCCCCTGCCCCCTCCCGCAAGGGGAGGGGGAGTACCGGACTCCCCCTCCCCTTGCGGGAGGGGGCAGAGGGAGGGGGCCTGGCCGCAACCTGAACACTCGTCCGCAACGTAACCATGCGCATCGCTGAGCTGATCGCACCTGCCAACGTGGTCGCCGCGCTTCGCGTGCAAGACAAGCCGCAGCTACTGGCCGAGCTCGCTCGTCGCTCGGCCGCGGCCACCGGCATCGACGCTGGCGCCATCCTCACCGCGTTGCAGACCCGCGAGAAGCTGGGCTCCACTGGGCTCGGACAGGGCTTTGCCCTGCCGCATGCCCGCATCGACGGCCTGACAGCCTTCTTCGGGCTGTTCGCCCGACTGGCGCGCCCCATCGACTTCGAGGCCATCGACGGCCAACCGATCGACCTCGTGTTCCTGCTGCTAATCCCGCCCGACGCCAACTCCCAGCATGTTGCCGCCCTGGCGGCCATCGCCCGGCCAATCCGCGACCGCCAGTTCGTCCGTGAGCTACGTCAGGCCAAGGGCGCCGCGGCGCTCCACAGCTACCTCGCCAACGCTTAACTCCTCCCTTTTGCGGGCTGGGGCCGCGAACCAGACCAATGCCGGGGGCGGCGACAGCTCCCCCTACCCTGCACACTCCGCACAAACCCCATCCGCTTCCACCGTCGCCGAGGACAGCACAAATCCGTTGCGCTGCGCTGCCCGCGCCAGCGCCTCGCCAACCTGTGGGTCGTCCAGCTCGGCAACGCGCCCGCACCGCTTGCAGATCAGGAACTGCGCGGCATGCGCCTCGATGTGCTCGCCGTCGCAACGATGGCTGCAGCCGACGAAAGCCGAAAGCTTTTCCACTTTGTGGATGAGCCCATGCTCCAGCAGGAAATCGAGCGCCCGGTACACTGTGGGCGGCGCCGCCGTCTTACGCCCGGCGCGCAACTGGTCCAGCAGCTCGTACGCCCCCATCGGCCGGGAACTCTCCAGCACCAGGCCGAGCACCCGGCGCCGCAGCTCGGTCAGCTGCGCCCCGCGCCGACGACAGATCCCCGCTGCCCGGTCCAGCAAAGCGTCGGTGCGGCCCGAGAAGTCGCTGGATGTCATGCTGATGCCCCTACCAAACCCCGTTATAACGTAACACCCCTCCCTGGTTGCGGGGGAGGGCTTGGGGTCGGTCGCGGAGCGAACGCGGCAGCGCGCTGCTAGCTCGCAACCGCCTGCCGAAGCCGCGCCACATCGCGCCGTCCGGCGCTCAGAATGTACCCCACATCTGACCCGCCGGTCAGGTAGCGCATCCCGAGCTTCAGTAACCAGGACTGGAACTCCAGGTCCTCACGCACGCCGCCGACGCCGAACGACTTGCCATGGGCGCGCGCGGCGCGTGCCGTCGCCTCGTAAGCCGCCTGCATCCGCGCGTGCTTGTACTCTCCGGGAATGCCCATCTCGGTGCTGAGGTCGGTCGAGCCGATATGCAGCATGTCGATTCCCGGCACAGCAGCGATCGCGTCCGCCTGCTCGATCGCGCCCGGTGTCTCCAGCATGGCGATCAGCAGCGTGTGCTCGTTCAGCAGACGGTTGATCTCGCCCTGCTTCAGCGGAGCATAACCGAGCGCCGGAACGGTCCCGGCCGCGGAGCGGTGGCCAATCGGGGCGAAGCGGCAGGCATCGACGATCGCGTGCGCCTCTGCTACCGAGGTGACATGTGGCACCATCACCCCCTGCGCGCCGCAGTCCAAAATGCGCGTTGCATCATGCGGGTCATGCGAGCTCACACGCGCGATCGGCGTCACGCCTGCACCGAGCGCCGCGATGCAGATCGAGGCGGCGGTTTCCAGTGAAGTCGGATTGTGCTCCAGGTCGATATAGATGGCGTCGAACCCGCACGCGGCAGCGATCAGTGCGATGTTCGGCGTGCGCATCTGGTTTACGCCCATGCACAGCACCAACTCGTCGCGCGCAAGCATCTGCCTGGCACGATTCGGTCCGATTGTGTCGGTCATGACTTTATGGCTCCCATCGCCGCTGCCCGTCAATGTCGCACCGTTCCCGCATTCTTGCCATCCATTGCGGCCGCCCGACGTCCCTCATGAATTGTTGTCTGGATAACACGACACACGGCAGGCAATCATGGCACCGATGGCGTACTAGTGCCGCCGCTCGAACCCGGGAGAGGTTATGCCGCCGGCTATTCTCAAGTCTCGTATCGCCGAGGGATCGCCTAATCCGAGCGGCGCCACCTGGGACGGGCTGGGGGTCAATTTTTCGTTGTTCTCCGCCAACGCCAGCAAGGTCGAGCTCTGCCTGTTCGACGATGCCGGCGAAGCCGAGCTGGAGCGGATCGAGCTACCCGAATACACCAACGAGGTGTTCCACGGTTACCTGCCGGACGCCCGGCCCGGCACGATCTATGCCTACCGCGTTCATGGCGCCTATGAGCCGGAGCACGGGCACCGGTTCAATCCCAACAAGCTGGTGCTCGACCCTTACGCCAAGGCGCATGTCGGACAGCTTCGCTGGGACGACACATGCTTCGGCTATACGATCGGGGCCGAGGGCGATGATCTGAGCTTCGATGAGCGCGACAGCGCCCCGTTCATGCCGAAGTGCCGCGTGATCGACCCCGCCTTTACCTGGGGCCGCGTGCGCACGCCCGAGATTCCCTGGGAGCGCACCATCATCTACGAATTGCACGTGAAAGGGTTTACGCGGCGCCACCCGGCCGTGCCCGAGGGTATGCGCGGTACGTATGCGGGACTAGGACAGAAGGACGTTGTGGATTACATACGTTCGCTTGGAGTAACATCGGTCGAGCTGCTGCCGGTCCACGCCTTCGTGACCGACCGCTACCTGGAGGAGAAGGACCTTACCAACTACTGGGGCTACAACACCATCGGCTTTTTCGCGCCGGACCCGCGCTACTCTGCGATTCCGACTTTTGTGTTCTCCGAGTTCAAGGAGATGGTAGCGCGGCTCCATGATGCCGGGCTGCAAGTGATTCTGGACGTCGTCTATAACCACACCGCCGAGGGCAACGAACGGGGGCCGACCCTGTCGTTTCGCGGCATCGACAATGCCAGCTATTATCGCCTGCTGGCGGATCAGCCTCGGTACTATGTCAACGATACCGGCACCGGCAACACCCTCAACCTGTCGCATCCACGCGTGCTGCAGATGGTCACCGACTCGCTGCGCTACTGGGTCACCGAGATGCATGTCGATGGGTTCCGCTTCGACCTTGGCACCATCCTCGCCCGAGAATGGTACGGGTTCGACGAGGGCGGCGGGTTCCTGGATAGTTGCCTGCAAGACCCTGTGCTATCCTCGGTAAAGCTGATCGCCGAACCATGGGATATCGGCCCGGGCGGTTACCAGGTCGGCGGCTTCCCGCCCGGCTGGGCGGAATGGAACGACAAATTCCGCGACACGGTGCGGGCTTTCTGGAAGGGCGACGAGGGCAAGCTGCCCGATCTGGCGACGCGGCTGGCCGCTTCGTCCGACGCATTCAATCGCCGTGGCCGCAAGCCGTGGGCCAGCGTGAACTTCGTCACCGCGCATGACGGCTTCACTCTGGAGGACCTGGTTTCCTACAACGACAAGCACAATGAGGCGAATGGCGAGGACAATCGCGACGGCCACGACAACAACTTGTCGTGGAATCACGGCGCCGAAGGACCGACCGACGACGAGGACATCCTGGAGCTGCGCGACCGGCAAAAGCGCAATCTGCTGACGACGCTGGTGCTGGCACAAGGCACACCGATGCTGCTGGCCGGCGACGAGTTCGGCCGCACTCAGCAGGGCAACAACAACGCCTACTGCCAGGACAACGAGATTTCCTGGGTCGACTGGGAGATCGACGAATATGGACGGCTGCTGATCGATTTCGTCCGCAAGCTGATCGCGATGCGCAACGCGTTCCCAATCCTGCGCCGCAATCGCTTCCTCACCGGTGAATACAACGCTGACCTCGACGTCAAGGATGTGCAGTGGTTGGCTCCGGATGCCACCGAAATGTCCGAGGAGCAGTGGGGCGACGGCAACGCGCGCTGTATCGGCATGCTGCTCGACGGCCGTGCCCAGGCGACCGGGATCAAACGCCCGTCAATGGATGCGACCGCGCTGCTGGTGCTGAACGCACACCACGACGTGGTAAAATTTCGCCTGCCGGAAGTGGCGGGCGGACAGCGCTGGCGCCGTCTGCTCGATACCAATGTCCCGGAGTCCGAGGGCGCGTTTGCAGTCAAATCCGGCGAGGAATACCTCGTGACCGGCCGCTCAGTGGTACTGTTCGCGCTGGAAGCCGACCACCGGCCCTCGGTCGCGCTGCGGCGGGCACGCCAGGCACTGCGGCAAGTGGCAGAAACGCCGGCGACGGTGCCCTCGGCTAATGGAGACGCGGCAGCCGACCAACCGCTTGCACCGGTGCCCGCCGAAGCAGACGACTGATCTGAAACCGAATCTTGCGGCCCAGAGCAGCAGGCGGTTCGGGCCAACGCAATACACGACCACGCGCCTAGGCGCGCTTTCCTGACACCTTCTTGCGAGTTGTGCGGTGTTGCGTGGCGGCCGCCTTGCGGGACCGCCGCGCAGCGGGGTGTGGCCCTGCCTTGCGCGCGCCCTCTGCGCCACGCCCGAGGCTTTGCTTCAACGCCGCCATCAGGTCGATCACGTTGTCGCCCCGTGGTGCCTCCTGCTCCGCCGGTTCAATGCGCTGCCCGGCTAACTTCGCGTCGATCACCTGCCGCAGGCGCGCTTCGTAGCGATCCTCGAGATCCGACGGCTCGAAGGGGGCGGTCTGCCGCTCAACAAGCTGAAGCGCGAGCTTGACCATGTCCTGGTCCGGCTTTTCATCCGCCACCGGCTCGAAGAGATTTTTGGGGTCGCTGATGTCCTGCTTCTCATGCAGCGTGTGCACCACCATCCCAGCGCCGAACGGCAGGATGGCCACCGTCCGCTCACGCTGCAGGATAACCACACGGGACAATGCCGCTTTGTCGGATTCTGCGATTGCCTCGCGCAACACGGCATAGACGTCTTGTCCGGCCTTGCCGTCCGGCGCCAGGTAATAGCTGGTATCGAAATAGATCGGCGGGATGTTGCCGGCATCGACGAACTTGTCCACCGTCAGCACGCTCGAGGATTCGATCCGAGCCCTCTCGAAGTCCTCGGGCTCCAGCACAACATATCGGTTCTTCTCGAATTCGTAGCCACGGACGAGATCAGACCGGGACAGCTCTTCGTCGGTTTCCGCGTCGAGGGTGATCATGCGGACGCGGTTTCCCGTCTTCGGATTGATCAGGTGGAAGTGCAAGTCGCCACGAGCGCGGTGCACTGTGTAGAGCGCGACCGGGCAAGAAACCAAAGCGAGGCGCAGATGCCCGCGCCAGATCGGCCGTGCGGCCATGACCGTTGCCTTTCCTGGGCGACAGGCGCCTCACGAAACGGCGAGATCAGCGAGCCGCCTGCTGTGGCAATTCATCCCATATTACCCGCTGGTAGCCCAACCCCTGGGCCATCTGCTCGACCCAGGTCTTTACCTCCGTGGCGCTGGTCCCCAGATGATAATCCAAAATCTCCCTCTCATCCGGGCTCTCGGGATTGATTTCGCCGCTGTACTCTGCTCGGAAGAGCCCGTCTTCCACCCGCCGCAGAATAGCGTGAAAATCGCCGCGCATGCGTCGTCTCTCGAGGACCATCTCTTCCTCCGTCAGTCAACAACGCATCAACGCGCTGGGGGTCCGGGCGGTTGCTGCCGGAGGACAACCTGGCCGCCGGTTATCGGGAATTGTCCGTCACGCAGCGACGGTTGCCGCTCCGGTCCGCTCGGCGAAATGCGGCATCACCTCGGTAATGAACAATTCCAGCGACCGACAGGCGACAGCGTGCGGTAACCCGAACGATGCACCATAGCAGAACTGATCGACGCCGACTGCTTCGTACTCCATCAGCCGGGCAATCACCTGATCCGGTGTGCCGAATACCATCCTGTCGAGCACTGTGCTCGCCAGGTCATCCCCCTGGCTTTGCACCGCGTGTGCTTGCTCCGGCATCACGAACCCGTTCGTGACTCCTCCGACGTTCCGGAACAGGCTATCGAATTCCTTGTCATGGGCAATCGAAGTCTCGACCGGAACGCGCCAGTCCTCCGCATGCCTGTAAACGCAGGCACGGCGCAGCATCAGGAACCGAGGTCGCCCGACCTCGGAAAATCGGGCAATCGTTTCGTCGAATCGCCGACCCAGAATTCCCACTTCGTCGTGCGGCCGCGACAACGGCGTCGCCAAAATATTGGCTCCTGATCCGACAGCCCAGGCGAACGTATCCGGATCGCGTGCCGCTACCCAGATCGGCGGGCGAGGGCGTTGCAGCGGCTTTGGTACAGAGGTGGAGAGCGGAAACCGCCAAATCTCGCCGTTGTGCTCGGTATCGCCTTTCCACAGAGCCTGAACGACCGGCAGAATCTCACGAAGATAAGCGCCGCCCTTTCGTTGCTCGATGCCCCCCGCCATGCGATCGAACTCGTACTGAAATGCCCCGCGACCAAGTCCGAGCTCCAGTCGCCCGTCGCTGAAGATATCGAACAGCGCCGCCTCCCCGGCGAGGCGGATCGGATGCCAGTACGGCGCAACGACAACCGCCGTGCCAAGCCGGATATGAGTGGTATGAGCCGCCCAATGCATCAGGATCGTAAATGGATTCGGCCCGACCGTCAGCTCGATTGCATGATGTTCGGCGGCCCAGGCGATCTCGAAGCCCCCCTGCTCCGCCATCCGGACCAGTTCCAACGCATTCCGCGCCACCTGTCGCATGTCCTGGTCGGGATGGCTGCGCTCCATGTTGACGGCGATCGAGAATTTCACCCAGCGGCCTCCTTCAGGTCCGGCATCTTACCGTAACGGTTAGGGCCGCGCCAGGAACCCCAGAAGCCGTGCGCTGATCATTTCCGGCGCCTCGGCCAGCACGCTGTGCCGCAAACCGGGCAAGATCTGTAACTCGGAATCGGCAATCTGGTCGTGCATATATCGAGCCATCCGTGTGTTCGAACCGACATCATGTTCTCCCGTCACGATAAGCGTGCGATGGCTGATGGCGTGCAGACGTTCGCCCAGATCGCTTGTGGAGAACACAGTGTAGGCTGCCTTGTAAGACTCGGGGTCGTTGCGTTTCAACTGCTCCATGCGATAGCGCACCCTCTCGGGGTGCGCCTGCATAAAGGCCGGCGTGAACCAGCGTTCCTGCGCCGCCGCCATGATGGCCTCGATTCCCTCGTTCCGCAAAACCTCCAGCCTTGCACGCACCTTGGCCCGCTCCTCATCGGTGCGCCCAGCCACAGCGCTGATCAGCGCCAGCCGATCCACCCGGCCCGGATGGCTTAATGCGACCCCCTGGGCAATCAGCCCGCCGAGCGAAAACCCGACCACATCCGCCGTAGTCGCGCCCGCCGCATCCATCACATCGAGCACGTCTCGGACGAAATCATCCAGCGTGCAAGCCCCCTCGATCCGCCCAGAACGTCCGTGGCCGCGCAGGTCGAGGCGCAATACACGAAACCGCGCCGCCAGGCTTGGCGCAATCTCGTCCCAGCTCGACGAGTCCGCGCCCACCCCATGAATCAGCATCACCGGCGGACCCGCACCTTCTTCTTTATAGAACAGCGGCGGTGCACCCGCACCACGCGTCAACACAGATTCGGTCAATCAGTCCTTCTCCCAATCCCTCTCGCTTTCGCACCAGGAGCACATGCCCCGACCAGCGCCTGTTGGCAAGCCTCGGAACGAAACCGGACAGGACATCTTCGCCGGGCGCTTGCGTGACCCGAACCGCAGCGTATCATGCCGCGCAATGGTCAAACCGGAGGGAACGAGCATTGACAACAGTCACGCTGACTGTTGACAGCGTCTCTTGCCGTCGCGCCGATGGCACGGGCGGTCGATGAAACAATGGCCGGTGTAGCACTCCGTCATCTTCGGAAATCCTATGGAGCCCACGCAATCTTCGAGGATTTCAACCTCGAGATCGCGGACGGAGAGCTGCTGTGTCTGCTTGGGCCGTCCGGCAGCGGCAAGACGACCCTCATCCGCCTGATCGCCGGGCTGGAGCCGCTGCAGGGCGGCGAGATCCGGATTGGTGATACCGACGTCTCCGCGCTGGAGCCGCGCGACCGCCACATTGGCATGACCTTTCAAGGCTATGCGCTTTATCCTCATATGTCGGTGCGACGGAATCTGCTCTATCCGCTCGACGTGCGTGGAGTGGGCCGGATAGAGGCCGGGC